>Ga0207646_10002759_pt1 | contig 20509 bp, 23 predicted proteins | sample KBSK5502metaG_FD_184343 | JGI IMG/M metagenome (GOLD analysis project Ga0207646, IMG submission 184343) | Corn, switchgrass and miscanthus rhizosphere microbial communities from Kellogg Biological Station, Michigan, USA - KBS K5-50-2 metaG... | ecosystem: Host-associated > Plants > Roots >...
GGAAGGCATAACGCTCGTGGTGCCGCTCGAACTCGAGCTCGACATTGCGCTCGATCGCGAGCCGCGAGGCGAATTCATCCACCTGCACCGAGTGGTCGATCACGAGCTCGACCGGGATCAGCGGATTGATCGCATTCGGGTCGCCTCCTTGCTTGTCCATCGCGTCGCGCATCGCCGCGAGGTCGACGACAGCCGGGACGCCGGTGAAGTCCTGCAGCAGGACGCGCGCGGGGTGGAACGAGATCTCGCGCGACGGCTCGGCGTCTGCGATCCATGAGGAGACCGCCTCGACTCCATCGTCCGAGCCGCTACGAAGGACGTTCTCGAGCAGGATCCGAAGCGTGTACGGGAGCCGGGTGGCCGCGGCGTCGAGCTGGTGGAACCCGTAACTCTCGTCGCCGACGCGTAACTGCTCCATGCCTCGATTCAAGCACGCGTCTGTCGGCCCCGGCCTGAAAGACCCGCGTGAAAGCGAGTTGATAGCGTTGGCGCGGGAGCAAACCGGGGGAGGCTCACTCACAGGTTGACTCGGCTGAAGGCCGTCCAGCTCGAGAACCTGCGGCACAAGTCGGTGCGTGATGAAAGCGGCAAGCGCGCTGCTGCTGCTGCGCGCGCGCGTATGCGCGACCGCCTCTCCTCGCCGGTCCTGGTCGGCCGGAAGGACGAGCTGGAGTCTGTTCTGCGGGCTGCGTCCGATCCGCCGGCGTTGATCGTCGTGGAAGGCGAGGCTGGCGTCGGCAAGACGCGACTGGTCGAGGAGCTGCTCGACGCGCCCGACCTCGAGGCATGCGGCCGCTATGTCGGCGACCGCCAGTCTCTCGTCGAGCCCTTCCCGCTCGGCCCGGTGCTGGAAGCGCTGCGGCACGCGAGGCCCGAGAGGAAGAGGCTGGGTCCGATCACGGGTGCGCTGCGACCGCTCCTGCCCGAATTGGCGCCGCTCCTACCCGCGCCGCCCGAGCCGCTTGCGGATCGCCTCGCCGAGCGGCACCGGGTCTTTCGTGCGCTGCGCGAGCTCCTCGACGCGCTCGGCCGCAGCGTCGTCGTGCTCGAGGATCTGCACTGGGCGGATGAGCAGACGTCGGAGTTCCTGCGCTTCCTCGGGCCGCACCTGCCTTTCGAGCTGACGCTCGTCTGCACCTGCCGTCGTGAGGAAGCGCCCGGGAGGTCGGCGTCGCTCTCGCTGGCGGCCCATCTTCCGAGCCAGACGACCCACCTCGAGCTGCAGCTTCTGCCGCTGGACAGGGAGGAGGTCCGGAACCTCGCCGGGGAGATCCTCGAGGTCGAGGAGATCTCCGAGGAGTTCGTCGACTACCTATTCGAGGGCAGCGGCGGCCTCCCGTTCGCCGTCGAGGAAGTCCTTCGCTTCCTCGAAAACAGGGAGGACCTGATCCGGCGCAAGGGCGCGTGGGTTCGGCGCTCCCTCGATGACCTCGCCGTCCCGGGGGCCGTACGAGAGTTCGTCCTCGAACGCCTGGGCGGGCTCGAGCCGAGCGCGCAGGCCCTCGTGCGTGCATCCGCCGCCCTCGGCGTGCAGGCGGGGGAAGACCTGCTTGCGAGGGTCGCGGATCTCCGGAGCGGGCGGAGCGAGTTGGCCCTTGCAGAGGCTCTCTCTGCCGCCTTGCTGGTCGAACCGAGCGAGAACCGTTTCCGGTTGCGCCATGACCTGGCTCGCCAGGCAATCGAGGAGGATGTCTCCCCGCCGGTCCGTCGTCGGTTGCATCTGAGAGCTGCGCGAGAGCTGGAGAAGGAGCGGCCCAAGCCTCTCGCCCGGCTGGCCCACCACTACAGAGCGGCGGCCAGGACGGAGGAGTGGACAGACTACGCGGAGGCGACAGCGGATCGCGGGCATGTCGGTTGCGCGCGAGAAGCCGGCAGCGGCTGCAGTCAACGGGAAGCTGTACGTGACCGGCGGCTGGGACAGCAACGGAGTTCCGATCGCCACGACCGAGGTCTACGACCCGGGGAGCGACAGCTGGAGCACCGTGGCTCCGAACCCGAGTCCGACGGCTGCCCCGGGCGTTGCTGTCTCCAACGACAAGATCTACTTCATCGGCGGCTGTGCCGACGGCAACTGCACCGCGTCGAACAAGGTCGAGGTCTACGACCCGTCCAGCAACAGCTGGTCGAGTGCCGCGAACTACCCGACCGGAAACTCCTGGGAAGGGTGCGGCGGCATCAACGGCAAGGTGTATTGCGCCGGTGGCATCAACGGCGGCACCACGTTCAACACGGGATACGTCTACGACCCGAGCTCGGACTCGTGGACACCCATCGCGAACATGCCGACCGACCTGTGGGGCGGCGTCGCAGGCTCGCCGACCGGGGAACTCGTCATCTCCGGTGGCGTGATCAACCAGTCGAGCACCGTCACCAACGAGGGGTTCGCATACACACCGTCGAGCGATAGCTGGTCTGCGATTCCGAACGCGCAGTTCCCGCGCTACCACGCCGGCGGCGGATGCGGCTTCTACAAGATTGGCGGATCGTCGGGAGGCTTCTCGCCCACCGCCGATTCCGAGGTGCTCGGACCGGGCCTCGACCAGTGCGGCACGACCGATGTGCCGTGGATGAGCGAGAACCCGAAGGAGTTCGACATCGCACCGGGTGTCACGGTCACCGTCACCGTCACGTTGGCGGCGACGACGGCCGGCGGCGTCCTGCAGCCGGGCACCTACACGGGACAGATCCTCGTCAATGCCAACGCCCCGCAGATCATCAACGCGATCGGCGTCACCATGAACGTGACGCCCCCGAAGACCTGGGGCAAGCTGCAAGGGACGGTCACGGGGACGGACTGCAACAACGTCACGAAGGGCCTCTCGGCCGTCGTCTTCGCGGACGGAACCGGATCAGGCTTCTCGTGGACGGCAAAGACGGACAAGAACGGGAAGTACGCCTTCTGGGGACCGAAGGACACCTACACGCTGATCGCAACGGCGAACGGTGGATCGCCCAGAGCAAGTCGGCGAAGATCCAGCAAGGCAAGACCACAACTGTCAACTTCAACCTGCGGCCCACGGGCTGCTAGAGCACAACGGAGAGCGGCGGGGCCGGTTAGGTCCCGCCGCTCTCCGGCAATACTGAAGCGTATGAAGGTTCTACTGGCGACTCTGATAGTGGTGCTTCTGGCGACTGCTGCGGGCGCCGCGGGCGCCACCTCTCGAAGCGGGCTCCGCGGCACGGTGCTCATCTCTCCGAGTTCTCCGGTTTGCCAGCCGGGGACACCGTGTACAAAGCCGGCGCCCCATGTTCTGCTCAGGTTCTGGAGGAACGGCCGGCTGGTTGCTCACACGCGCAGCGACGCCCGAGGTAGGTACCGGATCGCACTGCGTCCGCGTGCCTACGCCGTGACTACAGACACCCGTGGCTTGCTCAAGCCCGCGCGTGTCACGGTCGCGACCGACAGCTACCGCCGCGTGATGTTCAGGGTCGACACCGGAATTCGCTAGACGCCATTGGTCCGCCGTTGGGCGGGAGGAGTACCTTCCCGGCCATGAGACGGCTCCTGCTGGCATCACTCACGTGCCTTGCGCTTCTCGCAGGTGTGGCCTCGGCCAGCAGCGGTTCGCTGCCGACGGGTCAGATCGTCTTCGGCACGAATCGCTTCTGCCTCGCCCGGGGGCCGAACGGAGGGGGCAAAGTGCCGGTGGAGTGCGGCAAGGGTGAAATCGCCGTGATCGACGCGAAAGGGACCGGTCTGAGAGTCCTCACCCACGACAAGGTGACCGAGACTTCCCCTGCCTCGTCGCCCGACCACACGCAGATCGCGTACCTCCGGCCGAGGGCGCACACGAGCGACCAGATCTGGGTGATGAATGCCAATGGAACCGACCAGCACGCAGTGAGCCACTTCCGCAACGCGCCGCAGCTCTTCGGCAACGACACGACACCCGACCTGTCCTGGTCGCCGAACGGACAGGAAATCGTCTTTGCCGCGTTCCCCAACAACCAGGGTGGGGTCGAGCAGCTGTACGACCTGAACGTGCGCACGCATGCCGTCCGCCGGCTGACGAACCTCAAGACCGGCGCGACGAATCCGGTCTGGTCGCCGAACGGTCGCTGGATTGCGTTCATCGGCGCCGTCGCGCCCGAACGGGTCTACCTGCTCTCGGCGAAGGCGCACAAGGCGCACGTGGTCGGACACGCCGCGGGGAGTGGCCCGTCTTGGTCGCCCGACAGCAAGCGGCTCGTCTTCAACTCCAAGGGAAAGCTCTGGACCGTGAACGCCGCCGGCACGCACTTCCACTCACTCGGGGTCTGGGGCGCACAGCCGAGCTGGTCGCCGGACGGCCGGTGGATCGTGTTCACCTACGGCGACTACGTGAAGGAGATCCGGCCCGACGGACAGGGCATCCGTCACATCCTCTACGTCACCTCGAACAAAGGCCGGAACTTCGAGCCGAACTGGTAGACGGCGGAGGCCGGCAGGGTGTCGCTACCTTTGCGCAGGTGAGGCGGGAGGAGATCCAGCCCGGCGCCGCCGGAACCATCGAGCACGTCATCCCTCAGGAGGCCGAGGAGCTCTGGACGGAGGACGGGCCAGAGCACGTCGGGTGGTTCTGCGTGAGCACCGATCCGTTTCCGTGCCCCGCGCCCGGCTGCCTCTTCGTGGCCACGTTCATGACGGCTGCGCACCTCGTGCTCGTCTGGGAGGAGCAGGACGATCCGAACCTCCTGCGCCACGCGCAACGCGCGAAAGAGGTCGGCCGCAACCCGCGGATCATCTCCTACGAGATCGATTTCGGTCCGAGCGCTTCGTACTACGCGTGGGAGGCGGCGGGCCGCCCGGTCCACGGCGTCCGCGGCAAGTAGGGAGATCATGGATCTCAGCCGCTTCGGGGCGGCGCCGCCATGGTCGCTCGGCGTCGAAGAGGAGCTGATGCTCGTCGACGCGGAGACGCTCGAACCCGCGCGCGACGGGTACTCGCGGGTGTTCGGCGAGACGACCGAGCGGATCAAGCCCGAGCTGTTCGAGTCGTTCGTCGAGATCACGACTCCGGTGGTCGAGACTCCGGAGCAAGCAGAGGTCGAGCTGCGCGCGCTGCGGGAGGAGGTGGCCGAGCGGGCTGCGGCGGTCGGGCTCGCGGTACTCGCGACGGGCTCGCATCCCACCGCGCACGAACGAATGCCGATCGTTCCGGTCGCTCGCTACCACAAGCTCAAGGCCGAGCTCGGGCCGAAGCTCTACCGGCAGCACGTCTGCGGGCTCCACGTGCACGTCGCCGTCCCCGATCCCGACACCTGCTTGCGGGCCTTCGAGGGCGTCCTGCCTTCGCTGCCGGATCTCCTGGCCGCATCCGTGAATTCGCCCTTCTGGGACGGCGAGGACAGCGGCCGTCGCTCGATCCGCTCCCAGATCCTGCTCGAGATGCCGACCGGCGGCCCGCCGCCAGTGCTGCGGAGCTGGGAGGACTGGCAGGCCGCGACACGCGGCGACAGCACGCGCCGGCACTGGGACGCCTGGCCCCGGCCCGAACACGGAACGCTTGAGGTGCGCCTCCTCGACCAGCCGACGTCGCTGCGACGGACGGCCGAGCTCGCGGCGCAGGTGCAGAGCCTCGTCCGGGAAGCGGCGCAGACGGACGGGCGATCGCCGTTCGACAGAGCGGAGTACGCGGCCCTGCGCGATGCCGCGGGACGCGACGGTGGCGGTCCGGAGGCGGCGCGTCAGCTCGAGCTCGGCCCTGAGGCTGCCGTCCGGGAGATCGCGGCCCGAACGCTAGGCTGATCGCATGGCGACCCAGACCGCGACGATCCAGGTGAGCGGAGTCCGCTGCGAGCGGTGCGTCATGCGGCTCGCGCACGCGCTCGAGGGCCACGAGGGCCTCGAGGGCGCCAACGCGAACCTGATGGGACAGGTGACGCTCGCCTGGGACGACGAGCGGACGAGCCGCGAGGCGATCGTGGAGAGCCTCGGCAAGTCGGGCTTCCCGGAACTCGCACCGGTCTAGTTCGGAATAGCAACGCCACTCCAGGCGTTCGGGAGATAGTGGCGTACGCTGGTACGGTGGACCGCATGGACGCGGAGCCGGAAGAGGGGCAGCGGCTCGCGACCGAGGCGCGCGACCGTGTCCGGTTCGAAGAGGACGCACTCGCGCTCTCCGACCAGGTCTACCGCGTCGCCCGGCACCTCGCGTCGTCGCGCGAGGACGCGGACGAGCTCATGCAGGAGACGTACGCGCGCGCCTTCCGCAGTTGGCGCTCGTTCACCCCTGGCACGAACATGCGCGCGTGGCTCCTGCGGATCCTCACCAACCTCAACATCGACCGTGGGCGGCGGCAGCAGCGGGCACCGCAGATGCAGCCGCTCGAAGCGAACGACTACTTCCTCTACGACAAGCTCGCGGAGAACGGGGACGGCATCTCCGACGAGGAGCAGGTCGTGGAGCGGTTGTCGCAGGACGACATCGTGACGGCGCTCTCCGTGGTGCCGCATGACTTCCGCGACGTGCTCGTGCTTGTCGACCTCGGCGACTTCAGCTACGCAGACGCGGCCCAGATCCTCGACATTCCGGTGGGAACGGTGATGTCGAGGCTGCACCGGGGGCGCCGCATCCTGAAGCGGGAGCTGGCCGAGTCTGCCCTGGAGGAGGCGACATGACGGACCCCTGCGCGCACTGCGAGCAGATGATGCAGCCGTACCTCGACCATGTCCTCACCGACGAGGAGATGGCCCAGGCGGAGGCGCATCTCGCCGAGTGCGTCGATTGCCAAAGGCGCTACAAGTTCGAGGAGAGCCTGCGGATCTACGTGCGCAAAGCGGTGAACGAGCCGATGCCTGAAGAGCTCCGCGTGAAGCTCTCGGCTCTCAGGATCCCGCTGGAATAGCGGCATCGATGTCGCCGGGGGGCGGCAGGTCGTCGCAGGGGACGAGGCGGACCGGGAGCGACTTCGCGCCTTCGTCGGGGACATCGTCCCAGAGCACACGCGCAAGGAGAACAGGGTGGAGCCGGACGCCGCCGTAGCTCGCGGCCACCGCGTCGCCGCCGTTCGTGCGCCAGTCGTCCACGATGCGGTCTACCGCACGCGGATCGAGCTCGGGCCCGTCGGCCAGCACGACCACCGCGGCTTCGGCTTCACCTGGCAGGGCGGCGAGCCCGCAGCGTAGGGATGCGCCCGGGCCTCGCTCCCACTCTGCGCACCGGACGCTCTCCACGGGCAGCGCGTGCGCGCCGCTCACGACGACGACCTCGTCCACTGCGCTCTCCCGCAACGCCTCGAGCACCCTGCGCAGGAACTCGACCTGCTTCGGCGGCTCGGTCCCGTAGCGGGACGAGGCGCCCGCCGCGAGAACCACCGCCGCGATCACGCGAGTTGTGCGAGCGCCCGCCGCACGAGCGCGCGGGCGAGCGGCACCTTCCATTCGGTCCGCGGCAGCGGCGTTGCGTTGTCGAGCTCGTCGGCGCTCTCGATCCGCCACGGGGTGGGGGCGACGCCGGCCAGCGCGATCCGGGTGGATCCGTCGGCGTGGCGCGCGGCCGCGACTCCGACCTGCGGGAAGGACCAGCGCTTGCGGTCCATTGCCTTGAGATAGACGCTCGCCTCGACCGGCGGGAGCTCGACCTCGAGCAGCAGCTCCCCGTCCTCGAGCGTCGTCGTGCTCCGGTCGCCCTCGTCCGGAACCCGGTACAACTCCTCGACCGAAAGCTCGCGCCGACTCGTCCGCAGCCGCGCGCCGAGTGCGACGAGCGCGGCCGCCACGTCGGAGGGATGCGCCGAGGCGCAGAACCCATTCGCGAAGATCGCGTGCTCGCGATGCTCGCCCTCCCGTGCGTGGCAGCGGTCTCCGCCGTGCAGGCGACAGCGGTAGCCGAGCCGCCAGTACCAGCATCGCGTCGACTGAAGGAGGTTGCCGCCGAGCGAGCTCATGTTTCGAAGCTGCGGCGACGCTGCGAGCCGGCATGCCTCGCGCAGCGCGTGCGGAATCGTCGGCTCGAGCTCGAGGTCCGCGAGCGTCGTCCCGGCTCCGATCACGCCGGCCTGCACACCGCGCGGCACGACGCCCCGCACGTCGACGAGGCGTTCGGCCTCCAGCAGTCCCTCCCTCAGCAGCGGCACAATCTCCGTCCCGCCGTGGACGAGGACGCCGCCGTCGAGCTCTCCGACGCTAGACGGCCGCAGGAGCTCCACGCTTCTCCTTCTCACGCTCCCGCTGCTCGGTCTCGCGCAGCGCGCGCAGCATCTCCTCGCGGGAGATCGGCAGCTGGTGGACGTCGGCGCCGGTCGCGTCGCGGATCGCGTTCGCAATCGCAGCCGCGATCGGGACGATCGGCGGCTCGCCGAGCCCTTTCGAGCCGAGGTTCGTCAGGTGCTCGTCGGGCCGGTCGACGAACTCGCAGACGATCTCCGGCACGTCTGCGATGGTGGGCATGCGGTAGGCATCGAGCGAGGTGGTGAGGACGCGGCCGGTCTCGGGGTCGAGCAGCCGCTCCTCCGAGAGCGTGTGCCCGATGCCCTGGATGATCCCGCCTTCGACCTGGCTCGAGGCGCCGAGCGGGTTGACGATGCGTCCGACGTCGTGGATCGCCGCAACGCGCTCCACCTGGACCTCGCCGGTCTCGACGTCGACCGCGACCTCGACGACGTGGACGCCGAAGGTGAGGACGCTCATCCCGGTCGGGTTGGGGCCGCGCGCCCCTTTGCCGAGGATCTGCGACTCCTCCAGCACCGCGACAATCTCCTGCAGCGGGGTGTCCTTCGAAAGGCCTCGCTGCTCGGCGATGTCCTCGACCTGCTCTCTCGCATCCGCCGCGGCGGCCCTCACCGCCGGCCCCATGGAGGGCAGGGTCGACGAGCCCGCCGAGATCGAGGCATACGCGCCGCGGGCCGAGTCGCCGAGCACGACATCGACATGCTCGAGCGGTATCCCGAGCTCCTCGGCCGCTATCTGGGCCATCGCGGTCCGCGTCCCGGTCCCGATGTCCTGCATCGCCGTAATCACTGTCGCGCGGCCGTCGGAACCGAGGCGTACCCACGCGTAGGAGGGAGGCCCGCCGCCGCCGTACCAGATCTGGCTCGCCATCCCTACACCGCGTTTCCAGACCGCGTCGGACCGACCGCGCACCTCGTGCCGCCGCTCCCAGTGCGGCTCCGCCTGGCGGTAGCACTGCTCGAGGTTCTTGGAGGAAAACGGTGTGCCTTCGTTCGTGCTCGCGTAGTTGCGGCGCCGCAGCTCGAGGGGGTCGACGTCGAGCTTGGCTGCGAGCTCGTCGACCAGGCACTCGAGCCCGAATGTCCCTTCGACGAAGCCAGGCGCGCGGAACGCCTTCATCGGCGGTGTGTTGAGCCGGGCGCCGTACGTGACCGTGCGAACGTTCTCGCAGTCGTACAGCATCCGCATCGGCCCCTCGGTCGAGGCGTTCCAGCCGGACCAGCCGACGGAGTTCGTGAACTCGCCCTCGAGCGCGACGATCGTCCCGTCGCTGCGGGCGCCGGCCCGGAGCCGCTGGATCGTGGCGTTGCGGTTGCCGGCGGAGGTGTTCTCCTCGCGGCGCGTCAGCGCGCAGCGCACCGGCCGCCCCGTCCGCTTCGCGAGCTCGGCGGCGATGTACGTGTACTCGTCCGGGCTGTTCTTCGAGCCGAAGCCGCCGCCCATGTACTCGCAGACGACGCGCACCTTGTCCTCGGGTAGGCCGAGAGTCTCGGCGACCGCCTGGCGGACGCCCCAGATGTACTGCGTCGAGATGTAGATGTGGAGCGTGTCGCTCTGCCACTCGCAGACGGCTTGGTGCGTCTCGAGCGAGTTGTGGAGGACGGTCTGCGTCCGGTACGTCGCCTCGACGACGGCGTCGGCCTGGGCGAGCGCGGTCTCGACGTCGCCGCGCTCGTAGCGGCGAGGTTCGGCCGTGAGGAGTTCGCGCCGGACTGCTTCGTCCGGGTCGAGCACGACCTCGAGCTCCTCCCACTCGATCTCGATCGCTTCGACAGCCGTACGCGCTTGGTCGAACGTGTCAGCCGCGACCGCGGCGACTGCCGCGCCGGCAAAGCCGGCCTCCTCCTCGAGTCCGGGCACGTTGCCCGGGCCGACGCGAGCCCTGACGCCGGGGACGGCCTCCTTCTCGAGTCCGTGGGCCTCGCCCGGCCCGATCGCGGCCCGTACGCCGGGCAGCGCGCGCGCAGGCGCAAGGTCGATCCGCTTGACCCTTGCGTGTGCGTGCGGCGAGCGGAGAACGGCGGCGTGCAGCATTCCTGGCAGCTTCAGGTCGGCCGTGTAGCGCGCCTCGCCTCGGACGCGCTCGTGACCGTCCTTGCGCGGCGCGGGCTGTCCGACGACAGCGAGCGGCCCGGCGGGCCACTGCTCGAGCGGATCCTCCTCGACGACGATCCACACCTCCTCGAAGCGTCCCTCGACCTCTTTCTCGGTGCGGATCAGTCTTGCCACGAAAGGATCGCCTCCTCGATCTTGGGATACGTGCCGCAGCGGCAGATGTTCCCGGCCATCGCGTGCCGGATCTCCTCGCTCGTCGGCTCCGGGTTCGCCGCGACGAGCGCGGCCGCCGAGACGACCTGACCGGGCGTGCAGAAGCCGCACTGGACGGCGTCGGCGCGGACGAAGGCCTCGACGAGCGGATGCTCGCGCAGGCCCTCGATCGTCGTCACCTCGCCCTCGACCGTGTGGGCGAGGGTGATGCACGACAGCCGCGGCACGCCGTCGATCTGGACGGTGCAGGCGCCGCAGTGGCCCTCGTTGCAGGCGATCTTCGTCCCCGTCAACCCGAGGTGTTCGCGAAGGACGTGGGCGAGGCTCGTCCCGACCGGAGCGTCGAGGAGATGCTCGCCGCCGTTCACGGTGAGGCGGAGCTCACTCATGTAGAGGTCACTGCCACGGTGTCGGCAATCTGAATCAAGCGGACGGCTGTGCGCGCCACCAGGCGCCGCTCGCTGTCGTCCTCCGCCTCGGGCAGCGTCCGCCACAGGTCGCGTGCGGCCTCGAGCAGCTCGCGGATCTGCCCGAGCTCGTCACGATGGATGCCATTTGGCTCCTCGGTCGCGTTGAGGGCGAGTCCCAGCGCGCCGAAGGCGTCCGACGGCTGTCGGACGAACAGGAGCGGCATCGCCATCGAGAGGTACTGGTGGATGCGCGCCTGGGCCAACGGCTGCGCGAGTACGGAGGGGCCACAAGGCTCCGAGGGTTCGAGCGGTTCCTCGCCGTCTGCGATCCGGTTCGCGTTGCCTGCGAACATGTCCCGCAACTGCCGGTCGTCGAAGCCCGAGACACGGGCGACGCGCGACGAGAGTAGGAGCGAGCCCGGCTGCTGGCCGTACGGGTAGTCCGAGGCGTAGACGATCTGTTCCGGCGGTACGAGCCGCAGCAGGCCGAGCAGGTCGATCGCGCTCCAGACCGAGCTGTCGAAGAAGACGCCGCGCTTGCCCGAGAAGCGGTACGCGAGGTTCGCGAGGTCGGCGATCCCCGCGTGGGCAAGGATCAGCTGCGCGCCGGGGTGTTCGTCGAAGAGCTTCTCGAGCCCTTCCGCTATCGGCGGGAGGCCGCGGCCCGCGTGAATGAGGATCGGGAAGCCGCGCTCAGCAGCCAGTTCGAAGACGGGCGCGAGCCGCTCGTCGTTGAGCAGGAACTTCTGGGCGCGCGGATGGAGCTTGATCCCGCGGGCGCCGAGATCGAGGCAGCGGCGCGCCTCCTCGATCGGCCCTTCGTCGAGCGCGAGACGCACGAACGGGATCAGGCGGCCGTCCGAGCGGGCCGCGAACTCGAGCGTCCGGTCGTTGCCGGTGCTGAAGCTTGGATGCCGGTCGGGCTCGTCGAGGCAGAACATGAAGGCCCGCGAGATGCCGTAGCGGTCCATCGAGCCGATCAGCTCCTCGTAGCGCCCGACCATTCCGTCGATGTCCGTGCCGAGATGAGTGTGGGCGTCGAAGATCTCGAGGTCGGCCGGAAGGTCGGCGCGTAGCCGTTCGTCCCATGAAGCAGCGACCTGCCCTGCTCGTTCGAGCGCGTCCATCGAGCTGAATCTAGCCGTCCGTCGCGGCTTCACGTCGCGCGCGGATGCGTGCCGGTTTCGTGCCGACTTCGCAAAGGACACTGTCGGCGCTGCGCGGGGGGCGATAGCAAGGGGCCGTCCACTTCCCCCGGATCGGAGGCTCCATGAAGCGCATCTACCTGCTCCTCTTGCTCTCGCTGCTCGCCCTCCCGCTCGCCGTCACCTCGGCTCGCGGCAGCGGATCGGGCAGCATCGTGGTCGGCGAGCTCTACGCCGCCGGCGGCAACAGCGGCGCCGCCTACGCCAACGACTACGTCGAACTGTTCAACCGCGGCGCGGGCCCGGTCGCCATCGACGGCTGGACGCTCCAGTACGCATCCTCCGCGAGCACGAGCTGGCAGTCGACCGCGCTCAGCGGAACGATTCCCGCCGGCGGCCGCTATCTCGTCCAGCTCGCCTCCGGCGGAGCGAACGGCGCGACGCTGCCGTCGGCCGATGCAACAGGCACCTCGAACCTCGCCGTCACGGGCGGCAAGATCGCGGTCGTCGACGACGCGACGGCGCTCTCCTGCGGCGCCTCGGCCGGAAGTTGCGCGGCCGCACTTGGTCTGGAGGATCTCGTCGGATACGGCAGCGCAGCCGACTACGAAGGAGGCGGCGTGGCACCGGCGGGTAGCGCGACGAACGCCCTCGCGCGTGCCGGCGGTGGCTGCACGGACACCGACGACAACGCGGCCGACTTCGCAACGGCGGCACCCGGTCCGCAGAACTCCTCGGCGGTAGCAAGCGTCTGCTCGGCCTCGCCGCCACCGGGCGGGCCGAGCGGGTCGGCTGACGTCGACGTCGACATCCAGCCGCTGTTGTCGATCGCGCTCGACCATCCGACGCTGAGCTTCCCGGCCGCGGTGCCGGGGACGACGCCGGATCCGCTGCCCGAGCATATGACGGTGATGAGCAACGACGCGAGCGGCTACACGCTCAGCGTCCACCGCACGGCGTTCTCGCCGCACGACCTTCCGCTCGGCATCGGTGTCGGAGGCGGCGGTCTCGCGGCGGTGCCGATCGCGCCTGCGCCCGACCTGTCCCTCGCCAGCTCGAGCGGACCGAGCGCGGCGGGAGGCGACATTGTGGCGACGAGCGTCGGCTTCGTCTCGCCGCTGCCGGTCGTAGCGGCGGGGCACTACACGGCGACGCTGACGTTCACGGTGATCGGCAAGTGAGACGCGCGCTCGCGGCACTGGTCGTCGTAACGGCCGCGGCATCCATCCAGGGTGCCGCGGCCGGCCGCAACATCGGGCTCAGTGCGAGCCCGCTTCGCGTGAAGCTGAGAGGCGCGTCGACGGCCGCGGTCGTCGTCCGCAACCCGGGCCGCCGCGCCCTTCTCGTCGACGTCTCGCGAGCCGGGTTTGCTCGCTCACTGCGCGGGAGGCCGCGGATGCGACCCGCTCGGGGCGCCGCAAAGTGGCTGCGCATGCGGCCGAAGCGGATCCGACTCGCTCCCGGCGCGAAGAGTGTCCTCCATGTGCGTGCCGTGCCTCCACCGCGTGAGGCTCCCGGGGATCACCCGGCGCTCATGCTGCTGACAACGCGCCCGCTCGGCGTGCGTCACGTCCGCGTGCGGTTGCGGGTCGGCGTCATCGTCGACCTTCGCGTCCGGGGCCGGATCGTGCGGCGCCTCGACGCTCGTGCCTTGATGGTGCACCGCAGCGGGACGCAGCGCCTGCTCGAGCTGCACCTCGTCAATCGCGGCAACGTGACCGAGCGGCTGATCGGCGACGGGCTTCGAGTCGCGCTTTTGCGCGACGGCCGGAAGCTCGCAACCTTGCGCCCGCGAACCCGGGAGCTCCTCCCGCACAGTGCCGGCATCGCCGTCTTCCCGTACGGCGGACCGCTGCGAGGAGCCGTGGTTGCGCGGGTCGAGCTGCGGGCGCCGATACGAGGGCCGCGGCGCTCATTCCGCCTCCGGCTGTGACCGATATGCGTGCAATGGACAGACGCGTCGTCTGGATCTTCGTCGGCGTCGGGATGACCGTGGGAGGTCTTCTGCCCGAGGCCTGGGGCGGCAGTGCCCTGGGCCTCGGCTCGCTCGTGCTCGGATCAATCGGCGGCCTTGCGGGGCTCTGGCTCGCCGTCCGGCTGACGGGTTAGATGGCCAGGAGCCGGCTGAGGAACTCGGGCTCGGGTACGGATCCGTCCCACCGCGGTTCGCCGTCGACGACGATCCGCGGCACCGACCGGACGCCGAGCTCCTGTGAGAGCTGCGGAAACTCGTTCGCCTCGATCGCGGTCGCCGTGACCCGCTCCGAGGCGAGTGCACATCGAAACGCCAGCAGCACGGCCGGCGGGCAATGCGGGCAGGTCGGCGTGACGAAGACCTCGAGCGTGAGGTCGCGGTCGAGCTCCTCCAGCGCGGCGAGCGACTCGGGGCGCAGCGTGGGTTCTGGGCGACCAGCCTCGACGATCCCGCCTACGAGGGAGCCGAGCTCATAGCCCCAGGGCAGTCCGTCGTAGCGGACGCCTGCGTCACGGCCGTCGGGACGGATCGAGACGGCGGGGAAGCGCGGGAAGCCCTCGGGTTCCTCCTCGACGCGGCAGGTCACCCGTTCGCCGAGCTCCGCGAGCCCTTCGCACACGCGCATCATCTCCGCACCGAAATCGACGTCGCCCGACCCGGCTCTCGGCGTCTCCTCCGGACCGAGCCCGACGAGGAGCTCGACCGACCGCTCGAGCTCGGCGAACCACTCGTGCACCTTCGTCTCCTCCTCGGGCCGCAAGAGGGGCATATGGGCGAGCCTAACCGCGTTACACACGGTCATGGATCGGCGGCGGCTCGGGCCGAGCGACATGGAGATCTCGCGCGTCGGCATCGGGACCGCCCCCATCGGCTCGCGGCCGGGCGAGTGGTGGGTCAACTGGGGGCCGCAGGACGACGGCGACTCCGTGCGGGCGATTCATGCTGCTGTGGACGGGGGCGTCAACTGGATCGACACGGCTCCCTTCTATGGGTGGGGGCACGCCGAGGAGGTGGTCGGCCGCGCGCTGGCCCGTCGCGAGGATGTCCTGGTCTTCACAAAGTGCGGGACGCTGCGCCGCGACGACGGCGACGACTACATGGATCTCAGTCCTGTGTCGATCCGGCGCGACTGCGAGCTGAGCCTGCGCCGGCTCGGGCGTGAGCGGCTCGACCTCCTGCAGTTCCACGACATCGACCGAAACGTGCCGATCGAGGAGTCATGGGGTGCGATGCAGGAGCTCGTCGAGGAGGGGAAAGTCCGCCACGGCGGCCTCTCGAACCATCCACCGGAGCTCGTGGAGCGGGCGCTTTCGATCGGGCCGGTTGCCGATCTTCAGTTCGAGTATTCGGCGCTCGCCCGTGCGCACGCGGAGGATCTGCTGCCATACGCCCTCGACCGGCGTCTCGGCGTCATCGTCTGGGCGCCGCTCGCGAGCGGGTTCCTCACCGACGGCTTCGAGCTCGACGATCTCGCGGAGGACGACTTTCGGCACAGACACCCGTTCGCCAAACTTGACCTCGGCCCAATGCACGTGGAGCTACGCGCCCGCGCCGGCGGGAGCGTCACGCGGGGAGCGCTCGACTTCGTGCTCTCGCATCCGGCCGTGACCGGCGCGATCGTCGGAATCCGGAACGAGCGCGAGGGTCGCGACCTCGCGGCAGTCCTCTAGCTCCGGCCGTACAGCTCGTCGATCGCCTGCTCGAGCTCCTCGAGGCGCGCGGCTCCGAACGCGCGGATCGTCCCGTCGGAGTCGACGACGACGTTCGTGGGCACGCCACGCACGCCGAGCGCGCCGGCGAGCTCCAGCCCTGGGTCGAGCAGGATCGGCCCCTTGATCCCCCACATCTCGCAGAACCGCTCGACCTCGGGGCGCGGCTCGGTCCCTTCCCAGATGTCCACGAGCACGACCTCGAGACCCGACCGGGCCTCCTCGCGAACGCGCACATCCTCGAGGAACGGCGCTTCCGCGTTGCACGGTCCTCACCAGGACGCGAAGAAGTTGAGGATGTACTTCTTCTCCGCCCAGTCGCGGTTCGTGCGTTGCTCGCCCGACCAGTAGTCCTCGAGCGCGAACGTAGGCAGTTTGCTGCCGATCCACGGGTTCGGTTCCTCGACCACGGGCGCCGGCGGCCGCGCCGCGAGCAGGTCCTCGACGATCGACATCGTCTGGCTTCCGGCATTGGCCACGAGGATCCGTCCGTCGTGCGGGTCGACGACCACACCGCCCGGGCCGCCTCCGACCGGGATCTGCGACCACTCGGCTCCGTCGGCAACGCCGAGCACGCTGACCGAGCCGGCGCCGCGGTTCGTGACGTAGACGCGGTCGTGGGAGGGATGCATCGTGAGCCCGACGGGAGCCGATCCGGTGCGGATCTCCTCCTTGACCTCGATCGCGTCGAGGTCGATGCGTGAGACCGTGCCGGCGATCGAGTTGACGATGAACGCCTCGCCGCGTTCGGGGACGATCCCGATCGCGCACGTGCCGGGGCTGACGAACTCCAGGCGGCCGACCTCCTCGAAGGAGTCGGCGTCGTAGAAGTTGGCGGAACTCGCGACGAAGTTGACGCAGATCACAAGGCGGCGGGTGGGGTCGACGCCGATAGCTCCAGCGCCCGGCTCTGCGTCCACGGTCGCGATCGTCTCGAGCGTGTCGAGGTCGATCACGCTCATCGTCGACCCGAGCGAGTTGCCGACATAGAGCCGGCGGAACTCCGGGACGTGGGTCAGGCCGGAGGGGTACCCGCCCACCGGCAATGTGGTTTCGACCTCGAGCATCGCCGAGTCGATGATCGTCACCTGGTCGGAGTGCGCGTCGGCAGTGAAGACGCGGCCAGTCTGCTCGTCGAGACCGATGTCGATCGGCTCGTTGCCGGTGGCGATTTCGCGCACCACCCCGTGCGTTTCGAGGTCGACGACCGAGACGAAGTCACTCCGCGAGCACGCCACGAATGCGCGCCTGCGCTTGACGTCCACCGCAATCCCCTCGGGATCGAGCCCGACCGGGATCTCGGCGATCTGGCGCCACGGCGAGCGCGAGTCGATCCGGCACGCTGCTCCGACGGGGAACGCCGGGTCTTCTCTCTCGCCGGTCGCCGCCATCTGACCGGCGAGTATCCCTGCTCGGCATTGGAGGCGCCAGGAGAACCCTTGCGCTGTCGCTAGCATCGCTCCCCTGTGGCCGACGCCGTTCTGATCTACGCCGACTCCTTCCGGTCCGCCGACATGCGACAAGCGGTGCAGCTCGGCGTGCCCGATCCGTTCCTCTACGCCGAGGAGAACGGCAGCCGCCACGTCTTCACGAGTTCGATGGAGGCCACCCGGCTGCGCGAGCTCGGGCTCTTCGACGTCCATGTGCTCGAGGAGCTCGGCTACGACGAGCTGATCGCGTCGGGAATCGACGCGCGCGAGGTCCATGCGCAGCTGTCACTCAGGGCAGTCGGCAGTCTGGGGCTGAAGCGGGCGAGCGTGCCGGACAACTTCCCCGTGTGGCTCGCCGACCGGCTGCGTGCCGATGGAGTCGAGCTCGACGTGGACCAGGAGCTCTTCGACGAACGCCGTCGCGCTAAGACCGAGGCGCAGCTCGCGGGGATGAGACGGGCGCAGCGCGCGGCCGAGGCGGCGATGGACGCCTGCCGTGACCTACTGCGGGGCGCCGAGATCCGCGGCGACGAGCTGCTTCTCGACGGCGAGCAGCTCACCGTCGAGCGCGTAAAGGCGGACATGAGCGTCGTCTTCGCAGCGCACGACACGACAGCGGACGAGTACATCGTCGCGCCCGGCGCGCAAGGCGCCGTCGGCCACGACATGGGCTCCGGGCCGATCCGTCCCGGCACGCCGCTCGTGGTCGACATCTTCCCGCGGGACAACGCCTCTGCCGTCTACACGGACATGACGCGTACCTTCGTCGTCGGCGACGTCTCCGAGGACGTGCGGGAGTGGCACCGGCTCTGCAAAGAAGCGCTGGACAAGTCGGTCGCGGAGATCCGCGCCGGCGTCGCGGCGCGCGCCGTCTTCGACCTCACGTGCGACATCTTCGAGGCGGCCGGTGAGCCGACGCAGCGCACGAAGCAGCCCGGCGAGCCGCTCCGCGACGGCTTCTTCCACGGGCTCGGCCACGGCGTCGGGCTCGAGGTGCACGAGGCGCCGAATATAGGGCGGCTCGCGAACAAGGCGCTCGTTGCCGGTGACGTCGTGACCGTCGAGCCGGGGCTCTACCGCGCCGGCTACGGCGGCGTCCGGCTCGAGGACATCGTTCTCGTGACCGAGGACGGCGCCGAGGTCATCACGGATTACCCGTATGACCTCGAACCCTGAGTAATCCCAGGCGGGTGGTGCGGCATCGTCACGGCGGCCGTCGCGTGGTACACATCCGCGGTGCCCCGTCGGAGGGAGAGAGCGGAGGTGGTATAGCGGGTGGCAAACGAGACGAGTGAGCCCCACGCGATCGACACGATGTTCCTCGAGGAGCGGGCCTATCCGCCCCCCGAGGACTTCGCTGCCCAGGCGAACGCGAAGGCCGACATCTACGACGTCCCGTTCGAGGACTTCTGGGAGCGGGAGGGTCGTGAGCGGGTCACCTGGTTCGAGCCGTTCAACGAGCTCTACGAGTGGAAGCCGCCATACGCGAAGTGGTATCTCGGCGGCAAGCTGAACGTCTGCTTCAACTGTGTCGACCGGCACGTCGAGGCCGGCGCGGGCGACAAGGTCGCGTTCCACTGGGAAGGCGAGCCGGAAGGCGAGACGCGCACGATCACGTACGCCGATCTCCAGGAGGACGTCGTCCGCTTTGCGAACGCGCTCAAGAAGCTCGGCGCGGAGAAGGGAACGCCGGTCGGGATCTACATGGGCATGGTCCCGGAGTTGCCGGTGGCGATGCTTGCGTGCACCCGGATCGGCGCGCCGCACACCGTCGTCTTCGGCGGCTTCTCGGCCGATTCGCTCTCAGGGCGGATGAACGACATGAAGTGCGAGGTCCTCATCACCCAGGACGAGGCGTTGCGTCGCGGCTCGAAGGTCGGCCTGAAGAAGATCGCCGACGAGGCGATGACCGACGCTCCCGGCGTAAGGAGCTGCGTCGTCCTCCGCCGGACCGGAGGCGACGTGCCGATGGAGGAAGGCCGTGACCGCTGGTGGCACGACCTCGAGAGCGACAGCTCCGACGATCCCGACTCCTGTCCGTGCGAGCCGATGGACAGCGAGGACCTGCTGTTCCTCATGTACACGAGCGGCACGACCGCAAAGCCGAAGGGGATCGTCCATACCACCGCCGGTTACCTCGTCGGCACGTCGGCGACGCACAACTACATCTTCGACCTGAAGCGGGACGACGATGTCTACTGGTGCGCCGCCGACATCGGCTGGATCACGGGCCACAGCTACATCGTCTACGGGCCGCTCTGCAACCGGACGACGTCGGTTCTCTACGAGGGGACGCCCGACTTCCCCGACAAGGACCGCTGGTGGTCGATCGTCGAGAAGTACAAGGTCACGATCCTCTACACCGCGCCGACGGCGATCCGCTCGCACATGAAGTGGGGGCCGGAGTACGCGCAGCGACACGATCTTTCGTCGCTGCGTCTGCTCGGCTCCGTCGGCGAGCCGATCAATCCGGAGGCGTGGGTCTGGTACCGCGAGCACATCGGCGCCGACCGGACCCCGATCGTCGACACCTGGTGGCAAACCGAGACGGGGATGGTTCTCATCACTCCGCTCCCGGGCGTGACGACGCTGAAGCCGGGCTCGGCGACCCGGCCGTTCCCGGGCGTCGTGCCGGCGGTGTACGACGAGCAGGGCGACGAGGTCGGCCCTGGTGGAGGCGGCTATCTCGTCCTCAAGCGCCCGTGGCCCGCGATGCTGCGAGGCATCTTCGGCGACGACCAGCGCTATCGGGACACGTACTGGTCGAAGTACGACGACATCTACCTCGCCGGCGACGGTGCCCGGATCGACCGGGACGGCGACTACTGGCTGCTCGGCCGGATCGACGACGTCATGAACGTCTCAGGGCACCGCATCTCGACGATCGAGGTCGAGTCGGCGCTCGTCGACCACCAGGAGGTCGCCGAGGCGGCGGTTTGCTCCCGCGCCGATTCGGTGACGGGGGAGGCAATCGTCGCCTACGTGACGCTGAAGGGCGGAGGCGACGGCTCCGTCGAGAAGCTCGAGGAGCTCCGCAGTCACGTGGCGGAGAAGATCGGGCCGATCGCGAAGCCGGCGAACATCGTCTTCACTCCCGAGCTGCCGAAGACCCGCAGCGGCAAGATCATGCGCCGCCTGTTGCGGGACGTCGCCAACAACCGCCAGCTCGGAGACACGACGACGCTCGCCGACCCGACCGTGGTCGACGAGATCGCGAATCGCGCATTCGACGAGAAGGCCCAGGAGGCCGAGGCCTGACGAAAAGGGAGCCTGCGGCCTCCCTTGACTCTCCCCCTACCGGAGGCACGATGCTGCAGACATGCAGCTCAACACCGTGCAGCTCATGCCTATCGGGCGGTTCTCGCGTCTCACGGGTGTAGGCGTCAAAGCGCTGCGCCATTACGACGAGGTCGCGCTGCT
>Ga0207646_10002761_pt1 | contig 20506 bp, 21 predicted proteins | sample KBSK5502metaG_FD_184343 | JGI IMG/M metagenome (GOLD analysis project Ga0207646, IMG submission 184343) | Corn, switchgrass and miscanthus rhizosphere microbial communities from Kellogg Biological Station, Michigan, USA - KBS K5-50-2 metaG... | ecosystem: Host-associated > Plants > Roots >...
CCTACTCGAAGAGATCGTGGGCGAGATCCGCGATGAGTACGACACCGGCGAGGAAGAGCCGCTCCGCCTGCTCAACGAGAAGGAGGCGGTGGTCGACGCCCGCTTCTCGATGGAAGAGCTCAACGACCGCCTCTCCCTGGGCATCCAGGAGTCCGAGGATTACGACTCGGTCGGCGGCTACGTGTACTCGATGGTCGGCATTCCGGAGAAGGGCACCAGCTTCGAGTCCAACGGTGTCAGGTGGACCGTCGAGACCGTCGACGGCCAGCGCATCGGACAGGTCCGGCTGAAGTCGAAAGAGCCGTGGCCCGACGAGGCGCTGGTGGAGGCCGGCATGAAGCCGGTGTCGCGCGACTCCAAGCGCAACAGCGGCGGGACGAGCCTGGTCGACAACGTGCTCGGCGAGGGGTGACGACCTACCGAGAGCGCGCCGTCGTCCTTCGCAAGCTCGACTACGGGGAGGCCGACCGCATCTACACGCTGCTCACCGCCGAGCACGGCAAGGTGCCCGCGATCGCCAAGGGCGTGCGCCGCAGCGCCTCGCGCCTCGCCTCGGCCCTGGAGCTCTTCGCGCACATCGACGTGCAGCTGGCGCGCGGCCGCGGCCAGCTGGACGTGGTCACGCAGGCGGTCCGCCTGCCCGGCGCGCGCCTGGCTGCGGATCCCGAGCGCACAGCACACGCCTCACTGATCGCGGAGGTTGCGGACCGGGTCTCGGAGGACCGCCATCCGCTCGAGGGGCTGTACGAGCTGACCATGCTGGCGCTCGACGACCTCGCGCGCGACGAGGACCCGCGCCGCGCCTCCGCCTACTTCCTGGCCCAGGCGCTGGAGTTCCTCGGCTACGCGCCCAACCTCGCCACCTGCGTGGTCTGCGAGCGCCCGCTGGCCCCCGAGCCGGCGTTCTTCTCGCCGCCCGCCGGTGGGCTGGTGTGCGCCGCCGACCACCTGCCCGGGATGCTTTCGGTGTCGGTCCCGGCCTTGAAGGTGCTGCGGGTGGCGGCCGCCGGCGACCTCGCCCTGTACCGACGCCTCAAACTGGAGCCCGGCCTGCTCGAGGAGGTGGAGGCGGTGCTGGAGGCGCAGATCGAGCACCACATGGACCGCAGGCTCAAGACCCTGGCGTTTCTGCGTCGTATGAGGAGCCCCGCTTGACGGTACCCCGAGAACAACTAATGGACAGGGTCGTGGCCCTATCGAAGCGGCGTGGTTTTGTATATCCGTCGAGTGAAATCTACGGAGGACTCTCGGCGTTCTACGACTACGGCCCGTACGGAACAACGTTGCGTCGCGTCATTCGGGAGATCTGGTGGCGTGACATGGTCGATCAACGCGACGATGTGGTTGGCCTCGAGTCGAGCATCATCATGAACCCGCGGGTATGGGAAGCGTCGGGCCACGCTAGCGGGTTCAGCGACCCCCTCGTTCAATGCCTTGGCACATGCAAGGAGCGATGGCGGGCTGACCAGCTGACTAGCGAGCGATGTCCGCGATGCGGTGGGCCGCTCAGCGAACCTCGCCAATTTAACCTGATGTTCAGAACGAACGTTGGTCCGGTCGATGAAACGGCGACGATGGCCTATTTGAGGCCCGAAACGGCTCAGGGAATGTTCGTGGATTTCAAGAATGTCGTGAGTTCGACCCGTGTCCGAGTCCCTTTCGGCATCGCTCAGCAAGGTCGCAGTTTCCGAAATGAGATTGTGGTAGAACACTTCATCTTTCGAGTCAGAGAACTCGAGCAGATGGAGATGGAGTTCTTCGTCCGTCCCGGTAGCGATGAGAAATGGCACAGCTATTGGATAGAACAGCGTCAGCTGTGGTTCTCCGAGGCACTTGGCATAGGGCCGGATCGCCTTCGAGCGAGGGCCCATAGCGACAGTGAGCTCTCGCATTACTCAAAGGCGACAACGGACATTGAATACGAGTTCCCCTTCGGCTGGGGCGAAATTGAGGGAATCGCTAATCGTACGGACTTCGACCTCAAGGCTCACGAGCGGGCATCAGGTGAGGACTTGACTTACCTGGATCCAGATACGAACGTGCGGTATCACCCCTACGTCATCGAACCCGCATTGGGCGTGGAGAGGACAATGATTGTGGTCCTGTTGGATGCCTACGACGAAGAAGAGGTACGTGGTGAGAAACGCGTTGTACTGCGTTTTCACCGTGACGTGTCTCCCGTGCAAATAGCGGTGATGCCGCTATCGAAGAGGCCTGAACTCATCGCTCCCGCGCTTGAGGCTCACGCCTTGCTGAAGCAAACCTGGCGGACGGAATACGATGAAACCGGGGGCAATATCGGGCGTCGCTATCGAAGACAAGACGAGATTGGGACTCCGTTCTGTGTGACGGTGGACTTCGATACGCTGAATGATCAAAGCGTGACAATCCGCGACCGCGATTCGATGCTTCAGGAGAGGCTGCCAGTCTCCTCCCTTCGTCAGAGATTCCAGGAGCGCTTTAGTGGTGCGAAGCCTTCGCCGTGGGCTGTTCGAAGCACGGCTGAGGTCGCACGCCAGGCTGAGAAGGCGACGTGCCTGAACTTCCTCGGAGAGTACAACCGTCTGACCGATGGTCACCATGAATTGCTGTCGCTGCAGAATCCAGGCGTAAACGCTCCTGACTGCGCGGCCACCGGCGGCCTTGAAATTGAGGTCACGCTCGCGTATCCAACGCCGGGTCTAGCCAAAGACCAATTTGGTGCGGCTAGGGGTACTGGTGCGACTGTCTCCGCCGACGTTGTGTGGGTTGAGGACCCGGATCGCCGGGTCCTCAAGGCCGTTGCTGACGCAATAGCTAAGAAGCAGACTAGGCGATATGTCTATTCCGGTCGCCTGCTGCTCGTTGTTCGAGTGGAGGACCCTTTGACCACCGCTGCTGATCTACGAGACCTGGCCGGTGGACGGTTCGACGGTGGCCAGTTCTCGGAGATATGGGCGCTTATCAAAGACGACGGCGGACGATGGGAGATCGTACGCCTCGACCGACAACGGGAGGGGGCTGGCCTGGGCGGGTAGGCTAGCTGCCGCCGTATGGCCACGACGCACCCGCGCACGAGGTCTTGGGTCTGCTCAAGCCTTGGTATCGCACCGAGTACGACCAGACCGGCGGCAACATCGGGCGCCGCTACCGGCGGCAGGACGAGATCGGCACACCCTTCTGCATCACCGTCGACTTCGACACCCTGAACGACCGCGCGGTCACCATCCGCGAGCGCGACTCCATGGAGCAGGAGCGGGTGCCGGTCGCGGGGTTGGTCGACCGCCTTCGGGAGCGGTTCGCTTAGCCAGGGCGCTCCACCATCAGCGTCAGCATCGAGTGCTCCGCGGTCCAGAGCCGGTGCACCCGGTCCGCGGGCCAGGTCAGGGTGAGGCCGCGCCGGAAGTCCCAGATCTTGTCCTCGATCGAGATGAAGCCCTCGCCCTCCAGGCAGACCACGTCGATCTCGTAGGGCGCCGCGTGCTCGTCGATGGTGGCCTCGGCGTCGAACTTGAGCATGGCCACGGCCAGCCCTTCGCGCAGCAGAAGAACGCGACCCTCGACGTTGACGCAGCCCGGCCGCGGGACCGGGGACCAGTCCGGCCGCGGGCCGGCCTCAGGCTCCGTCAAGGCTGCCCGGGATGCGCGCGACCGGGTAACCGTTGCCACCGATCGCGATGCCCTGCAGCGGGTCCGGCCCTGACGCAAAGACCTGCGGAGCGCCCTGGTTGGGGGTCACCACGAAATGGGAGTCGTCGATCCACATCACGGAGCACGCGAAGCAGTCGCCCACCGGCACGGTCACCTGGCTGTCCGCGGCCCGGATCAGCGTGAGGGGGACGTGGTTGCCCGAGGTGGTGTTGCCGACGTAGGCGCCACCATGGGGCGCCAGGCCGCCGGGCAGGAACCAGGCGCCGAAAGTCGCCGCCTGCTGGCCGCTCCAGTTCAGCACCACGGTCTGTGGCTGGTCACTGATCCCCTGGTAGTTGCCGGAGACGATCCCGGCCGGCATCGCTGCGCCGACAAAGCGGTTGGCGCCGCCGCTGTCGCTGCCGATGGTCACCTTGCGGTCGGCCGTCCGGGCGTCGACCACATGGTAGGAAGTCGCATCACCCAGGCCCGGCCCCCCGCCCTGGGTGCAGGTGCCGGGGTGATATGCCAGCACCAGGTCGCCATTGCGCCAGCCCACCGGCCAGACCGCGGCCGTGTTGGAAGTGGTGGCCGAATAGATCTCAGCGCCGAGAGCGGCGGCGCCGACCTTGGTGATCGTGAGGCTCTGCGAAACGGATGGGGCCTTGGAGTAATCGATGGTGTTGAGCGCAAAGACGCTGTCGTCGGCGGCGACTGCAAAGCCGTAAGCCTTGATCGAGTTCGCCACCAGGCCTTGGAACGCGAGCCCGGTCTGGCCGTCCTCCTGAAGCCACTTGATCGAGTCGCCGTCCAGGTAGTACGCGCGGTGATTGGAAGTGCTCAGCGGCTGCGGTGCGATGATGCCGGCCTGGACCGGTCCGCACCGGGCACCGCGGCTCCAGGTCGCGTGGGCGCTGGCGAGCACCTTGGCCGCGGTCGAGACCAGCGAAAGCGTGTAGCTGCTCCCGGTCTGGTCCCAATCGACCAGGGCGACGGCCGGCTCTGCCGCTGGGGCCGGCGTGGCGCTCGGGGTGCTCGTCGCCGACTGCCGGGGCGGGCTGGCCACGCCCTTCGGAGTCGGGCTGGCGCAGGCGGCCAGCATCAACATCAGCCCGCCCGCCAGCAGTCTCTGCACGGAGGGCAAACTATCGCACCGACATGGCCGGCGGCAGGCACTCGGACGACCTCGTCAACCAGGTCAAGTCGCGCGTCAACCTGCTCGACCTGGTCCAGCAGCACGTCCGCCTGCGCAAGCAGGGTCGCGAGTTCACCGGCCTCTGCCCCTTCCACCAGGAGAAGACGCCCAGCTTCTGGGTCAACGAGCAGATGCAGTCCTGGTACTGCTTCGGTTGCCAGCGCGGTGGCGACGTCATCCGCTTCCAGGAGCTGATCGAGAAGACCGACTTCAAGGGCGCACTCGACTCGCTGGCCGAGCTGGCCGGGGTCGAGCGCCGGCAGGAGTCGGGGGCCCAGCGCGAGCGGAGCGCGCTGCGCCGCCGGATCCTGGAGATGAACCGCCTGGCCCAGCAGTACTACGAGTACGTGCTCTGGTCGACGCCCGCCGGCGAACCCGGGCGCCGCCTGCTGGCGCGGCGGGACGTCGACGAGGAGCTGGCCCGGCGCTTCGGCCTCGGCTTCGCGCCAGGTGGAACCAACTTCGCCACCTACCTGCAGAAGCGCGGCCGCAAGCTGGCGGATGCCGGGGCGGCGGGCCTGGTCCGCGCCGACGGCCAGGACTTCTTCGCCGGGCGGGTGCTGATCCCGATCCGGGACGAGCGGGGCGCGCCGCTGGCCTTCACCGGCCGGACCGTCAGCGCGGACGATCCCCGCAAGTACGTCAACACGCGGGAGACTCCCGCGTACGTCAAGGGCCGCGTCCTCTTCGCCCTGGACGTCGCCCGCCAGGGCATCGCCGAGCGTGGCCAGGCCGTGCTGATGGAGGGGCAGTTCGACGTGATCGTGGCCCACCGCTTCGGGGCCTCCAACGCGGTCGCGAGCTCGGGAACCGCGCTCACGTCCGAGCAGGTTCGGCTGCTCGCGCGTTTCACCGAGGAAGTGGTCCTCGTCTTCGACAACGACAACGCAGGCAAGGCTGCCGCCTTCAAGGCCATCGAGCAGGCGGCCGAGGGCAAGCTGCGCACCCGGGTGGGGGTCCTGGACGGCCCCGCGAAGGACCCGGACGAGTTCTTCCGCGCGGCCGGCGAGCAGGCCACGGAGCGCTGGGGGTCGGTGCTCAAGGCGGCCCAGCCCGGGTGGGAGTTCTGGATCCGGGATTCGATCCGGGGCCTCAACCCCAGCTTGAGGCCCGTCGACCTGGAGATCGCCCTCCGCCGAGTTGGCGAAGTCCTGGTCAAGATCGAGGACCCGGCGGTCCGCGAGACCTATCGCGAACAATCGGCATACTGGTTGGGCGTCGACGCCAACCGGGTCGTTCTGAGACCCCCTTCCGCCCCCCGCGACGGCGCCCGTCGAGAGGAATCCTCTACCGGCGACGTTTCACGCCCAGCTCCGGCGGGAAAGCAATGGTCTGCCGCCTTCAGGTATCTCCTGGAGATCCTGGCGGTGCGTCCTGACGCCCTCCACCGGGTACGCGGGCGGCTGCACCCGGAAGACCTGGAAGCCAAGGAGCGTGGTGCCTATCAGCGGATGTCGGAGGCAGTAGGTACGGACGGGGGGCTGCAGGCTCTCGGAGACGCCCTGCCCGGCTTCCCGGATGAGGAACAGGACCTCGTAAGACGGGCTTGGGCGCACCCGCCCGCCAGCACAGACGATGCCACCGTCGACGACGTCGTGTCCCGTATCCGGCGCCAGATCGGCGATCGCCGCGCGCGAGCGATAATCAGCGACTTGCGCGACGCGGAGGTGAGGGGCGACGCGGAGCAAATAGCCCTTCTCGAATCACGCCTGGCCGAGCTCAGGCGGCAGGAAGGGAGTTAGCGGTTGGCCAAGACCCAGGAAAAACTCGAGGTCAAGCTCGAAGACCTGCTGATCCAGCAGGCCGAGGCTCTGATCGTCAAGGGCAAGGAGCAGGGCTACCTGGCTCCCGACGACGTCCTCGAGGGATTCCCCGACATGGACGTCGAGCCGGACCAGATGTTCCGGATCTTCGCTGCCTTCAAGGAGATGGGGGTCGACGTCTCCGACTCCGAGCGCGACTTCGAGGAGAAGGACGAGGCCGACGACGACATGTTGATGGAGATCGAGATGATGGACTCGGTCTCCCTCGACGACCCGGTCCGCATGTACCTGAAGGAGATCGGCCGGGTCTCACTGCTGACGGCGCAGGACGAGGTCACGCTGGCCAAGGCCATCGAGGCCGGCGACATGGAGGCCAAGCAGCGCCTGACGGAGGCCAACCTGCGCCTGGTGGTCTCGATCGCCAAGAAGTACATCGGCCGCGGCATGTCCTTCCTGGACCTGATCCAAGAGGGGAACATGGGCCTGATCCGCGCCGTCGAGAAGTTCGACTACCACAAGGGCTACAAGTTCTCGACCTACGCCACCTGGTGGATCCGGCAGGCCATCACGAGGGCGATCGCCGACCAGGCGCGCACGATCCGGATCCCCGTCCACATGGTGGAGACCATCAACAAGCTGGTCCGGGTCTCCCGGCGCCTGCTGCAGGAGCTGGGGCGCGAGCCCAGCGACGACGAGATCGCCGAGGAGATGGGGATCACGCCCGAGAAGGTGCGCGAGATCATCAAGGTGTCCCAGGACCCGGTCTCCCTGGAGACGCCGATCGGCGAGGAGGAAGACTCCCACCTCGGCGACTTCGTCGAGGACAAGGAGGCGGTAGCGCCCTCGGACGCGGCCTCACTGACCATGCTCCACAACGAGGTCGAGGACATCCTGGACACGCTCACGCCGCGCGAGCGGCGCGTGCTCCAGCTGCGCTTCGGGCTGATCGACGGCCACCAGCGGACGCTGGAAGAGGTGGGCAAGCGGTTCGGGGTGACCCGCGAGCGCATCCGCCAGATCGAGGCCAAGGCGCTGCGCAAGCTGCGGCACCCGTCGCGGTCGAAAAAGCTTCGCGACTACCTCGAATAAACAAGTAGCGTTCGGGGCGTCCCGATGCCGGTAGTCACGATCGCGCGCCAGTTCGGCGCCGGGGGCGAGTCGGTCGGCCACAGCGTGGCCCAACGCCTGCACGCGGAGTTCGTGGACAAGCGGATCGTGGCCGAGGTCGCGCAGCGCCTGGAGATGCCGGAGCAAGAGGTCGAGCGCAACGACGAGTCGCCGGGCACCTTCCTGAACCGGCTGCTGGCGTCTTTGGGAGCGGCATCGGTCGAGTTCACCGGGCCGCCCGAGGTGGCGGCCTGGACGCCGCCCTACAACGACCCCGCCTTCGATCCCAGGCGGGCCATCCTCAAGATCACCCAGGAGGTGATACGGGAGGCCGCGCGCACCGGCAACGCGGTCATCGTGGGGCGCGGCTCGGCCTACATCCTGGCCGACCAGCCCGGCGCCACCCACGTCTTCCTGCGCGCCGACACTGAGTTCCGCCTCAAGCTCGCGAGTGAGCTGCTGGACATCGGCCAGGAGGAGGCGCGCAAGCGGATGAAGACCACCGACGCCAACCGCAGCGCCTACATCAAGCAGGTCTACGGGCACGACTGGGTGCATCCCGCGCACTACGACCTGGTCCTGGACACCGGCCGGCTCGGCCTGGACGGCGCCGCCGAGGCCATCCTGGCCGCGGTCAGGGCGCGCTCCAGGAGCGGCTAACCTAAGCCCGCGATGACCCCCGGCCCGGCACTGGTCGCTTCCCTGACGTCCGGCGTCGACGGCTCCAGCGAGGGCGGCCGCCTCTCGACCATTCGGCTCTCCTACACGCTGGTGCTCTACGCGGTGCCCCTGATCGAGGAGATCAGGCGCCGGGGGTACAAGGGGAAGCTGAGCGCGGAGCCGGCTCTGGTCGACGGGGGCTGGGTCCTCAAGCTGGTGTTCGACGGCGATGCGCCCAAGGACGTGCCCGCCCTCTGGCACGGGCACCACGTGGTGGTCGAGGAGGCGCCCGCGCCGAGTGCCTGAGTTCGATCCGCACAGCCGGATCCGGGAGGTCCTGGAGCTGGACGGTGAGCACGGGCGCGAGCTGCTCTACCGCTACGGATACGACGTGGGCGAGGGGTTCGTCGACAGCCTGTCCCAGTGGCAGACGCTGGAAACCGCGGCCCGCGCCGGGCGCATCCGCGATCTGGACAAGCTGCTCCAAGAACTGAAAACCGGCTAGCGGCGTTATCTCCACAGGTCATGGCTACAAATCGTTGCCTCTGGAGTAGGATTCCCCGAACCGGGCTTCATCCCTGTACCAACGGAGATCACGTCGATGCACAAGCCAAGAAAGGAGCCTGAGGCAGCTCGCTGTTCGTGCGGTCGCAACCTGCGCGAGGCTGCCGTTTCAACGTTCCGCTCTCAAGCCGTGCTTTTCACCTTTCATCGGTGCGAGTGCGGGCTGGAGTGGACCGAGCGCTCGCAGGGGATTGACCGCTCGGAGCCCGTCACCACGGACGAGGTGATCGAGGTCCACGAGCGGATGGCGGCGTTCGAGGGGCCGCTGACGGAGCTGATCGCCCAGAAGTCCGCGTCCTAGCGGCGCGCCCGGAGTGGCGCGATTGCCTGATATCCCGGGACATCAGGCATGTTTGGCCGGATTCATGCCTGATATTCCGGGACATCGTGTGATGCGCCCCCGGCGGTCGGGGCGCCGGAGGGGTGCCGGGTAGAATCTCTGGCTGCCGCTCCGGAGTAGCTCAATCGGTAGAGCAGGCGGCTGTTAACCGCAAGGTTCACGGTTCGAGTCCGTGCTCCGGAGCCACCTGCGGGGCGCTACTTGCGACCGTCGAGCAGGACGGTCCAGCCCTCGATCGCCACGGGTGTGAGCACGCCGTTGGGCGACCAGGGGTCCTCCGCGAGCTTGGCCCGGATCGCGGCCTCGGACTCCGCCTGGAAGATGTGCAGCGTGTCCCGCCCGTCGGCCAGCGGCCCGCCGAGCAGGATCCACCCATCCTCGACGAGCTGGTCCATGAACCGGGCGTGCTCGTCCCAGCCGTCCTGCTGGCGCATGTCCCGCGACCAGTCCCACGGCCCGCCGCGGCGCAGCCGGACCACGAAGTAGGCCACCCGGCAAGCCTAGCCTCAGGCCGGCCAGCGCTCGAGTGTCCAGGCCATCTCCCAGAAGGCCAGCTCGTAGCGGCTGGAGGTCAGAAAGGCGGCCTCCATGGCGACCAGCGCCCGCGGCGCAGCGCCTTGCGCGAGACGGTCGACGAGGTCGCGGCACCAGGCCGCCAAAGCAGTGAACTCGGGGTCGGCGTAGGCGTCGATCCACGCCGCCAGCGCCGGATCAGCCGGGCGCGGTCCCTGGGCCAGCCCGAGTCCGATCTCGGAGAAGCCCCACATGCAGGGCAGCAGCGCCGCGCACAGCTCGGCAAAGTCGCCGGCGGCCGCGGTGCGCACTAGGAAGTCGGTGTAGCCCTGGGTCGTCGGCGCCATGGGCTCGTGCTCCAGCTCGGCCGCGTCGATGCCGAAGCCGGCCGCCAGCTCGCGGTGCAGCGCCATCTCGGTCACGGCGGTCGACCGCAGCAGCTCGGCGAACCGCGTCAGCGTGGCCAGGTCCGGGGCGCGGGCAGCCGCGAAGGCGAACAGCCGGCAGTATTCGACCAGGAACCGGTAGTCCTGGCGGATCCAGTACTCGAAACAATCGCGGCTGAGCGTGCCGTCACCGATCCCGCGCACGAAGGGGTGCGCGTGCTGAGCCTTCCAGACGGGGTCGGCCGCCCGGCGCAGCTCGTCACTGAAACGCAGGCTCATCTCCGGCCGCCCATCGCCATCTCCCAGAATTCCCGCTCCAGGCGAAGCACTCGCACAAAAGCGGCCTCCGCCGCGGGCGAGTCGTCGACGTGCTTTTCGAGGCCGGCCACGTAGTCCGCGAAGCCGGCCGCGGTCCAGTGCTCGACGAACTCCCGGTACCGGCCGGCCCCCGGCGCCGCCCCTTGCCAGGCGACCAGGTAGGTCAGCTCGAGCGCCCAGAGGCCGGTGATCGCCACCGCGAAGCCTTCATCGAGCAGGCCGCCGAGCTCCGCTCGATAGGCCTCGGTGGTGGCATGCCTAGGCGCCGCCAGGTTGAGCCGGTCGCGCTCGGCAACCGCCTCGTACCAGGACAGCTCCGCTTCCAGCGCCACCAACCCGCCGGCGAGGACGGCCTGTGCCGGGCGCGGCGCCAGCGCGAGCAGTCGGGCCTGAAAGCTGAGCAGATCGCCCACGAAGTGGTAGTCCTGCTCCAGCCAGGTGGCGAAGGCGGCCGGCGCCAGCGTGCCCTCGCGGACGCCGTCCAGGAAGGGGTGCGAGGTGGCCGCGCGCCAGGCCTCCGCATGGCGGCTCAGAAGCGCGGACCCAAGCATGGTCCGAAGTTACGCCGGGAAAGCCAGCCAGCCGGGCTCCGGCCGCTGCAGGCGCCCGGCCTCGACCAAGCGGTCGACGACCCCGGGCGGCAGCGCCCAGCTGAACCAGCCGCGCAGCTCCTCCTCTCGCGCGATGACCGCCGCGCGCACGCCGGCGATCAGCAGCTCTGCCGCCGGTTCAGGGGCAGCGGCCGCGGGCTCGGCGAAGACCTGGTCCCACCGCCGCATGGGCCCGAAGCGATAGTCGCCGCCGGCCTCGAACACCAGCCCGTCGCTGAGCACGGCGCCCACCCGTTCCAGGCGTTCGCGGGCGCGCTTCACCCGCTTCCGCTCCCAGCCGAGCTCGACCTCGATGTCCTCGTTCATCGCCGGTCCCTGCGCCGCGAGGTGACCGAGCAGACGCGCCTCATCGCCGGTCGCCGCCCCCAGCGCCTGGCGCACGAGCGGATCGCACAACCGCGCGAGCTCGGCGCTCAGATAGAGCGAGCGGCCCCGGTGCAGCTTGGTGAGCACCACCCCGGGTTGGGTGCAGAGCTGGAACGACCAGATCCAGCGGGTCCGCGGCCACAGATCGAAGCCGCGTCCACCCGCCCGCCCCGGCTCTTCATGGCAGGCGGCGAAGAGGCTGGGCAGGCCGCAGTCGGGCATGCGGGTGAGCAGCCCGCGATCGGCCAGGAAGCCAGCCGCACCGGCCAGGCTGCCCAGCGCTCGATCCGGCGTCAGCCGGCACTCGAAGGCCCGGCGCCGCTCCAGGTCAGCGAGCGCCGACGACCATCTCCTCGGCTTCGCGCTCCAGCTCGGCGTGCACCGAACCCACCAGCCGGTCCGCGAAGTTGGGCCTGTCGCGCTTGTCGGCCGCCTCGCCGCGGCGCCGGCGCACGATCCAGTCGGGCGTGCCCTGGAACACCATGTGGTCGCCGACCAGCGCCTGCACGACCGGCGGCTCCGTGATGCCCACCCGGAGCGAGACCACCGTCTCGAAGCCCGCGCTGGTATAGGCGGTCCAGCTCTTCTGCCAGGCCACGCGGTCGAAGTCGATGTGCACCTCCTGCACCGAGCTGCGGGCCGCGACCGCGACGTCTGGCCGGTCCTCGTAGAGCTCCTTCAAGATGCCGGTGACGCGTCCGCCCACGTCGTCCGTGATCAGGGCCAGCAGCGGGACCGCGCGGTCGTCGAGGCTCGGCGGCCGCTTCACCTCGTGGATGGTGCCGTTGGTGGCGGCCAGCGCCTTCACCACCGAGGCGTGGCGCGGGCAGTAGGGCCTGCCGTTGAGCATGGTCGTGTGGTCGCTGCAGAAGCGGCGGCCGCAGCGGGCGCCGGGTCCCTCGGCGTAGGCGCAGACCCAACCCTGCTGGTTCGGGCACCCGGCAAACGAGCACTTGCCCTCCCCGTAGCGGCGCCGGAAGCGCGCGAAGCCGCCGGTCGGCGATCCCGGTGCCGACTGTTCACGAAGCGGCACCTCCGGCAGTGGATGCCTGAGCCTGGACACCAGAGACCACAGTCCGGTCATGTTTCTCCCCTCCTACGACGGTCGCGTCAGCGGCGTGCGAAAAGATACCGTCCGCGGCGCTCCGTGGCGATAATCCCCGCGGCACATGCAAGGCGGGATACCCAAGGGCACCCAGGTCGGCAGCTACGTGGTCGACAGCATCCTGGGTCGCGGCGGCATGGGTGTCGTCTACAAGGCCTACCACCCGCGCCTGGCCCGCTGGGCGGCGATCAAGGTCCTGCCGACGTTCGTCGACAGCCCCGAGGCCCAGACCCGTTTCGAGCGCGAGGCCCGGGCCATCGCCAAGCTCCGCCACCGCCACATCCTGTCCGTCTTCGACTACGGCGAGTTCAACGGCCAGCCCTACATGGTGGTCGAGTTCATGCCCAGCGGTTCGTTGCTGGAGCGCATGCCCAAGCACCCCCTCAACACCAGCCAGGCCGTCTCCCTGCTGCGCCCCCTGGCCGAAGCTCTCGACTACGCCCATGCGCAGGGCATCCTGCACCGCGACGTCAAGCCCGCCAACGTCTTCCTCGACGCCGAGCTGCAGCCGGTGCTGGCCGACTTCGGCCTGGCCCAGATGCACGACCAGGAGTCGCTGACGGCGACCGGGATGGTGTCCGGGACGCCCACCCACATCTCGCCCGAGCAGGCGACCGGCCAGCCGCTCTCGGGCGCCACCGATCGGTACGCGCTCGCGATCATGGCGTTCCAGGTCCTGGCCGCCGAACTGCCCTTCCAGGGCGCCGACGTCATGGGCCTCTTGTACGCGCACGTCAACGCGCCGGTGCCGGCGGTCAGCCAGCGCAACCCCCAGCTCAATTCCATGGTCGACCTGGTCCTGGCCAAGGCGCTGGCCAAGAAGCCCGGGGACCGCTACCCGACCTGCGTGGACTTCGTGAACCAGCTGGAGGCGGCCGGGGCCGGCCGGGTCGACGAGCGAACCGCTCCCCGGCCGCCGGCGGTGCCGGCGGGGGCGCTGGTGGAGCCGGCCATCACCACGGTGGTCCCGCTGCAGACGCCTGCCCAGACTCCGGCGGCCGCAACGCCGGCCACCGCGCCGGCCGCGGAAGCGCCGCCGCTCCGCAGGTCCCGCCGCTGGCCTGCCGCCCTGGCGGGCCTCGCCCTCGTGCTGCTGGTCGCGGGCGCCTTCTACACCGGCCTGCTCAAGCTCCCCGCGGGCGTGGGCACGCCGCTCGCCAGCCCGCCCCCGACACCGAGCGACACCGCTTCGGCGGTCAATCGGTTCGTCAACACCGACCCGGCCTCGCCGCTCACGATCGGCAAGGGCCTGACCGTGTCAGGTCAGGGACTGCAGCCCGGGCGGCCGGCGCAGGCCGGCTTCATCCAGGGCGGCGTCGAGGTCCATCCCATCAGCGACCTCGGCCTCACGGTCGCGGGCGACGGATCCTTCACGGGCAGCGGGATCGTGCCCCCGGAGCTCAAGCCGGGGTCGGCCACCCTGGTCGCCTGCACCTTCGACACGGCCGGCAAGCCGATCACGTCCAGCTGCATCCAGCGCGGGGTGACCCTCCGGTAGGGGCCGCGCCCCTCAGTTCGCCGGGACGACCGTGAAGTTGTCGAACTCGGCGCCGGCGGAGCCCGCGAGCCCCGCCGGGCCTGAGGAGAAGTAGGACTCGGTTGCGGTGACGGTCTGACTGTGCGCGGTGTTGCTGGGATCGGTGACCGCGCAGGTCAGGTTGTTCCCGACCACCGTGAAGCTGACCTGGTACCAGCTGGTCGATGAGTACGTGTAGGTGCCGGTCGCGAAGCTGTACCAGGTGCCGCCGTAGAGCTTGCCCAGGAACAGCGTGCCGCCGCTGTCGATGCCGCAGACGTAGAAGTAGTTGTAGTTCTGGTAGCGCGCCACCAGCTTGGCGTAGCCGCCGGCCGGCGCTCTGACCGACGCGCTGACCTTGTAGTTGGCCCACGTCGAGCTGCCGTTGGCGGCCACGAACATCACGCCGGTGCTGGAAGCCTGGGCGACCATGCTGCCATCGCTGAGCACGTCCCAGGTCCCGCTGCCGGCGCTCCAGTTGGCGGAGGGCGTGGCGCCGGTGGCATAGCTCTCGAAGTTGTCACTGAAGACCGGCGGCGTCGGCGTCGGTGTCGCGGCCGGTACCGGGGTCGGGGTCGGCGTGGGAACCGGGGTCGGCTTGGGGGTGGGCGCAAGTGTGGGGACAGGTGTGGGCGCCGGCACCACCGGGACCGCGGCCGGCGGCGCCTCGGGGTCAGGCGTGGGCAGCAGGGTGGCGGCGGGAGTCGGGACGGGAGCGGCGGTGGGCGGCTCGGGGGCGACGGCCGCGGCCGGGGCCTTCTGGGGCTCGCTGTAGGGCAGCCAGCTCACGCCCGAGCCGGCGAAGGGCAGCCAGCTGGGCGCGCGGCCGGTCATCCATACCAGGGTGCCGGGGCCCTTGCCGAAGATGAAGATCAGCAGCAGCAGCGCCAGCGCCAGCGCGAAGACGCTCGAGGCCACGCGGTTGAGCTGCCCGGCCGTGGACCGCCGAGTGGCGGCCAGCCGAATAGAGCTGGTACTCATCTCCCTCCGAGCGCATCAACGAGGGCAAGAAGCCTTTCCTGCGCCGGCCGCGCGAGCGCCGGAGAGGTTCCAATCCGACCAGCCCTGTGGTGCTGCACGCGGGCGGCCACAGACCGCCCTGGTGATCTCCCCCTGCAGTTCGGCGCCGAGGCGGCTCCGGCCCGCCAGCAGGTCAGGCACCGAATCGGCCGAGAGACTCGCCAGGTAGGGGACGTCGAGCTTGCCGGTGGCCGCCGCGCGGTCCAGGTTCCAGCTCGTGACCAGGGCTTCCGGGTCGGCCAGGTTGAGGCCGGCCAGAAGCGTCAGCGCGGCCAGGGCGGCCGCACCCGCGAACCAGCGGCGGCCGCCGCCCAAGCCGGCCAGCTCGGCGGCCAGAAACAGGAAGACGATTCCGATCAACACCCCGAAGAGCTGGCTGTACAGGCGCAGCAGCGTGAAGCCGTAAGCGGCCTCGTAAAGGCTGATGCGCCGGAAGGCGACCACCACCACCAGCAGCGTGAGGCCGATCCCGACCTCGGCCAGCGCGATGAAAACGCGGTGCGCGCGGATACCTCGGAATCCCGTGATCCGGCCGAAGAGCGCAAGTACCACCAGGGTGATGCCGCTTGCCCAGAGCAGCTCGAAGAACCCGCTGCGCGCGTACTGCGCGTAGTCGGTGGTGGTGACCGCGATCGCCTGCGCCAGGGCGAAGCCGGCGAAGACCAGGTCCAGCACCGCCAACACGGTCAGGCCCTCGACCAGGCCCAGCCGCCAGGGCGGACCGTCCACTCGCTCCCAGGGCACCGAGGCCGCCAGCCGCAGCAGTCCGGCCGTGCCCAGTACGCCCACCAGCACGAAGAAGGCGTCGAGCGCCAGGCTGCCCAAGTCGAGATTGACCCGGAAGAAGGAGGCGAAGACGGGGTCGGCCGAGGCCAGCAGGATCGCCAGCAGGGCGCCGATGGGGAGCGCGATCGCCAGCCCGCGCGCCACCGGCACCAACAGGCGGGTACGCCGGCTGGCGCGGAGCAGGGGAGGTGCCGCAAATGAGAATCCAGCCGCGATCTGGACACCGCCGTGCAGGAGTCGTGCGCCGGCCTCGGCCAGTCCGAGGTCGAAAAGGGAGCCTCCGGCCGAGAGTGAAGCGGCGGTTCCCAGCAGCAGCAGGCTGGCGGCCACGTCCGGCCATGCCAGCCAGGGACTCGCGCGCAGGCTGAGGAGTACGGCGAAGACCACGGCCGCCGTCGCCAACAGCCGCGGCTGCCAGCGCCGGACGGGGCCGACAGCGACCAGTACAGCGGCACTCACGCCTAGTGCCAAAGAGGCGCCCAGCCCGACCCCGGGACTCCGCAGTGCCTGGTCGGCAAGCAGCCCCACCAGCAGCATCGCGAGCAATGCGCGGCCGCCTGCACCGGCCCGAACGCGCACGCGGAGGAATTGCGGCAGGTCGGCGTCCCAGCGTAAGCGGCCCCCGGCGGAGGGCTGGCCGGCCCAGTCCGACATGCCTGTGCAACTCGGATGGACCGTGAGGTGGTTACGCGGTCGCGATGGTCCGGCGGCGGCTTCTTTATGTCTCCAGCGTCGCGCAGAGCATCCCGAAATAGGTGGCCGCCTCGTAGGAGATGACCTCGGCGCGGCGCGGTCCGCCGAGCACGCCGTGGAGCATCAGCATTTGCCACCAGCTGTCGGCCCGGGCCGCCTTGACCAGCTCCGGATCGAGGTCGAGCAGCCTCTCCAGCCGTCCCGAGCCGACGATCTCTTGCACCGCCGCGTCATAGGTCGCCGACGCGGGATCGAAACCGTAGGGCCCGTCCGCGCGGTGGGCGTGGCCGTGGTCGGCGCTGGCGATCACGGCCGTCCTGCGCTCGACGCGTTCGCAAGCCCTGCACAGCGCGCGCCCGGCCTCCACGTGAGCCTCCGCCGGTAGGTCGCGCGCCGGGCTCACGGTCACCACCCGCACCGGCGGCTGCCAGCGCCCGCCCATGAACCAGAGCGGTATCAGCACAGCCCAGTCCATGGGCATGACGTCGGCCGGCTCGCCATGCCCGCCGAAGCTGATGCCGAGGCTGGGGATGCCCGCCGCCCTCAGCTCCTCGAGTGTGGCTCTCGCCAGCTCCTGGTCGCAGGCGCAGTCGAGGCGGACCGGCTCCCGCGTGTTCTCCAGGGCGCCGGCGGTGCGGCTGGCCGTCACCACGGCCAGGTGGCCCTCCACGTGCGCCCCGTGGGGCGTCAGCACCACCACCGTCTCGGGGTGGGCGGCCTGGGCGCGGCGGCCGAGCTCGGACATCGCCTCCGCCGTGCGCGCCGCCAGCTTCTCGGGGCCGACCGCCTCCGCCACCGCGATGCCGCCGTGCGGCGCGATCGCCGCGAAGACCAGGCTCACGAGCCGTTGAGCGCCGCCCACACCCGGTCGGAGGTGAGCGGCATGTCGAGGTGGCGGATTCCGCGGGGGGCAAGCGCGTCGATGACCGCGTTCCAGACCGCGGGCGTCGAGCCGATGGTGCCCGACTCGCCGACGCCCTTGGCGCCCAGCGGGTTGTTCGGCGTGGGGGTGACGGTGTGCGCGGTCTCGAAGTTGGGCAGCTCGTTGGCGGTGGGGACCGAGTAGTCGAGCAGGCTGGCCGTGCGCGGGTTCCCGTCGGCGTCGTACACCACCTCCTCGAAGAGCGCCTGCGCGACGCCCTGGGCGATGCCGCCGTGCACCTGGCCCTCCACCAGCATGGGGTTGAGGATGGTCCCGCAATCGTCGACGGCCACGTGCCGCGCCAGCCGCACCTGCCCGGTCTCGGAGTCGACCTCCACCACCGCCACGTGGCAGCCGAAGGGGTACGTGGGCTCCCCGAAGAAGTCGGACTCCGCGCCCAGGCCCGCCTCGGCCGCGGCCAGCTCGGCCCAGGTGACCGCCCTGGTGGGCGCGCCTTTGACCCGCAGCCCGCCGTCCGCCGCCTCCAGGTCGCCGGCGGCGACCTCCAGGCGCCCGCCGGCGAGCTCGCGCGCCCTCTCCAGCAGCAGGTTGCACGCCTCTAAGACAGCGCTCCCACCCAGCTGGAGGGAGCGCGAGGCCTGGGTCCCGTCGCCGCGCGCCACCTGCGCGGTGTCGCCCTCGATCACGACCACTTCCTCCGGGGCCACCCCCAGCCGGTCGGCGGCCAGCATCGCGAACGCCGTCTCGTGGCCCTGGCCGTGGTTGGCGGTGCCGGCGCGCACCGTGATGCGGCCGTCGCCGGCCACCTCCACGCGCGCGAACTCGGTCGGGGAGCCGGCCGCGGTCACCTCCACGTAGCAGCTGACGCCGACGCCCATCAGCAGCGGGTCGCCGGCCGCGCGGCGGCGGGCCTGCTCGCGGCGCAGCTCGTCGTAGCCGGCCAGCTCTAAGGCCTTGTCCAGGGCGGCGTGGTAGTCGCCGGAGTCGTAGGCGGCGTAGGTCGCGGTGCTGTGCGGGAAGTCCTCGCGGCGGAGCAGGTTGCGCCGCCGCAGCTCGACCGGGTCGAGCCCGAGCTCGACCGCCAGCAGGTCCATCCCGCGCTCCACCAGGGCCGTGGCCTCCGGACGGCCGGCGCCGCGGTAGGCGGCGGTCGGGGCGGTGGTGGTGGCGTACGACTGAGCCTGGAAGTCGATGCGCGGGATGCGGTAGCAGCCTGCCGCCATCTGCCCGGTGAGCAGCGGCAGGAAGGCGCCCTGCGCGGGATAGGCCCCGCCGTCGGCGACCACACGAACGCGCATCCCGACCAGCGTTCCGTCCCGGCGCGCGCCCAGCTCCAGGTCCTGTACCTGCCCGCGGCCGTGGCCCAGCCCCAGCATCCCCTCGGAACGGGTCTCCACCCACTTGACGGGTCGGCCCAGGCGATGCGCCGTGGCGGCCACCACCACCTGCTCAGCGCCGACCTGGATCTTGGCGCCGAAGCCCCCGCCCACGTCGGGGGCGATGCAGCGGACGCTCTCCTCACCCAGGCCGAGCGCGTCGGCGACCGCGTCGCGAACCTGGAACGGACTCTGGGTGGAGGCGTAGACCGTGAGCTTGCCCGCCTCCGGGACCGCGAGGACAGCGTTGCCCTCCATGGGCACGGCCGCCAGCCGTTGGTTGGTCAGGCGGCGGCGCACCACCACCTCGGCGCCCTCCAGGGGGTCGCCGGCCTCCGGATTGCCGCTGCTGACCTCGAAGGCCAGGTTGGAGCCGTGCTCCGGGAAGAGGACCGCGGCGCCGCCGGCGGCCGCGTCCTCCGGCGTCGGCAACGCGCGCCGCTGCTCGTAGTCGACCTCGACGGCGAGGGCGGCGTCGGCGGCCTGTCCACGGGTCTCGGCCACCGCCACCGCCACAGCGTCGCCGACGAAGCGCACGACCTCGGCCGCCAGCGGCGGCCGGGCCAGCGCCTCGCTGAGGATGCCGAAGGCCTGCCGGGGCCGGAGCCCGAGGTCGGCCGCGGTGAACACGGCGACGACGCCGGGCAGGGCCGCAGCCGCAGCCGTTTCGATCGATCGAATGCCCGCGTGGGCGTGCGGTGAGCGGGCGAAGGCCGCATGGAGGACGCCCGGCACCGGAAAGTCCTCGACGAAGCGGCCGCGGCCGCTGACCAGGCGCGGGTCCTCCCGCCGCTTGACCGCGCTGCCGAGTATGGAACCGGGCATAGCCGCTACATATGTTGGCGTGCTGCGCGCGGTGATCTTCGACTTCGACGGGCTGGTGCTGGAGACCGAGGAGCCGATCTACCGGGCCCACGCCGAGGTCTACGAGGCGCACGGGCACCAGCTGCCGCTCGACTTCTGGAAGACGACGGTGGGCACCGACACCTTCGACCCCGACGCCGACCTCGAAGCGCGGCTGGGCAGGTCGCTGGACCGCGAGGCGATCGAGCGCGGGCGGCGACGGCGGACGGACGAGCTGCTGGCCGGGCGGGCGGTGCTGCCGGGCGTCCTCGAGCTGCGCGACCGGGTGCGTGCCGCCGGTCTGAAGCTGGCCATCGCCTCCAGCTCCTCGCGGGGATGGGTCACGGGCCACCTCGAACGGCTGGGGATCGCCGAGGGCTGGGACTGCGTGATCTGTCGCGAGGACGCCGAGCTGGCCAAGCCCGACCCCGGCCTCTACAAAGCGACGCTGGATTGCCTTGGCGTCCAGCCGGACGAGGCGGTGGCCATCGAGGACTCCGAGCACGGGGTGGCGGCGGCGAGCGGCGCCGGAGTCGCCTGCCTCGTGGTGCCCAGCCTGATGACCGCCGGCGCCGACTTCTCGGCTGCGCACCGGGTGGCCGAGTCGCTGTCGGGCCTTAAGGTGGCGGATCTGGCGGCGCTGCTGCCGGCGCCTCGAGGGCCGCTGACCACCTCGCGCCTCCGGCTGGAGCCGGTCGGGCCCGAGCACGCCGAGGGGATCTTCGAGGCGGCGGCCAGGTCGCGGCCCGAACTGCTGCCCTGGATGCCGTGGGCGGACGAGCCGCTGGAGTGGCACCGCCAACAGGCCGCCGGTGCCCCCCAGGTGTGGCTGGGGGGCGCCGGCTACCCGTT
>Ga0207646_10002764_pt1 | contig 20494 bp, 17 predicted proteins | sample KBSK5502metaG_FD_184343 | JGI IMG/M metagenome (GOLD analysis project Ga0207646, IMG submission 184343) | Corn, switchgrass and miscanthus rhizosphere microbial communities from Kellogg Biological Station, Michigan, USA - KBS K5-50-2 metaG... | ecosystem: Host-associated > Plants > Roots >...
TGAGCGTGACCGGCCTCGAGGTAATGGAGCTTCGCCGTGAGCAGCTCATCAAGATGGCTGCGTGCACTTGTCACGATTTTTCTTCGGGACAAATACATCGAATCGTGAAGCGGTGTTGTGAGGTGAGCGTAGATCGTATTGACCTCGGAACTCTCGATTTCAATCGCGAGGGCGAAAGCTCCTTCTACCGTGAGACTCGGGGACTCCGCCAACCGCTCGATTCTCTCAAAGAGGGCGGCGACCTTCCCGATCGCCGTGTCTTTCGGAAGATCTGGGGCAAATAGAGAATCGCACACGCAAAACTGCAGCAGTCCAGCGTGATGCTTCTCCTCCATCCCCATGTCGAACCAGAAGGAGCTCAGTTGCGGATTCGCGGAAAAATGAGATGCGAATCGGAAATAAATCGCCGCAGCTCGCTCCTCGAATTCGATGAATCGCGCGTATACGTTTTCTGCGATTGCCGGCGGGACCTTTCTCATAAAAACCCCCCTTATTATGAGCACATCATTCGCCAACGCCATTCCCAAGAAAACACACGCCAACTGCAGCGAATGCTCATCTGAATTAATGACACGATGTCCGGCAGTCCGGGGCGGCGGCGAATTCGGATTGACGATTTGTCATTACTACTTGCTTACTCTGTTGGAAACACGATGGGTTTCTGATGGAAAGGCGAATGCATCCAAAGATTCGGAGGGATATATGAAGAAAATTCTTCTGGCAGTCTTATTGATCGGCACAATGACAGCATTCGGCGCGGCTCCCCAGGCTCAAGAACAGAAGCCGCCAATGCAGATGATGCACATGATGGAGATGATGAAGGCCTGCCCAATGAACGTCGAGGGCGCTGACATCGCGCTTTCGGATACTCCAAACGGCATCGCGATCACGTTCACAGCCAAAAGCGGAAATGTCGAGGAGCTTCGCAAACAGGTTCGCGAAAAGTTCGAGATGATGAAGACGATGAAAGGAATGATGGGGGGCAAAGATGCTACCGATCATGACTCACATCATCAGTAAGAGCGCAGCTGTCACATTGTTGAGTTTCATCCTGGCCGGGCAGGCGCATCCCCCGAAGCCAAATTATCTTGCGGGCGGTGATGCCGCAGCAGGGCGCCGTGCGTATCTCTCGTTGAAATGCAACACATGCCACACGGTCGCGGGCGAGCCTGTCGGTGCAAAACCGCCGCGGCTGGCGGGACCTCAGCTTGGCAAGTTGCAGGCGATGCAGTCTCCGGAACAGCTGGCGGACTCCATCGCAGCACCGAGTCATGTCATTTCGGAGAAGCCCGGACCGTGGACCGGCCCCGCGGGATCAACCATGGGCGACTACACGCATGTGATGACCGTTCGGCAGCTCATGGACCTGATCGCGTACATCCGGTCGCGTTAGATCGGCGCGACACGAATGCGTGCATCCACGATTGAACAGCCCTGGCCGGGAGGCAGAGCGAACACGGGATTGAGATCCAGTTCGCGGATCTCCGGAACATCTTCGACCATTCGGGAAATGCGGAGCAGGACTGTTTCGATCGCATGGATGTCCGCAGGGTAATGACCGCGGTAGCCTTCCAGCAGACGATACCCGCGAATTTCACGAACCATCTCCTGCGCATCGCGGTCGGTGAGCGGTGTAACGCGGAAGCAGACGTCGGCCAGAATCTCAACATGAATTCCGCCAAGGCCGAAAGCGATGAGGGGGCCGAACAGCGGATCTTCCGTTACGCCGACCATCACTTCCACACCACCTCGCAACATTTTCTGAATCAGAATTCCTTCCATGTCGGGTTGTTGGACTTCGTCGAATGCCCGCTGCACGGCGTCCTCATTTTCGAGATTCAAGCGCACTGCTCCGATATCGGATTTGTGCAGGACATGACGTGAAGCGAGTTTCGCTGCCACCGGAAATCCCAGCGAGCGAGCTATGGTTACCGCCTCGGCGGCTGTGCGTGCCAGGCCTCCCGCAACCTGCCGTATTCCGAAGGCGGACAAAACCGCGCGACACTCCTCAGCGGACAGCCATCCGGCGCCGCGACTCTGAATCGCGCGTGAAACGGCAGCCTTTGCCGCCGTGGCATTGATGTCGCCGAAACCAGGTACGAGCGCCAGCGGCTTCGCCCGCCACTCCGCGTAGCTGACCGCCTTCGCAAGCACCTTCGCGGCAGCTTCGGGAAACAGATACGACGGTATGATTTCGCGGCCGGCAACAAGCGCCCGCGATCCTTCGCTCGTCATCAGACACGCAAGAACAGGCTTGCCGCGAGCGCCAGCGGCGCGCGCACGCGCAACGCCGTCGCGAATGGCTTGCGCGACGGGCTCGGAATCGTTGCGGTCGACAGGAATGTAGATGACGATCAAGGCATCGACATCGGCGGACGGCAAAATGGTCTCGATGGCCTTCTGGTAACTTTCCGCTCGAGCAGAAGCAATCATGTCGACAGGATTCGAAAGGCTCGCGGCGGCCGGAAGAAACTTTCGGAGTTCCGATTTGGTCGCCTCGGCAAGTTCCGGAACGATCAGGCCGCCCGCCTCGCAAGCGTCGGTGCACAGAATACCGGGCCCGCCGGCGTTAGTAACGATGGCGATGCGCCGGCCTATGGGCAGAGGCTGGTTCTCCAATGCGGCTGCGAGATCGAACATTTCGTCCAGCGTTTCAGCTCGAATCACTCCGGTCTCGTGAAACAGCGCATCGACGGCAACATCACTCGCAGCCAATGCGGCAGTGTGCGAACCGGCGGCACGGCGGCCGGCCAGCGTGCGTCCGGCCTTCACCGCAATGATCGGTTTCGTGCGGCTCACCCGCCGCGCGATTCGCGCGAAGCGCCGCGGATTTCCGAATGATTCAAGGTAGAGCAGGATGACGTCCGTGTTTTCATCCATTTCCCAGTACTGGAGGAGATCGTTGCCCGACACATCCGCTTTGTTGCCGACGCTGACGAAGGTCGAAATACCCAGGCCGCGCTCCGCAGCCAGAGCGAGGATGGCCAGTCCCAGCGCTCCACTCTGCGACGACATCGCAATGCGCCCCGGTGGTGGAAACACTGGAGAGAACGACGCATTCAACCGAATTGCCGGATCCGTATTCAGCAGACCCATGCAGTTCGGGCCGATCATTCTCATGCCGTGACCCCGAACGCGTTCGAGAAGCTGTTTCTGCAGGGCGCGGCCGGCATCATCGGCTTCCGCAAATCCGGCGGTGATCACGATGAGCGCCTTTACACCACGGCTCGCGCATTCATCAATGACGGCGAGGACCGCATCGCGAGGGATCGCAATGATCGCGAGATCCACCGGCTCCGGCAGTTTGCTGACCGAAGGAAAAGCTCGCAACGAGCCAATCTCAGACGCGTTTGGATTCACGGGATAAAGGGGCCCCTGAAAACCATTCGTGACGAGTGCCTGCAGAACGCGGTACCCGATACTGGACGGGTCGCGGGAAGCGCCGACGACTGCAACCGAAGACGGTTTGAAAAACCATCGCAGCGATGCGGCTGTGAAGACACGGTCACGCATCTCCGACAGCTCGACGCTCGATTGTGTCGGAAGCACCGAAAAATCCAGTTCGAGGCACCCGGCGTCGAATCTTTCGATGAGTGGAAATCCGGAATGGCGGAAAACGTCGATCATCCCGCGATTATCGAAGTGGGTAATTGCCCAGAACCGCGTGAATCCGGCACGCGCTGCAAGCAGTGCCAGGCGTTCGAGCAAATGTGTGCCGATCCCTTTACCCTGAAATTTGTCGTCAACCGCCATCGCCACTTCGGCCGTCGTGCAATCGCGGCCGATATAGGAACCGGCGGCAATAATGTTGTCGCGATCTTCGGCTTTGCGGGTGACGACGAGAGTGAGCTGCGTGCGCGGATTGGATGAATCGCAAAGCGAACGCACAAATCCGAAGGTGGGTTCGGCGAAGGAAAAGAAACGATGCTGCCGGGATTCCGGCGACAAGCGATGAAAGAAATCGGTGACGGCTGGCGCATCCTTTATCGCCGCCACACGGATTGTTGCGGTGGACCCATCCCGCAAAATCAACCTCCCGAACTCCGCCGAATCCTGATACGGAGCCGGAACATATAAAGGATGCGCCAATTTCGATCAGGCCGCTGCGCGGCCTCCTCCCGGCCGCGCTCTCCTCTTGATCTTCCTCTTCATGGGAGGAATCAGCATGACCGGGCACGGCGCGACGCGCACGACGCGCTCGGCAGTGCTGCCGAGGAGAGCGCGATCCAGCATTCCCTTTCCGTGAATGTTCATGACGAGCAGGTCGATCTTCTCGTCTTCAAGTGTCCTCAGAATTATGCGATAAGGAACGCCGGTCTCCACACGTGTATCGACGTCGCACCAATTTCTTGCTTCTGCAGGAACCAGGTCGTCGAGCTGCTTCTGCACACCCTGGATCAGCGATTCGCGATACTTGCCCGAGACGTCGGCGGCCACATCATGAACGACATGCAGCAGCGAGATGTTCGACTCGTTTTCCTGCGCGACTGAAAACGCATAGGCCAACGCATCGGATGTTCCGTCGGAAAAATCCGTCGTGACCAGAATCCGTCGAAAGCTCGGCGTCGCTTTTTCTCCGGAAGCACTGATGGTGATGAGTGGCACCGGGCTGTGACGCAGCAGTTTCTCAGTAGTCGATCCCATAAACCACCGTTCGACGCCGCGGCGTCCGTGCGTTCCCATCACGAGGATTTGCGGCTTCACCGCCTCGATCGCATATTTGATCTCCTCATATACATCGCCCACACGAATTTCAAATTCAGCGTTGACGCCGGCTTCTTTCAATCTCGTCCTCAGGTTCGTCACTTCACGCGTGGCGGCCTCTTCCATCGATTTCATGATTTCCGTCGTATCGATTGCGTATTCATACGTGCTCGTGGCCACGGGCGTGATCACATGCAACAGATGAATGCCGGCATCGTAGTTCCGGGCAAGCGACGCGGCATACATGACCGCCGCGTCCGAGGCCGGAAAGAAGTCCACGGGACATAGAATCGTCTTAATCGTAATCATAAAAATCCTCCTTTACGCCGCAGCCCAACGGTCCTTGTACGTCGTCGGCAGCGGTAATGCGAGCACCGGAACGGTTGCCGTTCGAATCGCACGCTCCGCGGTTGTGCCGAGCAGGGCTCGCTCGAGCCGTCCCTTTCCCTGTAAATTGATAACGATCAGGTCGGCCTTCTGCTCCGCAGCGAGATTGTTGATCGACTCGTACGGCACGCCTTCCGTGATCACGGTCGTGATCGGCACACTGCCATCGGAAACAAGAGCCACCATCCGGTTCAGGCGCTCCGCGGCCTGGGCGCGAACTTCGTCCACGTAGTTCGGCATGAATGCCGCTGTTTCAACACCCCGCAAAGCCGCGTCCAGGGGCTGCACCACGTGGACCACGGTAAGATGAGCGTCCAGCCCGCGCGCGAGCCGGATCGAAAATTCCAATCCCGCTTCGGAACCGTCCGCAAGGTCGGTCGCGTACACAAGCCGCCGCAGCGGCACCGGTTCGGCGATGTGAATCTCTTTCTCCGGATCAAGATGCGAAACGGTCAGAACCGGCACGTGGAGCTTTCGCAGCATGCGCTCGGTCACAGAACCCAGCAGCATGCGCTCGAAGTACGAGCGGCCTCGCGATCCCATGACAACCAGATCGATTTCTTTGTCTTCGACGATCCCCAGAAGTTCCTGACGAACTTCTCCGCTCTTGACGATGATTTCGAAGTCACACCGATCGCGATATTCCGCTGGGATCAACTGCAGCAAGCGTTCTTTGGCCGCCTCGTAAGCAACCGTGTCGTACGCCGCGATGTGAGCCAGAACGAGACGGGCCTCAAACTCAAGCGCTAACGAAAGACCATAGTTAAACGCTTTCTTGGAGGCCTCCGAGAAATCCACCGGAACCAATATTTTCTTGATATGAATCATTGCTCCTCCTTTTGTAGTCGCGGGCTGAAGCCCGCGTTCGGTCTTCGGGCAACGCGGGCTGAAGCCCGCGACTACACTGCCTTTGATGCAACTGCCGCCGCCTGAAATGCATCGAACACCTTTGCCACCACCCGCACAAAGATCCGGCCGGAACGTGTAACGCGGATCACGCGTGACGTCGTCCCTTCGACGAGGCCATCGCGCACGAGGTCGTCCATCCGCGTCAGTTCCGGCCGGAAATAGTCGTCGAACACCATCGAGAACCGCTTCTGGATCGCATCCTTCGAGATTTGGCCGTTGCAAAGACAGTCCTCGATCACGGCTGCCCGGATCGCGTCGTCCTTCGACTGCACGTAGCCACGAAATACCGGAATTCGGCCGGCATCGATCTCGTCTTCCCATGAGGCCAGCTCACGGTGATTCTGCGTGAACGTTCCGCCGATGTGGCTGATCGCGCTGACGCCAAATCCGATCAGATCGGTTTCGCCGTGCGTCGTGTATCCCTGAAAATTTCGATGCAGGCTGCCATTATCGCGAGCAGCCACCAGTGGATCGCCGGGCCTGGCAAAATGATCCATGCCGATGTGCTCATAACCCGCGTGTGTGAGCTTCTCGATCGCATCCACGAAGAGCTGCAATTTCTCTCGTTCGGGAGGCAAATATTTTTCGAAACTTCTCTGCTGGCGCTTCAATGTCGGCACGTGGGCATAGCTGAACACGGCCAGCCGATCCGGGCCAAGGTCGAGCACTCGATCCAGGGTCGTGTTGAACGAAGACCTGGTTTGTTTGGGAAGACCGTAGATGAGATCGACATTGATACTTTCGAAACCCAATGCTCTTGCTGCCGAGAACAGAGTACGCGTCTGGTTGTATGGTTGGATTCTCCGGATGGCGAGCTGAACCTCCCAATCGAAATCCTGGATGCCGATGCTCAAGCGATTGAAGCCGAGCCGGCGCAACGTACGGATGTGCTCGACCGTGGTGACTCGTGGATCGATCTCAACCGAATACTCTCCGGAAGCTGCCAGCGAAAAACGTTCGGCGATCGCATTGAACAACTTTGTGATCTGCTGCGGATCCAGATACGTTGGAGTCCCGCCGCCCCAGTGCATTTGCGTCACAAGGCGGCTATGCGCGACTTCAGCGAGATCCATCTCGGCAGTGACGTGCGCGACGTAAGGGCCGGCGCCCACGTGATCTTTCTTGATCACGACATTGCAGCCGCAATACAGGCATAGCCGCTCACAGAAGGGAATGTGAACGTAAACAGAAAGCGGAGCTGTGGATCTCCGCAATGCGGATGTCAGCAAACCGCCGTGCGCGTTCTGCCAGTGCGGCGCGGGCGGATAGCTTGTGTAGCGTGGCGTCGATTCGTTGTATCGGTTAAGTAAATCGAATACGGCGTTCATATCACCTCGGTCCCAATGGGTGCACGTGCTGTTCCCTGGAGTCGCGTGTTGATTTGCGAGGGTTTGCGCCGGAATTAAGTCAAGCCTCGCATTCTGCGATTGTCGATGCGTCGAGAATCGCGATTTTCGAAAGCCTCACTTTGCCGATCTGTCATCGATTTAATTAAGGAATGTGGCATGCAGAATCGTTCGCTTATGGATCCTCACGGCAAACCCACAGACGCTTATCGAATTTTCTTTCCCCTTGGCATTGTTCTCGGCGCGGCCGGTGTTTCGATCTGGCCGCTTTACTACTACGGATTGACTGAAGGTTATTCCGGACGCGCACACGCGCTTGTGCAGTCCGAAGGTTTTCTGTACGCGTTCATCGCCGGATTTCTTCTCACGGCAATACCGCGTTTCACGGGCACTGAACCTCCGTCGCTGCGCGTGCAATACGTTTTGGCAGCGATGCTCGCTCTGTGTACGGTGGCGTTCGAATTTCAATATTTCACGCTGGGCCAGACAGGTTTTGTCGCGGCGCACGCGATGCTCATGACATTGGCCGTTCGCCGCTTCAGGCGGCGTCAGCTTGATCCGCCGGATACTTTTCCTCTCGCAGGACTTGGCATGATCAGCGGCGCGCTTGGCGCATTGATCAATGTGGCGCTCGCATGGAATGTCATCACGCCATTCTGGGATGTGCTCGGTAAGCGTCTGCTGACGGAAGGGATGGTCCTGCTCCTGGTGCTCGGCGTCGGTGGCTTCCTCGGTCCGCGTCTCCTCGGTTTCAAACAAAACCCTCTCCATGCTCTGGGAGAGGGCGGCGCGAAGCGCCGGGTGAGGGTCTCAGGATCTGTCCTCTTTTATAAGGTGGCCGGCCTGTCCGTCCTCCTCTCTCTCATTGCCGAATACGGTTTCGGCATCTCCACGATGGCATTCTTGCGCGCCATCGCGGTCACTGCTGTCATTTTGTCAACGGTGCAGCCCTGGAAAGTACCCGTTATGCGCTCAACGCTCGCGTGGTGTGTGTGGACAGCGCACTGGCTTGTCATTTTGTCTATCTGGCTCGTTGCAATCTTCCCTCGCTATCGCGTCGACTTCCTCCACATCCTGTTCATCGGCGGTTTCACGCTGTTGATTCTCGCCGTGGGGACACGCGTCACGCTGTCGCACGGCGGGCACGGTCTTGCCAAAGAACGCGGCTCATGGCCCTTGCGAATCGGCATTGCCACAGGACTTATAGCGATGCTGGCTCGAGTCGGCGCGCCTTTCTCCGGGTTCACCTACTTCGAACATCTCGCACTGGCTGCCGTGCTGTGGATCGGCGGAATTCTTTTTTGGGGATTCCATCTCTTCCGCCTGATTCACCGCGAAGCGCAAAGCGCGCGCGGAGCGTGAGCGCGATAGCGCGAAACCTTAAGGAATGCGCGCAGCCTACAAAAGGACCGGGAATTGCCACATACAGGGCAGCCGTCCGCTAGGTGATGGCTGGAAAGGCAGGTTCTATGTCACGTGCGTGGAAAATCGCTCTCTTGCTCGCGCTCGTTGTGTTGTTTGGCATGGTTGTTTCGCTGGCGTGGAGTGCGCCGCAGAAAGCCGACGAACCGAACATGCCGGTTTTCAATGCCAAAGATCACAAGCTCATCGAAGATTATTACAACCATCTCGCCGGCACACTCGCTCCCGGTTCATTGGACCGATCGGGATTCCCGCTCGGCATCGAGGAATCGCTCGTCGTCGGATCCCATGTACCGATGCAACTGGAAAAGAACTTGAAACCGTTGCCCGCAAAACTTGAATCGCAGCTGTCGTTGGTTACGGGGGATTACGGCCGGTACACCCTCGGGTTGCATGTGGTGCTGGTACGGAAAAACGATTTGAGGATTGCGGACATCATTAAGAACGTCGCCGTGAAATGAACACACTGGAGTCCGCACGCACAGTTCAGGAACCCGTGTTCGGGCCGTACAATTCCCGGCGGCTTGGCCGATCGCTCGGCATCAACCCGCTGCCGGCGGGTGCCCGTGTTTGTAACTTCGATTGCGTCTATTGTGAATGTGCAACAGCGTTCTGGCCGATGCAGTGGGAGTTGCGCCCGCAGTTTCCAGGCCCTGAACAGATTCGTACGAAGCTGGCGTCGGCGGCCCTGACTTTTGCGCCCGATGAACTGGACTCGATCACTATCGCCGGGAATGGCGAACCGACACTGGCTCCGGAGCTGGACGCGATTGTCGATGTTGTTAATGAAGCAAGAGATCGCGATTGGCCGCAGGCGCGCACCGTCATCCTGACGAACGGAACGATGTGCCATCAGCCAAAAGTTCGAGCGGCGCTCGCGAAACTGGATGAACGCATCGTGAAGCTGGATGCCGGAACGAACTGGATGCTCGAGCAACTCAATCGTCCAACGGGAAAGCTATCGATCACAGAACTTCTGAGGCGAATCTCTATGCTGCCGGAAATCGTCATTCAATCGATGTTCGTCCATGGCCCCGTCGACAACACAGGACGCAATGATATTGAAGCCTGGTGCAGGTGGCTTGCGCAATTGGCGCCGCTGAGCGTCCAAATCTATTCGCTGGCGCGTACACCGGCGAAAGACTGGGTCCGGCCCGTGCGGCGCGGTGAACTCGAAGCAATCTGCGCATACGTTGAATCGATCGTCGGAATCGAGGCGCACGTCTACTAGGACGTGCGAATACGCACATGAAAAGCACAAAACTTCTGATGGCGGAACACGAAAGCATTTTGGAAGCGCTTCGCATTCTCGATGCGATGTGTGCCGAACTCGAGAATGGAGGCTCGATGAACAAGGACGATATCGGCTCTCTCGTCAGCTTCCTGCGAACCTTTGCGGATGGCTCGCATCACGTGAAAGAAGAAGCGATTTTCATGCCCGCCTTGATGCAGGCCGGCATGACCCTCCAGGACGGTCCGCTGCGCGTGATGACCTACGAACACGAACGTGGCCGGGCGCTGACCTCCGCAATGGAAGAATCGGCTGCACGGAACAATAAAGAAGATTTCCTCTTATACGCCCGCCGTTATGTGCAGCTTTTGAGCCAGCACATCGAAAAAGAAGACTACGTCCTGTTCGATATGGCCGATCAGACTCTCACCGATGAAGAGGATCAGAAAGTCGCGGAGTCCTTCGATCACTTCGATAAGACCATCGTCGGCACGCCCACGTATGAACGCGTCCACAGCATCCTCGAAAAGCTGGCCTCAAAATATTTGGGCGCGGCCGTGCATTGAGTTAGAGCGGGTCGCGTATTTTTACGGTCGGGACGGACAGGAAGTTTCGATCGTGTGTCCAGATTTCGCGAGCGCCATGTTCGAGCGCAATCATCGCGATTTGGAGATCGAAGATCCTGCCGCCTCGTACTCTGAGCGAGGATGCCCACCGCATTAAACGCTGGCCGAAACCTGGCCCCGGGCGTCCAGATGTGACCGTGGCCTTCCGTAAGCAGGTGGTGAAAGAAATGTGTGACCTTAGGACTGGACGAGATGGGTCTATAGGAAACCGATAGCGCGCCCTCCCAGCCCAACGCTGAACCACAGCACGAGCGACACGACAGCGGCGAGTTTGTTCCATACGGGTCTGATTTGTGTCTCGTCGGCGTAGATGACTTTTCGGTAGATCGTGTAATGGAAGGCGATGGCGGCGAACAGCAAAACCATTTTTACCTGGAATGGAACGCTCGCGTACGCTTTCATCGCCTCCGATGAGAAGAGCAACAAGCCGGAAGTCAGAATGATGAGCAGGCTCACAAGCGTCCATGGCGCGAGTTCTTCGGCTAGTTGCCGGACAGGCTTCCCAGGCAGCGTGATTCCAAAGAGGCGCAGATTCAAAATGAGGATTGCACCGCACAACAATGCCAGCGCCACGATATGAACCGCTTCAATTGCCGGAAATAGCCACCTCGAGTCGTTAATCGTCAGGCCAATGGATGATGCGCCAAACCATTTAAATATCGGTAAGAGATAATGCATAGCGAGCTCTCCTTCAAAAGGTGTAGGCCATCGTGCGGCCCGTGATGATGATGGCAGTCCACAGCACCAGAGAGACCACGCCCGCCACACGCGCGGCGAGCGGCGTCGTTACGGCGATGTCCCACTCCGTCATCTTTGGATGGAGCTTTGTTTCAAAGAACAACGCATTGAGGCCCGCGAGAGCAATCAGCCCCATCTTTATCCAGAAATGCGGACTGCGATAAGCAGTTGCAGCTTCCGCCCAGAACAGAAGAAATCCGGTGAGGAAGACCAGGCCAAAGCCGACGAACGCCACGGGCATGACGTATTTCCACACGCGCGAGATTCGTTCGTCGCGCAGAGCCAGCCCGAGCAGCCGCAGATCGAACCAGCACAGAGCCCCCGCGGACAGGGCGATTCCGAGCAGGTGCGTACCCTCGATGATGGGAAAGACCCATAATGATTCCCGGATGCCCGAGCTGGTATTGGTGTGATAGATCCATTCAACAATGGCCGGCACCGGCGTGGCCTCTGGCTTCGAAGGAAATGCAGCGGACAATGTCCAGACCCCGGCGGCAACAACAACCGAGACAATGATGCCGGCTATCAATCCGAGAAAAACTCGCTTGGCGTAATCCAGACCCGAAGGTCTGGACACCGACTCAAGTGTTAATTGTCGAGCCATAGTGTCACTCCTTAGCGGTCGTGATTAAGAACTTCTTCCACGTTTTTGGTCTTCATGAACTGCTCCGCGCACCAATTGGAATATCCTGCGGCAGATAATCGTCGAGCGTTTCGCTCGATCCGTATTCATATGGCCATCGATAAACGGTTGGATCATTAGAAAAACGAGAAAAATGGCAAACATTCGTCGCACGACTTGCAACGAACCTTCCAACTGCTAAGTGGCTGCAATTGCGCGGCTGAGGCGAATGGGGCCAATGTCAGGAGGACACCTAGCCAGTGAGGCGGGATCAAAGCTGTGACATTACGGCAAAAGGTCTTAGAGAAATTTCGAAATCGGACGGATTTCTTCTGCCCTTACTTCAGTCCCAGCTGCTTCAGAATTTCAGGATTCTCTTCACTCACGGCGAGCATGTCGTGGCAGGTTGCACAGTCCTGAGGGATGGCCTTTCCGGAATCGCTCTTGTGATTGTCGTCGTGGCAGCGGAAGCAGCCGGGAAACTGGTCGTGGCCGAGATTGTTGGGATAGGTGCCCCATGAAATCATCATCTCGGGGAATATGTTGCGAGAGTAAATACGCTTCACCGCATCTGGAGCCTGCTCCAGCGGTTTCTTTCCGGTCAGCGAAAGAACGGCGTCACGCTTGATGTACGGAGTCGATCGATCGAGCTGGCCGGACTCGAGTGCCGAATCGACGGCAGGGCCGGGCATCTCGAAGACGTGTGTCGGCCGATTGTGGCAATCCATGCAATCCATCCTGCGGCGCTCACCGGTAGCATCCGACGTCTTGTAACCGGTAGCATCCGACGTCTTGTATATGACGCCATCCGAGGAAACCCATGGAATATCCTGCCGTTCTGCATCGGTGCTGATGTACTCGATGTTTTTCCCGAGGTGCGCTTTGTGGATCTTGCTCCCGAGATGCAGCATCAGAACCGTGACCTTTTCGGTGTTGTGTTCATCTTCCTCGAAACGACGAATGATCTTTAACTTATTGCCCTGGAATTTTGCAGGCGTGTGACAGTTTTCGCACGTGTCTTCCGCAGGCCTCAACGTGTTTTCGGCATGTATGGGACGGGGATACCTCTTTAACGTGTAGTCGACAAGCTGCCTCACCCCCGATAGCTTGTAATGCACGAACCATGCGGCGCCCGGCCCGACATGGCAGTTCACGCATTCCACGCGCGAGTGGGGAGAATTCTGGTAAGCCGTGTATTGCGGAATCATGACGTGACAGACGGTGCCACAGAATTGCTGCGAGTCCATGTACCGCACGCTTGTATACGTGCCTGCGGAAACGATCGCGACATTCGCGACGGTCAGTAGCGCAACGAGCGCGAAGAAGCGGATCGCCCTCGGGCCGGTTATTTCAACCTGCGGAATATGCTGGAGTCCGCCCGAGCGCCGCGAACAACGCCACACGCCGATCGGAATCATTACAAGCCCCAGGACAAAGAACGCGGGGAACACGATGAATACGATCAGGCCGTAATACGGATTCGAAAAACTCTGAAAAGCGAACGTGAGAAATATCGCGGCGGAAGTGGTCGTCACGATCGCGCCGACGCTGGCTACCCAATCACACAGCAAATACGAAATGAATGACTGTACCGTGCCTCTCATTTAGAAATGGTATTCCAGTGTTGCCGTAATAATGTGCGCCCGGTACGACGGCTGATCGGCGCCCAGGAACAGATATCGTGCCGCCGCCGTGTCGCCCACAACGAAGCCCGGATAAAACGGACTGGGAAATTTCGAAGCCAGGTTTGGCCCAACGTTGACGCACGGCGGACTGACGACTATGGCGCCGGCGCCGACACACCCCATGTAAGGCGTCATCGGCGTCGTCTGGTAATCACGGTTGTCGAACTGTTGAAACCGGTACTCGAACTTCGGCATCAAATTTGGCGTCAGCTTGTACTTGAATACGGCAGCGACTTCGTGGATACGCGTGGCCGTCTGCGGATAGTTCTCGGGCGCGTTGGCGGCAGTGAGCACAAACTGGTTGGGACCGGCCGTGATGGTCGGATCACCCAATGCGCGTGACAACACGTTGCCCTTGCCTGCAGCCAGCGAGTAATACGGTGAAAACCAGAAACGCTTCGCCAGGAAGAAATCAAAACCACCGGCGTAGGTATTAAAAATGTCGCGTGTGATGCTTTCCCAGTCATTGTTCGGCGTGTCGCAGCCGCCACACGTCAGAATGGTCTGCGTACCGCTCGTGGGTGTCCGGTTCCTGGAGATCATCCGCTTGTGATACTTCTCGTGCGTGTATTCGACAAAGGCCGAGAAAGCCGGTGAGAACGCGTAGGTCGTGTCAAAGCTGTAAATCCACGAGAGATCGTTCAGCAATCCATACAGATAGTACGGACGCGTGTTGCCCGTGATGAAGTTCAACGGCACCGGACTGTTCGTACCGCCGCGGCGGTTGAAGTCGCTCTGAATCGTCTGGAACAGTCCGCCAAAAGAGAACCGACTCAGGTCGTATTGCACCATCACCTCACCCCGGTCAAGGAGCCGCGCGGCTTCGTCAAACCGGCGATGGCAGCGCTGCTCCGAAGTAAAGACAACACTCGGGGACGTGCAACTGATCGCGGCGCCTGTGACGGGATTGCTGGCGGTGTCGTCCTGATACTCGTCGGGTTTCCGATCCTGATGGCGGCCCGAAATGCGAAACACCAGATCGCGAACGGGGCTGAAATCCACAGCGCCAAAGACGGTGTTTTCGAGGGAGTGAGCGACATCGCGATGGGAGCGGTCAAACCACTCGCTCTCCCAGCCAAGCTTCGCCGAGCTGCGTTTCCCAAAAAAATAGTTGCCGCTCAGTTCCAGAGTCTTGCGGTTGTATCCGGGATTGCTGCGGCCCACGGTGTCCGTAATCGTTGGAGCCGCCTGGCCCGTAGCGGTGGCGTTTGCGCCAACCACGTCGCCCTCGATGGGCGTCAACTCAAAAACGCGAGTGTTGTTGTTATAGTCGTAGTGACGATAGTTTGCTTCCAGCTGAAAACTCTTCGCAAGTTTGCTGACCGCTCTCCAGTTCATCGCCAATGTTTGCTTGTCGCCGTTCAAACTCGCGGCCGGAAGCGGCCCCAACCCCGCAATCGCCGTGTTGGCGGTGTACGGCAGGAAAGCGTCGTTTTGCCGAAGCCACCCGTTGTTCGCCGAACCCATCACACGCACGTACTTTCCTGCATTGAATGCACCCGCGGCGCTCAGATAGTTCGCATTATTGTTGGGATACAGAGACAACTGCCCATGCGCCGGCACCGACGCGATCGCGCAATTCACCGCAGGCGCGGCGGGCGTACAGCCGTTTCCCGGAGGAATGATCTGGACGGGGATATCGGCAGTTGCGAACGCTGAGTCGAATAACATCGATTTGATATCACTGCGGAAGAAGGACCCCAGGTAACCCAGTTGGATCGCCCACTTGTTTTTCCAGTATTCGGTCGATGCGCGAACGGTATTAAAAAAATAGTCGATCGGCTCAGGCAGTTCCTCAGCGACACCCGGGCTCTGGAAGTTCGCTACTGTGTTCGGCTGTGAACTGGCCGGAGCGGTCGGGCTGGTGTTCAGGATGGTGCCGATAGGTCGCGTGCCGCTTTCATGTTCGCGTCCATAGGAAAAGCCGACGTTCCAGGCCGGTGTCACGTCGTAGGTGAAGAGTCCCGTCCCCGACCGGCGTTGGATCTGGGGGAGGAAGAACTGTTCGCTCGGCACAACCTGCGTTGCGATGAAGCTCGGCAGGGTGTTGCTGATCTGCGCCACCGTGCCTGTTGAAGACGCCGTTTGCAATCCCTGCCGGATGATCAATGGAAGCGTGTAAACGCCGGGCTGCGTTGGGACATACAGCGTGCGCGCGGTGTTCGTGTAGATATGCGGGATGTCATCATAACGGAACTGTGCTTTGAACTTGCCATACTCGCCGAAAGTACCCAGATGACTCTGATTCCTGTAAAACGTGCTCTGCGTTTGGTAACTGACGTAGTTCCGCGTGCCCAGCACGTCATCGAAATGAATGCGCGCGCGGCGAATGAAGAAGTTCCTGCGAATATCGGTGTATTCGTTCAGTTTCGACGTTTCCAGATCCGGTTTGAACGGCAGGTCGGGACGGCCATAGACATCGCCCCAGAAGGTCCGGAAGCCGAATTCAATCGGACCGCGTTCGGTCTCGATTTCGGGTGCTCCTTCCTCTTTCGTTTCCTTTACTTCCTGTGCTGCGGCGGGGGCAACGAGGAAGAAGATGATGGTCGCAAGTGTATAAAGCGTTGTTCTTTCTTTCATGGCTCGCCCTCCCTTCTAGCGCAAGAACATGTTGCCTGACGGATGATTGGACCCGTGGATCTTCGAGTGGCAGTTGGTACATCCGCGGTTGAAGTCTCGAACAGAGTTCAGCAGCGTCGGAGTCGTGGGATGACGGCTCGTCACGTGACACGAATCGCAAACACGCGGCATCCGTACTTTCAGCAACTGTGGATTGTTGGTGCCGTGCGGTTCGTGGCAATTCGCGCAATTCTCCATCACCGGCGGGTGCTCCCAGAGGAACGGCCCGCGGCGCTCTGTATGGCAGGCGAGACAGTTCTCACTCACGGTTGCCTGAATCAGTTGTTTCGGGTTGGGAGTACCGTGCGGGTTGTGACAACTCGTGCAAGTCACCTTGCCCTCGCGATAAGGCATATGAGATGAACGCTGCAGTTGCGCGCGCCGCATCTGGTGACACTGCAGACACAGTTCAGGCTGGGGTTGTTTCGTGGTGTGGACGTCGGTCAAAGGCTGGTTGAACCGGGCATCCGTTGAAAGCTTGATCGACTGCGGCTCATGTCCAGTGTGGCAATCCACGCAGGCGATATTCCGCGTCTCATGCGGGCTTCCCTCCCAGAAGAGCCGGTTGCCCCGCTCATGACAGGAGAGACACGCGCCGTTCTTTTCATCGACGGTGTTGCGCGAATCTTTCGTGAACCGGATTGGAATCGTGTCCTTGCCGCCCCCTCCCTCGGCGTGGGCTTTGCCTGGGCCGTGACAAGCCTCACACCCGAGTTTTTCCTTGTCGTTTTTGGGGTGCGCGAAGGCTTTGCCCATTGGTGTGTTTTGGAAGTGCCGGCCTTGATCGGCATGGCAAATAAGGCAGGTATCGCTGCCAGCATAATCCACGCCGGCGTTCGAGGCCCGGACTTGGGCCGGCCTGATTTGCTCACGAGCGAAAGCAGACGTCGAAATCAGTGTCGCAATAACAAGGCCAGCGAACATCAGATTCGACGAAATGGCAGGAAAACCCAACGTGTGAGCGCTGTTTTTTGTCTTCGCGACGAATCCAGCTACTGTTTTGCCCTTTTTCATCAGCCACCTCACGATATGAAGGGACCACTCGTGCAATCCTGGAACCAATGCAAACCGTGGATTTTGAGGTTGAGTTGTTTACTGGACCTTCATTGCGTCATCGGCGGACGCGGGCGGGCTTTCATTGTCGTCCAGGTCGTCATCGTGTTCTCCGTTTTCCTGTCGTTCGAGATGCCGATAAATCGTTCGCGTAGCGATCCCAAGAAGCCGGGCAGCCATGTTCTTGTCACCGCGCGTGTGATGAAGCGTGATGTCGATCGCTTTCCGCTCCAGTTCGCGCAGTGGCGTGCCGATCTTGAAGGTCAGCGAGTGGCGCGCTTCCGCGAATGCCGATACGCCCTGCGGCAATACCGAAAGCGGGATCTGCTTGCCGTTCGTAAAGACGACGGCGCGCTCAATGGCATTCTCCAGTTCGCGCACGTTGCCGGGCCAGTCGTAGCTCGACAGGGCGAGCATCGCTTCCTCGGTAAAACTCTCGATCGGTTTGTTGTTCTTGCCGGCGTACAGCTTCAGGAAATGCATCGCGAGCAACTGCACGTCTTCCTTGCGCTCGCGTAATGCCGGAACGTGAATGTTGATGACGTTCAGACGATAGAAAAGGTCTTCGCGAAATCGCTTTTCTTCGACTTCTTTGTGCAGATCTTTGTTCGTTGCCGCCAGGATGCGCACATCCGCGTCAATCGTGCGGGTCCCGCCAAGGCGCTCGAACTTTCCGTCCTGCAGCACACGCAGGAGCTTCACCTGGACAGGAAGACTGACCTCGCCGATTTCGTCGAGAAAAAGTGTTCCGCCGTTCGCGAGCTCGAACCTGCCTTCTTTACGAGCGTTGGCGCCGGTGAACGCTCCTTTTTCGTATCCAAATAACTCGGATTCGAGAAGCGTGTCGGGCAATGCAGCGCAGCTCACCTTGATCAAGGGCTTCAGCCGTCGTGGTGATGCGCCGTGAATAGCGTCGGCGACGACTTCTTTTCCCGTTCCGCTCTCTCCGGTAATGAGAACGGTCGCGGTGCTCGGCGCAACCTGCTCGACCATGCGTGCAATGTCCCGCATCTCGCCACTTGCATAGATGATCCGCCGGGCGCCCTGCCCCAGTTGCTGGCGCAGTTCGCGATTCTCGCGCGAGAGATATTGTTTCTCGGCAGCTTTTTCGACGGCGCGCAGGAGCTTCGCTTTCTTCACAGGTTTCGTGATGAAGTCGTAGGCGCCTTCTTTGATGGCTTCCACGGCGATTTCGACCGTGCCGTGGCCCGTGATCATGATGACTTCAACATCCTGCTCCACGGCCTTTGCCCGCTTCAAAAGCTCAACGCCATCCATGACCGGCAGACGAAGATCAGTCACTAAAATATCGACGTCCTCTTCATTGAGAATGTCGAGCGCCTGCTGGCCATTGTCCGTCTCGAGGACCTTGTATTCCGCGGACTCGAGGACCTTCACCATTGCTGCGCGATTTTCAGCATCGTCTTCGACGACAAGGATTGTGGGTGTTTTTCGTATTGTCATAGCGGTAACAGTATTGAAAATGTGGACCCCTTGCCGGCCTGGCTTTCAACCACAAGGTGTCCGTTGTGTTCAAAAATGATTTGTTGCGACGTGGCCAGTCCCAACCCGGTTCCATGCGCCTTCGTCGTAAAGAAAGGCTCGAAAAGTTTCGGCTGGATTTCAGGCGGAATGCCCCGGCCGGTGTCCTTCACACGAGTGACAAAAAAGCGATCGATCACATCGGTTTCGATCTGCACCACGCCTTCGCCCTCGATCGCCTCGCTCCCATTGCGCACCAGGTTCTCGAGGACCTGGCGGAATAAACGTTCGTCGATCCACACTTCAGGCGCTGACGGCATGAGCTGCATTTCCACGCGGACCTTCGGTGGAACCTTGAACGTCTCGACGAGTTCGCGGATGACATCGTCGGCACGCCCGCGCTTCAACTGCGGCTTGGGAAATCTGGAGAACTGAAGGTATTCGCTCACGATGTCATTCAATCGATCGAGTTCCTTCAATACGGACCGGATCAGGCCGCGAGCTTCGTCGGCCGAATCCTTCAGCTCGTCCTCGAGCATTTCGACATTCAGCGTGATGGAGCTGAGCGGGTTTCGAATCTCATGCGCGATCTGCGAAGCGAATCGGCCGATCGTGGCGAGACGCTCGGACTGGACCAGCCTCTCTTCCATCGTCCGCAGATCCGCACAATCCTGAAACACGTGAACGTAACCCGCTTCCTTTCCCTGCTCGACACGCTGCACGGACATGTTGACGATTTTTCTTTTGTTATCGCCGGTAAGAACGATCACCGATTTGTTCAAGCTGCGTCCGCTGGAATCGGTCTGCCGGATCAAATCGTCGTACACATCGCGAACCGGACAGAGTTCTCGAACCTGCCGGCCCTTGAGGCTCATGGATGGCGCTTCGAGAATCCGTTCGGCGGCCGCGCTGGTTTCGACGATCGTGCCGTCGGGAGAGGTGATGATCAGGCCCTCGTGCATGCATCCCATGCATTGCCTGGCTTCCTTAATTAGATGTTGGAGATTTTCAGTCATCTTTTTACTGGCTGCGCCCTGTTGAGCTTGCATTTACTCCGCTCAGAAGCTGTGAAGGCAATCGCTTCGCCATTCTGTCACGGGAAGGATTGCCTGAGTTACATTTTGTCAAACGGTCCTTTAGAACCCAGGTTTTATGTGAAAAGAATTTCCACTCGTCGAATACGGTCGCATCCTCCTCAGCCGTAAGAATTCAGTAAATTAGGACGAACCGGCACATCTCGCGATGCGGGGCAGTGTTTCGACTGACAAACTGTCATTTTTTCGAGTTACCGACGCGCACCACGAGTCGATTGTTCAAAAACGCGATCAAATCCGATATTTCGCGCGCGGAAAACTGCGGCCAAGCGATGTCGTGCTGCTGCATGGTTTCGAGCATGCGAGGGCCGTGCCGCCAGACAGCAGCAGCCATCGTGATTGGAGAATATCGTTCGGTCGCCATCGCCGGATCGGGCGCGCCGTATTGTTCCTTGCGAGGCTGGTGGCACACCGCGCAGTTCTTGGATTCGAAGACCTTCGCTCCGCGTTTCACGTCACCTTCGTCATCGAAATATCGCTGCGCGAAAAGATACGCGACAAGATTGCTCATGTCCCCGGGACCGAGAATCGGAAAGTCCTTCCCCGCCCGCTCACGCATCATCGGCGCATGATTCC
>Ga0207646_10002765_pt1 | contig 20492 bp, 17 predicted proteins | sample KBSK5502metaG_FD_184343 | JGI IMG/M metagenome (GOLD analysis project Ga0207646, IMG submission 184343) | Corn, switchgrass and miscanthus rhizosphere microbial communities from Kellogg Biological Station, Michigan, USA - KBS K5-50-2 metaG... | ecosystem: Host-associated > Plants > Roots >...
AGCAGGAATGTGATTCACCGCGATGACGCCAAGCACGGCGCCCAGAATCGCCATCGGCAGCATCTGCTTGACCAGGCCGAGATCTAGATTCCCCAGACGTGAGTGCTGGTGAGCGCCGAGCCCGGACGTCGGCACGATTGTCAGGAGCGACGTCGCGCGCGCGACGTGAAAGGACACATCGCCAAACAGCAGCGTCAGTCCGGGGACCGTGACGATACCGCCCCCGAGCCCAAACAGCGTCGAGGTCAAACCTCCGATCAGGCCAACTGGCAGAGCAAGCGCATATCCGAAATAGGCGTGGTCCGCGAGCGTGAACAGACCGAGACCAGTCGTCGCTTGAAGGCACGTCAGCATTCGATACGCGGCGACGAGCAACGACGTCGCGAAAAGAATTCGAAGCGTGCGCTCGGAGATCTTCGGAAGGATTCGCGACGCGAGTCGAGCACCCACCAGCGAACCGACCGTGACGACGATGGCCAGCGACCACTGGATCTTCGGGCCCGTGATCGCGAACTCCACCAGCACTCCGATCAATGATACGAGCACGATCGTGCCCAGAGAGGCGCCGACGGCGCGCTTGATCGGATACCCGACGAGGAGCGTCAGCGCCGGCACGATGACCAAGCCTCCACCGATCCCGAGGAATCCGGAACAGACGCCGGCGACGAAACCAAGACTGCCGAGAAACAACGGTGTAGCCAACGCTGCTGGCGCCGTTGCGGAGTTGCCGACGGAATTCATCTCGCCAGCGCTTGGGAAGTGAAGCCCGCGACACAGATTCCGAGCACCGCGCTCACCACCAGCGTGATCACGATCGCCGCGCCGTTCGCGACGAAGATGTCCGTCAGACCCATCAGGCCCACCGTGATCGGAATGAAGAAGAAGGCGAGATGGCGCGTGAGGAGGGTGGCGCCGCCGGAGACCCACCGTTCCTTCACGGTCCCGGTGCTGAGGAGCACGACAAGGATAGCGAGACCGACGATATTCCCGGGAATCCGCAGCCCGAGGCGGGCGACCACAGAGTTCGAGAGCGCGAGGATCACCCAGAGCACGACGATTTGAACCCCGACCTTCGTGGCGTGTGTGATCATTGGCCACGCTCTGCCACACGGACGTCATGGGCTCGTTGCTCGGCGAGCCAGACGACGCCGAATCGCTCGGCGACCCAATGGACGATGTCGCCCACCTCCAAACGTCGAAGAGCTGCCGCATCGCGTGTGACGAGGAAAACGGAATCGCCCTCGGCTCGCATCGACGCCTGTCCCACGGTCGTGACGATGCCCGCGTTGGCGTCGCCTCGCCCGCCGCGCCCGAGCGACATGAGCCGGATCACCGTCACGATGTCCTCTGCCGAATACCCCTCGGTCATCGGACGACCACAGCCCGCGAGGCGTCATGCTCGAGGAGCATGAGCTTGGCGCGCACCCGGGTTGACGTGTCGTCGAGCTCAGCGAGGATGGCGGCGCGACGTTGATCGAAGCGGATGGCGCTGACGACCATGCCGCCGAAGAAGCCCATGCTCAGCAGATACGCGCCCACGATGCCCGCGCATACGAGCTGGCGCGGTGTCATGACTGGTGCTCCGCGATGCGACGCACTAGGGCGGCCCGTTCCGCGTCGCCGAGCTTGTCGAGCGCCTCAGCGATTCCCAGGATGGTCTCCGTGGATCGTTCGGCACGGGCTCGCAGCGCCGCATGCACGTAGATCTCTTTGGCCTGGTGGAGGAAGTAGCCCGACTCTCCCGTGAGTTCGCCGATCCGGATCGCCCGCTGGGCGACGGCGACCAGTCCGTCGGAGCGCTTGGTTCTGAGCGCGGCGCCATACGCCTCCCGCCACTCGTAGATCGCCGGGCTCAAGTCCGAGCGCCCGAGCGCCGCGTCCACACGCGCGATCCTCTCTACCCACACCGGCGCCGATTCCGGCTCGGCGCGCACGAGGCGTCCGAGCGGTGCGCTTTCCATCGCGCCAAGACCCAGGAGACCGATGGACACCACCCCAACGACCGCCGCGAGTCGCCTGCCACCCTTGATTTGGTTCATCAATGCTCTCCTTTCGTCGATTTGGTTCATCGATGCTGTCCCTTCGTCACCCTCTCTAATCCACGGGGCGTACCAAATACAAATCGTCGCTAAATCAGCTACTTATGGCTCTGCAGCCAGGGTCGGGCCTCAGTTTCTGCATAGCAGCTGAAGGGCTGTTGAATAGCAGACCGGCGCGGCACCGGGACATGCGGCGGCCGCTCGGATGCGATAAGCTTCGCGCGTGCCGCCCCTTGCCGAAATCGTCGGGGACAGCGCCGCCATCCGGCGGTTACGGGAGCAGCTCGAGCTGATCCTGAAGCGCGCGGCGACGGCCCGGCGCCCCCCGTCGATCCTCCTTCGTGGCGAGACCGGCACCGGCAAAGGGCTCGTCGCGCGTACGCTCCATCGCGCGGGGCCACGGGCACGCGGGCCGTTCGTCGACCTCAACTGCGCGGCGATTCCCGACAACCTGCTCGAAGCAGAGTTGTTCGGCTACGAGCGCGGCGCGTTCACCGATGCGCGCGAAGCGAAGCCCGGCCTCTTTCAGCTCGCGCATCGCGGGACGCTCTTCCTCGACGAGATCGGCATGCTCGCGCCCGCGCTGCAAGCGAAGCTGCTGAAGGTGCTCGAGGACGGGGTCGTCCGCCGTCTCGGCGCCACGCGCGCGGAGCCGGCCGACGTGTGGATCGTTTCGGCGACTAACGAAGATCTGGCGGAAGCGATCCGCGGGCGGAGGTTCCGTGACGACCTCTACCATCGTCTCGCGCTGCTCTCGCTGGAGCTGCCGCCGCTGCGGGAGCGCGGCGCCGACATCGTGCTACTCGCCGAACGATTTCTCCCGCGCGCGTGCGCCGACTACGGCTTGTCCACGAAGACGTTCGCGCGTGACGCGCGTCTGGCGCTCGCCGCATACGCGTGGCCGGGCAACGTGCGAGAGCTCGGCAACATCATCGAGCGCGTCGCGCTGCTCACCGACGAGTCGGTCGTCACGGCGGCCATGCTGGCGCTGCCCGCGACAGCCCCGGTCGCCGAGCCGCCCGACACGGAGCCGTCCGAGACGGAAACTGCTCCGTCGCGATCGTCACGCAACCAGATGCGTGCCCACCTGCTCGACGTGCTCACCGAGACGGACTGGAACATTTCGCAGACCGCCGTGCGTCTGGGCGTTGCGCGGAACACGGTCCTCGCGCGCATCACGCGCTTCGGATTGAACAGATCCGCGGCGCCCCAAACCACGACATCTCGGCCCCGCGACGAGCGGGTTGCGGAGGCGCCGCCGTCGACCAGTGCGCCGGTCCCGCCCGTCGCGGCGTCGAGAGCAGCCTGGGAGCAACGCCGGCCGGCGCTGCTCCGTGTCGACCTCACCGAGGCGCGCGGCGCGCTCGATAACATGATCGACAAAGTCGAGACGTTCGGCGGTGAGATCGTCGAGCTGGGCCGCAGCGCCTTTGTGGCCGCCTTCGGCCTGGAAGCCGTCGAAGACGCGCCGGTGCGAGCGGCGCTCGCGGCCCTCGCGATGCTGAAAGCGGCGGAACGCGCGAAGGGCGACGGCGGCGCGGGAGTGCGCGTGAAGATCGTCGTGCATGTCGCGCCGGTTCTGGTGAATCAGCTCCACGGCGCCGGAACCATCGATCTCGAGAGCAGACGGGCGGCGTGGACGACGCTCGAGGCGCTCACGGGCCTCGATCAGGTCGACACCATCGTCGTGAGCGAGGCGGCGGCGCCATTTCTCGACCGCCGGTTCGAGCTCACCCCTGCGGCGCCGGGTGATGCGCGCGCGGTCCCGTTCCGGCGGCTGACGCGACGCGAACGCACCGGATTCGGATTGGGCGGTCGCCCGCTCAGCCGGTTCGTCGGCCGCGATACGGAGCTGCAGCTCGTGACTGATCGGCTGTCCAGGGCCAGGCGCGCTCAGGGGCAGGTGATCGGGATCGTCGGAGAGCCGGGTGTGGGCAAGTCACGCTTCACGTACGAGCTCACGCGTCTCGACGCGACGCAAGGCTGGCGCGTGCTCGGCTGCAGCGGCGTATCCCACGGATCGGCGACGCCCTGGCTGCCGATCAGCGATCTACTGCGACGGTACTTCGGGGTCGAGGACGCCGATGAGCCGGAGATGATCCGCGGAAAGGTCACGGAGACGATTTTGTCCCGCCACGAGGGACTGAGGCCATTCGTCACGCCGCTGCTCTCGCTGCTGGATCTCACCGTCGACGATCCGTCGTGGGGAAATCTCGATCCACCGCAGCAGCGCCGGCAGATCCAGGATGCGATCAAACGTCTCTTGCTGGACGAGAGCCGGATTCAGCCGCTCGTGTTGCTGGTCGAAGACCTGCAATGGGTCGACACCGAAACGCAGGCCCTGCTCGACGGCCTGGTCGAGAGCTTGCCCACGGCCCGGGTGCTCCTCCTGGCCAACTACCGGCCCGAGTACCAGCATCGCTGGGGAAGCAAGACCTACTACAGCCAGCTGCGGCTCGACGCGCTCCCGCCCGAGCGTGCGGTCGAGCTCCTCCATGCCCTCCTGGGCGACGACCCGGGGCTGGAGCCGCTCAAGCGCCTGCTGGTCAAGCGCGGCAATCCCTTCTTCATCGAGGAGAGCACGCGGGGGCTGGTGGAAACGGGCGCGCTCATCGGGGACCGCGGCGCGTACCGCCTGACCCGGCCACTCCATACGATCGAGGTCCCGGCCACCGTGCAAGTCATCCTCGCGGCCCGCATCGAGCGGCTGTCCTCCGACGACAAGCAGCTGCTGCAGACCGCTTCGGTCATCGGCAAGGATGTGCCCTTCGTGCTGCTCCATGCCGTGGTGCAGGCACTGGAGGAGGAGGTGCAGCGGGGGCTCACGCATCTGCAGGCGGCGGAGTTTCTCTACGAGACGCGGCTCTTTCCGGAGCCCGAGTACACCTTCAAGCACGCACTGACTCATGACGTCACCTATGGCACGTTGCTCGAGGACCGGCGCAACGCACTTCACGCGCGCATCGTCGGCGCCATCGAACGTGCCTATCCGGACCGGCTGACCGAGCACGTCGAGCGGCTCGCCCATCATGCCGCGCGGGGCGAACTGTGGGAGCAGGCGGTCACATACCTGCGTCAGGCCGGCGCCAAGGCACTCGCACGATCGGCGAACCGCGAAGCCGCAGCGTACTTCGAGCAGGCGCTGACGGCCCTGCAACGCTTGCCCGAGACCCGCGAGAGGCTGGAGCAGGCCATCGATCTTCGTTTCGATCTGAGAACCGCACTCTTCCCGCTCGGCGAATTCGAGCGGACGCTCGGCTTTCTCCGCGAGGCCGAGGCCCTGGCGAGGACGCTCGACGATCAACGGCGACTCAGCCGGCTGTCCGTCTATCTGTGCCAACACTTCATCTTGACCGGCCATCCGAAGGAAGCGCTCGGGTTCGGCCAGAACGCCCAGGCCATCGCGGACTCGCTTCGAGATATTTCGCTTCAGGTGACGGGAACACTCTACTTCGGCGCGGCCTGCCTCTACGTGGGTGACTATCGACAGGCCGAGGATCGTCTCCTCAACGTCCTGCAGTTGCTCGAAGGTGACCTGAGCCGGGAACGCCTTGGCCTCGCCGGATTTCCTGTCCTGATGGCCCGCAGCTATTTGACGTGGACGCTCGCTGATCAGGGAAAGTTCATGGAAGGGATCGTCCAGAGCCAGGAAGGCCTCCGCTTCGCCGAGCCGCTCGATCACCCGTACAGCCTGGTCGCCACGTGCTGGACTCTGGCCTGTCTCCACATCACGAGGGGAGAACTTGGCGATGCCGTCCGCCTGCTCGAGCGCGGGCTGACGCTGAGTCGCGAGTGGAACCTGACCTTCTTTTCCGTGCAACAGACGGCGACTTTGGGCTACGCCTACACGCTCTCGGGGCGAATGGGTGAAGGCATCCCGTTGCTGGAGCACGCGCTGAGCGCCGGTGAGACGATGGGATTCGCGATTTATCAGCCGCTCTACCTGGTGTATCTGGGCGAAGCGTACGTCCTCGCCGACCGGCTCGAGGACGCGCTGGAATTCGCCGGGCGAGCCCTGACCCTTGCCCACGAGCGCGGTCAACGCGGCTGCGAGGCGTTGGCCCTACGGCTCCTCGGTGAGGCCACCGCCCGGCGCGATCCTCCGGAGCGCGCTGAGGGCCACTACGCGGACGCGCTCGCGCTCGCCGAGGAGCTCGGAATGAGGCCACTCATCGCCCACTGCCACGCCGGTCTCGGACGGCTCTCCGAGCGCGCGGGCCAGCGCGACGAAGCACGCCGGCATCTCACCACCGCACAGGCGATGTATCGCGAGATGGAGATGACGTATTGGCTCGAAAAGGTCAGCGACGGCTGACCGACTCCGCCTTCTGCAGCCAGAACGCCATCCCCATGTCGCGGTACATCGTCGTCGCAGTGGCGAGGTGCTTACGCTCGCCGAGCGTGCCGAGGCCGAAGTGACAGTGGGCGACGAGCGGTCGCATCCCGAGCGCGTCGGCCAGAGCGAGTGCCTCTCGGTAGCGCTGTTCAGCCTGCCCGACGTCCCGCGCTTCGCGAGACTCACCGATGGCGCCCAGGAGGCGGAGCGCATGAGCCTGGATTCCGCGCTCGCCCCGGTGGATCGCGACACGAAGCGCCTCTTCGGCGTGCTGGGCGGCCTCGGCCGGGCGGCCCGCCAGGAGAGAGCTCTCGCTGAGAGACGTGAGCAGCAGTGACTGGTAGATCACATTCTGCGGGGCCGACAGCCGCTCGCGCGCTTCCTCCAGCAGTGGAAACGCCTCGGTGAGTCGTCCACCGGCCGCGTACGCCAGTCCCAAGGAAGCGTAGATGATCGGCAGCCAGTACTCGACGAACCGCGCACGGCACACGTCGCGGACGTGCTCGAGCACGCCGATCGCTGCTGGGACATCTCCTCTGCCCAAGAGGAGGCTCCCGGCGCCGTTGAATGCTAGGCCAAGACTGAATGGATGATCGAGGGTCTCGGCGATCTTGATGGACTCATCCGCCAGCGCCGTGGCCTCGGAGAACTCGCCCAGCTCGGCCAGGCTCGCCGCCAGGAGCGTGCGCGCGTACACGGCCGGCAACACGGCTTGACCGAGGCGCTCACGCATGAGATCACCGGTGAGCGACGCTACCGACGACCTGAGTGTATCCGCAGCGCGACGATAGTCGCCCGCTCGGTACTCGGCCTGACCCAGATATCCTCTGGCGACGGCGGTGAGCCGCACGTCCGCGACGGTCTCGGCAATGGTCACCGCGCGCTGGCCCAAGGTGAGCGCCTGGTCGTTCTGCGCGGTCATCGAGAAGTGGATCGTCATGTACGTGGTGACCCACCCCAGGCGGCGCAGGTCCTCCAGTCCCCCCGCGAGGAGCTCGGCTTCTCGGAGGAGCTCGAGGATCCGGTCGAGTGCTCCGAGCGGGAGCAACGAGGTCCGGCACGCGAACCTCAGATCGATGGCCGCTTCACGGGACACGACGCTTTCCGCAAGGTGCGGGAGCACGGCTAACGCGCGCTCGAAGTGCGCGACGGCCTCGCGGTGGGCCGAACGAGCCGCGGCCTTGGTCCCCGCCTCGCGCAAATAGGCGAGCGCCTTCTCCCACATCTCTCCGCCCACCGCGTGATGGGCGAGTCGTTCGACCTGCTCGATCAACCGGTCCGGGTACAGACCTTCGATGGCCTCGACGATCTTGGCGTGGAGAGTCCGTCGTTGTTCCTGGAGGAGCGTTCCGTAAGCCACCTCGTGCGTGAGCGCATGAGCGAAGGTGAACTCCTGGTCTGGCGGCATTCTCGACTCGTAGAGCAGCTCGGCGGCCTGTAGGCGCGACAGCCTCTCCCGCACCACCTCTTCAGGCTCGTCGGCGATGGCCGTGAGCAGGCTGAACGGGACGTCCTTGCCAACGACGGCCGCGGACTGAAGGAGCTGCTTGTCGTCTGCTGAAAGTCGGTCGATCCGCGCGGCAAGAACCGCTTGCACGGTGGCGGGCACTTGAATGCTCGGAAGCGCCCGCGCGAGGCGGTAGGCCCCGCGATCGCCGACGAGCGCTTGCGACTCGACGAGCGTCCGCACGCTCTCCTCGAGGAAGAATGGATTGCCCTCGGTACGCTCGATCAGGAGCTCTTTGAGCGGAGCGAGCGTCTCGTCCTCGCCGAGGAGCGACCCGAGGAGCGCGCGCGCGTTCTCGGCTGGCAGGGGGTCGATACGGATCTGCGTGTAGTAGGTCTTGTGGCTCCACGCCTGCCGGTGCTCCGGTCGATAGGTGACGAGCAGCAGAAGTCGGGTCGCGGGCAGGCTCTCGACCAGCCCGTCGAGCAGGGCCTGCGTCTCGGCATCGATCCAGTGCAGGTCTTCAACGATCAGCAGGAAGGGCCGAATCCGGCTCTCGTCGAGGAGAAGGCGCTTCATCGCGTCGTGGGTCTGCCGGCGGCGCTGAGGCGGATCGATACTCTTCCAGGACGGATCGTCGACGGCGATATCCAGCAGCGCGAGCACTGGCGTGAGATACGGTTTCAGCGCTTCGTGCCGGGACATCACCGCCTCGGCGACCTTTCCGCGGATCAGCTCGGGCTCGTCGGCGTCCTCGATGGAGAAGTACCGTCGCAGAAGATCGCTGACCGGGAGAAAGGGTGTCGTCGATCCGTGTGACACCCCGCCGCAACCAATCACACGCCAGCTCTGGATCGGGTCGAGACGCGTGAGCTCGTACACGAATCGTGACTTGCCGACGCCCGGCTCCCCGACGATCCCGAGCACCTGCCCGTGACCACGCTGAGTGCGGGTCAGCCGATCAGTCACGAGCTGCAGCTCACCTTCGCGGCCGACGATCCGGCCCAGTGGCCGACCGCCCAAGCCGAATCCCGTGCGTTCGCGCCGCGTCAGACGCCGGAAGGAGACGCCGCTCGCTTCGCTCGTGGACGTCGGCGTGAGCTCGAACCGGCGCTCGAGAAACGGAGCCGAGATCTCGCTGACGACGATGGTGTCCGGCTGATCGAGCGCCACCAGCGCTTCGATCGTCGCCCACGCCGTCCGCTTGTCCCCCAGATCGATGGTCCCGGTTCCGTGAAGCTGCCCGACGAGCACCTGCGCAACATGCACCGCGATCTTGACGGCATATCCGGCACCGTTCGCGCTCTTCGCACGCTCGTTGGCTTTCAGGATTGCGAGCGCCACGAGCGCGGCACGGACTGGCGCGTCTTCGACCGCTTCCAGACCGAAGGCGGCGACGAGGGCCGCAGGCCCCAGCTCGACGATGCTGCCACCGAAGCTCTGGACCTTCTCGCCCACCAGGTCGATGGCCCGGCTCGCGTCCGCCGCCCCGGCCGCTTTGGAGACGGCGACGTCCACGCGAAGCAGCGCGATGGGGCGTTGCTCCCAGGCCGGCCTCGATGTCGCGACGACCGGGGCGGGTGTCTCGATTCGTGCGGTCGCTGGCGCATCGCGTGGTGGCTCATTGGCCGGTCGGGAAGGGGCCGGCGCGGGCGCTGTCGATCTGTTCAAGCCGAAGCGCGCCATGCGGGCGAGGACCGTATTGCGCGCGACCCCGAGACGCACCGCGGTTTGCGAGATGTTCCAGCCGGTCTCGGTGAGTACCTCGAGCAGGTGCGCGCGCGTCCGGTCGCGCGACGTGTGCGCGGGCGCAGACTCCGCGGCGGGCTCGTCATCGCCGGTGGTCGTGACATCGCCGGTGGTCGTGACCGGGAGCGCGAGCATGGCGGCGGTGATCGTGGACTCGACGGCGAGTAGCGCCACGCGCTCGATGACGTTCCCGAGCTCGCGGATGTTGCCCGGCCACGCGTACGTGGCCATCGCGGTTCGCGCATCCCGGGCAAATGTTTTCGGAGGCAGTCCGTAGTCGGCGCACGCGCGCGCCAGAAAACGCTCGGCGAGCAGGATGATGTCCGGACCGCGCTCGCGCAACGGCGGCAGCTCGAGCGACAGCACGGCGAGCCGGTGGTAGAGGTCTTCCCGGAAGCGACGCGCTCGCATTGCCGCCGCCAGGTCTTCGTTCGTGGCGGAGACGATCCACATGTCGACGGGCTCGGCCCGGGTCCCGCCGATGCGGCGAACGACACCATCCTCGAGGACCTTGAGCAACTTCGCCTGCAAGCTCGGCGAGAGCGTCCCGATCTCGTCGAGAAACAGCATCCCGCGATGCGCGAGCTGAAGGAGACCCGGCTTGGCCTCGCGCGCGTCCGTGAAGGCCCCGCGCTCGTAACCGAACAGCTCAGCCTCGAGGAGCGTCTCGGGAATCGCTGCGCAGTTGACGTCGACGAACGGACCACGCGCCCGCGGCCCGGCCTGATGCATCGCACGGGCGACGAGGCCCTTGCCCGTTCCTGTCTCGCCACGCAGAAGGATCGGTGGGAGACGGGACGCCGTCGCCGCGCGCGTCAGGAGCTGCTCGATCTGCTCCCGCAGCCGCCGGACGCCGGGGCTGTTGCCGATGATTTCCCCGAGGGCAGGCACCCGCGGATCTTACCACTCCAGGCGTGCGTGATCGCCGCGACGTTTATCTTCCCAACCCGTAGAGCGCGGCGGCATTGTCGCGAGTCAGCTTGCGACGCATCTCCGGCGACAGGTGCAGCATCTGCCGCTCGATCGCCGCTCGCGAGTTCGGCGCCGGCGAAGACGTACCGCGGGGCCGTTCAATCGTTCGATAAGGTCGCGGTCGAGGCGCGTGAGGTCACAGCGCCATGAGTGCGTGGGGTCAAGTCGTACATGTGCTCGACCGGGCGGCCGATTGGCGAGATCCTGGGTCCAAGCAATCTGCGCGACGCCGATCCGCGAGCATATGAAAGACGGCTGCGGGACAAGGAGCGACAGATATGACCAAGAAACTCGCCGGGGAAGTCGCCGTCGTGACCGGGGCGTCCAAAGGCATTGGCGCGGCCATCGCGAAAGCGCTGGCGGAAGAAGGCGCGTCCGTCGTCGTCAACTATTCGTCGAGCAAACAGGACGCCGAGCGCGTCGTCGCGGAGATGTCGACGCGCGGGGGCCGAGCGATCGCCGTGCAAAGCGATGTGTCGAAGACCCCGCACGTTGAGCGTCTCTTTTCGGGGGCGAAGAAGTCATTCGACCGGCTCGACATCCTGGTGAACAACGCCGGCATGTACGGATTCGCGCCGCTCGAAGCGGTGACCGAAGAACACTTTCACCGACATTTCGACCTCAATGTTCTGGGCCTGCTGCTGGCGACCAAGGAGGCCGTGAAGCATATGGGGCCCGAGGGCGGCAGCATTATCAACATCAGCTCGATAGCGAGCTCGATGCGAATGCCGAACTCGGCGGTCTACTCGGCGTCAAAGGCCGCGGTCGAGGCGATCACGAGCGTGCTCGCGAAGGAGCTGGGCCCGTGGAAGATTCGTGTGAATGCGATCAGCCCCGGGATGATCAACACCGAAGGCGCGAGTGCAGGCGGTTTCGTCGGCACCGAGTGTCAGAAGATGGTCGAGGCGCAGGCGCCACTCGGGCGAATGGGACGGCCCGACGACATCGCGCCCACCGCGGCGTATCTGGCCTCGTCCGATTCGAAGTACATGACCGGCGAGACGTTGCTGGTGTCAGGCGGCTTGAGGTAGCCGAACTGAAAAGCCGGAGCCGCGTGGAGCGCGCTCCGGTGCATGGAAGCGGACGGCGCGCTGTTCGGCACCAGACGCTCTTTGCAGCACCGCTGCAATGGCGTGCCACCCGCCCGCTATTTCTGCTGACGCCACGCTGACGGTTTTCGAGGGATCGGACGGGATATTGTGGGACGCGTCGGCCAGGCTACGCCACGCAAGTAGTCAATGTGCGATGTTCTAGGACGCGGCGGGACACGACGCCGGGGCGCCTCTTAATCAGCGGGTCGGAGGTTCGAGTCCTCCACGGCCCACCATTTCACGCACTTACGCGGCCCTCTTTTTGAGGGCCGCGTGGTGCGCTGACCTTGCGTTGAATCCGGTGCCGGAAGCGCGCTGCCGATTTCTGCGCAGAAGTTCGCGATCAATAAAGTTCACGGCTTCGAGAGCGTTCGAGCGGACGTCTGATTTTCGATCAGCAGGCCTGCCTTTCGACTTTCTTCTAGGTTACAGATTCAGGGCACACCACCCGCCCAGTGCCTCGCTGATCCTGAGCCACGGGGGCTTATTCCAGCGGTTGGAGCTCGTGGTAACGTTGAGCATCGGAAGTGTCGCGCGCGACTGTCCAGACTGTGACCGGCTGGTCCCGGCCCCTCACACGCAAGTCACCGCGGCGCGTGAAGCGATCGAGCAGCCCGTCAGCCGGCACGCCCTCAGCGCGAACCTGTGTCATGAGCTCGTCGGTCACCACGATCTGGGCGTCGATCTCGCGGGTGAGCCGTTCCAGCCGGCTCGTCACGTTGACCGTGTCGCCGATCACGAGGTAGTCGAGCCGCTGCCCGTCGCCGATGCTGCCCACGACGGCTTCACCGTAGTGGGCGCCGATCCCTATCTCCACCGGGGGCTCCCCCCCCGCCACGCGCTCCGCGCTCCAGTGGCGTATCTCGATGGCCAGCGTCACGGCACAGCGGACGGCCCGACTGGCATCGTCAGGCCCCGAGGACGGCGTCCCGAACGTCGCCATGACGGCGTCGCCGATGTACTTTTCCAGCGTGCCGCCATGCTCGAAGATGACGTGCGTCATGCGCTCGTGAAACCCCTGCACGAACGCCATCGTGCGCACGGCGCCGATGGACTCGCTGATCCGCGTGAACCCCCTGATGTCGGCGAAGAGCACGGCGACCCGCTGGTGCCGTGCCGCTGTCCCGGTGGGCCCCGAGCTCGCCAGCACATTGACGACGTTCGGGGAGAAGTATCGCGCGAGGTTCGCGCGGGCCAGATGGTCCGCCACCTGCCGCCTCAACAGGCGCCGAGAGCGGCCCACGGCGGCCGCCAGGACGAACGTGAGCAGCAGCAGCAGTACTGTCTCGGTGCGCCAGGCCGTGTCGCTCACGAAGCGCGGGTCGAGATAAAGGGCAAGCGAGCCCGTCGGGCTCAGCCCCCGCCTGTCGATAAGCGGTCCGTGGACTGTGACCGTGCCGGGCAATCGCAGCATGACGAAGTGCCCCACGCCCCAGGCCACGCCAGTGAGCGCGCCCGTCCAGACGACGAGCCTCGGCGAGTACGACAGCACCGCGCCCGCGACGTAGATGAAGAGATAGAACACGGTGACGAGGCGGAGCTGCATCTGGGGTGGCCAGTCCAGGGGAAACGTGAACGGCGCGAGCACCACGATAACCAGGAGCGCCACCTCGAAGACAGTGAAGACACCGGCCCAGAAAACCGGGTGCCCCCATCGCCGGCCGAGCTGGTACTGGGCGACGCCGGACAAGGCAAAGGCGGCGACGGTGAGGAGCCCCAGAGCCATTCGCAGGGGCGCGTAGTTCATAATCAGCCAGAGGGCCACCGCGGCAAGGACCACGAGGCGGACACGCAGAAGGAAGCGGAGCCCGTCCTGTTCCGCCGCGGCGACAGCCGCCTCGATGTTCGGCTCCGGCATGGCGCCCTCCCTGTGCGTCTAATCTATCCGAGAACGGATCGCGAAACCCTTAGGAGTGGCTACCAGGGATGGATCAACCGGTCGATCGAAAGAGCTCCGCCTCCCCCCACCAGTACGGCCAGCGCCATCCCAATCAGCGCCAGGTTCATCTCAAAGCCGTGCCCTTTACCCGACTCGAGCGACCAGTTGAGAAAAAAGCCATTGCGCCAATGAACCGTGGCGATCGCCACCAACATGACGACAATGAGCCCCACCGCCGCGGGACGCACAAGCAAGCCGACGATCATGGCGAGCCCGCCGAAGAACTCAGTAAGGGCGGCGAGTACGCTGAGCGGTGCCGGAACTCCGAGCGATTGCTTGAAGTAACTGACGACTCCACGAAGCCCGGGCCCACCGAACCAGCCGAACACTTTCTGGGCGCCGTGAGCAAAGAAGATAACTCCCAAGACGACCCGCACGATAAGAAGGGACGTGGAAGCGAAGGTGCCGAACAACATGTCCATGGCCCGCTCCTCTTGACTTGGATGGGTGGCAGCGAGAATCCGCGCAAGGAATCTTCCGCACGCTGATACGCTCGGGCAGGACTGTTGTCAATGCCGCCAGGCGGCAAGCCCTGTGGTTCATCCCCCGGGCTCCGCGTAAATGAGATGCCGAACAATCGGTTCTGCGCGAGCGTATCTGCATGAACGTGCCCATATCCGAGATGATGTCGGCAAGAAAAACATTCCTGAAGGTTGGCGTCTGCAGAGGTCTCCAGAGGCTCGCCGGTCCGCCGACGCGTTGGACGCTGTCAGACGCACTTGCCGACTGCGACATCTACGCTAGAGATCTTTGAACTTCTCGTTGATCCGGCCAAGCCAGAGATCCCGCTCCTCGCGATTCTGAGCCTCGGCGCGGCGCTTCTCCTCCGCGGTCTCATTGGCCGCCACTCGCGTGTTCGCCGAGGCGATCCAGAGATCAATGTGCTCGATCCAGTCTGGCACGAGGGCTTCCTCGGTCTCGAAGAGGAGGCCGTGCTGACGGTCGAAGACGATGCGCTCGGGATCGTACTCTGGTGCCACTGGGGTAGCGAGCTTGAACGAGTAGATCCAGTGCTCGGCCGGCACCTCGTTCAATGGAACGACGAACGAGTAAAGTCCGTCCGAAACACCGACCGCTCGCGGTGGACCGATACGCAAGATCTTATCCATCGCGCTTGCGGCTCTCGATGGGGTGCCGACGGATGACCGGGCCTCGCCGGAACTCATTGCCTGGAATGACCCGCACCACCCGACCCTGGCCGTCCAGAATGGTCACAGCCGGTATTGGCTCCTCATGACTCGGGAGTCTGATTTCGCCCGTCGTTGATCGTTGTTTCATTGCCAACCTCCCTCGTCGAATGCGTAAGTTCGTCTTTTGGAGGCCCAAAACGAGCTTAGCGACAGGGACGACTGAACATTTCCGCAAGAACCGGCAAGCCGCGAACGGGTTTTGGTCGCGTACGCACTTTCAGTGCCCCCAACGGCTCGGCGGCCGCATCTTCAGTCGAGGCCAGTGGCAGTAGGATCCTTCAACAGGAAGAAAGGACGAACATATGAAGACGCTCTTCCCAGTGATCCTCAGCGTCGCAGTGACGATGTCGCTCTCGCCGGCTGTGAGCTCGGCGGGGTCGACCTGCCCCACCGAAGTCGCGCAGGCCAAGGACATGCTAACCAAGAAGACGGCGGTGGCCAAGGCGGACACCATCCAGCCTCCGCGGTCGCTGGCCGGCGCGCGCCAGGATGTGGTCCAGGCCCCGCGCGAGAACCAGGATGTTCAGGCCCCACGCGAGAACCAGGATGTCCAGGCCCCGCGCGAGAACCAGGATGTTCAGGCCCCGCGTGAGAACCAGAATGTCCAGGCCCCGCGGGAGAACCAGAATGTCCAGGCCCCGCGTACCAACGAAGAGATTAACCAGGCACCCCGGTCTGGCGCCGGCGCAACGACTACAGCCCCAGCTTCTCGGGCGGACGTGACGAAGGCTGCCTCGCTGGTGAAGCAGGCCGAAGCTGCGTGCAAGGCCGGCAAACTGACGCTGGCCTCCGAGAAGGCCAAGGCCGCGCTGGCGATCCTGAACTAAGTGCAGCATCGCGTTCGAAATCCCGAGGCCCAGGAGATGGGGACCTCCTGGGCCTCGGGAACGATCGCGCGGAGGTCGTCTAACCTCTCGGACGTTAGAGCAGGTACCGACGAAGTTGATGAGCCCGGGTGAGGTAGCCCCACCGCCAGGCACCAGCTTGAGCTTGAAGACACCAACAATATCAGCCAAAGCGCCCGGGCGATGGCTCCTCGCCTCGTCCCCAGTGGGTGGCTCAGCGACGGAGGGCCTTGTCCGCTTCAAGCCCCTGGATGCCCTCAGTAACATTAGGATCGAGGTTGGGAAGCCCGGCAGGTTGCTCCTGATTGTCTGGCATCAGAGGACCAGCTCTCCGCCGAGCCTCGATGTCCTTGATGGCCTGTGTCATGTCCGCGTTCATGTCGGGCGTCGGTACCCGCAGCTCGACCGGTCGCTCGGAGTCGTGGCCGACCTCGAGGTCTAGCGAGCCTCCAGCGGCACCACCTGCCCCGGTCTTCGCGTCGAGCGACGTGCACCCGGTCAGGGCAACGGCCACCGAGAATGCGAACAGCCAGGACCTGGCGATCGCCGGGTTTCTCATCATGCCCTTGTGATGGTCGCCAGAGGGAGGCTCGCACCATCGACGCCGCATTTCTGGCACGAATGCGAAAGGAACGATCGCCTCACCCCACTGGCCCCGGCTTCCTCGCAACAATTTGGCGAACTCCGTTCAGTTCGACCCGCTCGCGTTCATTCTCATTGCGCGCTCTCGAGAACGCCTAGGCTCGCGCTACTTCGAGGCTCGAGCCCATGTAGTCCGACAAGTACCGGCGCAGGAAGAGGCGCGCCCGGTGCAGGCGCGACTTGACTGTCGCCAGATTGAGATGCAGCGTGGCAGCGATCTCGGGATTCCCGAGTCCTTCGACATCGTGCAGGAGAAAGGTCGTGCGGTACTCGGCAGGCAGCTCGTCGATGGCCGCGCACAGAACCGACTTCAGCTCGCGCTCGATCGCCGGGTCCTTGAGTCTCCTCGACCAGTCGACGGTCACCTCCGCATGCTGACCTGTCTCATCGAAGACCGGGGCCAGCTCGTCCCATGACACGTCGTTCCGACTGTTCCGTCCCCGGCGGAGCTTTTCGTATGCGGTGTTCGCCGTAATCCGGTACACCCAGGACCCGAGGGCGGCCTCCCCCCGGAAGGAGTCGATCTTGCGGCTCACGGTCCACAGCGTGTCCTGCACCACTTCCTCGGCGTCCGACGCATTGCCCGTGATCCGGATGGCCAAGCGGTAGACGCGATCCCCGTAGGCGCCCACCAGCGCCTCCGCGGCCCCCTCCTCCCCTCGGCGAAGCCGCGCCAGAAGAGCGGCATCCGGATCGATTGACTTTCGGCGTAGGGGGATCTGCCTCTCGTCGATCCCGATCGCCTGATCGGTGCGCTCCACTACACTCGCCATGACTCTCATCTCCACCCTCCTTCTCCGTCGGACCGGTTCGCTTGCAGCACCGCCGCCCGGTAGGCCCCCGGTGTGATGCCAAGGGTGCGGCGGAACACCGTTGTGAAGTGGCTCGGGGTCCGGTATCCCACCATCCGCGAGATCTGTGCGATCGACTGCCCTTCCATCGCCAGGCAGGTCCGGGCGCGCGTGATACGCTGCCGGACCACGAACCGATGGGGCGGCACGCCCGTGCTGCACTTGAAGAGGCGCGCGAAATGGAAGGGGCTCATGTAGACGACGGCCGCGAGCTCGGCGAGCGTCAGATCCTTGTCGAGGTTCTGCTGGACGTACTCGGTCACGCGGCGGAGTCTGCAAGAGGGGAGACTGCCGATGTCTCCCCGGGCGATCACTTCTGCGGAGCCTGCATTCAGTGCCTGTGTCGTCGTTGCCATCGTCATCTCCTTCCGTCTCAAGACCTCGGTGGTGGAGGGGCTTGATCTACAGCCAGACTAGGTTCCGAGGCAGAAAGCGTCTACCCGACGTTGGTGGGGCCCGGCACCGACCCTACTTTGGTAGGGACCGGTTCCTTCCTGGGTCGGCATTGTTGACAACTGCCTCGCCGCATCACACCATTCCATACTTGGTAGGCTTCTCCACTTGATGCGATGGAGGCATGTATGAGAACTGGAGAGGGCGAGCGGCCGATCACCTTCGCGGGGACGCGGCTCGGGCGTAACCGCCACGTGTGCGCGTTCTTCAACACCCGGGACGAGGAGTACCGCGTCTTCCTGCCCTTCATCAAGGAAGGTCTCTCGCAGGGGGAGAAGGCTTTCCACATCGTCGATCCGAAACTGCGCCGCGATCACGTCGAACGGCTGGCGGCCGCAGGTGTTGACGTCGCCGCGGTCGAGAACAGCGGTCAGTTCGAGCTGCGCACCTGGCAAGAAGCCTATCTGCGCGGCGGTCACTTCGACCAGGACGCCATGCTGGCCTTGATCGAGGAGGTGCTCACCGAAGGCAAGCGGCGCGGGTTTCCCTTGACTCGATTGGTGGCGCACATGGAATGGGCGTTGGAGGATAGACCCGGCGTGGATGACCTCGTGGAATACGAGACGCGCCTCAATTACATCCTGCCGAAGTACCCGGATCCCGTTCTCTGAATCTACGATCACGCCAAGTTTGGCGCAGGCGTCGTAATGGATATCCTCCGCACTCATCCCATGGCCGTGATCGCCGGCGTTTTGCAGGAGAACCCCTTCTTCGTTCCACCCGATGAATTCTTGCGTGAGCTGCGTGCACGGGCAGGCAATGGAAACGACTCCTGAAAAGAGCAGCTCTTCGCTCGAGCCACCAAATCATTTGGTGGCCCCCTCTACTGAGACCGCGACTATTCGCAGCCAGCTTCGCGACCTCATCGCGATTCTGGCGTTGCCCGCGGTGTGGAGCGGCCTGAACGCGGCTGATATCCCCGAGGCAGTACTCGAGGTGTTGTCGAGCATGCTGCGGCTCGATCTGGCCTACATCCGGGCGGCGGACCCGGCCGGGAGCAGCCCGTTGGAGACGGTTCGCGTGCAAGGAAGACCCGATCTCGGTAGTCGCGGCCGCGAGATTGCAGGTCTCATCGCTGAGGGAACGCCGGACCCCGACGCGAACCAGGCCCTCGTTCTCCCGCACCCTGCTACGGGGGAGCCGTTGCGCGCAACCCGGATCGAGCTCGGGTTGGCAGGGCACACCGGCGTGATCATTGCCGCGTCTCGGCGTTCGAGCTTTCCCACGCCTTTCGAGCGATTTCTCCTTCAGAGCATCATCACCCAGGCGGAGGTCGCCCTCCGCCACGCCGCGCTCATGACCGCTCTTCACCATGCTCTTCACTCCGAGCAGGTCGCCCGGGCGGACGCGGAAACGGCGAACCGATCCAAAGACCAGCTCAACGAGGAGCTCGAGCGCCGTGTCGTTGAGCGGACCAGACAACTCAGCCAAGTCAACCAGGAACTGAGAAGAGAAATCGCCGAGCGCAAACGTGCCGAGGACGCGCTGCGGGAGAGTGAGCAGCGCTTCCGCGACTACGCGGAGACGGCCGCCGATTGGCTCTGGGAGACCGGCCCGGACCATTCGTTCATCCGTCTGACCGAGCATGGCATCGAAGGTCCGCGGCGGGTCGGCGAACGGCGGTGGGATTTTGCCACCGATGTCGAGGAGGAGCCCGAGAAGTGGCGCCTGCATCGCGCGGCGCTGGAGGCCCATGAGCCGTTCCGAAGCTTCACATACCGGACCACCCGACCTGACGGGTCGGTCGTCTATCTCGAAACCAGCGGCAAGCCCGTGTTCGACCCCGACGGCCGCTTCCTAGGGTATCGGGGCGTCAGCACCGACGTCACGGCGGCGGTGGGCGCGAAACAGGTCGAGAAGGCGCTCCAGCAAGCGCAGGCAGAGCTGGCGCGGGTCACCCGCGCGACGACACTGGGCGAGCTCGCCGCTTCCATCGCCCATGAGGTCAACCAGCCGCTGGCGGCCATCGGTGCCGACGCCGGCGCGTGCCTGCACTGGCTGGCTGCCGAAAGACCTAATCTCGACAGCATACGGGAGGCGCTCTCGGCCATCGTGAAGGATAGCCACCGAGCGGGAGAGGTCATCGCCAGGATACGCACACTCCTCGTACGGTCGCCGGTCGCCCACGAGCCCTGTGATCTCACCGGTGTCATCCACGAGACGCTGACCCTCGTCGCGCCGGAAATCGGGCGACACGGCATAGTCCTGGAAACCTCGCTGGCGCCGGGTCTGCCGAAAGTCATGGGCGATCCGATCCAGCTCCAGCAGGTCCTCCTGAATCTGCTGCTGAATGCTGTCGAATCCATGCGGGAGGTCCCAGCGGAGCGGCGCAGGCTGGTCGTGCGCTCGACCATCGAACAGCGCGAGGATGGTCTGTGGGCGGTCGTCGCGGTCGAAGACACCGGCGTCGGCTTCGGCGGGGCCGAGGAGGCCCACCTGTACGAGGCGTTCTACACGACGAAGCCGGGAGGGCTGGGCATGGGACTCTCGATCAGTCGCTCGATCATCGACAGCCACCGGGGACGGCTTTGGGCCACGGCGAACCCGGCCCACGGCGCCACGTTCCACCTCGCGTTGCCGGGGATGCGATGAGCGCGGAGACACCCATCGTCTTCGTCGTCGACGACGACCGATCCGTCCGCGATTCCCTGAGCAGGCTCATTACCTCCGTGGGAATGGCCGTGGAAGTGTTCCCGACCGCCCAGGCGTTCCTCAATGCGCCTCGAGGGGATGCCCCGGCCTGTCTCGTTCTCGACGTGCGCCTTCCGGGGCTGAGCGGCCTCGACCTTCAGCGAGAGCTTGCCAATTCAGGCGCGACGCTGCCGATTATCTTCCTCACCGGCCATGGCGATATCCCCATGTCGGTTCAGGCCATGAAGGCTGGGGCGGTTGAATTCCTCACAAAGCCGTTTCGCGGACAGGAGCTACTCGACGCCAT
>Ga0207646_10002766_pt1 | contig 20490 bp, 18 predicted proteins | sample KBSK5502metaG_FD_184343 | JGI IMG/M metagenome (GOLD analysis project Ga0207646, IMG submission 184343) | Corn, switchgrass and miscanthus rhizosphere microbial communities from Kellogg Biological Station, Michigan, USA - KBS K5-50-2 metaG... | ecosystem: Host-associated > Plants > Roots >...
CGATACCCCGTTGGCTCGGCAGGACCATGCGCGACCTGGCCACCAAGCAACTCTATACGCTCACGTAACCCAACCAGCCCAAAACCACCTCCTTGCTGGCCGCTTGCATCATCACTGCCAGGACCACGGCCATTATCGAGTACCACCAATTCCAGCACCTCACCCTCATAGCGCAGGCGCACGAGCACTTTGCTTGCATGCGCGTGCTTGCGCACATTCGTCAGTGTCTCCTGCACTGCCCGGTAGAGCGCAACCTGAAGGTCTGGCGAAATCAGGGGCAACTCGGTATCAAGGTCAAGTGTCAGCTCGCCCCCATCTGCATACTGTTCAAACTCGCGCCCTAATTCAGCAATCGCCTGGGGCAAGGTCAGCGTTGCAATACTCATCGGGCGCAAGGCAGCAAGGGCGTTGCGCACCTCCTGCATGGATTGCGAGGCGACACGGCGCGCTTCCGCTATTTCAACAGCAGCGCGAGCTGGATCACGCTCCTGCAGTTTACTGATGGTCTCCAATTGAATATTCAGGATCGAAAGGTAATGACCCAGTGTATCATGTATCTCGCGTGCCATGCGCGTGCGTTCGCGTACAATCGTCAGTTCTTCGACCTCGTTGGCATACTGTTGCAACTGCCTGTGCGCCTCCTCCAGTTCAGCATTGGATTCTTCAAGCCGCTGCAACAGCGTCTCAGCACGCTCCTTCTCGATGCGTACTATACGCAACACCAATGAAAAGACTGCCACAAAGGCATAGGCTGGCAAGAGGGAAAGCAAGGAAGGATAGATATGAGACCAGTTCCAGTGGTTAAGAAAGCCGAGATTTACTGCCATTGAGAGGTAGAGCAGGATACCTCCACCGGTCTCATCAATCGCCTGGGAGCACAGGCCATGCTTAATTGCCGCTTAAACGGCCAGGCGACTATTGGCGAAATTCGCGAACTTCCAGGTGTCACCGGCGTGCGCGAAGCCAATGAGCGCTTCTTCATCTACACCAGCGAGATGCAGCCCACTCTGGAAGCGTTGCTGGCTTATGCTGCACAGCGAGGCATTCCCATGACAGACCTGCAGGTGCGTACACCCACACTGGAAGACGTTTTCCTCGACCTCACCGGGCGTGAACTTCGCCCCGAGTAGACGCGAGCAAATACCATACATGAAAGGACATACATCATGATGACAAAAATTGTTACGCTCCTGCGCACAAACTTCATTATGCTAATCCGCAATCGCGCGCTGATCATCTCTAGCCTGGGGTTGGCAATCATTTCGATGCTGGTGTTTGGCTTCCTCTTCGGTGGCAGCGGTTCAGCCAGGACGGCCCTGGGAGTTGTCGATCAAGATCATTCCAGCATTTCGGCCCAGCTCGTCAGCCAGTTGCAGAAATCGAACTCGCTCCAGGTATATACAGGAACAGATAGCGAGGAGCAGCAAGCGCTGGCAAACGGTCAACGAGCTGCGATTATCGTCGTACCCTCCGGCTTTGGAGATAAGCTTGTACAGGGCGGGGCGCACCTGCAGGTCTTCTACGATCAGAGTAACCCGGTAACGGCTGCGTCAACCCAATTGACAGTCAAGGCAATCGTAGACGGTATCAATAGTGCTGCAACGCACCAGCCAGGACCGCTGACGCTCGATCAACAGGCAGTAGCAGCAAAAAATTTGCGCGAAATCGACTTTATCACTCCCGGCATGCTCGGTATACTGCTGATGTGGGCCAATTTTGCGGTCGGCATTCAACTTGTAAGCTGGCGAGAGCTGGGCATCACCAGGCGCCTGGCGGCAACTCCACTCAAGCCAATCTCAATGATCAGTTCACAGGTGGTTGCGCGCCTGGCACTTTCAATAGTGCAGGCAATCATCCTGCTGGCGCTGGCAATCTGGATTTTTAACGTCCACATCTACGGCAACCTCGCGCTGCTCGCCCTGGTATTTGTTCTGGGAGCACTTACAATGCTGGCAATTGGCTTCGCTGTAGCAAGTTTCGTAAAGAAAACCGAGGCGGCGAATTCAGTTATACTACTGGTCAGCTTCCCGATGATGTTCCTGGGTGGCTCTTACTTCTCTACGAGCGGAGCTCCGAGCTTCTTACAGCCAGTGATCCACGCGTTACCGCTCTACTACCTGAACGACGCACTGCGCCAGGTAATCTATAACGGTGCCAGTTGGGGTGCAATTCAAACCAGCGTGCTGGTAATGATGGCCTGGATCGTCGCCTCAATGCTGCTCGTCTGGCGAGCGTTCAAGTGGCTCTGAAGACTCCCTCGGCACAAGCACGGGGGGTTCTGGGCGGCGCTTCCACGCTTCCACCTTCCCCCTCCTGGAGAGGAAAAGCAGCTCTTGTGTCGCTTCGCTCCGACTTTGGGGCAGACGCGCTCTGGCACGGGGGATGCCCATGCTTCGGGGCAGCACCTGCCCCTCTTTCGCGCGTTCTTTGACTCGCTCGTGTGCTGCCCGCAGGCGCGCCTCCGCACCTTCCCAGGGAACGACATACTGGGCACACGAGGGGGTGAGATCTGCTGCTGGATCGAGATAGGCCGCCAGAAACGCCGAGTAGAGGTCGCGCTGCACCGGCCCGATGCCGCATGGGCACTGGTGCCAGCGCTGCGACAGCGGCTTGGGGACGACCTCCCCACAGCCATGGCAAAATTGGGACAGCTTTGTGGAACGGGTGGGAACTTCGCGCAGGGTGCCGCCCGTGCTTGCAACGGTGCGTCTCATGTGTGCGATCAACATCCCTGGGGCGCGAAGTCCCACGCTTCTTCCGTAGCGTTTCTGCCAGCCGATATAAGTAAGCTTCTCGGTGATGATGGTGTGACCCACGGCTACGATCTGGTGGACCAGCTGCCCATGCAAACTCTTGCGGTGGGCCGCCAACCTGCGCTCGCGGGCCGCCTTGCGCCGCCGGGTGGCCTGGTAGCCCTGGCTCTGCTTCCACCTGGGAGCGCCTTTACCGCGTTTCCTGGGCCGACCTTTCTCGTCATAGTGCTCAGGATTGGCGGCGCGCCGCTGCCGCTCCATGCGGCGCTGCAGGCGGCGGATGGCTCGCCCATCCGGACGCAGCTCCGCGCACAACGGCTCGAGCCGGGCCTCCGCTTGCCGCGGCACGATGGCGATGCTGGCCGGACCCAGGTCCAGGCCGACGGTGTCGCTGCCGACCGCGTGCTTGGGCTTCTGCAAGGGCGCGCCTGCGAGCGCCAGTTGCACGACGTAGCGCTCCCCCTCCCGATCGGCGCCCTGTGCGCGTGCGCTGGAGGCGGGGCGGCGAACCAGGCGGGCGTACTTGACCGGGTGCGCCAATCCATGTTTGACCACCGGGTCGTCCCAATCGATGAGCGCAGGAAGCTGGTCGTCGTGCCAGATCAGCCAGCCGCGATGCCCTTGAGCGGGAGTATCGAGGACAAAGCGCAGCCCGGTATCGTTGCGCTTGTTCTCGAGGCTGGAGAGCCCACGGCCACGACTCTTGAAGCGCACGCGGCGGGCCTTGCCCACACAGATGCGATTGAGCGCGCGGTAGGCACGGGTGGCGAGCGTCTGGGCCAGCACGGCATCCAGGTGGTCAGCCAGCCACGAGACCCGCAGCTCTTTCGCGAGGTCGTGAAAGGCGTACTCGGAAAAGCCGTAGCGCTCCCGCAGAGCGGAGAAGGCAGCCCTACGCTCCTGCGGGTGTGTCCGGGGGATGGCGCGGGCCGCCTGCCAGGCTGGATCGGCACGCATCTGGCGCAGGCGGCGCTGCCCGGAGGAGAGCACGGCGTTGTAGAACTGCCGCCCGGCTTCCAGGTGCGCACGCAGGCGTGCGGCCTGCCCTGGTTCGACCACGAGGGGCAGCTCGAGCAAAAACGTCGGCGTCTTCTGTTTGGGGCGTGTGCGCTCCTCACGTGGCTTGGTGCCCATCAGCCTCCCGCTTTTCTTAATGTAGAACGTCTATTCCAATCATAGCAGGCCGGATCCCCTCTGTCAAGCAGCGTAGTGCGCTGTGCGCTCCCCTCACCTCCCCAAACAAGGAACGGCGCTTCATCCCCCAGATGAATCACAGGGGCTTTCGCGCTCGGATTTCTGTAAAAGAGGGTGTTGCCGGTTGGGCGCGACCGCGCCCAACCGGCAACACCCTCTTAATGAATCTGGGGTGGGGAGCTTGCTGCTAATCAGAGCGACTGTTGAGAAGCCCTGTGCGTGCTGACGGTGGGGGTTGTACACCGCTCTACCACATTGTACAATGAAGTCAGCCATAGGTTCCTGTTGCCTAGTTTCTCGTTCCCAGTTCTGGCAACTTCTAACTGGCTGTTATGCCTCGGGAACTTTTCACGATAGGAGGTACTTTTCGTTGTCTGATGTATTTCGCGAGGTCGATAATTGTGTGACAGCCCCCCAGGGCTTTCGCGCCGGCGTTACGGCAAGTGGCATTAAATCCGATGGCTCGATCAAAGATCTGGCTATTTTAGCTTCGGACGTACCCTGTGTTGCCGCCGGCACATTCACCACGAGCACTACACGCGCCGCGCCCGTCATCGTCTGCCAGGAGCGCCTGCGCAGCGGTAAGGCACAGGCAGTGGTCGTCAATAGCGGCAATGCCAACTGTGCTACCGGTGATCTTGGTTTGCTCAATGCCTACCGCATGACCGAATTTGCCGCGCAGCAACTGGGGTTGGAGAACGAGTTGGTGCTCTGTTCCTCCACAGGTATCATTGGCCGCCAGCTTCCCATCGAGAAGATTGAGGCTGGTGTCCAAACCATTGAACTGGGTACAGACCGGGGAAATGCCTTCGCGGAAGCGATCATGACTACCGATACACGCCCTAAACGCATCGCGCTGGAGTTTCAAATCGAGGGACGTACAGTGCGCTTAGGCGGCGTGACCAAGGGTGCCGGTATGATCTTGCCAAACATGGCAACGATGCTCTGCTACCTGACGACCGATGCTGCCATCGAACAGCAATGGCTGGAAAGCGAGTTGCATGCAGCGGTGGCGGACTCGTTCAATATGACAGCAGTGGACGGCGACATGTCCACTAACGATACCTGCATGCTCTTTGCCAATGGACTGGCAGGCAATACTCCTCTCAATGCCCAGCATCCTGAGGCAGGAACATTTCGTGAAGCGCTGCGCCGTGTCACACAATACCTGGCACGCGAGATGGCTCGTGACGGCGAAGGGGCAACGAAGCTAATGACAGTGCGCGTACGCGGAGCACGCGATAAGGCTGATGCTGTAAAAGCCGCCCGCGCGATTACCGTCTCCCCGCTCTGGCAATGCGCACTTGCAGGCAGCGACCCCAACTGGGGACGTATCGTTGCCGCACTCGGTGCCAGTGGCTGCGAACTCGATCCGGCCAGCTACGACATTTACATTGGTGATGTTCAGGTGACGAAGCAAGGGATGGCTGCGCAATATGATCAAACCGCTGCTCGTGCAGCTATGGCAGGCAATGAAGTAACGATTTCTCTTGATCTTCACCTGGGTGAGGGCCAGGCCATTGCCTGGGGCTGCGATTTGACGCACGGTTATATTGACGAGAACGCGCTCTATACACGCTAGAGGTATATTAAGCACACTTCAAACAGCTTATTTCATTAAAATCCACATTGGCGTTTTCAAAGGAGAAAATATACATGACAACGACAGAAAAACGTGACTGGGTCGCCCTGGAACACAAGTATTACCAGGGAACCTTCAAGCGGCAACCCGTTACTTTCGTGCGTGGTAAAGGCACGCGCGTGTGGGACAGCGACGGGAAGGTCTACCTTGACTTCGTGGCAGGTATCGCCGTCAACGTACTGGGACATTGCCACCCTGCTGTTGTAGAGGCGGTGCAACAGCAAGTAACGCAACTCGTCCACGTCTCCAACCTGTACTATAATACACGCCAGATCGAACTGGCTGAACAACTGGGTATGCTGAGCAATGGCATGCGCTCATTCTTCTCTAATAGCGGTGCGGAAGCAAACGAAGGAGCGATCAAGCTAGCACGGAAATTCGGGCGTATCCATAAAAATGGGGCCTTTGAAATTATCAGCATGGAGCGCAGCTTCCATGGGCGCACCCTGGCAACAACCGCCGCCACCGGGCAAGCTTCCTACCAGGCCACGTGGGTGCCTCTCCCTGATGGCTTCAAACAGGTGCCCTACAACAATTTGGAAGCGTTGCAGGAAGCTACGAGCGAGAAGACGGTGGGGGTATTGCTCGAGGCTATTCAGGGCGAGGGCGGCATCTGGCCCGGCACTGCTGAGTATATACAGGGAGTGCGCGAGTGGTGTGACGAGCGTAACCTGGTGATGATCTGCGACGAGGTGCAGGCAGGCATGGGTCGTACCGGCAAGTTCTTTAGCTGGGAACACTACGGCATCGTACCCGATATAGTGACAATGGCCAAGGGCCTGGCGGGTGGCGTACCCATCGGGGCCATGTTGACCGGGCAAAGAACCGACTTGTTTGTCCCTGGCGATCACGGCACGACCTTTGGTGGTAACCCCATTGCCAGTGCCGCTGGTATCGCAACCATCAAAACCATTCTTGACGAGCACCTGTTAGAGAATGCTGCTAAGATGGGTGCATACTGCCGCAGCAAATTTGAAGCCCTCTGCGAAAAATATGACTTCATCGATAGTCCTCGTGGTAAAGGCTTGATGCAGGCGGTCAATGTCAAACATGATCTCGCTCCCGCCATCGTACAGCAGGCCCTGGAGCATGGCTTGCTGCTGAATGCCCTGGGAACAAGCACATTACGTATTATTCCACCACTAAACATTTCCTCTGAGGAAGTTGACGAAGCAGCTGAGATGTTGGATAGAGCCCTGCAGGATGTAGCTCAGATGCCAATTTCGAAGGCGTAATTCGTCAATCACAGGTATCCATCCTTTAGGATACTGTTGGTGAATCCGCCTCATCGGCCCGCAGGGCGCGAGGCAACTTTGAAACGAGAGCAGCAGGATGGGATTTAACCCATCCTGCTTCGACCCTTACTTAAAGCATGAAAATAAGCCGATTTTATAGTACAATTCAAGGAATTGAGCTATGCTAAAAGCATAATCTATCGACTCATCCCATAGCGTCAGTCCCATTTCGCTCAAAACGTTTTTGGGTATTTTCTACTGTGGTGTGGATTCTCTTTATTGGAGGAGGGACAGATGCCACAAAACAGCCGCAACTCTAAGTCCGATTTATTAGATGAAGAACCACGTCTACCTATCGGCGTAAAATTTTTACTGGCATTCGTAATACTCCTCTTCATAGCAGCGGGAGTTGGTATCTTTTATCTCAACATGAGCAACCAGGCTGCTACTTCCCAGGCCAATGCGACAGCCACGGCCCAGGCCCACAGCATCGCTACCGCCCACGCAGCCACGGCCACCGCTAATGTTACCGCAACCGCACTTGCCCGTGCCGGCGCAACAGCCACCGCCATCGCTCGGGCCAATGCTAATGCAACTGCCACCGCCACGGCTCTACCGGCTTTTCAGGTCCAGGGTATCACCATCGCGGTAAGTCCAACCTCTATTGCAGGCATGGCCTGTGGCACACCTGTCAATGTTACCTATACTGCTACGATTACCATCGCTCCCGGCAGCCGGGGTGGTACTGTAAAGCTTACATGGACCATTGGCTCAACCAGTTCGCCGGCCAGTATTACTTTTGCACCAGGTGAGTCAGTTAAAACCGTTTCCTCTACGGACATGGGCAGCCTGGCTCGCGATAATTCCTACCCGCGCAGTGCTTCCATCATCTCGACCAGCCCGAACGCCATGAACTCTACAACGGTCAGACCCGTTGGAACATGCGTATAAACTTAGTGCACCCCAACGAAGCCATTATCTCGGGGACGACCGCGTCGTACTCTGCATGTGGATCTGAAGACATAGTAGTTTTTACCTCGCTACTTATACAAAAAACTCATCCAGGACATAAATAGCCTGAGCATCATGGAGCTGGCTGCTGGGGCAGCACTATCCCCAGCAGTACAGGCAGTACGACAAGCAATGCAGTGACCCCTAAAGCCCAGAGTGCAGCACGAACCTGCACCACTGCGCCACCCTGCTTCCAGGCTGCTACTCGCCTAAACGTGAACACGAGAGCAACAATGTAGACGCCAACGGCCAGCACCAAACCGGTAATCAGCACCATCAGGGCAGCTTGCTGTTGTGCGAAAAACCCGGATGCGGCGACCAACTGGCGTGCAACAGCAGTGAGAATAAACACTACAATAATTATGACTATAAGAAGTATAAGCGGGATCAACCCGGCGAGAGCACCATGCCATGCCCCGCTTTTCCTGGGAAAAGCGGAGCTTTGCGCTGGAGCATTAGATTCATCAATCGATGGCGATGACACAGCTTTCCTCTGCGGTAATTGCATTACGTACCGCTGCTATCTTGCCCAGGAGTGGCTGTATAGAAGGCAACGACACGATCAACGTACTCTTTACCTGCCGTATTGAAGGACTGGGCATGTGTAGCACCAGGCACCAACCAGGTTTGGACATTGGCATTGGGAGCGGCGCGCGCGGCAGTAGCTAAGTCACCCATATTCGATGGCGGAATGAAGGCATCCCTGGTACCCTGAATAAAAAAGATGGGGCGTGGCGCTATACTGGCTACCACATCCACGGGGCGAACGGCATAGAAATCTACGCCATAGATCACTCGCGCCGCGAAGAGCGCTCCAGGAGTAAATAACTGTGGCAAATGACTTCCCTTTGGTACCTCGCGCTCCAGAATGGGGATGATATCTGTAAAAGCGCTGTCTGAAACGATGGCACGGATAGCCGGTTCTTGCGCGGCTGCTAGCAGCATTGTGGCGGCCCCCAGCGAGACTCCCCAACCAGTGATTACCCGAGGACGCCCGAGTTCTGGAAAGGGCAGTCGACCCGACCGCAAGAAATCCACAGCGCCCAGCACGTCGCGCTGTTCAAAGTAGCCAAGTGAAAGCGGCGCAGGTTGCGATTCACCCGAGCCGCGCATATCGAAGGCGAGTACTGCGAACCCGTGACGAGCAAGTTCGACGCTCAGCTTGAGCAGTCCAGCCCCCTTATCGGCCCGGTTGGTGCGAACTCCGTGCACCATAATAATCGTACGCTGCGACGTCAGGCGTCCGCTAGATAGTACCCCCGGGATAAACCAGCCGCGCAGTTGCAAGTGATCTTCCCGGCTAGGGAATGTCACATACCGGAATATCAGACCCAGCGAGGCCGGTGTGGCGTAAATCGGTTTTTGCGGCGCGTAAACCAATTGCGTGGCAATATATATCGAGAGTGCGCTATAGGCAAAAGTCAGGATTGCCGAAATGGTCAGCAGAGTCACAATGACCCGGCGTACACGATGTCCTTCTGTGGTAGTGACCGCTACAGCCTCTATAGTAGACGTACCAGAAGGTGATCGGCCGGAAGACATGCAGAGACTCTCCTCAACACCTTTATATCCAGACTACATAGGTAATGACTCATCCTTAAGGAGTGTAACATCGCAAAGGTGAAATAGCAAGTATAACCTCAGAAAACCTAAGCCGGATGAATTCAAGCTCTCCTTGCTCACATTTAAAATGTGGTAGCATATATTCTAAAGCTCTCGGATACATAAAGCAGCAATATTGCTCTGAGGAGAAAGAAGCATCTATGAGTACGAACGAAGCCGAGCAACCCACCCACACAACTACACCGGCAGAGAAGATCAGCGTGCGCGTCGTGAAACCCCACCAGTTTAACTCCAATACTCCGCAAACGCCAGGGATGCAACGCGTAGCGGCTATTTCAAAGGAGCTAGCAGGCTCGCAAGGCATCTGGGCAGGCGTGACAGTGGTTGCTCCCAATACCTATAGCGGCGTGCACCATCATGGAGAAATTGAGACTGTGATCTACGTCGTTTCAGGCCGGGGTAAGATACGCTGGGGCGACAAAATGGAGTTCGAGCAGGAAGTAGAACCAGGCGACTTCATCTACGTGCCTCCCTTTGTGCCGCACCAGGAGATCAACGCTTCGCCAGATACCCCCTCCCAGTGGGTCATTGTGCGCAATTCACAGGAGCCGGTAGTCGTCAATCTCGAACCCTGGCCCCAGGATACCTCACAACAAGCTGGCAATGATGCAACACATAAATTTTAGACATCAAATTAGCCACCTGCTGCAAGATTTATTTATGCTCTACCTCCCTTGAACTGTCCCGCCTTACGTGAACGCTGCCGCTGTTCGCGCAATCCTTCTTCATATTCATCCACATTGACGCTTAAACCGCGCTCGGCAAGAATCTTCTGCGTAAGATCGAGTGGGAAGCCGTACGTATCATAAAGCTTGAAGGCTTCACGCCCTGGCAGCACAGTGCTACCCTCCTTCGACATTTGATCAATCACCACCTCCAGGTAGCCCAGACCAGTCGCCAGGGTGCGATTAAAGCGCTCTTCCTCAGCAGTAGTCCACTCACTGATAGCTTTACTCCTGCTTCGTAACTCCGGATACCACTCTCCCATCGTGTCAATCACTACTTGAGTGATTCGAGCAAGAAATGGGTTTTCAAAGCCAAGTGTCTTGCCTGCATAGGCAGCACGCCGTATGATACGCCTCAGGACATAATTACGCCCCGTATTGCCTGGTAAAACACCATCAGCGATCAAAAATGCTATAGCACGGCTATGGTCGGCAATAGTATTGTAAGCTGCATAATGCTCACGATAATGGTTGCTATCTTTGCCAAGTAGCTCCATAATACGCTGGATGATGGGCCTGAAGAGATCGGTTTCATAGTCGCTTTTGACTCCCTGCAGCACGCTGGCTAAGCGCTCCAGGCCCATGCCGGTATCAACTGAAGGCCTGGGTAACGGTGTCATGGCGCCTTGTGCATCACGATTGTACTGCGTGAAGACGAGATTCCATAATTCAAGGTAGTCGTCATCATCCGAATTGATACCCTCAGCCTTTTGCGCATTGACATCCGAACCCTGGTAGTAGTGAATCTCCGAAGACGGACCACAAGGCCCCGCATCGCCCATGGCCCAGAAGTTTTCCTTGTCCCCAAAACGCAGAATGCGCCGCCTATCGACACCTACCTCTTCCCACAACTGAGCGGCCTCATCGTCATCTCTATAGACAGTGACCCAGAGACGCTCAATAGGAACCTGAAACTCCTGGGTCAGCAGTTCCCAGGCATAGCGAATTGCATCACGTTTAAAGTAGTCTCCAAACGAAAAGTTACCAAGCATCTCGAAGAACGTATGATGACGTGGTGATGGACCAACACTCTCTAAATCATTGTGCTTCCCAGTGACACGTATACACTTCTGCACGCTGCAAGCACGCTTGTAAGGTAGTTGCTCAACCCCCAAAAATGCCTCTTTAAACTGCACCATACCGGCATTGGTAAACAGCAGCGTAGGATCGTTTGCTGGAACCAGTGAACTACTTGGAACCATTACATGGCCCCTTTGGACAAAAAAGTCCAGAAATTTTTGCCGGATCTCGCTACTCTTCATGCCTTGACACCTCCAATGTTCTCTTAACACCTCAGGAACTCATCACATACCCCGCAACCTCGTACCCCCTCCCCAACTTCCCCTCCTCCGGCAAATCCGCCAGCCACTCCCACTGTGTTTCCTCCACCACCGGGAAATCCTCTCTTACAAGCTCTGGCAGCGTCCGTGGAACCAACGGCATTGTCCTGCGATGTTCCGCATCATTCCCCGTGCCATAGACTTCAAAGACAAAGCCTCGTACGTCTGAGAGCAACACAACGAGACCGCCCCCATCCACCAACTCGCGCAAGAGATGCAGGTGTGCATTGATCACACGCACGCGGAAAGCCTGCGCAGCCTCCTGGTAGCGACGATGGCGCTCCTGCTCCCCAAAATAGCCGGGAGCGCTGCTTTGTACATGATCCAGTATGTCCAATAGAGGATAGCTGAAGAGTTGTGAGAGCACAAGCGAACTGACAACCACACCAAATTCACCTGTACCCAAACCTTCAATTTCAGGTGGGTCCGGCACGAGACATTGCTCTAAACAGCGAGCGGCAGCATCGAATACGGCCTGCGCACCCTGTGGAACAAGCCTATTCCACGGCTGCTGCTCGACCAGGTGGTTCAGGTTGGTGCTTACCCCACCGCTGATATCGCACTGTAGCAGGCGCACTCGTCTACGCAACGCGGTTGAAGTAAGCTCGTCACGCCCCTGCTGCATGGATGCGAGGTCGAGGTCAGCCAGCACAATCTCGTCAGAGTCCCGGGCGAGTTCGGCCAGGGGAACCTCTGTACAGGCGCCAGCACCAAGAACGAGTGTGCTGTGAGAAGCGCTCTCTGGACGTTTTTGTAGCGCATGCCGCATCAGTGCAGCACACTGCTCAAGATGTTGTGGACTGTACTCACGCAGCCATGCTCGCCGCTTAGGGCCTTGCATCTGGACGTTGTTGTAGGTCAGGGTGTCGATGCGCACCCCTCCTACCTCCCTCTATATTCGGGCGGTCGTTTCTGCAAGAACGCGGCCACGGCATTCTGATGATCTTCCGTCTCGATAGCAATGTCCTGCAGTTCACCTTCAAGTCGTAAAGATGTCTCAAAATCAGATTCGGCAGATGTATAGATCAGCTTTTTGATCAGCCCATAGGCGCGGGTCGGTCCCTTCGCCAATCTCTGGGCCAGCTCAGCGATCACCACTTCAAACTCTGCCTGCGGCACGCACTTATTGACCAGCCCGATACGTTCAGCTTCCGGCCCGCTCACCTCGTCGGCAAGCATCGCCAACTCCATTGCCTTTCCAACACCGACGAGACGAGGTAGGAAATAACCGCCACCTCCGTCGGGAACAAGGCCAATCCTGGCAAAGGCTTCGACGAAGCGTGCATCTTCTGCGGCGATACGCATATCACATGCCAGCGCAATGTTGCATGAGATACCCGCCGCCACGCCACGAACTGCGGCTAGCACAGGTTTTGGCATGGTGCGGATGGTCAGCACTACCCGGTGATATTTTTGCAGGTGCTCGCTCACCTTACCTGTTGCGCCACTGGCACGCCCCTCGTCCAGGCTGCGCAGGTCCTGTCCCGAGCCGAATGCCCTACCTGCGCCGGTGAGAACAACACAGCGTACAGCTTCATCCTGCGCGGCTGCTTCAACAGCTTGCGCCAGTTCCGCCAGCAGGGTCTCGTTGATGGCGTTGAGCACTTCAGGCCGGTTCATGGTGATGGTGAGCACACCGCCATCCTGTTGAATGAGCAGGTGTTGGAAGTCGGTTCGCATCGAGCACTCCTTTTTAATACTATACGAATGTTCCTCTATTACCTGATCGTGGGCATATCCAGCATCAACACTTCAAGCGCAACACGCGCATTGACATTCTGCTCCAGGGCCTCCATTGTATGCAAAATTGCATGTACCATGCGCCTGGAATCGGCCGCACCAACTCTGGCCGCCTGATTCTGTATCAGCCCCTGCATATCTACATTGACAATCAAATCCAGGCTATTGTTAGCCGCCAACAGCATATCACGCCACCAGAGCAACCACAGTTCAAGTATACCACGTACTTTGTCGCCTTCGGCACTGAGACGCTGCGCCACCTCAAAACGCTGTACTTTGCCTGCCGCTGGCAACTTCGCCAATGTTTCCAGTTGTGCCTGGCGTTCCGCCAGCATATCCTCATCTTCCACTGCTTGCACAGCCCACCCCATACGCCCCGCCGCCAACGCTGCAATCAAGGAAGCTTCTTCTTGCTCGACCTGCCAGCGCTGCTCAAGGGCGGCCTTAATCTGTTCAGTAGTGAGCAAGTGCATAGGTACCTGCTGTACGCGCGAGAGGATAGTTGGTAAAAGCAAACCAGGATCAGTAGTAGTGAGCAGCAGCACCACGTCGGGTTCCGGCTCCTCAAGCGTTTTTAAAAGACAATTGGCCGCCTGCACATTCATTTCGTGCAGGCCCTGGATAATGAAGATGTTGCGTCGCCCCTCCAATGTTTTGCGGGCCGAGTCACTTTGCAACGCGCGTACCTGCTCGATCAGGATAAACTGTTTGTCGGGCGACCTGGCAATGTAGTGTACATCCGGGTGATTGCCGTGCATGACCTTGCGACAGGAAAGACAGGTGTTACAAGGATTCAGCGGCGCAACCTTGGGATCCGGTCCGCCAGTACACAACAAGGTTTGGGTGAAACGCCGGGCCAGTAATGTCTTGCCGATATGCTCTGGACCGGTAAATAGATAGGCATGCCGTACCCGCTGTGATGATAGTGCCCGGCGCAAGATATTGATAGAGTGCTCATGGCCGACAATATTCCAATCGTGCATTGGTGCCTGAAGAGATGTTTCGCTCATGCAGACATGGTACCAGAAACGATAGACTCTGACAAGCATTCTCGTCTTAGCAAGAAAACTCCATTGGTGCTATACTCTTATGTGATGGAAGTTCGCTTCAGCTATCTCAGCCATTTGGCATGCAGCCTGTGTCACCGTCAGTACGACGCTGACCGAATTCATAACACAAGCCCTTGCTGCTCAAGGCCGTTTCTGGCACAATACGATCTTCCCACGCTGGCTCGCAAACTGGCACCCGCCAAGTTAGCAAGTCGCGAGGCCACTCTGTGGCGCTATCACGAATTACTGCCTGTGCGTGAAGAGCGTCATGTGCTGACCCTGGGAGAAGGAATGACGCCATTGTTGGCAGCGCCACACCTGGCGCCGCAGGGGCTTGAAAATGAAGCTCGCATCCTGGTAAAAGACGAGGGGCAAAATCCGACGGGCAGTTTCAAAGCGCGAGGGATGGCTGTTGCTGTCTCACGCGCACTTGAGCTGGGCGTTAACGGTTTGGTGACGCCTACAGCCGGGAATGCCGGGGCTGCTCTGGCTGCTTATGCCGCACGTGCTGGACTTCCGGCCTTTGTCGCTGTACCACAAGATGCACCTGAATCGTGTATATATCAAGCGCGTCTCTATGGTGCCGAGGTGAAGCTTATTCCTGGCCTGATTAGCGATGCGGGCGTCGCCGCCGCTGAAGTTGCCCGTCAGCGCGGCTGGTTTAACGTGGCAACGCTGCGAGAACCCTATCGCGCCGAGGGCAAAAAAACGATGGGCCTGGAACTGGCCGAACAGCTTGGCTGGCGTCTGCCCGATGCTATCATCTATCCTGCTGGCGGCGGCACGGGCATTGTAGGTATGTGGAAGGCATTTGCCGAGCTACGCGATTTAGGCTGGCTTGCACACTCTCGCTTGCCAAAAATGATTATCGTGCAGGCTGAAAGGTGCGCTCCACTGGTACGCGCCTTTCATAGCGGCCTGGATGAAGCCGAAGCCTGGCCCGGGCAAGCAGCGCAAACGCAGGCGGCTGGTCTGCGCGTGCCTTCAGCCATTGGAGACCGGCTTATCTTGCAGGCAGTACGTGCAAGCGGCGGGACCGCCTTAACGGTTAGCGATGAGGCGATGGCACGCATGGTACGCTTTGCCGCGCAGCGTGAAGGCATGCTGATCGCATTGGAGGCAGCAGCAACTCTTGCAGCTTATCATCGCTTGCTTGCAGCGCATTTTTTAGAACCGGACGATGAAACCGTTCTATTCTTTACAGGCAGTGGTCTTCCAGACATGGGAAATTACTCCTTATAATTGTAGTATGCATCACAGCAATGACTGTACAAATATGTTATGCTACTTAGGAAAATATAACATGGTCTATGTATTACTGATATTATCGCACTACTCTTTAAAAACGATAAGGTTGATGTAACCAATGGACACCTCTATCCGTCTCTACAACTCGAATAGCAGATTGCGCCCGGCACTGGATGCTGAACACGCAGGCCATCCTACTGCACCTGCATTGGATGAGCAGGATTGTCGTGTAGAAACGGCAGCAGTTGACGAGGAAGAACGAGTGACTGATACAATCTCTCGGCAGTCTGTAGATGCATTGCAAGAGCAAGCGCAGAGAGTAGATGTGGCGGATTTTGAAGCGATTTTTCTCCGCTTTCAAGGTCCTATCACAAACTTCATCTATCATCTGATTGGCAATCGTGAACAGGCATCTGATCTTGCACAGGATGTATTTGTAAAAGCATATAAGGCATTGCTTGGAGGAACGGTCGTACAGCCGGGAGCATTGTCTGCCTGGCTCTATCGCATCGCAGCCAACACGACAACGGATACGCTGCGCAGGCGACGTTTAATCTCCTGGCTGCCCATGTCGTTGTTCAATGAGGACCGGGGCATAGGCGCGGGCGTCCTCTCCGACTCTGGTGGTACGGCTTCGGATAGCTTTAGCACGAATGGCGAAGACGGCTCCAGTGACGGGCGTAGCAGTTCCATCGGTTCATTATATGAGCGTGGAGGCTACGACGGCGGACGTTTCGAAAATCGTGTCGCTGACCGTGAAATCGTTGAGCGCATCTTCAAGCAGTTGCCGCCCAAATACGCTATCTGCCTGTGGCTTTATGAAAACGATGGCCTTTCTTGCGCACAGATTGCAGAAGTCTTAAACATCAGCGCTTCTGCCGTGAAAATGCGCTTGATGCGAGCGAGAGAACGGTTTGTTACCTTGTATCATCAAGAGGTGGATGACGAGTGAATTGTAACCAGGCGCGTGCAATGTTAGCCGCGTATCGCGAATTGAAAAACGGAGAAGTAGATACCATCGAGCTGGATGTGCACCTGGAAGGCTGCGCTTCCTGCAGGGAAGAGCTTGCACGCTACATGCTTATTGGTGATCAGATACGCTCTCTGCCCATAGTTGAACCTCTGCCCGATATGCATGCAAAACTCATGCAGGCGTTAGCACAAGAGCAGGTAGAGTTTATCTGGAGCTCCAAACCTGGCACGGTCTCCACCCCTGAGTTCCTCAAGCCCTACATTCAAGGACATGCTCAATCCACACATAATTCAAATATGATAGCCGCCTTTTCAACTGCGGAAACAGGCCCACTGCCGGTCATTCAGGCCAAACGCAAACCTCGCCATCGCTCACACATGAGCCAGTTTGCCGTGCTCGGCCTGGCAGCAATGTTCCTGGTGGTGCTGATGATGGGTGGTTTAACTTCGCTGCTCTGGTTAGCGCATAACAACCTGCAGCCAGCAATCACTTCTAACTCTAGCAGCGTCCATCGGCCAATTGAGGTCGTTCAAGCACAATACACGACGAATACCCTTTACCAGCACGTGGTTAGTGCGGTGGCTGACAATGCATATATCTATTATACAGCCGAGAATGGAACAAACGCTTCCTGGATGCTCGAACGCTTAGATCGCACAACACAGACCAGTACTCCCTTATTCCCTACGGCCAGCACCAATCCACTGATCATTTTGGGAAGCTCTAATGGTGGGTTGGTATGGTTACAGTTCGATGGCCTTAAATTGAAGCCGCATAAGAACCCGCCCGGTTACAATGAGCATCCCTTTACTAACCTGTGGAGCTTGCACTACCTTTCTCCTGCGCAACAACAGCAAGCTGCTCTGGGCTTTCCTACCGATTCAGAAGTACTTCTCAAAGGTGCATTCGACCAGGATTTGGTCCCCTCCCGGGTAACCACTCCTGTACAGGGTATCTGGTTCGTACAGAATTCGCTGCTCGTCGCGTCGATTGACAATAAAGGGGGTTCTCACCTGGTGCGTTATCAATTAGGCACGGTGGGCAAGCCGGTAGCGACTGAGATCGCAACGGCTACCCCTGGTCATATCTTGACTTCACCAACAGCTAATAGCGATGGCACGCAGATCTTCTGGTCAGAGGAATGGCTTACTAATACGGGTATGCTCTCTAGCAATATCTGGACGCAGCAAGTGATTGATGCTCCACGTCCCTCACATGGGCGCGCCGGACACGCGGTAGGGTTGATTGTAAAGCAGCCTTTTACCTCGGACGGCCTGTCCTTCCGTCCGCAGGTAGTCAATAATACCTTATTCATGCTGCGCACTGCCAGCCAGGCAAACTCAACCCAGGGAACACCTACGACGAAAGGGACAGCTACCCCCGTACCAACACCCTCGCCAAACACCTCAGCGATCTCAAGGATTGATCCGGCTATCTACGCTGCACCGCTTGATGCATCAATACGCGGGACAATACTTATGCTTCCACTTGACAGCGCCCCTACTGTATCACCAACGGTAATGAACAACGCTGGCCTGGCATCATCGCTGCAAGCAGGCGCAGATTTTGTGCTGTGGCAGGACGACAAAGGCTATGTAATGTATGATGTACAATCGCAATCATTTGTGAACGTGGGAGATACATTGAACGGGGCCTCCTTCGTCGCCGTCAATGGCAATACTACTGTCTGGATCCTGGACAGCGCGACGAATTCAAATGTAAACACTCGTCTATCGGCCAATCTCTACGCATTCAATTGGCCGAATAAGTAATGGCATTGATTTGGTTTTTTTCCAGCCGGGTTAAGAATTCCCAGCTACGTCATCCGCAGAGGATGGTACGACATGACGATTTTTCGTCCAGCACATGAGACCGATCTCAGACCGGCGTACGAGGTATTTTATCAGAATGAGGTGCTTGATAGCCCTCACCCACCCTCACCAGGCGACGTCCCCTCGTATTTGCGGCACGTCTTTCAGACTGGAACGATATATGTTGCAGAGCATGATGGAAAGGTGCTTGCATTTGCGGGAGCTATTACACGGGCAAATATCACCTTTCTCACCGATTTGTTTGTCCAGCCAGCTCACCAGTCGGACCAGCTTGGCAAAACGCTCCTCCACTCTGTTTTACCGCAGGATGACCTGGTCCATTGCACCATGAGTTCGAGTGACCCACGCGCGCTTGCCCTCTATATTCGAGCGGGGATGCGCCCACAATGGCCCCACTTCGCGCTTCGACTGGAGAAGCCAACCCATGAGATGCCTTTGACTGCCGGCATGGAGATCATCGAGGCAGATCCTGGTGATCCAGCGTTGGTACGCTGGGATGCTCAGATTAGCGGGCGCCTGCGTCCTGTTGATCACCGGTATTGGGTACGTGAACAACGAGCTATCCCATTGTGGTTTCGGCGGCAAGGGCAGATAGTGGGCTATGGATACATACGCCTGGGTGCAGGAACGCTCTGGTATTCTCAGGCTTGTACACTCGGACCCATCGGTGTCAGCACCCCAGAAGATGCGACTGCTTGCGTACTGGCTGCCGTGAACTGGGCCTTGCAGCAGGCAGATGTGTTACGCATCGATGTGCCCGGTCCTCATCCTTGCTTAGCGGCATTACTCGAAAGAGGATTTCGCATTACCTACGTTGATACGTTCGTTTTGACCTCAGACACCCCTTTCTTTGATGAGCGGTGCTACATTGCATCGGGAGGGGACTTGCTCTAAGGGTTGTGTAGACATCTATCCATGATAGTCTTGTCGAAACGATACGCGCAATGCTAAATACTCTTTATGAGTTCCCCCCAGTATCGCCATCTCCTGTTTCTTCCTCGACCATTTCCTTGCTGACCTCCTGGATGTCCATTCCCAGGCGGCGAGCCATTTCGGGATCGAGCCGACTGAGATGAAGCATGACCTCCTCGTGCTGGGCCTCCATGCGTTTGATAATCTGCATGATGACCACATCCTGGTGGTCGAGGTGATCCATGATGTGGCGGATCTCCTCTTCACCCTTGATATTGCAGTGGTAATCACTCTCAGCCATTAGCCGGTCCTTGGCCGCTTGGCGGTTCTGCGACATCATTATTATCGGCGCGGGTAGGCTGCTCGCGTTGAAAAAACTAAGTTGGGCAGTATGAATGGCGCGGGATCCTAATGATAAAACCACCCCACCAGATTGAGCAACATCCACAAACCAACAATCACGGATTGAATAATGATGAAGCGCCAGCTACCCATACCTGCTACTACTGTGTCAGCAAAACGTTCACCTATGCTGTTTGGAAGATGAATATGCTACCTACGTGGATGCATCTATTAGTACCTCCTTATTAACGAATATTGGTGTCCGATGTTATAATAACTCTATGGATGAGAAAATATGTAGCAAATGCCAAAAGCCCTGGCCTATAGATCACTTTTATGCTGGCAAGCGTTGGAAGGATGGCTTGCATCCATGGTGTAAGACATGCTTTAATGCTGCTGGTAAAGCACGGTATGAGAAGAGGTGTATTGAGAACCCTCCGCATCATCGATGGAATCGTGATTTGGTTCGCCATTCCTATTTCAACCATGTCGATACTTCACTACAAGCCTATATTCTTGGCTTTCTCGCTGCTGATTGCAGCATTGAAAGCAAGGTTCCATGTATCAAACTTGAACTCTCTATAAAGGATATTGATGTACTTACTCTCATCCGTGATGAGTTAGCGCCAGGGCACAATATTCGCACAAGGGTCAGAGCGGCATCAGCAAATCGATTTGGCTCTGGCGAAAGTGCTAGTTTTGCTTTTACCTCACCTGAAATGGTGGCGCATCTAGCGCGTTTTGGTATAGTTCCAAGAAAAACTCTTATCATGCGGTGGCCTTCTGCCCTTCCTTCTCACTTAGCGCCTGCTTTTCTTCTCGGATACTTTGATGGAGATGGCAATATCACCGAAACTATCGTCAAGGATAC
>Ga0207646_10002767_pt1 | contig 20490 bp, 20 predicted proteins | sample KBSK5502metaG_FD_184343 | JGI IMG/M metagenome (GOLD analysis project Ga0207646, IMG submission 184343) | Corn, switchgrass and miscanthus rhizosphere microbial communities from Kellogg Biological Station, Michigan, USA - KBS K5-50-2 metaG... | ecosystem: Host-associated > Plants > Roots >...
CGTGTGACCGTGCTCCGGGACGGCGGCGTGGTCACGACCGTTCCCCTCGCGGAAACCAGCAACGACGCGCTGATCCTCGCCATGTCGGGGCGGGAGCTGGCCACGGTCGACGCGGCGCGCGACGAGCGGCCAGCGGGCGACGTGGTGCTCGAGGTGCGGGGCCTCGGCCGCCGGGGCCGGCTCCACGACGTCTCGCTCGAGGTGCGGGCGGGGGAGATCGTGGGCCTGGCGGGCCTGGTCGGCGCCGGGCGCTCGCGGATGCTCCGCACGGTGTTCGGCGCCGACCGCGCGGACCACGGCGAGGTGCGCGTGCGCGCGGCGGACGGGAGCCGGCGACCCGTGACGACGCTGCGGCAAGCGATCGCGGCCGGCGTCGGCCTCGTGCCCGAGGACCGGCGGGCGCTCGGCCTCGTTCCGACCGCGTCGGTGGGGGACAACATCGGCCTCGTCACCCCCCCCGGCACCTGCCGCTTCGGGATGCTCCGCCGAGGCCGGCTGCGCGAGTTCGCGCGGCGGGCGGTGGAGGCGCTCCGCATCAAGACCCACGGCCTCGACGCGCCGGTGCGGACGCTCTCCGGCGGCAACCAGCAGAAGTGCGTCCTCGGCCGCTGGGTGGGCCCGGACGCGCAGGTGCTGCTGCTCGACGAGCCCACGCGTGGCGTCGACGTGGGGGCCAAGGCCGAGATCCACCGCCACCTGCGCGATCTGGCCCGCCGCGGCCTCGCGATCCTCGTCGCCTCGTCCGAGCTGCCCGAGCTGCTCGCGCTGTGCGACCGGATCGCGGTCATGCGCCAGGGACGGCTGGTGGGAGAACTGCCGAGGGAGCACGCGACGGCCCCCGAGGTGCTTCGCCTCGCCACGGGAACGCGATGAGCGAGGCCGCCGCCGTCCCCGTGCCGGCGGTGGCCCGGGCCACCTGGTGGCAGCGGGTGGGGCCGCTGCTCGGCCTGGCTCTCCTCTGCCTCGTGCTCGCCATCGCCTCGCCCCATTTCCTCACCGTCGACAACCTGCTGAACGTCCTGCGGCAGTCGGCGATCAACGCCGTCCTGGCCCTCGGCCAGCTGGTGGTCATCATCACCGCGGGCATCGACCTCTCGATCGGCTCCATCGTGGGGCTCACGATCGTGCTCCTGGCCCTCATGATGCGCGCCGGGACGCCGAGCCTCTTCGCGTGCCTGCTCACGGTCGGGGCGGGCGCGGGCGTCGGCCTCCTGAACGGCCTCCTGCTCACACGGCTCAAGCTGCCGCATCCGTTCATCTCGACGCTCGGCACCATGAACGTGGCCCGGGGGGCGGCGCTGCTGCTGGCCTCGGGCGTGCCCATCAGCGGCCTGCCCGTCCGTTTCCGGGAAGCCGTGGCGGGCTCGGCCTTCGGCATCCCGTCGCCCGTGCTCGTGGCCGGTGCGCTCTACGTGGTGGGCCATCTGTTTCTCACGCGCACGGTCTGGGGCCGCGACCTCTACGCGATCGGAGGAAACCGAGAAGCGGCCCGCCTGTGCGGCATCCCCGTGGATCGCCGGCTCAACCTCGCCTATGCGCTCTCGGGCGGGGCGGCCGGGCTGGCGGCGGTCGTGCTCGCCGCGCGCATGAACTCCGGCTTCCCGCTCGCGGGCTCGGGGGCGGAGCTGGACGCGATCGCGGCGGTGATCGTGGGGGGCGCGAGCTTCTTCGGCGGCGTGGGCACCGCCGGCGGCACGCTCATCGGCGCCCTCATCATCGGATTCCTGCGCAACGGCCTCAACCTGCTCGACGTGTCCGCCTACTGGCAGATGATCGTGATCGGTACCGTGATCGTGGCCGCGGTCTGCATCGACGTGCTGCGCCAGCGCGTGGGGAGGGAATCGTGACCAGGAAGCTGGCGGCCCTGGCGGTGCTGGCCGGTCTCTCGGCCGGGGCGTGCAACCGGGGCCGGGAGGACGTCACGATCGCCCTCGTCACCAAGGCGATGGACAGCGAGTTCTGGCTGATGGTGGCCGCGGGGGCCAAGGCCGGCGCCGAGGGGAGGCCGGGCGTGAAGCTCACGATCGTGGCTCCCGACCGCGAGATCAACGTGGACCAGCAGGTCTCGATCCTCGAGGACCAGGTCCGCCGCGGGGTGAAGGCGCTCGTGGTCTCGCCGGCCGGCTCGGCCCAGGTCATGTCCGCCCTCGAGCTGGCCTCCTCCCGCGGGATTCCGGTCGTGCTCATCGACACGGACGCGCCGTTCGCGAAGAAGGTGAGCTATATCGGCACCGACAACCGCCGCGGCGGCCAGCTCGCGGCCAAGTGCCTCGTCGACCGGCTGTCGGGCAAGGGCGAGGTCGCCCTCATCAGCGGCGTGCCCGGCAACGAATCGCAGGACGCGCGGGCGCAGGGCTTCATCGACGCCGTCGCCCAGGTCCCGGCGATGAAACTGGTGGCACGGCAGCCGGCCAACAGCGAGCGCGCGCTCGGCCTCACGGTGATGGAGAACATCCTCACCGCCCACCCGGAGGTGGAGGGCGTCTTCGCCACCAACGACCAGATGGCGCTCGGAGCCATGGAGGCGCTGGACGCGCGGGGTCTCCGCGGCCAGGTGGCCATCGTCGGCTTCGATGCGACGAAGGAGGCGGTGCAGGCCACCGTCGACGGGAAGCTCGCGGGGTCGGTGGCGCAGAACCCGCGCGCGATGGGGCAGAAGGGTGTCGAGGCCGCGCTGGCCGCCCTCGACGGCCGTCCGGTCGACAAGCGCATCGACACCGGCACCGAGCTGGTGACGAAGGAGAATGCCGAGAAGTACCTGAAATGATCGCCGCCCTCGGCCTCGCGCTCCTCTCCGCCGGCCCGCTCCTGCGCGAGGAGCGCTTCCGCGCGGAGCGCCCCTCCGAGGCGGTCGTCACGCTCACCGTCGGCTGCGAGCGGTGCGACTGGGCGCAGGCGGGCCGGGAGGCGGCGGCGCTCGTGCTCTCCCTCGACGGGAAGTACTCGCAGCACCTGATCCTCAGCCGCGGGGAGGCGCCCGCGGACTATCGGGTCGCCCTCGGCGGCCTCGCCGCGGGTCCCCACGAGATGCAGATCCGCCTCGACCGCGGCGCTTCCGCCCGGCACGTCGGCACGGTCACGGTCCAGCCCGCCCGCTTCACTCTCGTCCCCGAGGACGGCCGCGACCATGCGATGCTCGCGTACGCACCCATCCTTCACGCGCGGCCCGACACCCTCGAGCGCTTCACCGACCTGCCGCTCCTGATGTGGTGCGAGCGAGAGACGGTTCCCGGCGGCCTCCGGCTGCGCTACTCCGTCATCTTCTCCAACGAGGATGGAGGCACGCCCATCGACCGCCTGATGGCGACGTGGGGGCGCTCGACCGACATCGAGTACGTCTACTCGGTGGAGCTGGACGATGCGGGAAGGCTCGTGGGCGAGGAGTTCCAGGGCAAGGACCACAAGCGGCTTCCCTTCCGCGGACCCCACGAGGGAACGCATCCGCTGGAGTGGGTGGTCACCGACAACAACATGGTCGGCGACCAGGGGGACACCACGCGGCGCTACGCCCTCGCCCCCGAGCCCTTCGACCTCGCCGACGCCTCCCGCGAGGCGGTGATGGACGCCCACCCGTGGACGTACCGGGTGAGCGCCCAGGAGGCACGCCGCGAAGGCCGCGTGGCCGAGGACGCGCGGCCCGGCGCGGGCAAGATCCCCGACCCGCGGCGCTTCGCGACCCTCGAAGCCTGCGGCGAGGTGCAGGACGCCGCGCTCTCCTTCGCCCTCGGCGCCGCCGGCCCCGGCGGCGAAACGCGCTGGTACGAGTCGGACGGGGGACTTCCGAAGTTCCGCGTCGCGCGCAGCGGGTGCTTCCGCAGCGCGGTGGCGCTGCCGCCGGGCGAGGCGGGCCGGCTCGTCGCGGTCCGCTTTCGCGCGCACACCCGCCTGCCGCAGGAGGGCGAAGCACCGCTGCCGCCCGGCGCCGGCCGCGCGCGACTCACCCGCATCAACAAGATCTTCCTGCTCGGAGAGGACGACGAGCCGGCCGAGAACCTGTTCGCCTGGGCCGGCGAAGCGGCCCTCGCCGCCGAGGGCCCGCCGCTGGAGCTGGCCCTCGCCGGGAGGCCGAGGTGACGCCTTGGACGACAGCTTAACAAGGAGGTGACGCATGACCCCCAGGGAAACAATGAGGATGGCCAAGGAGCGGGGGGCCCGGATCGTGGACCTCCGCTTCGTCGACGTCCCCGGACTGTGGCAGCACTTCTCGATCCCGGCGCACGACCTGAACGAGGAGCTGTTCTCGGAGGGCATCGGCTTCGACGGCTCCTCCATCCGCGGCTACCAGACGATCGACGAGTCCGACATGCTGTTGATGCCGGACCCCAACACCGCGGCAATGGACCCCTTCACCGCCGTCCCGACCCTGGTGCTCATCTGCAACGTGCGGGACCCCATCACGAGCAAGCCCTACACGCGCGACCCCCGCTACGTGGCCCAGAAGGCGGAGGCCCACCTCAAGAAGTCGGGCGTGGCCGACACCGTCTACATCGGGCCGGAGCTGGAGTTCTTCTTCTTCGACGAGATGCGCTTCGACCAGACCTACAACTGCGGCTACTACTACATCGACTCCGAGGCCGGCTTCTGGAACGCGGGCAAGGAGGGCACGCCGGGGCGGCCCAACCTCGCCTACAAGCCGCGCTACAAGCAGGGCTACTTCCCGGTCCCGCCCATGGACAAGTTCCAGGACATCCGCTCCGACATGGTGCTGGCGCTGGAGTCGACCGGCGTGCGGGTGGAGGTGCACCACCACGAGGTGGCCACCGCGGGTCAGACCGAGGTGGACATGCGCTACAACACGCTCACGAAGATGGCGGACGCCGTGCTCTGGTACAAGTACTGCGCCAAGAACACCGCCCGCCGGCACGGGAAGACCGCCTGCTTCATGCCGAAGCCTCTCTTCCAGGACAACGGGTCCGGCATGCACACCCACCAGTCGCTGTGGAAGAAGGGCAAGAACATCTTCTACGACAAGGGCAGCTACGCGGACGTGTCGCGGACCTGCCTCCACTACATCGGCGGGATCCTCAAGCACGCCCCCGCGCTGTGCGCGCTCATCGCGCCCACCACCAACTCGTACCGGCGCCTGGTCCCGGGCTACGAGGCGCCGATCAACCTCGTCTACAGCCAGCGCAACCGGTCGGCGTGCGTCCGCATCCCCATGTACTCGCGCTCGGAGAAGGCGAAGCGGATCGAGTTCCGCACCCCCGACCCCTCGTGCAACCCGTATCTCTCGTTCGCCGCCTGCCTCATGGCCGGCCTCGACGGGATCGCCCACAAGATCGACCCCGGCAAGCCCGTCGACAAGGACCTGTACGAGCTGCCCGAGTCGGAGGCGAAGAGGATCCAGCAGCTTCCCGGGTCGCTCGACGTGGTGCTCGACGCCCTCGAGAAGGACCACCAGTTCCTCCTGAAGGGGGACGTGTTCACGCCCGATCTCATCGAGACGTGGATCGACTACAAGCGGAAGAACGAGGTGGACGCGATCCGGCTGCGGCCGCATCCGTGGGAGTTCGCGTTGTACTCGGACATCTGATAGCGAATGCGGCGCGCTCCGCTCCACGCCTGGCGTCATCGAGCATCTCGCGTCCGAGTGAATCGGACGCGAGATGGCAAAGGAAACGCTTCGCTTCGCGCGCCGAACGCCCGCGCCGGAGGAGAGTTCTCGGCGGCCTGCTAAAACAGCCCTCCGCCGGCGATAGCCTGGAGGATGGCTCTCATGAGCCGTCGTAACGGTCGTAACGGCCTGCATACCAGAAGCGGCGGCATGACGCGCCTCCTGGCTCGAAGCTAGGCGGAAGCAGAAGGCGCGCCATCGCGTACGCCAGGAAAGTTGGATCGGGGCAACCCTGAAAGTGGGGGTCGCATATCTGAGGGTTACGCGGCGGGAACGCTGCTCTTCTGAGGTCGCTCGCGACTCCGGGCGGCCCGCACCCGGCGCCAGACGACGCGAAGGGCGGCGAGGACGGGGACGGAGAGGAACATGCCGACGGGGCCGCCGACCTCACCTCCGGCGATGACGCCGAAGATGACGACGGCGGGATGGAGCTCGATGCCGCGCCCCATCACGAGCGGGCTCGAGACGTAGTCCTGGATGCCGCGCCAGACGAGCACGAAGGCCACGAGCAGCCAGGGGTGGGCGTAGCCGCTGAACAGGGCCACGCTGACGACGATCACGCCCGCCGTGAGCGGGCCGACGATGGGAAGGAACTCGAGGACTCCCCCGATCGCGGCCAGCCCGACGGGGTACGGCACGCCCGCCAGGAAGAACACCGCCGACCATACGACGAACGTGATCAGCGAGAGCAGGATCAACGCGCGGACGTACTTGGCGAGGAGCAGGTGGACGTCCTCGGCGATGTCGCGCCAGAGCTCGCGATGCCGCGGCTCCTCGATGAGGGCGTCGATCCCCGCCGCCGCGGGCTCGGCATCCTTCAGGATGAAGAACGCGAACACGGGCACGAGCACGATGACCCACGCCCCCGCCAGCCACCGGAGCGCGGCGGCCAGCGCGCCCTGGACGTAGCCGATGATCTGCCCGGCGTGGGCCCGCACCGTGCCCTCGACCTGCTGCACACGCTCGGCGTCCCAGCCGCGTCTCTGCAGGACGTTGGTGATGATCTGGCCGCTCGCGATCTGCTGGGACATCTGGGGCGCTTTCTCCGTCAGCAGCCTGAATTCGTCGGTGAGCCGCGGTCCCACGCCCAACCCCACCCCGACGAGGGCGAGCAGGAGCAGGACGTAGACCACGCCGATCGCCAACGGGCGCCCGGCCCGGCGCGGGAGCCCGCGCTCGACCATGCGCACGATGGGGAAGATCAGGTACGCGAAGAAGAGCGAGAACACGAACAGGAGGATCGGCGTACGGAGCAGGTACAGGAGACCGAGGCCGGCCGCGAAGACGAGGACGGTCCAGGTGACTCGCGCGGTGCGGGCGTCGAGGAAGAACATCGCGCCCGTAGTGTACCCCTCCGAGACGGGGCCACGCCGGTCAGAGGGACTTCAGGTACTCGATGAGGTCCGCCTTCTCCGCCGCGGTGAGCTGGAGCGCGAACGTCTTCTCGTAATGCGCGACGACGGCGCTCAGGTCCGCGAAGCGCCCGTCGTGGTAGAAGCCGCCCTTCATCCGCGTGAACAGCCCCCGGAGCGGCGTCGTTCGGTAGCGTTTGTCGGGCGAACGGTTTGCCTGGAAGTCGTCGATGCCCATCTCCTCGGGCGTGTGCATGCCCCACCCCGGCTCGGTGAACAGCGGCGGAACGTGGCAGCTCGCGCATCGCGCCTTGCCCTCGAAAACCGCCTTCCCGCGGGCGGCGGCGGAAGCGTCGAACGACCCGGCCGGGGGCTTCGGAGCCGGGATCGAAAGCTGATAGTAATGCAGCGCCGCCAGCCTGGAGCTGATGAGGTCCGGCTTGCCCCGCACGTCGTGAAACGACCCTTTCACCGCGACGGGGAACTGCTGGCTGTTCTTGAGGCGCGGGTCGAAGAACGTGCCTTGGCCGTGCATCTGGGTGTTGGCGACGTAGGCGTTCCAGTAGGGGACCGACCCCCAGCCGGTGTAGGTGTGGAGGTTCACGCCCGCCAGGCCGAAGGCGGCCGGCAGCAGGGTCGCGGCCGACTTGCCGTCCGGCCGCATGGCCTTGCCGTCCTGGTCCAGCTCGGCGTCGTACTTTCCGGGGCCCCAGCTCTTCAGGACCGTGCGCACGGCCGCGTCGTCCACGCCGAGGAGGTCCACGAAGGGTTTCAGGCTGGGGGCGGTGGCCACGATGGCGCCGACGTTCAGGTCCCGGTTGGGCCAGCCGTCCAGGCGGCGGCCGATGCCGGCGGAGAAGGAGTCGTCGACGGTGGAGTGACAGAGCGCGCACTGGATGCCCATCGAGCGCATCTTCTGCTTGTCCCGGTCGAAGATGCCGGTCACGCCCACGACCGCGTTCAACTTCAGCAGCTCGACGGTGGTCTCCGGCTTGTCGAGGCTCACCGTGCCGTTCTTGATCCCCTCGACCACGGCCGGAGGCAAGGCGGTGGCGTCCACCTTGAGCCCGAGCTGGAGCGCCTGGCGCGGCGTGACGCCCGCGCCGACGCCCCCGAGTCCCTGCCCCATGATGGCCTCGTGCAGCCGGAGCGCATCGCCCCAGAAGGCCTCGCTCCCGAAGGTGTCGTATCGGAAGATCTGGCGCCCCTCGCCGAGCATCGTGGAGGAGTTGCGGTCGATCACCTGGTCGAAATTCGCGGACGGCGCGGCCGGCCCCGCCTGGCGCGGCGCCTGGGCCTGGAGCGATGTCACCCAGTACCCGGCGGCGACGGCCGTGGCGATGGCGGGCACGACGAGCGAGCGGGCGTGCATGGGGCCTCCTGCGCAGGGGATTTCCGGGCAACATAGCCCGCGCAGCACACTAAGTCAAGTAATTATTTGACATAGCAGTGTATCCCCGGTGTGTGGCATGATGCTCGATCGAACCATGCCCTTGACGCGCTGGGCGCAGAGGTTTTCACGCAGCACCCGCGGCCGCATCGTGGCGTTGTTGCGAGACCGACCACGGACCGTCGAGGAGCTGGCGGGCGCCCTGGGCCTCACCGACAACGCGGTGAGGGCCCATCTCGCGGTGCTCGAGCGCGACGAGCTCGTCGAGCATCTCGGGGTCCGGCGGACGGGGGCGACGCGACCGGCCCACACCTACGGCGTCGTCCCCGAGGCGGAGGCCCTCTTCTCGAAGGCGTACGTCCCGCTGCTGGGCCGAACACTCGAGGTCCTCGCCGAGCGCGTGGGGTCCCGGAAGCTGGAAGCCCTCATGCAGGCCGCCGGAAGGCGCCTGACGCCGGCGGATGTTCGCCGCCCACAGGGCCGTGCCCAGCGGCTGGCGGCCGCCGCCGAATTCTTGAACGAGCTCGGGGCCAGCGCCCACGTGGAACGCGTCCGGGCACCGTCGCTGATCCGTAGCCGGAGTTGTCCCGTGGCGGCGGTGGCGAAGACGCGGCCGGAGGTGTGCACGGCGATCGCGAGCCTGGTCGGCGCCCTCGTCGAGGCACCGGCGCGGCCGCGCTGCGAACGCGAGAACGGACGAGCGCGCTGCCTGTTCGAGATCGGCGCCGTGAAGGGTTGACGCGCTCCGCGCCGCTCCTGCTCGCGCTCCTGGCCACGAGAGTCCCCGCGGACAAGCTCGGCCGCGTGGACGAGTTCGTCCGCGCCGAGATGGACCGCGAGAAGGTGCCCGGCGTGGCGGTGGCGATCGTCGATCACGGCGAGGTCGTCGAGGCCGAGGGCTACGGCTATGCCAACGTCGAGCACCGCGTCCCGGTGCGTCCGGAGACGGTCTTCCAGTCCGGCTCCCTCGGCAAGCAGTTCACGGCCGCGACGGTGATGACGCTCGTGGAAGAGGGGAGGATCGCCCTCGACGACTCCATCGCCACGTACTTCCCGGAGGCGCCCGAGGCGTTCCGCGCGATCAAGGTGCGGCATCTGCTCACCCACACCTCCGGCATTCCGGACTACACGGAGGGCACGATCGATCTGCGGCGCGACTACACGGAGGACGAGCTGGCCCGGATGGCGTTCGGCCTCAAGCTCGAGTTCGCGCCGGGCGCGCGCTGGAACTACAGCAACACCGGCTACCTGCTGCTGGGCGTCCTCGTGCGGCGCGCGTCGGGGCGCTTCTACGGCGACGTCCTGAGAGACCGCGTCTTCGCGCCGCTCGGGATGAAGACGGCGAGGATCATCAGCGAGGAGGACATCGTCCCCAACCGCGCGGCCGGGTACCGCCTCGTCGACGGGGAGCTGAAGAACCAGGAGTGGGTCGCCCCCCGGCTCAACACGACCGCCGACGGCTCGTTGTACTTCACGGTCCTCGACTTGATCGCCTGGGACAAGGGCCTGCGTTTACGAGCCCTGCTCAAGCCGGAGAGCTGGGCGGCGGTGTTCCAGCCGGTGCGGCTGAACAGCGGGAAGACATTCCCCTACGGCTTCGGCTGGGGGATCGACGAGGTGGCCGGCCAACCCCTCATCCAGCATGGCGGCTCGTGGCAGGGCTTTCGGACCCACATCGCCCGCTACCTCGGGAACGACCTGACGATCATCGTGCTCGCCAACCTCGCCGAGGCGGAGCCGGACCGCTTCGTGAGCGGCATCGCGGCGATCTTCGACCCGAAGCTCGCTCCGCCGGCGCCGGGCCCGATCGCGGACCGGGAGCCGGAGGTCACGGCGCGGCTGCGGGGACTGCTCGCTTCCGCCCGCGACGGCCGGCTCGCCCCGGACGAGTTCGCCTACGTCCGCGCCGGATTCTTCCCGGACGTGGCCAAGCGATATGCCGCGCTTCTCCGCGGGGTGGGCGAGCCGCGGCGCGTCGACCTCCTGGAGCGCCGCGAGCTGGGCGACGACCGCGTCTACCGTTACGCGGTGGCCTACGAAGGAGGCCTGACCCTCCGGGTGAGGCTCGGCGTGGCCCCTGACGGCAAGCTCTCGCAGCTCTCGATCACCCGCGAGTGACTTCGCTCGAACCGGGACCGGGGGCGCGACCGGGGCAGCCTGTCGACCGGGGCAGCCTTGACGCCGGCCGGGCCGGCGTCGTAGTGTCACCCCACAGCCCAAGCCATGGATCTCTTTTCCTGCGACGTCCTCGTGGTGGGCGGCGGAGGAGCCGGCCTGCGTGCGGCCATCGCCGTGGCCGAAACGGATCCGACGCTGCGCGTGGCCGTGATCTCCAAGGTCTACCCCATGCGCAGCCACACCGTGTCGGCGGAAGGGGGAGCGGCCGCGGTGATCAAGGCCGGGGACACCCTGGACGCGCACGCCTACGACACCATCTCCGGCGGCGATTGGCTGTGCGATCAGGACGCCGTGGAGGCCTTCGTCCGGGAAGCCCCGGAGGAGATGATGCGCTTGGAGCACTGGGGCTGCCCGTGGAGCCGCGAGCCCGACGGGCACGTCGCCGTGCGCCCGTTCGGAGGGATGAAAGTGGAACGCACGTGGTTCGCCGCCGACAAGACCGGCTTCCACATGCTCCACACGCTCTTCCAGACGAGCCTCAAGTACGAGCCGGTCCGCCGCTACGACGAGTGCTTCGTGACGAGACTCCTGGTGGACGAGGGACGCTGCCAGGGAGTGGTGGCCATCGAGCTGGCCACAGGGAAGGTCCTGGCCATTGCCGCCGCCGCCGTCATCCTCTGCACGGGGGGCTGCGGCAAGGTCTTCCCGTTCACCACCAACGCCAACATCAAGAACGGCGACGGCATGGCCCTGGCCTACCGGGCGGGGGCGCCCCTCAAGGACATGGAGTTCGTCCAGTACCATCCCACCGGGCTGCCCTTCACCGGAATCCTCATCACCGAGGCCGCGCGCTCCGAGGGCGGCTGGCTCCTCAACAAGGACGGCTACCGCTACCTCCAGGACTATGACCTCGGCCGGCCCGAGCCCAAGCCCGTCCTGCGCTCGATGGAGCTGGGCCCCCGCGATCGGCTGTCCCAGGCCTTCATCAAGGAGCAGGAGAAGGGACGCACCCTCGAAGGCCCGTATGGGCACTACGTCCACCTGGACGTGCGCCACCTGGGGGCGAAGGTCATCGACAGGAAAATCCCCTTCGTCCGGGAGCTGTGCCTCAAGTACATGAACATCGACCCGGTCAAGGAGATGATCCCGGTGCGTCCCGTCGTCCACTACATGATGGGCGGCATCTCGACCGACACCCAGGGGGCCACGCCGCTCCGCGGGCTCTACGCGGCCGGCGAGGCCGCCTGCGTGAGCATCAACGGGGCCAACCGGCTCGGATCGAACTCGCTCACCGAGTGCCTGGTCTTCGGGGCGCGGGCCGGCAAGGCGGCCGCGGCCTTCGCCGCCGAGAGGGAAAGCCCGAGTCCCTCGCTCCACGCCCAGGCCCAGGACGAGCACCGGCGGCTCGAGGAGAAGTTCCTGCGCAAGACGGGAGGCAAGGAGAAGATCGCCACCCTTCGCTCCGAGATGCACCAGACCATGGAGACGAGCGCGGGAATCTACCGGACGGAGCCCACCCTCAAGGAAGCGGCGGGGAAGCTGCAGTCTCTTCAGGACCGGTTCGAGGACGTCTCGCTCGACGACCACAGCTACACGTTCAACACCGAGCTGACGGCGGCCCTGGAGCTGGCCTTCATGCTCGACGTGGCGCAGGCGATCGTGCAGTCGGCCCTGCACCGTCGCGAGTCGCGCGGCTCGCATCAGCGCACCGACCACCCGCGCCGGGACGACGACGCGTACCTCAAGCACTCGCTCGCCCATCGAGGCGCGGACGGGGAGCCTCGGATCGACTATGCGCCCGTCACCATCACCCGGTGGCCCCCGGGGCAGCGCGTCTACGGGAGGTAGGGAGAGATGCCGTCGACCGTAACGCTTGCCGTCGCCCGCTATCGCCCGGAGGAGGAATCGGAGCCGACCGTCCAGACCTACGAGGTTCCCTTCCGCAAGGACTGGGTGGTGCTCGACGCCCTCAACTACATCAAGGACAGGCTGGACGGCTCCCTTTCCTTCCGGTGGTCCTGCCGGATGGGCGTGTGCGGAAGCTGCGGGATGACGGTGAACGGGCAGCCCCGGCTCACCTGCGCGTCGTTCCTGTCGGCGGAGCCGCCCGGCCCCATCCACGTCGGGCCTCTGCGGTACTTCCCGGTCGTGCGTGACCTGGTGGTCGACATCAGCGATTTCCTCGGGAAGCTCAAGAAGGTGAAGCCCTGGATCATGCGTCGGGAGGAGAAACCGCTCGCGGAAGGGGAGTACCGGCAGACCCCCGACCAGCTCGACGCCTACAAGCAGTTCAGCATGTGCATCAACTGCCTGCTGTGCTACTCCGCTTGCCCCATCTACGGCCTGGAGCCCAGCTTCATCGGCCCGGCGGCCATCGCCCTCGCGCAACGCTACAACCAGGACTCGCGGGACGAGGGGTCGGCGGAGCGGCTGGAGATCCTCTCCCAGCACGATGGCATGTGGCAGTGCACGTTCGTGGGCGAGTGCACCAAGGCCTGCCCGAAGCACGTGGACCCGGCGGGAGCCATCCAGCAGTACAAGCTCACGAGCGCGGCGCACTGGTTCAAGACCCTGCTCCCGTGGGGGATGAGGTGAGCGCGGGCGCTGGCTACACCCCCTATCACCCGCGGTGGTACCGCCGGCCCGTCTCGGTCTGGTGGTGGCTGGAGAGCCGGTCGTACACCGGCTTCGTCCTGCGCGAGCTGACGAGCGTCTTCGTGGCCCTCTTCGCCCTCGTCTTGTTGTGGCAGATCCGGGCCCTGGCGCAGGGGCCGGACGCCTACGACCGGGTCTTCACCCGCCTGCGATCGCCCCTCTTCGTGGCCTTCGACGCTCTCGCCCTGGCCTTCGTCCTGTTCCATTCGATCACCTGGTTCAACCTGGCCCCCAAGGCCATGGTCGTTCGGCTGAAGGGCAAGCGCGTGCCCGACCTCGTCGTGGCCGGCGCGAACTACGCGGCGTGGATCGTCCTCTCGGCGGCGGTGGCCGCCATCCTGCTGCGAGGATAGATGGCCCGGCCGATCACGCCGTTCCTGTGGCTCCTGTTCAGCGCGGGGGGGACCGTCGCCGCCCTCCTTTTTCCCGTTCATCTCTTCCTGACCGGACTGGCGTTCCCCCTGGGGTGGCTTCCGGCGCCGCGGTATGAGTTCCTCCGGGCCCTGGTCGAGCACCCCATCACGCGGCTGTACCTCTTCGTTCTCATCTCGCTCCCCCTCTTCCACTGGGCCCATCGCTTTCGCTACACGCTCTACGATGGCCTGCAACTGAAGCATCTGACCGCGCTCATCGCCGTGCTGTGCTATGGCGCCGCCCTCATCGGGAGCGCGCTCGCCGCCTACACTCTCTGGAGCATCTCCTAGCGGGAGCTCCCGCCGGAGGCCGTCATGTTCGAGCTCAAGCCGATCACTCGGGATGCCATCCCCAGGGCGCTCGATAAGGCGGAGCGCTATCGCTTGCTGAACGAGCCGAGCGACGCCGAGAGCATCTGCCTCGACATTCTCCGCGTCGACCCGGAGAACCAGAAGGCGCTGGTGGCGATGCTGCTGGCCGTCACCGACCAGTTCGAAGGGTTCACCGTGGACGCGAGCCGGGCCCAGGGCGTGCTGCGCCACCTGCGGGACGAGTACCAGCGCGCCTACTACGCGGGGATCATCAGCGAGCGGAGGGCCAAGGCCCATCTCAAGAAAGGGGGCCCCGGCTCCGGTTACGCGGCCTACGACGGCTTCCGGGAGGCGATGACCTTCTACGAGAAGGCCGAGGCCCTCCGCCCGCCGGGCAACGACGATGCGATCCTGCGCTGGAACGCCTGCGCCCGGATCCTCATGGACCACCCTTCCCTCGGGCCGGCGCCCGAGGAAAGGGTGGAGCACCCCCTGGAGTAGGCGCAAGAGGCGAAACGAGGCCGGGGTTTCCGCGAAGGCTTAGGCGCCGGGCGTGGGTGTCGGTATGGGAGCTGGCACCCCCCCGCACATGGTGCCCTCGTCCGGAGACGGGCTCGGCCCGGTCGTGGACGGGTTGTTCTTGTGGAGCTTGACGTTGCCGCCCGCCCCATCCCCGCCCAGGGAGCGCGTGGTCACGAGATATCCATTGGATAGCGCGATTCCGAACCTGTCCGGCGCCGTGGCGCTGCTGCCCTCGCCGTTGTCTTCCATCCGCACGCGGAAGAGGACGGTCTCGTCCGCATTGGTCCGGGCGGTCCCGCAGATGTCGCGAGCGTTTGGAGACCCGGGCACCGTCAGGTAACCGGTGATCTCCGTGCTGTCCACGTGATAGGGACTCTGGGTGCCGGCGAAGGGGACATCGTCGTGGTCCACGTAGTTCACGTGTCCCCAGAAAGCGCCGTTCTTGCAGCCGCCGTGGGCGCCGAAGTTCGCCCGCGCGCCGTCCTCCTTGAAGACGAAGCCGCCGCCGGTGATGAAGTCACAGGGATCCGGAACGACCTGGGCGCTGACCGGAGCGCGCGTGAGCGCGAACGCGGCCACCACGAGGCCACCCACCACGAGTGTGAAGACGATGTTTCTACGCATGGCTCTTCCTCCTCCCGGTGCTACCGGATCCCCGCGGTCGCGGACGCGACCACCACGTCGGTCACGCCGATCACCGTGGCGTGAAGGGCGTTCACCGTGGTGCCGCTCGGTGAAGCGATCTGCTCGTTGAGCACGACCTGCCCGCCGGGAATCGAGACGGTCTGGTTCGGCTCCCCGGTCACCGCGATCGGCAAGCCGCCGACCGACAGGTTGGCGATGGTCGTAATGCCGCTGCCGGCCTCACCCAGAGCGGCCAGAGCCCGGGCCATGACGAAGTCGGCGGAGATCCCAGTCCCGCCTACGGTCAGGGCCAGGTTCGCAAGCGAGGCTTCCGAGGCCACCTGGTCCGGCCAGCCGACCGTGACCGCGTGCAGGACTTCCCCGCTGAGCACGGACGGAACGCTCGCCGTCACCGCCGACGCATCCCGGGCATCATTGGTGCCCGCGAGCGTTCCGGTGTCGGCGAGCACCGTCGTCGTTCCCCCGAGAAGGCCGAGCGTGGTCACCCGTGCCGCGCTCGCATTGCCCGCGGCCGTTTGCGCGGCGCCGGCCCGGGGCCAGGCCACCAGCCCGGCCGTCGCGATGATGAGTGCCACCACCTCCCTACGGAAAGATATTGTTTGGCGCATGCTGACCTCCAATTTCAGGATCGCAGAAGGAATAGGAAAAAAAATGAACGGATTTCGAAACAGGGCCGAGGACGGATTGGCCTAGGGCAGGACCTCGTCGAAGCTGCGCACCACGGGATGATCCGTGGAGGCCGGCTCTGCTCCCTCGCGGACGCACAGGCCGGTCGTCATGCCCGCGGCGCGCGCGGCGTCCAGCTCCGCCGCGACGTCGGAGAGAAAGAGCACCGCTTCGGGGGACTGGCCGAGCGCGTCGGCGATGTGCCGGTAGCTCTTAGCGTCGCTCTTCGCGCCGGTGGTTGTGTCGAAATAGGCGCGAATGAACGGCGTCAGGTCGCCGGCCTCGCTGCGGGAGAAGAGGAGCTTCTGCGCGAGCACGCTGCCCGAAGAGAAGATGGCCACCTCGCGCCCCTGGGCCCGCCAGCGGGCGAAGGCGCGCGGCACGTCGGGGTAGACCTGGCCGCGGAGATGGCCGGCCTGGTATCCCTCCTCCCAGATCCGTCCCTGGAGCGCCTTCAGCGCCGTCGACTTGCGGTCGCGGTCCATCAGCCAATGGACGTACGCGACCGCGGAGTCGAGCGCTTCCGCGGGCGAGCCGCCGCGCCAGGGCGGGGGTGACTGGCCCGCGCGCCGGTCCGCCTCGTGCTCCGAGAGCAGCAACGCGAGGTCGTCGCGGACCTCGCGGGCGCGGCGGATCAAGAAGTCGCGCACGTGCTCGCGCGCGTAGGAGAAGAGGACGCGCGTGACGAAGTCGACCGGGGTCGTCGTCCCCTCGATGTCGAGGAGGAGGGCGCGGACGCGCCCGGCACCGAGCGGATCCGACACGTCAGCTCACGGCGGGCGGGTGCGGCACGTAGTCGGTGCCGAAGCACACCGGTTCGTAGCCGCGGTCGGCGCCACTGTCGGTGTAGCGCGGCGTCCAGCCGGAGGGATCCTGGAAAAGCCGGATGGCCCGGATGCGCCGGTCCGCGCACAGGTCGAACCAGTGCCACGTGCCCCGCGGCACGCGGATGAGGTCGCCCGCCTCCACCTCGATCGCGAGGACCGCGCGGTCCCGCGGGTGGATGTGGAAGATGCCCCGCCCCTCGATGATGAACCGCACCTCATCCTCGTCGTGCCAGTGCTCGCTGCGGAACTTCGCGAGCATGCCCTCGAGGCCGGGGGTCGTCGGCTTCACGTCGATCACGTCGGCGGTGACGTAGCCGCCCTCCGCCTTCAGCCGGCCGATCTCGCGGCCGTAGGCGGCCAGCACGTCCTCCGCCGGCGCATCGGAGGCCAGCGGATGGGACGGCTCCCAGCGCTGGTAGTCGATGCCGACCTCGGCCAGGCAGCGCCGGACCGGCTCGAACCCGCTGACCGTGCGCCCCTCGTCGGGGATCTTCACGCTCGCCATCGTCCTTCTCCCTTCTCGCCCGACCGTCCCACGACCTCGAGCAGGAACTCCAGCACCTCGAGGTGGCGGGCGGCTTCGTCCAGGTGACGGCCCCACGTGTACAGCCCATGCCGGCGGATGAGGAAGCCGTGGGCTTCCGGCCTCTCCTTCAGCATGACCTCGACCGCCGCCGCCCCCGCCGCCCAGTCCTGCGAGTTCTCGATGACCGGCAGCCACTCGCGGTGCCGGTGGGTGCTCACGCCCTCGAGCCCCTTCAGCATCTCGTAGCCCTCGATCGCGAGGCCACCCGCGCCCGCATGCGCGTCCGACAGCAGCGTGCTCCAGGGCGAGTGCGTGTGCAACACCGCGCCCGCGCCGCGCGCCCGCACCACCGCGAGGTGGAGGCTCGTCTCCGCCGAGGGCCGGCCGTCGCCGCTGACGGTACGGCCCTCGCCGTCGATCTCGAGCACCTCGGCCCGTCCCAGCCGTCCCTTGTCCGCCCCGCTCGCCGTGATGGCCAGGCGCAGCGGCTCCCGGCTCACGACCGCGCTGAAGTTCCCGCTCGTGCCCAGGACCCAGCCACGGCCGTGGGCGAATCGCCCCAGCTCGGCGATGCGTCCGGCCGCATCCTCGAACGGTGCGGAGGCCACCCCGCCATTCTAGACGCGAATGCGGCGCGCTCCCGCGGGCTTCGGGGCCAACCGTGACCAGCGCGCCCGCCGCGCGGTAAGGTGCGGACCGTGATATAGAGGAGGCCCTCATGCTCCGCGGCACCAGCCGGGAAGCGGCGGCCGAGTTCCTGGGGACGTTCGTCCTCATCGTTTTCGGTAGCGCGGTCGTGGCCCAGGTGGTCCTCAGCGGCGGCAGCCACGGGGGCTACCTCTCGATCAACCTCGCCTGGGGCCTGGCCGTGATGATGGGCGTCTACGTGTCCGCCGGCGTGTCCGGGGCGCATCTGAACCCCGCCGTCACCCTCGCCCTCGCCGTGCACCGGCAGTTCCCGTGGCGCAAGGTGCTGCCGTACTGCGCGGCGCAGATGGCGGGGGCGTTCGCGGCCTCCGCGGTGACCTTCGCCACCTACCGCGAGGCGTTCGACCGCTTCGACGGCGGCGTGCGCCAGGTGACGGGACCGCACGCGACGGCGAGCATCTTCGCGACCTACCCGCAGGAGTTCCTGAGCAACGTGCCCGGCGGCCTCGTCGACCAGGTGGTGGGGACGGCGCTGCTCATCCTCGTGATCTTCGCGATCGGCGACCGGCGCAACTCGGCCCCCGATGCCGCCCTGGCCCCGGTCCTGGTGGGCCTCCTGGTCGTGCTCATCGGCATGACCTTCGGCTTCAACGCGGGCTACGCGATCAACCCCGCACGCGATCTCGGTCCCCGGCTCTTCACCGCGATCGCGGGATGGGGGAGCGAGGTGTTCCGGGCCGGCCATCGCTGGTGGTGGGTCCCGATCGTCGGCCCCTGCGTGGGCGGCGTCCTCGGAGGCGCCGTCTACGACCTCCTGATCACCCGCCAGCACCCGCGGGAAGAGCGCGCCCAGGAGGTGGCATGAGCCGCTACGTCCTCGCCCTCGACCAGGGCACGACCTCCAGCCGCGCGATGGTCTTCGGCCGCGAGGGCAAGGTGGTGGCCTCGGCCCAGCAGGAGTTCCCGCAGATCTTCCCCGGCCCCGGGCACGTCGAGCACAACGCCGAGGACATCTGGTCGTCCCAGCTCAAGGTGGCGAAGGACGCGATGGCCCGGGCCCAGATCGGCGCCGGCGACGTCGCCGCCGTCGGCATCACCAACCAGCGCGAGACGACGATCCTGTGGGACCGCCGGACCGGGAAGCCGGTCGCCAACGCGATCGTCTGGCAGAGCCGGATCAGCGCCGGGATCTGCGACGCGCTCAAGGCCGCGGGGCACGAAGAGCTGTTCCGCTCCCGCACCGGGCTCGTGGTCGACGCCTACTTCTCGGGGACGAAGATCAAGCACCTGCTCGACACGATCCCCGGCCTGCGGAGCCGGGCGGAGGCGGGCGAGGTGCTCTTCGGAACCGTGGACACGTTCCTCATCTGGCGGCTCACCGGCGGCCGCGTCCACGTCACCGACGTCAGCAACGCCAGCCGCACGCTCGTCTTCAACATCCACACGCTGGATTGGGACGACGAGCTGCTGAAGATCCTCGGCATTCCCCGCCGGGTGCTGCCCGAGGTGCGCGCGTCGAGCGAGGTCTATGGGGAATGCGAGGAGGGCCTGCTCGGCGGGCGGATCCCCATCGCCGCCGCCGCCGGGGACCAGCAGGCGGCCACGTTCGGCCAGGCGTGCTTCGATCCGGGCAGCGCGAAGAACACCTACGGCACCGGCTGCTTCATGCTCCTCAACACCGGCCCGGACCCGATCCCCTCCCGGAACGGGCTGCTGACCACCGTGGGATGGAAGCTCGGGGGAAAGGTCACGTACTGCCTCGAGGGCTCGGTCTTCGTGGCCGGCGCGGTCGTGCAGTGGCTGAGGGACGGGCTCGGGCTCATCCGTTCCTCGTCGGAGGTCGAGCGGCTGGCGGCGAGCGTCCCCGATTCCGACGGCGTCTACGTCGTGCCCGCCTTCGTCGGCCTCGGCGCGCCGTACTGGGATCCGTACGCGCGGGGCGCCGTGCTCGGCATCACCCGCAACACGAAGGCCGCGCACCTGGCCCGGGCGGCCGTGGAGTCGATGGCCTACCAGACGCGCGACGTCCTCGACGCGATGCAGCGGGACGCCGGTCTCGCCCTCGCCCACCTGAAGGTGGACGGAGGCGCGGCCGCGAACGACGCGCTGCTCCAGTTCCAGGCCGATCTCCTCGGCGTGCCGGTGCGGCGGCCGGTGGTGGCGGAGACGACCGCCCTCGGCGCCGCGTACCTGGCGGGGCTCGCCGTCGGCTACTGGAAGGACACGGCCGACGTGGCCCGGAACTGGGCCCTCGACCGCGAGTTCACGCCCGCGATGACTCCCGCCGAGCGCGACCGCCGCTACCGGTCATGGCAGAAGGCGGTCGGCCGCTGCCGCGACTGGCAAGAGCGCTGAGCCGGCCTGGCTCACTGCAGAGCGAGCTGGATCGCCGACTCGAGCCTGGCCTTGTCCTGGAAGTTCACGAAGTGCTTGACGATCGTCCCTCTCCTGTCCACGAAGAAAAGCGTCGGAAACACGCTGACCTGACCGTAGGCCGCCTGCATCTCAGGCGTCATGTGAGCAAGCAGGAAGGAGAGGCCGCTCTTCTTGGCGTACGCGGCGCGGTCCGCTTCGTCGGCCGGGATCTCGAGCACCTTGTCCGCGTTCACGGCCAGGATCTCGAAGCCCTTCGGCTTGTAAGCCTTGTACAGCTCGACCAGCAACGGCGTGGTCTTCATGCAGGGCGGGCAGCCGGTGAACCAGAAGTACACCAGGTACGGCCGGCCGGCGAGGGCCTCCGAGCCGAGCGGCGACCCGTCGTAGGCCACGATCGAGAACGGCGCGGCGACGCTGCCCTCGAAG
>Ga0207646_10002768_pt1 | contig 20482 bp, 20 predicted proteins | sample KBSK5502metaG_FD_184343 | JGI IMG/M metagenome (GOLD analysis project Ga0207646, IMG submission 184343) | Corn, switchgrass and miscanthus rhizosphere microbial communities from Kellogg Biological Station, Michigan, USA - KBS K5-50-2 metaG... | ecosystem: Host-associated > Plants > Roots >...
GTGGGGGCGGGGGGGCCCGCCGCGGAAATCTAAGCGCGAGCTCTCACCGGGCAAACACCAGCAAGACCACGAGATCGGTAAGGGCCCACGCGGCGAGCGCCCGGTACATCCCGCGCTGGTGGCCGGCCGCAGGGAGCGCCTCGCGACGCCGGTACCAGGGCAGGAGCACCGCCAGCCACGCGACGAGCGGCACGAGGAGCAACCACCCCTGGACTCCAAGCAGCGCCACCGCCCACCAGAACAGCGCGAACGCCAGCGCGGTACACCCGATCGCGACGCCGAGGCTAGCGCGCATGCCCAGGAGCAGGGCGAGGGTCCGGTCGCCCCGGCGGCCATCTTCCTCCATCTGATACAGCTGAGTGAGCGGATAGAGCCCGGCGAACAGTGGGCAGAAGCCGAGCAGGACGAGGGCGTGGCCCGCGTCGAGCGGACGGCCCGTGGCGGCCCAGCCGGCAAACGGCGTGAGCGTCCCGAAGCCCCACATGTTGATCACCCAGTCGACGCCCGCCACCGCCTTGAAGCGGAACGGCGGCACCGAGTAGAGTATCGACAGGACGAAACAGATGGCGTACGCGACGCGGAACGCGGGTGGCAGCGCGAAGCTGATCAGCTGACCGCCGACGAGCAGCGCCACGCTGAACGCGAGCAGGTAGCGCGGGAGCGGGGGCGGCGCATTGAGGTAGCCGATGTCACCCTCATCCTTGTCGAACACGGAATTGATCGCGAGCGTGCCACCGTTCAGGAAAATCACCCACACCGCGAGCGCCACGAGCGCCGGCAGCAACCGCTCCCCGCTCCAAGCTCCCCGGAGACCCACGGCCAGCACGTAGCCGAGCAGCGTGTGCCCCGCCATGATCGGCCACTCGGCGGGGCGCAGGTGGAGCACGTAGGAGAAGACATCGCCGGGCAGCAGCCGATAGCCCCAGCGGCGCCAAGCGTTCAGCGCGCGGGCGTCGACTACCACTTCAGGCCCAGCGCCGTAGCGGCGATGCGGAGCCCGGTGAGGGTGAGGTCCGGGTGCACCGATTCGATCTCGCGGACCAATGGCGCCACCAGGCTCGCGAGGCCGCCGGTGGCGATGACCTGCGGCGTGTGGCCGTTGGGCCACTCGGCCTTGATGCGACGCACGATCCCGTCCACCGCATCGGCCGTGCCCAGCAGCACACCCGAGCGAATCGCCTCCTCAGTGCGCCGTCCAATGGTGCGCACCGGCGGCATCAGATCCGTCGCGGGCAGCTTGGCCGTCCCGCGGATCAGCGCGTCCGACGCGGTGCGGATCCCGGGCATGATCACGCCTCCCAGGAAGTGGCCGTCCGCGGTAATGCAATCGAAGGTGGTCGCGGTTCCGAAATCGACGACGATGGTGTCGCGCCGAAACAGCTGCGCCGCGGCGAGCGTGTTGAGGATGCGGTCCGCCCCCACTTGCAGCGGCTCCTCCACGTCGAGCGTAATCGGAAGCCGGGAGCGGCCGTCCACCACCACCGGGCGCACGGTCGTCGCTCGCTCCACCGCCTCGCACAGCCCCTGGGTCACGGGCGGCACTACCGACGCCACGACGGCGGCGCGGACTTCCTGGGTGGACCGGCCCTCCTGCGCCAGATACGACGTGAGCGTGGCCGCCCACTCGTCCGGCGTCCGCGAAGGCGTGGTCGTGAGCCGCCAGTGGGCCTCGAGGCTCTCGCCGCGAAACAGCCCGACCTTCGTTTCAGTGTTGTTGATGTTGATAGCCAGAAGCATGATGCTAAGCTACGTCAAGGAGGAACGTCACGGAAAGGCGTCGCGGAGTGACGTCGCTCCGTGACGTTCTACCGCGACGTTTACCCGTGACGTCGTTCCGTGACGCCCTTTTTTTAGGCCAGTTCTACGTGCCCCTCCCGCACCGCGATCGTCGCCGCGCCGAGGTCGACGAGCAGCGCGCCGTCGGGGCGGAGGCCGCGCGCGCGGCCGGCGGCGGGCGAGCGGAGCTGGCGCCCCTGCAACCAGTCGCGCGCCGCGAACGCAGCGCACTCGCGCTCGCTGAGAGCCGGCTCGCCCGATGCGAGCCCCGCGATCGCCGGGACGAGGCGATCCAGGACATCGAGCCGGCGGATCACGGGCAGCCATTCCTCGAGCGCCACCGCGCGACGCGTGACGGCGGTGGGAATCACGTTGCGCACGTTGACGCCCACGCCCACCGCCAGCCACTGCATGGTCTCGCCGTGCCAGCGGCCCTCGCACAGGATGCCCGCGAGCTTGCGCTCCCCCAGCAACACGTCGTTCGGCCACTTGAGGCGGGTCTCGACACGGCCCAGCAGGGCGTCCACCGCGTCGGCGACGGCGAGCCCGACGCGCACCGAGATGACGCCCAGCTCGGCCCGCGCCGGACGCAGCAGCATGCCGAGCCAGACGCCGCCCGCCGGCGAGTGCCACGTGCGCCCGTCGCGTCCCCGCCCCGCCGTCTGCTCCTCGGCGATCACCACCGTCCCCGCCGGGGCGCCCTGAGCGGCGAGGTCGTGAATGGCGTTCAACGTCGAGCCGAGCTCGCGGAACAGGCCGCACTGCGGCACGCCCCAGCGTTCGGCCAGATCGGCGGCGGCCACGCCGTCGAGGGTCAGCCGCGCCACACCGCGTACGCGATCGTCAGCACGCCGGCGATCCAGTTGTACGGTGCGAAGGCATAGAAGCGACCGCGTTTGAGCAGCGCCACGAGAAACCGGATCGACCAGATGCCGCTCGCGAACGCGAGGGCGAAGCTCACCGCGAGCGGCACGGCCCCGACGGCCGCGACGTTCACCGCCATGTGCCGACTCTCGATCAGCGCGGCGCCCGCGATCACCGGAATCGCGAGCAGGAAGCTGAACTCTGCCGCTGCGACCGGGCCGAGGCCGCCCCACAGCGCGGCGCACACAGTCGAGCCGGAACGGGAGACGCCGCGAAACACGGCTGCGAGCGCCTGCGCGAACCCGATGCCCACCGCCACTCCGACCGTGGGCTCCGAGCGGCGGCCGGCGAGCCGTCGCGTGGACCAGTTCATCAACCCCGTCACCAGGAAGCCCGCGCCCACGAGCACCAGCGAGGCGGCCGCCTCGACCTGCCGATGAAACACCATGCCGATGACGCCCGCCGGCACCGTGGCGAGCGCCAGCAGTCCCGCCATGCGTAATTCCGCCGGCTGCCGCGCCAGGACGCCGCGCATGATGGCCCACAGCCGCGGCCCGTACATGACCAGCACCGACCCCAGAGTCGCCACGTGCAGCGCCACCTCCACGAAGACACCCGGGGTGTGCACACCGGTCACCACCTCGAGCACCCGCAGGTGCCCCGAGCTGGACACGGGCAGGAACTCCGTCAGCCCCTGCACCAAGCCGAGTATGATGCCCTGCCACAGCGTCATGTGACCCGCCCCGCCACGAGCGCCACGATCCCCACGAGCATCGCTCCTTTGAGTAGTCGACTGTTTCCCTGCGTGCGCCCCGTGAACAATCGGCTCGCAACCGCCAGCACGATGAGCTGCGCGAACAGGGCGATGAGAAAGTACCCGCCGCGGTAGTGGGCCCGGGCGGGCAGCGCGAGCGACACCGGCACGAACGCCGCGGCGAGCCCCGCCGCCACCACGCTCGCACGCCGGGCCCCGAGGACGAGCGGCAGGGTGCGACGCCCGAGCGCTTGGTCCCCCGCCTGGTCGTCGATGTCTTTCACGATCTCGCGCACCAAGTGGATCCAGGCGGCAAGTATCCAGGGCACGATTCCCGCCGCCGCGTGTCCGACGGCGATGGCGCCGTACATGAGCGGCAGGCCGGCGACGAGCGCCACGGCCACGTTCCCCAGCGCGCCGCGGCGCTTGAGCACGGGCGAATACAGCGCGAGCACGGCGAAGGCCGCGAGGCCTACCAGCACAGCGGTCCCGCTGACCAGCGCCGCGGCACCGATCCCGACCACCGCGCCGCCGGCGACGCACAGGTCGGCGGTGCCGCGGGCCACGCGGCCGGCGGCGAGCGGGCGTTCCCCGCCGGGCCGGTTCACGCGGTCGGCGGCCTGGTCCCAGATGTCGTTGAGCACGTTGCCCGCCATCCCGAACCCGACCGCGGCCACCGCCGCGAGCGCCAGGACGTTGGGCGTCTGGAGCGCGCCGAGCGCGATCCAGCCGCCGGCGAGCACGCCGGCCGCGGCAACCAGCAGGTTGTGGATCCGGACGAGCCGCAGCAGGTCAGTCACGCAGCACGTCCTCGTACACCTGCTCGTAGCGCGGCACGATGCGGTCGGCCGCGAACTCGAGCGCCCGGCGGGCAGCGGCGGCGCGCATCCGCGCCTGGAGCGGACCGTCGCGCAGCACGCGCAGGCTATGGGCGATCATGGCCTCGACGTCCCCCTTGGGCGTGAGGAAGCCCGTCTCCCCGTGGACGACCACCTCCGGGAGTCCGCCCACGGCGGTCGCGAGCACCGGCACGGCACACGCCATCGCTTCGAGCGCCGCAAGACCGAACGACTCGGTCTCGGACGGCAGCAGGAACAGGTCGCTGCCTCGCAGGATCTCGGCGACGTTGTCCACCTTGCCCAGGAAGCGGACGTCGCGCTGCAGCTTGAGGCGATCGACTTCCTGCTCTGCCGCGTCCCGCTCCGGGCCGTCTCCCACCAGGACCAGTGTGGCCGGGAGCTCGCGCCGCACGCCGGCGAACACGCGCACGACATCCGTCACCCGCTTCACGGGTCGGAAGTTCGAGACGTGGACGAGTACCTTGTGGTCGGCTGGGGCGAGCGAGCGGCGGCAGGTCGGGTCGGTCGGGGGGTGATACTCCGCCGTCGAGATGAAGTTGGGGATCACGATGACGTCGCACCCATCGCATCCGAACGCGCGGTAGGTCTCGTTCCGCAGGAACTGCGAGACCGCGGTCACGCGGTCCGACTGCTCGATCGAGAACTTGGTGAGCGTGTAGTAGGACGGGTCCCGCCCTACCAGCGTGATGTCGGTGCCGTGCAGCGTGGTGACGATCTTCAGGTCCCGCTGCGCCTTGAGCATCTGTTTCGCGAGCCACGCCGTGGCAGCATGCGGGATGGCGTAGTGCACGTGCATGAGGTCGAGGTTCTCGCGCATCGCCACTTCGTGCTGCTTTACCGCCAACGCCAGCGCGTAGGGCGACGAGTGCTCGAACAGGGGATACTCGGTCTGCATGACCTCGTGGAACGTCACCCGCTCGGCGTAGCCACGCAGTCGAAAGGGGCTCGCGTAGGAGATGAAGTGCACCTCGTGCCCGCGCCGGGCGAGCTCGAGCCCCAGCTCCGTCGCTACGGCGCCCGAGCCGCCGTAGGTGGGATAACAGGTGATGCCGATTCTCATCGTCCGGGAGACGGGACACGGGAAAGGGGAAACGTCACGTCGTGCCAGCGCTCGACGATTCGACCGGCAAGCACATCGGGGGGCTCAGTGGCATCGAGGGTCCACACGTTTCCCGTTTCCCCTTTCCCGCTTCCCGTGTCCCGCAGCTGGTGCCGGAACCACGTTTCCTGTCGCTTCGCATAGCGCCGCGTCGCCACGACGATTGCCTCCCGCAGCCCCCGCTCCTGAAGCCGCCCCGCGAGCATCGCGGCCACCTCGCGATACCCCACCCCATCGAGCCCCGGCGCGTGCGGCGCCACCCCCGACGCCAGGACCCGCCGTACCTCATCCACGAGTCCTCCGGCGAGCATCTCGTCCACCCGCTGGGCGATGCGACGGTGCAGCGCGTCCCGGGGCAGCGTGAGTTGAATGTACCACGGCCGCATCGCGCCGATCGCGCGGGCGTGCTCTTGCCACCAGCTGAGCCCCCGCCCCGTGAGGAGTGCGACCTCAACGGCCCGCCCGGCCCGCTGCCGCCCGCCGCCCGCGAACCGGCGGTCGAGTCGCGCCGCCCAGTGCGCGAGGCGCGCCGGCGTCAGCTTTGCCGCCCAGGCACGCAACCGCTCGCGCCGCGCCAGGTCGAGCGGCGGCTCGTGGAACAGCCCCTCCGCCAGCGCCCGCACGTACAACCCGGTCCCGCCGACGACCACCGCTTGGCGGCCCGCGCCGCGGATTTGCTCGAGCCATTGCGCCGCGTCGCGCGCGAAGCGGCCCGCGCTGTACCGATCCCCCGGCTCGACGAGGTCGACACCCAGGTGCGGCACGCGGGCGAGCAATCCGCCGGACGGCTTCGCGGTACCGATGTCGAGCCCCCGATACACCTGACGGGCATCGGCGGAGACGACGGTGATGGGCTCGCCCTCGGCCCACGCGGCGGCGACCGCAGTCTTGCCGACCGCGGTGGGGCCGACGATGACCGGTGTCAGGTGTCGGGTGTCAGGTCCGTCCAAATCTCCGCTCCAACTCGTCCTTGGGCAGCTGAACCACCGTCGGTCGTCCGTGGACGTCGTGCGCGGGGAGCGCGGCCGTGAGGAGCCGGGCCACGAGCTCGCGCATCTCGTCGGGCTCGAGCCGCTGGCCGGCCTTGATGGCGGCGCGGCAGGCGTACGTCGCCGCGAAGCGCTCCAACCGGTTCGCGAGGGCCCCGAACCGCCCGCCCGCGAGATCGGCGACCAGCTCGCCGAAGCAGCGCGCGGCATCGAAGCGCGGATGCGGATTCGGCGCCGTATGCACTACCACCGCACGCCCCGAGAACGGCTCCACCTCGTAGCCCACGCGACGGAGCAGCTCGCGGTGGGCGTCGATCGCCTCGAGCTCGGGCGCCGTGAACTCGAGGGTCAGCGGCAGCAGGAGCCGTTGCGCCGATGCCCCGTCGCCCGTGAGCTGGCGCATGGCCCGCTCGTACAGCACCCGTTCGTGCGCGGAGTGCTGATCCACGATCGCGACGCCCGACTCGGTCTGGAACACGATGTAGGTGTCGAAGACCTGGAGCAGAGGGGCTAGGGCTTGGGGGCTAGGGGCCAGGGGATCGGTGGGAAAGAGCTCCTGTGAGCTGCCCGCAGCCATCGGACCACCCAAGCCAGGCCAGGCCGCCCCAACCCTTAGCCCCTGACCCTCAGCCGCGAGGGGAGCGGCAGCGGCGAGCGGCCCCAGCGCGGCCCGGACCGCCTGCTCCACCACCTTCTCGACGAAGAACTTGTCGCGGAAGCGGACCTCGAGTTTCGATGGGTGGACGTTCACGTCCACTGCGTCGCCCGGAAGCTCCAGAAACAGGATGACCGACGGGCGGTCGCCCGGCGCGATCGTGGAGCGGTACCCGGCTTCAGCGGCGCGCAGGATGAACGGATCGCGGATCGGGCGGCCACGCACGAACACATAGCCCTTCCGGCCCGAGGGCTTCGCCTGCGCCGGGCGCTGCGCGAACCCCCGCACCTCGAGCGGGCCTTCGCGGTGGGCGATCGGCAGCAGTGTGTCGGCGAGTTGGCGGCCCCACAGCGCGTGGACCCGGTCGATGGGGCGCGTGGTGGGTCGGACGTCGATCAGGGGACGATCGTCGCTCGTGAGGGTGAAGGCCACGTCGGGGCGCGTGAGCGCGAGCAGCGTCACCGCCTCGACCGCCGCGCGGGTCTCCGTGGCCTGCGCCCGCAGGAACTTGCGCCGGGCGGGCGTATTGAAGAACAGCCCGCGCACGGTGACCGTCGTCCCCCGCTGCCGCGCGGCCGCCTCCACGCCCTCGCGCTTGCCGCCCGAGACGCGCAGCCGCGTGGCGGCGTCGCCGTCCGACGAGGTCTCGAGCTCGAACCGGGACACCGATGCGATCGCGGGCAGCGCTTCGCCGCGGAACCCGAACGTCGCCACGCCGATCAGGTCCGCGGCCTCTCGAATTTTGCTGGTCGCGTGACGCGACAGCGCGAGCTCCGCATCGGGGCGGCTCATGCCGGCGCCGTCGTCGCTCACACGAATCAGACTCTTCCCGCCGTCCTCGATCTCGATGCGAATCGCGCTGGCGCCGGCATCGAGTGCATTCTCGATCAGCTCTTTCACCACCGACGCGGGCCGCTCGACCACCTCGCCGGCGGCGATCTGGTCCGCGACCTGGGGCGCCAGGATGGCGATCGTGGCCGTCACGGCCGCGACACTTCGGCGGCGAGCACCCAGCCCCGGACTCCGTCGGGGCGCTGCACCTCGAGCCAACCGCCGTAACGCCGCTCGACCAGCAGCGCGGCACCGGCCTCGACCATCGATGCGGGGCTGGCGCCTCCGTACGGCGCGACCCGGATCGGGGTCCCGGCGTTGAGGACGATCGCCAGCGGCTGGGCGCGGCGCAGGCCCTCGCGGACAGCGAGCCCTGCGGCCGCGGCAGTGACGAGCCCCAGCCCGAGGACGACCGTGCGACGGCGCCGCGCGGCGACGGCCATCCACACGGCGACCCAGAGCAGGCCCGCGGCGAGCGCCCATTCCCCGGGCGTGGCGACGCCCGTGGTCAGCAGAGCGTCGCTCGCGGCGTCGGGTGGCGGCAGGAGTTCGCGCGCGCGTCGCACCAAGGGGTCCCGCGGCGCGAGGCGGGCGGCCTTGGCCCACGCCGCCGCTGCCTTGCCGTCCGCCCCGGCGCGGTACAGCGTGGCGCCGAGGTTGTACCAATGCGCCGGCACGCGGGGGGAGTCGGCCGCGCGCGCCGCGAACGAGTCGGCCGCGGCGCGGAGCGCGCCCGCTTCGTACAACGCCTCCGCACTCATCGTCTGGGCCCCGGCGGGCCGTGCCAACCCGACGAGCGCCATGAGCGCGATCGCCGCCACTACACGGCGCCCTTTCCCACCCGGCTCCGCGCCCAGCACTTGGAGCACTTGCTCGAGCTCCGCCGCGAGCTCGGCCGCGTCCCCCAGGCCGCGGGGACCATAGCGCGACGCGCGGAGGCGGTCGCGCAGGCGCTTCACGTGCTCGGCGACGGCGCTGTCGACCCCGGTTGCGCGCAGCGCGCGGGCGAGCCCGTCACCGTCCCGGGCCGGCTGGTCCGGGACGTGACTCGCCAGGACCGCTTGAAACCGGCGCTCCAGCTGTCCGAGCCGGGTGAGTGGCGCCGGCGCCGCGGGAGGCGCGGCCGCGACATCCGCGACGGTCCCGCGCCGGCGCCGCAGCCATACGAGGAGCGGAGGGCCGACCACCAGCACGAGCCATCCCCACGGCACGAAGCCGCGCGCCAGCTCGTCCGCCCACGTGGGGGCGCGGCCGCGCGCGAGCGACGGCAGCGCGCGCGCCGCCTGGGGCTCGATCCCGGGCGCCACAGCCAGCGCCCGCGGCGCAATCGTCGCCGACCGATAGTCCCCCACCGTGAGATCGTAGTAGGGGTACCGCACCTCGGGCAGGAGGAACGACCCCGCCGAGTCCGGCATCACGAGATAGTGAAACGTCTTCGAGCCGGCGATCCGTCCGTCGCGCGGCGCGATCCGCATGGCCGTCTCTCCGGGATACGGGCGGAACCCGGCCGGCCAGTGGATCACCGGCTCCGGCCAGAGCGCCACGTTGCCCGCCCCGGACACCGTCGCGGTCATCGCGATCGGCTCTCCGACGCGACCGTTCGGCGGCTCGAGCGCGAGCTCGAGCGCGAGACCTTGTGCCACGACCGGTTGATCGTCCGCCGGCCGGCGCGCGGGGCGCAACGGGAGCACGGTGACGGGCACCGTGTCGCTGCGCAGCGAGTACCGCTCCTCGCGCTTGAAGACCGAGAACCCGACCGGCACCGCGTACGCCACGGTGGCCGGGGGAATGGCGATCCGCCCGGGCGCGAGCGGGAACAGCGCCTGGTGAGCGACGAACAAATCCATCCACCCGCCTCGCACCTGGCGCGACGCCGCGACCTCGGTCGGCACGGCCCCCGGGTACGACCACGCGCCCTCGGCCGTCTGAAGCGATAGGATCGGCGGGTAGGTCAACCGGGTGCGCAGCTCGCGCGGAAACCACGCGGCGGCGATCACGTCGAGCTGCTGGCCCACGAGCACTGAATCCCCAGGGAGGATCAGGCTGAGCGCAACGCGGTCGTTGTGCGCGGGCGGGGGGGCGGCGTCTATTAGCCGGCGAGCGATCGGAGAAACGGCCGTGGCGAGCCCGGTGGCCGCGCTGTCCACCGTCACGGTGAGCGGCGGGGTCGCGTTTTCCCGAGATCCCTGCCGCACGCGTACCGGCCCGATCACGAGGATCCCCGGACGCTGGGTCTTGAGCCGCAGCTCGCGCGTCATGGTGCGGACCGGTCCCCCCACCGCTTCGAGGGTCACCTCCGTCACCTCGCGGGAGCCGACGATGGTGAAGCCCGTGAGACCGGGGAGGGCCACCGCCACGGGCTCCACCGAGCGGGAACGCGCTCGGATGGTGAGCGTCAGTTCTTCGCCCGCCGGCACTCGCGCGCGATCGACCTGAGCCGTCACATCGGGCGGCGACGCGCTCTGCAAGGCGACCACGAGCCACAGGGCGGGGGTCACCAGTCCTTCACGCCCGGCTCCGCCGGGTGGCGCATCAGGCCTGTCCGATCACGGCGCGTCCGCAGCTCTTCGTGGCCGATGGAGCGCAACAGCTGCTCGGCCTGAGCCGGGCTCAACCCGCCCTCCGTCCCACCAGCGCTCCGGGCTCCCCCGCCCGAGGGTCCGCTCCCCCCACCACTGCTGGGCGGCGCCTTGTTCTGGCTGCTGCCACCGCGCTGTCGGACCGCGAGCTCGAGGTTCCATTTCGCCGGGCGGTCGCGCGGCCGCAACAGCAGCGCCTCGCGGTACGCGCGCTCGGCATCGGCCAGGTGCGCGTCGCGGCCCGCGCTGTCGTCCTCGGCCTGGCGCAGCGCGAGCAGCCCGAGGTTGTAGAGCGCGCGGAACCGCACGTCGGGATCGAGCGACGCGGCGGCGTGCGCGAGGCTCGCCTGGGCGGTCTCGGCATCCGAGTCGGCCAGTGCCGCGGTGCCCGCGTTGTACCAAGCGGCGTCATCCTTGCGCCGGGCGGCGAGCTCCGCCAAATACGCGACGCGCGCGCGCCTGAGGTCATGGCGGTCCCATGCTTTTTCCGCGGGGCTTCGCGGCAGCTGCGGCCGCTGCGCGACGCTCGCGGAGGGGAGCGCGCCGAGACACGCGAAAGCGAGCCCGACGAGCGCCGCAGTTCGTCGCGAGGCGGCCTGCACGACCAGCAGCACCACGGCGAGCATCAGCGGCAGCCAGGCCCGTGGCCGGCTCTGCTCGGTGCGCGTCTCGCTCGCGCGCGCTCGCCGGTACGAGGCGACGAGGTCGCGAACCGCGCCAGCCTGGTCGGGGAGGTCCGCAGCGACGAGCGTCCCCTGCGCCGCGTCTGCCGTGGCGCTGAGCATGTCGTCGCGTCGCGCGGTCTGGATGACGCGCCCCTCCTCATCCTTCTGATAGCCAAGCAAGCCGCCGCGGTCGTCCCGCACGGGAATGCGCGTCGGGCTGCGTCCGCCCTCGGCCACGAGGATCAAGCGGATCCCGCCCGTCTTGAGGCGCTGCGCTTGCGCGGTGATCGGCGGCAGCGAGTCGTGCGCTTCGCCGTCGGTGAACACGACGAGCACGCGGTCGGCCAGCTCGGAGCTCGCCTGCAGCAGCTCGGCACCCTGGCGCAGCGCCGGAGCGAGCCCGGTACCTCCCTGGGAGGCCATGTCGGGGTCGAGCGCGTCGAGGTAGAGCGTCAGCGCGGACCCGTCGATCGAGAGGGGCGACATGATGTAGCTCGAGCCGGCGAACGCGATGAGCCCGACCCGGTCCCCGTCCAGGTCCTGGACCAGCCGACGCGCCTCGCGGACCGCACGTCGCAGCCGGCTGGGCGTCGCGTCCTCCGCGAGCATGGAACGGGAGATGTCCACCGCGATCACCACCGAGAGGCCGCGCGTCTCCGCGACGATCCGCTCTTCGCCCCAGCGGGGCCCCGCGAGCGCGACGACGCCGAGGAATGCGGCGATCGCGAGCGCCGTGGGCCCCAGACGCCCCGCGGCGACCGCCTGCCGCACCGTCTCCTGCGACCAGAGGGCCGCCCGCCGGATGCGAACGCGCCGCGCCCAGGCGGCGGCGAACCAGACGGCGCCGCCGACGAGCGGCGCGAGCGCGAGCACGACGGGGGCGTCGAACGTCATCACGGAACCCGGATGGCGAACGTGCCCGCGAGCACGATCTCGAGCGCGAGCGCTACCAGGCCGAGAGCGAGTGGCGCGCGGTAGGCCTCGTCGAAGCGGCGGTAGACGACTTGCTCGACCGGTGTCTTCTCGAGGCGATTGATCTCCTCGAAGATATGGCGCAGCGACTGGCTGTCGGTGGCCCGGTAGTACCGCCCTCCCGTCGTGGACGCGATCTCAGTCATGAGCGGCTCGTCGATCTCCACCGGCCGCATCTCGTAGCGCAGTTGGCCGTCCGCCCCGTACTCGGTGGGCATGGGCGCCTGCCCGCGCGTGCCGACCCCGATGGTGTAGATCCTGATGCCGAAGGCCGCGGCCGCCTGCCCGGCCGTTCGGGGATCCACGGTGCCCTTGTTGTTGACGCCGTCGGTGAGGAGCACGAGCACCTTGCTCTTGCCCGGCGCGCGCCGCAGCCGGTTAGCCGCCGTCCCGATCGCCGTGCCGATCGCGGTCCCGTCCTCGAGCATGCCCGGGTGCAGCTCGCGCAACGCCTGCTCCAGCACCGCGTAGTCGGTCGTAATGGGCACCTGGGTGAGCGCCTGCCCGGCAAACGCGACGAGGCCGATGCGGTCCGATGTGCGGGCCCGCACGAACTCGATCGCGGTCTGCTTGGCCACGTCGATGCGGTTCGCCGGCGCGAAGTCTTCCGCCTGCATGCTGCCCGAGATGTCCACGGCCAGCACAATTGAGATCCCCTCGCTGCGCGCTTCGCTGCGCGCGGCGCCGATGCGGGGCCCGGCGGCGGCGATGATCCAGGCGCCGAGGCAGGCACTGCGCAGCGTGACGGGGAGGCGCGCGACCCAGAGGCGCTCGGCCGTGCCCATCGCCGACCGGACGTCGCTCATCCGGGTACCGGACAGGCGGGCGAGTCGCTGGGCACGCAGCCACCACCACAACGGCAACAGGGCGAGCGCGAGCAGAAGCAGCGGCCGGGCAAAGCTCACGGCGTCAGCTCCCGCGCGAGGCGGCGCGCCATGGCGGATAGCGCGGCGACATCGGTCCCGTGGGCGGAGGCGAACGCAACCCGGTCGAGCTGCTCGAGCAGGTCGCGCAGCTCCCGCAGCGGCGCGTTAGGACGCACGCGCTCGACGGCCTGCAGGCACTCGGCCGTGTCGAGCGCCGGGTGGGCCTCGGGTACCGAGCGCGCCAGCGCCGCCCGCAGCCGCCAGATCGCCCGCGCGGCGACGGCTTTGGGCTCTCCGGCAGCGAGCCACCGGGTGTCGGGGACCTCACGTTCCAGTGGAACTGGAGCTGGCGGCTCGACGGCCCGGGGTCGCCGCCGCCGCGCGGCCACGCCCGCGGTGAGGAGCCCCGCGGCGAGCGCCAGGGCGGCAAGCGGCGGCAGGGAATTCCGATGCGCGGCGCGTAGCGGCGCGAGCAACCCCTGCGGACTCGGTTGGCGCAGCGAGTCCGGGATCACACTCGTCACGCTGAAGCTCGTCGTGCCCCCGGCCGTCGAGTCCGCCCGGCCGTCGGGACCGAGGAGCCACAGGGGGGGCAGTGCCAGTTTGTGAGCGCCGGGTTTCCAGGCGACGACGGCGTAGCGGACGACCCAGCCTTCGGCGCTCCGGCGAACCACGGGATCGGCGAGTGGCTCGACCGCTTCCGTCGCGTCGAGCTTCCCGGCCCGGATCTGCCAGCCGCTGGGGACGACGAGCGCCCGCTCGAGCCAGATGGTGTCGCCGACGGTAGGGTTGGGCGGGCTCGCCTGCCATGCCCCCGCCTGCCCCGTTACCCGACGCCACGACGCTACGACGCTAAGACAAACCAGGAGCGCCGAGCGCGCCAGACGTCGTATGGCGTAACGTCGTAGCGTCGTACAACGGGGCTTCATCGTTTCAGCCGGCGGGCGCGCTCGGCGAAGGCGCGGCGCAGCAGCACGCCGTACGGCACGTTGGTCTGGAGCGCCACGCGGTCCACACCCGCTTGGACGAGCTTCCGGGTGCGTTCCTGGAGCTGGCGCTCCGCCGCGACGCCCACGCGCGTCCGCGTCGCCCCGTGGCTGGTATCGAGGAGGACCCGCTGACCGGTCTCGGCATCCTCCATGTCGACCCAGCCCGCGTCGGGGAGCTCGCGTTCGCGCGGGTCGTCGATGGTGATGGCGACGACGTCATGGCGCGCGGCCAGCTGCGCCAGCGGGACCTCCCAGCCCTCGGCCCGGAAGTCCGACAGCACGGCCACGATGGCGTGGTGCTTCGGCAGCTTCGCCGCGTAGCTCAGCGCCTCCCCCAGGTTCGTGCCGCGTCCGCGCGGCGTGAACGCCACCAGGTCGCGGATCACGCGCAGCGCGTGGGGCCGACCCTTCGCGGGTCGCACGATCAACTCCACCTTGTCGGCGAACATCAGCGCGCCCACCCGATCGTTGTGACGCGCCGCCGCCAGCGCCAGCACGGCCGCGACCTCCACCGCGAGGCCCGCCTTGGTATAGGGCCGCCCGAAGTGGCACGAGCCGGACTGATCCACCACGAGCAGCAGCGTATTCTCGCGCTCCTCGTGGTATGTCTTCACGAACGGATGGCCCATCCGCGCCGACACGTTCCAGTCGATCGCCCGGAAGTCGTCTCCCTGCTGGTACTCGCGCACCTCCGCGAACTCGATGCCCTGTCCACGGAACATCGACCGGTATTCACCCGTGAAGAGCGAGCTGACCAGGGAGCGTGTGCGGAGCTCGATGCCCTTGACCTGGCGCAGCACTTCGGGAGTGACGAGACGCCGGCGGGCGCGGAGCGGAGATGTCTCGGCGCGCCGACGATCCTTGCCTTCGTACCTCACGGCACGCCCACGGCCTCGAGGATCTTTCCGATGACGCGGTCCGAGTCCATGTCCTCGGCCTCCGCCTCGAAGGTGAGGAGTACCCGGTGCCGCAGCACGTCGAAGGCCATGGCCTTTACGTCCTCCGGCACGACGTAGCTGCGGCCGCGCAGGTACGCATGCGCCCGCGCGGCTTGCGCGAGGTAGATCGAAGCCCGCGGGCTGGCGCCGAACGCGATGAGCGGCTTCAACTCCGGCAGACCGATCGCCTGGGGCTCTCGAGTCCCCCGCACGACGTCCACGATGTAGTCCACCACCTTCTGATCCATGAAGAGCTCCGCGATGGCGCTGCGCGCGGCCAGGATGTCGTCCGCTTCCGCCACGCGCTGCACCTCGATCGGTCGCCCTGAGGCCATGCGCGCGACGATCTCCTTCTCCGCGTCCCGCGTCGGGTAGCCGACGCGCACCTTGAGCATGAACCGATCGAGCTGTGCCTCGGGGAGCGGGTAAGTCCCCTCCTGCTCGATGGGGTTCTGGGTCGCGAGCACGAGAAACGGCTCGCCCAGAAAGAACGTCTCCCCGCCGATCGTCACCTGCTTCTCCTGCATCGCCTCGAGCAGCGCCGCCTGCACCTTGGCGGGGGCGCGGTTGATCTCGTCCGCGAGCACCAGGTTCGCGAACAACGGCCCTTTCTTGGGATAGAACTCCTGGGTCTTCTGGTCGAACACCATGGTCCCGATCACGTCGGCGGGCAGCAGGTCCGGCGTGAACTGGATGCGGGAGAACGCGATGCGGAGGCATTCCGCCACCGTGCGCACCGCCAGCGTCTTGGCGAGCCCGGGCACGCCCTCGAGCAGGACGTGCCCCCCCGTGAGCAAGCCGATGAGCAGGCGCTCGACCATCAGATCCTGCCCCACGACCCGCTTTGCGACCTCGCGCGCGATCGTCTGGCTGAGCACTGCGTCGCCGGTCGTCTTCGCCGCCCGAGTGGTCATTTCAGCCCCGCCTCCGCCGCTTTGCGCACCGCTGGCTCCTTGTCCTTGCTGTAGAGTTCCAACAGCCCCCGAGCTTCGGGGCGCGCGATGTGCCGCAAGGCGTCCACCGCCGCCGCCCGCACGGTCGGGCTCCGCCGGTGCATCATGCCCCCCGGCTCGGCGTAGCGGGCGAGGACGTCCAGCGCCTCGCGCGCCCCGAGGCGGCCAATGGCCCGCAGCAACTCCGCCTGTACCCCTTCGTCGGGCTCCTGCTCCACCCGGCGGATCAGCACGGTGGAGGATGTCGGGTCGCCCGCGGCCGCGACGGCCCGCACTGCCGCCGCGCGGACGGCCACGCTCTCATCCTTGAGCGCCGGCATCGCTGGCCGCGCGATCTCACGCCCGCCGGCCTCGGCCAGTCCGAGCAGGGCCGCTTCGCGTACAAACTCCGATGGATGGCGCAGCAACGGGACCAGCAGCGTCACCGCCTGGGGGCTCCCCGTCAGGCCCACGAACTCCGCCGCCGCCGCGACCACCTGGGGATCCTGGTCCGCCAGCTTGCCCTGGAGCGGCTCGAGGGCCCGATCCGCCGCCTTGCGCACGGCTCCCCGGTACGGGGCACGCAGATCCACCGGTGCCGCGATGAACGCGTCCAGGACGAGCCCCATGGAAAGCGACGCCAACGCGGCCACGGCCGCCACCAGCGCCTCCCGCTCCTCGGGCGGCACGCGCGACTCCCCGAGCCGGTGCACCAAGCGCTCCACCAAGGCGCGCTCCGAGAGCGCGACCGCCGCCTGGTCGATCGCCTCCGCCAGCTTCGGATCCTTTGCCGTCGGCAGCAGGCGGTCGAGCGCCGCAATCGCGTCCGCCACAATGGCCACGTCGTGCAGCCCCAACAACTGGGGAGCGAGCGCGGCGAGCCTGTCAACCGCGGCGGACTGCTCCTCGGGCGTAGTGGCGTTGCCGAGCGCGGCCACGGCCCGCTTCACTTCTACATCGACCGGCAGGACATCGGGCCGGAACGCGGCGCTGGCGCGTTTTCCCGCCATCAGCGTGTCCGCCGCCGCGGCGCTCGACTGCTCCGTCGTGGCGGCGGTCGGGGGACTCGGTGCGGCCGACGGCTCCGGGATCGTCGGCGCACCCGCCGCCGGCGTCGGCGTGCGCAGTTTCTCGAGCCTGGCGGAGGTGCGGCGTCCCAGGGTCAGGGTGATGCGCCCCAGCGTCCCATCATCGGGCGGGACGGTACCGGTGGCCACTTGAAACAGCGCCAGCACGTGCTCCGGCACCATGCCGGGATTGAGTGTCGCCGCCCGCACGCCCCGCGCATACAGCAGGCCGGCGAGCTCGGCAATCTGTGCGTTGCGGGGCAGCAGGTGCTGGCCGTGCCAGTGCAAGCCGGTGACGCCCACCTTCCACTCCACGGTACCCAGCGCGGCGAGGCCCGGGAGCGCCTCGCCGATTTGCTTCAAGGCCTCGACCACCGCGGGGTGCGTCGGTGGATAGAGCCGCATCAGGCGGAACGTCGTCCCGATGGCGCCGAGGGCGCGCTCGACTCCTGCGGTCTCCGCTGACATGGCCTAGCGCTTGACCCGCTCTCCCTTATTCAGTTGCTCGATGGCCGCGACTTCGTGCGCGGCGAGCCGCCGATACTTGCCCTCGGCCAGCCTCCCGAGCCGCACCGGCCCGTAGCAAACGCGGTGCAGCCACTCGACCTTGAGTCCCAGGGCTTCCGCGAGTCGCCGGACGATGCGCTGGCGGCCTTCCGCGAGGGTGACCTCGACCTCGATGCTGCGCTCCACGGGGCGCACCCGGAAGTCCACGACGCGCACCGGGCGACCGTCGATCGCCGGCGGGCTCGCGAGGGCGGCGCGTACCTCGGCCGCGCCGTGGCCGTGGACCCGCAGCCAATAGGTGCGGGGTACGGCATACCGCGGGTGCATCAGTCGATGCGCCGCCGCGCCGTCCGTGGTGAAGAGCAGCAGCCCCGACGTCATCACGTCCAATCGTCCAACGTACGTGAGCCCGGGTACGTTGGGGAGGAGGCTGTAGACGGTCTGTCGTCCCTCCGGATCGCCGCGGCTCACCACATAGCCGACCGGCTTGTTGAGCGCGAGCCAAGTGACGGGCCCCGCCGCCTGCACGGCGCGGCCGTCCACGGTCACGCGCTGCCGTGCCGGATCCACGCTCATGCCGATCGTGGCCACCGCGCCGTCCACGCGCACGCGACCGGCGCGGATCAGGTCCTCGGCCTTGCGGCGGGAGGTCACGCCCGCACGCGCCAGGGCGCGTTGCAGGCGCATCAGCGTCATTCGGGTTCGGCGGGCGCGGGCGGCCGGAGCGCCACCGACAGCTCTTCCAGCCGCGGCAGCTCGTCCAGGTCCTTGAGGCCGAGGATCTCCAGGAACTGCGGCGTGGTGCCGTACAGCAGCGGCCGCCCCAGCCCTTCCCCCCGGCTTACGATCTCCACCAGTCCGCGCTCGCCCAGCTTCTCGATCACGGCGCCCGAATCCACGCCCCGGATCTCGTCCACCTCGAGCCGTCCCACCGGCTGCCGGTACGCGATGATGGCGAGCGTCTCGAGGGCTGCCGGGCTGAGGCGCCGCGGACGCAGCGCGAACTGCGCGCGATCGATCGCCTCCGCGTAATCACGCCGCGTGAGGAACTGCCACCCTTGCGCGATCTCGATCAGCTCGACCCCGTGGTCGCCCGTCGCGAACGCATCCCGGAGCTCGGTCAGGGCGCCGCGCACGGCCGCCGCGCCAGCCTGCGGGTCGAGGGTTGCGAGCTCCTCGACCGTGAGCGGTCGCGCCGACGCGAACAGCGCCGCCTCAATGAGCCGCGCGAGGGGATTCACGACGGATCTCAATCGGGGCGAACGGCCCCTCCTGGTGAACGTGCAGGGAGCCGCGCTTGGCGAGCTCCAGCAACGCGATGAACGCGGACAGGACGTCCACGATTGAGGGACGCGCCCCCACGACGTCGCCCCACCCGAACGCCGCCCGCTCGGCGAGCAGCGCCTCAATGCGCTCAGTCGCACCCTCCACGTCGAGCGGCCGCGGGACCACGCGGTGCAGCACCGGCTCGGGAATGAGCGCGATCACCCGCTCCGCGGCCGCCAGCAGATCGTTCAGGTCGATCACGAGCGGCGCCGGCGGCGGGGCGGGCGGCTCGGGAGAGTAGCCACGCCCGAACTGCTCGGCCCGGCGCGCCGCCGCTGCCCCCAGCCACTCCACCAGCTCGCGGATCTGTTGATACTCGAGCAGTCGGCGCACCAGCTCGGCGCGGGGATCTTCCCACTCGTCGTCGCCCAGGCGCCGCGGTAACAACATCTGCGCCTTGATCCGCAGCAGCCGGGCGGCCATCTCGAGGTAGTCCGCCGCCTGGTTCAAGCCCAGCTCGCTGATGACCGCCAGGAACTGATCGGCGATCTTCGCGATCGGCAGGTCGGTGATGTCGACCTCGTCCTCGCGGATCAGGTGCAGCAACAGATCCAACGGGCCCGAGAACTGCTCGAGCTCGACGACGAAGCCGGCCGAGTCCTGAGTCACGGGGTTGGTCGGCGCGCTCACGTCGGAAAGGCTCCCGGAGACACCGCGAACCCGCGCACGAGCAACAGCCCGAAACCCATGAGGTGATAGGCGGGCCAGAGCAACACCTGCAGCACCCCCGGGAATACCCACACCAGCAGCATCACCGGGATGAAGCCGAGACCCTGGAGTTGCCGGTACTTCAACCCCGCTCCCGGTGGCAGGAGGTGATAAAAGACGTGGCTCCCGTCCAACGGTGGGACGGGGATCAGGTTGAAGAACGCGAGCACGACGTTGAGCCACATCCCCCACCACAACATGCGCTGCACGATCTCGAAGGTCGTGGTCAGCGACGGCATGCCACTCCCAACCACGCCGACGAGCGCGAACAGGATCGTGCACGCGACGAACAGCCCCAGATTCACGGTGATCCCCGCGAGCGAGACGATGATGTCGCCCCGGCGGTATTCCCGGTACTTGCGAGGATTGACCGGGACCGGCTTCGCGGCCCCGAAGGGTGGCGCGCCGATTCTCCACAACAGGAACGGGACGATCACGGTCATGAGGGGATCGATGTGCTTCAGGGGATTGAGCGTCAGCCGCCCCAGCATGTAGGCGGTGTCATCGCCCTGCCGGTAGGCGGCTTCGGCGTGGGCGTATTCGTGGGCCACCATGGAGAACAAAAGCACCGGTGCCCAGATGAAGAATTCGAACGAGATAGCTCGGGCTCGGGGGTCGGTGACCGCCTAAGATAACGAGCCGGCGGGGGCCCGGTCAACGGCGTAGCGCCTTGACCGACCTGCACTTACCCTCTATCTTCCGCGCCTCACGAGGAGGCCTCGAGTGCCGAGAATCAAGTCCGCGAAGAAGGCGATGCGCCAGGGGCGCGCCCGCCAAATACGGAACCGTGCTCAGAGCTCCGCGCTCCGCACCGCGCTCAAGCGCGTGCGCACCGCAACAACGGCCGAGCAGGCAGGCGAGGCGTACCGGGCCGCCGCGCGGCTGCTCGATCGCGCCGCCCGGAAGAATCTGATCCATCACAACAACGCGGCGAGGCACAAGTCGCGACTGGCGGCGGTTGTTCGAAAACTCGCCAAATAGACGACGTCACGAAAAGACGTCTCGAAAAACCGTCGCGAACCAACGTCACGAGAGACCGTGTTCTACGGTTCCCCGTGACGTTTTTTCGTGACGATGCTCTCGCGACGCCTTTTCGTGACGTCGA
>Ga0207646_10002769_pt1 | contig 20479 bp, 14 predicted proteins | sample KBSK5502metaG_FD_184343 | JGI IMG/M metagenome (GOLD analysis project Ga0207646, IMG submission 184343) | Corn, switchgrass and miscanthus rhizosphere microbial communities from Kellogg Biological Station, Michigan, USA - KBS K5-50-2 metaG... | ecosystem: Host-associated > Plants > Roots >...
ATTTGATCGACGAGCGTGCCGACGAGGCGCAGCGCAGCGCGCTGCGAACGCTGCTGGAAGGTAACGGTGGCGGGCCATGGGCCGTTTTTCGCAAAACGTTCACCGAGCTGCACGGCCCCCGGTATGTGCGCTTCGAGGTGAACGCGGACACGAACCTACCGCTTGTGCTGGCCGCGGACGCGCTCACGCTCGAGATGGAGTACATCCTCAATCCCGTCACCAAAGAGACGATCCACCCTCGCCTCGCTCTGCCTGAGGGTCTGGTCGTGAAGGAGGCGGCACTCGTCGGCACCAAGCAGTTCACCGTGCGGGATGACAAGGTGAATTACGATCATTCAGGTCGGTACGGTGCGTTCGGCTTCTTCCAGTACCTCGGGCCTTAGGCAGAACGCTCATGGACGCCAGCATCCCCCAGCCACATGCTGAGGTCGAACACAAATTCGACCATTTGGAGGAGATCAGTTTCATGAGTGGTGCAGAGATCCGAATGCGACCAAGCAGTCCGTGACGTCGGACTTCCGTCTTCGGCTGATGGTCATCGGCGTGGCCGCGTGGGCGGCCTTCCAGACCATCAGACTCGTTGGCTTTCCCCTGGCGCAGGAAGCCTTGGCGGGACGCGCGTCGCCTGCATGGCTCTACCCGGCGATCACGGACGTGGCCATCGGGCTCACGGCTCCGATCGTGGCGTTCGCCGTCTGGCGGATGAAAGGTCTCGGGGTCTGGGTGTTTGTCATTGTGTTCTTCGCGATCTCGATCGTTGACCACCTGGACGCGGTGACCGCCGCCCTCACTACTCAGATCCCCCGTGCCCCCCTCCTAAACCCCTCGCCCGTGACGACCGCGGTCGAGCTCACGCTCATATCCGTGATCGACGCCGTCGCCATCGCGATATTGGGGACCGCCAGGCTGAGGTCTTATCTCCACGTCCCACAATGACCGCAAAAGCAGAGAGGCCGGCGCAGGCCAACGGCCCAGTTGCCGCCCGTAACGTTGAGCGGGGCATCGTTGATGCTTTTCGAACTCTGCTACCAAGTCTGGGAGTAGAGCGGAGCTTGCTCTTAAGTGGAATGCGGCAACGAGCAATCGAGCTGAGCACCCGGTCAGCATCCTAGGCAGTGCCGCGTAACATCGCATGGGTGAGTCGCGACGCCAAAGGGACTGGCAATGGGGTTGACGCAGTTGAATCTCCAGTGTCTGGGAGATCGGCTGACGAGGCAGTGGAGCTCGATGTCTGGGCGGGCACCTTGCAACCTGGCGAAGTAGCAATCGCGACTACCCACGAGACCGACGGCGAGGTAATCTCGATCGACTTCCTCGCTCGGATGGCGAGCCAGATTGAAGCCAACCCTATTCCAATAAACGTGGAGCACGTACCCGGCGTCAATCCCATCGGCTGGATGGAGACGGCTCGCGTGGTTGATCTCGCCGATGGCGAGAAGGGCCTGGTCGGAAAGCCTCGCCTGTTGCTTGAGCAAGACTTCCTTTCCCCCACCAGCCTTGCGCCGCCTAATCCCGAGGTTCCCAGCGAGTCAGCGCCTGATCCTCTGCCAATCCCGATTAGCTTCGACGATCGGAACCTGCCCAGCGAGGCGATCACAGCGCTTGGTTCAATTGTCCACGGCGAGGTTGACGTGGTGGTTCACAGCGGCGAGCGACGATACTCCGCCGATCCAATCGCAGTCGTTGTCCTTGTCGTCGTCGCGTATCCGTTTCTAAAGCGGTTGACCGAGCACCTGGCTGATGACACCTATGCGGCCTTCAAGTCTGGGTTGGCGGAACTACCAAGCCAGTTGAAGCGGCCGAAGCCGCGTCTCGGCTTTCACTACGTGCTCGATTACCCACACAGGGATGGACCCGTTCAGCTCGTAATACCTGACCACGACGGGAGCGTGCTTCTTCGGGCTTGGGATGAGATCGACAGCGGCCTCAGAGCGGCCAAGGCCTTACTGGCAGCAAACCAGCATCTTCAACGTGTGTGCCTGGTATGGCAGCCGTCGGACTCGCGCTGGGGAATCAGCTATGCCGTTACCGACGATTTCCGCATTGTGTGTCACAACCCGGTTGCCGGCGAAGCAGCCCCAGATGGAGGCATCCGCACCCGGCGCATCGTTGTGTCTGATGACTCCGTGAACCAGATCGAGTAGACGATTCGTCAAACGACCTTGACGAGCCAATAGGGCATTTATTCCTCCCGCCAGACGAGTCGGCACGTCAGGCAGGGCAATCGGTGTAAGTTCCGGTCCGTGACCGTCAGGGCAGAAATCGGCGACGCCGGCGGAGACCTTGTCCGGGCGCTGGCTGGTGGCCGGGCCACCTTACTCGTTGGTCAGCGCCATTCTCCGGGATTCCTTGACGGACTGAAGCAAGATATCGCCGCAGTTGTAGGTCGTTCAGGCAATGACTTGATCGAACTGCTATCTGGCGTCATTGGCGATCCGTCGATTGAAGGCCTTAGGCGAGTGCTCGAGGCTCGGCCCGCCTCACCAGAACTTGTCAAGACAGCGGACAACCCCTGGTCATATGTCCTCACTAGTGCAATCGATCCCCAGGTACATGAAGCCTTTCGTCGCCCTGTTTCGTCTGGACGCCAACTTCGAGTCTTCTTTGCCGGCAGTTCGGGAACGCTCGCCAGGACGGGGCCAGCGACGCTCACCCTTCTGAGGCTGTTCGGCGCGCTAGACGAGATTCAGCCCGCGTATCGTCCTCCGGAGACGTCCCTAGAGCTTAGGCGCCGCACACGACTTGAGCTGCCCATCGTTCTGAACGAACTGCCGTACATGATCGGGCCGGGCGGCCACCTTGTTGTGACAGGTGTGGGTTCGGATGACTGGCTTGACCTTGAAACCCTCGCTCTGAGCTGCACGGACTTACCGAAGGCATCGATTCACTGGTTCGACGCCCCTGAGCAGCGTGTCTCGCTGGATGAGCTCCAGCAACTATTTGGGAATCGCCTTCGACATCACAGCAACTCCTTGACGGATGAGCTGCAGTTCGCCCTGGAGACTGATGAAGGCGTCCTGTTGCAGCGGGCACGCGAACAGCTTCTCCATCCATCCGCACGGCGCATTACAGTGCGCCGCGGCGGCTCTCCCGTGGTGGTGACCTTTTCGCCAGAAGAGTGGCGACGCCTGACCCAGGTTGCCATCGTGCTCGATGACGAGGTCACTGAGCCTCCTCCTCCGCATGCCGTCGCTGAAGAGCGGCAGGCCTTTCGCGACTTTCTTTATCGCGTCCAGCGCGTGCCCGATTGGACCGGAGTTGCACGCGGCTTCATTTTTGAGCGGGATGCGGCGCAATCGCTCCTCGCCCTTGTTGAGGGCGAGCTTGCAACCCCGCGCTCGGTACATGCATCCGACTCATCAGCACCATCGGATGCCACAGAGCGCTCAAGTCGGCGTTCCATTCTCATTGAGGGAGCACCCGCCTCCGGAAAGACCCGATTACTCCATTGGCTGGCGTTTCACTTGCGGCTAGCAGGACATGTGGTGGCATTCGTGTTCCCAACACGAGGAAGAACCTCGTTTGAGCAAGTGGAGAGGGCATGCCGGCTGCTCGAGGATCGAACCAAAGCGCCCGTTGCCGTAATCGTTGACAACCTTGAGGCCAGCGATTATGAAGCCCTTAGTGAAGTCTTGGCCTCCAGCGGTCGCCGCTCGGTGGTTATAGGAGCTCTCAGCACTCTGCGCAGTCGCGCTGAGTTGGCTGGCCTGACAGGTTTTACCGATGAATTCCCTAGGCCGAGAGCGAGCTACGTCCCCTTTGCACTAAGCTCCACCCTCGGGGATCAGGAAGCTGATCGATTCTTAGACTTTCTAGTCACCCGCGGATTCTCCGAGATTCCGTTGGCGCGTGACGTAATCCAGCAGCGGCTCTTTCTCCTGCTCCTCTACCGCCTGCTGCCTGACAGTCGGGGAAACATTCACCTCGCGGTGGGTCAAGAATATGAACGCCTGGTTACCGCGCTCGAACGCCAACTCGAGACTGACTCGGACGAGCCGACGCAGGAAACAGACATATGGCGGATCCAGTTAGCTGCTCTTCGCGCGCAGCTGTTCCCGGACCTAGAAGCCGCCGCGCCTCCGACTGAATCTCCCTTCCGGCACGATCCCGAGGTAGCTGGAGCCGTTCAACTTTCGCTTCTGTGTTCGTTGATTGAACGACCAATAGCCCTTGACTTGCTGTTACGAACTCAGGGTCAGCAGTTTCTATCCCGATACACCGCCTTCAGCCGGGCAATGGACGAAACCGCTCTTCTTCAAGAGACGCTTTTGGATGCTGAGGGCACGATTGGAATAGAGGCCGAGCATCCATTTGTCGCCGATGTGGCCCTCCGAACGTTGATTCCTGATCGTGCGACACAACTCGCCTTGCTGGCGTTAGTCGTTAAGGCGATTCACTGGGACGAATCTGCGATGCCGGGTGAGAATGTCGACCAGGACTATGCCGTGAGTGTGCTGCAGGCGGTAGGTCCACGAGGAGCCAGCGCTGAGAGGTTCACCTCAGCCCGGTGCATGCAACAACTTGTTGACTTGCTACGTGAGATCAGGGTGATAAGGCAGGTTCGGCTGCCCTCTCTTCTCCTACTGGAGGCCAACGCGCTGAGACTACTCACCAATGTGGATACCTCTTCGCTAGAAGACGCTTTGAGCAGGTACCAGTCGGCGATTGAGATTCTCAACGAGGCTGAGCAGCTGCTAACCGCACGCCGTCCCTCAGCTTCACGCAGTTCTCAGCTTCAGAGCATCCTAACTACCCGCGGAGTTGTGCACGGTTACATCTGCGGCGCCGTACTCCGTCAATATGCTGAGGCCGATGCCGGGCGTAGGTCTAGCCTGCGAAGGATCCTGGAGCAACATCTCGACGAGGTAAATAGCGACACAATTCGCGCACGGTCGATTGGGGGTGCCACCTATTTCCCCCTGGATGTCAGTTTCTGGGCGCACCGCGACCAGCTCGAGCGCATCCCAGACCTCACCGACGCAGAACGTGTCTCACTGCTCGCGAAACTTGAGAGCGTGCTCGACATGGCATCCGAGGAGCCTATCGAACAGAGTCAATTTGAGCGGTACCAACGCCGCCTGGTTGACCTTGCTCAGTTGCAGGGACAAGTGCAGGTCGCAGAGAGCCTCGCGAGCGAGCTCCGAGCAAGGGGCGACTTTTCGGCGGATTGCGTCCTCGCTCGTCGTAAGGCCATCGATCCGATAACCCGCCGGATTCGCTCAGCGGCAGTCGCACGGGAGGTTCTGAACGGTCTGCTCGGCTTCGCACCCAAAGTCCTAGGCAGCGAAGAGGCCCTTAGTTTGATGCACCACCTCTGGATAGGCGCCAACCTCGAGGGCCAGGTTCTGGGTGGTGAACAGCCCGTTTTCGCTCGGTGCACTCGCTCGGACTGGCTCACCTGGCAGCGCATCCTCGAAAATCGACTCGCCCTCCCCGCAAATACCGCGAGTCCATACCTCAATTTCTGTCTTGCATGGACGCTCCTCGAATTGGACGAGTCTTTGAAAGCGATGCAGGTCCTGCGATCGAACGAAGTCCTGGCCGCAGGGAATCGTCGGCGCGTCGGAGCCCTAGTGGTCATTACCGATAACGAAGGAAACCCGATCGAGTATTCGGGCACCGTGCGAAGGCTGGATGGCCAGCTTGCAGTCCTGTACGTCCCGCGATTGCTTGGCGAGATTAGAGCCTCGGCTCGCGTTCAGGCCGCTCTCAGTACCTCCGTCCATATAGGCGACGAATGGCGTTTTGGGCTCAGCGCCAATTATCAAGGCGTCCTACCTTGGCCCATCTCGCAAGGCCGGTAAGAGGGCGGGGGCGCTGGTGCCCGCGCCGGCCTGCGACCGGGCTGCCTGGCAGGCTCTAATTCGCCGGCCGAGCGAGTGGCAGCATCTCTTTGGACCCGTCGAATCGCCGATCACCATCGCTGGTACAAGCGGGCCAATCCTTTCTCTTGTAACAGCTCTGAACACCCTTCGCGAGCACTCATCGGCCAGTCGGGTGATAGTTGAGGGAGGTCTCGGGTCGGGGAAATCGCTCGCCGCTTCCGCATTTCAAGCTTCCTGCTTAAGCAGTGGCGTGGACGCAGTTTTCGTTCATGAAGGCACTAAGGGAGAACTCAAAGTGCCCCGCGGTGCACACGCTGGTGCCCTTATTGTCGATAACTTGGACAGGCTTTCACCGGGGATGCGAGCTACGGTGTTCCGAATCCCCGCTACGACCGGCGGTGTCCTCATCACAGCCGCCAGGCTTAACGCAGTCGAACGTGAGTCGCTCGGTTCCTCTGATTCTCTCCACCACATAGGCTCGTGGGATGAGCGCCGAGAAGATGCTCTGATCATGGCCAGCCTGGCGTGGGGGGATGTCGGCCGCGGCACGGAATTGGCCGATCTCTGCGCGGACGGCGTGGCTGAGGAACTGTGTCTTGGTCCATGGCCACGCGGGGCACACAGCATCCGTGAAACAGTTACCAACTTGGTTGAAGCGCTGGAATTAGAGGGCTATTTCGAACGTGCGCTGCGACCTATCGAAGTGGGCGACGTCCGGGGCGCCCTTCTGGCGGTGGTCAGACGTGGGCAGCACCCCGAGGAACCGGACGCTGTGCATATTGTGGTTGAAGGATCGACCGACGCAACTTATCTTGAGACCGCGGGACGGCTCGCGACTGAGGCGTGGGAATCGGATCTGTTGTCCGGATGCCGTGTGTTGGCGCCTGGCGAAGTACGACAGGGAGGTGCTAATAGAGCCCTGCAAGAGGTGATTCGCCTCGAAGCGCTGGGCGTGACCGCAATCATGTTGTTAGATGATGACGACGCAGGTCGTTCCGCCCGCGACGTTGCCAAAAAGCTTGGCGGCACTAGATTCTATCTGCTACCCGCCGAATTCGACGCGCTGCGAAGGCCTGCTGGACGTGGAGCCACCGAAATCGAAGATCTCCTTCCAATCAAATTGCTTGAGGAGTTTTATGCGGAAAATTCCGACTGCGAGCCCGAGGAGCGAACGACGCGCGGAGGACTCACGCGCATCGTCGTGGCAGGCGCTGACAAAGACAGAGTCGCTAACTGGGTTTGCGACCGAGCGTCCTTCGAGGACATGCGGAAGCTCGTCTATGTAATCTGCAATCTCCGAGAACATGTCGGCCTGCCTTTGCCGGCTGCCAGCCCTGCGCTGCCGAACTGGCTGAAAGAGCTAAGCCAGTGAGAGGCTGGCTCCATCCCCATCGGTGAGTGGTCCGGCCTATGGCCACGGATTCCCGCGGATGGCCGCTGGCGATCGTGAAGCCGTGCCAGGGGATAATCGTCGATTCGTGAAGCGGAGCGCTCCCAATGCGCCGAGGTTCGAGCTCGGGTGGTTCCATCGGTATCCGGCTCGTTTCGCCCCGTCTGCACTCGACCTCATGTTTGCGGGCCTCGAGAATCGCTTGACCGCACCACCTAAGAGTTTGCTGGACCCTTTCATGGGAACTGGGGCTGCGCTCGCCGCAGCAGTCCAGCTCGGCATTAACGCCGTCGGCTTCGATCGCTTTGCACTCGGAGTGCTTATCGCTCGGCTACGACTCGAACCGCCAGCCGACCTGGAAGATGCCGTGTCGGCAGTGAACATGCTCGCGGATATGAAGGTTCCCCGTTCGGGACATTCTGATCCGGAGTTGGTGCAGTGGGTTGGCGCTGACAATGCACGTCTGCTCACCGCATATCGAGACGCGATTGCGGACGTACGAGACATACGTCTCAAGAGATTCCTCCAAGTGTCGATCTCCTCGGCCCTCCGTGCGTCATCGAGATGGCTGGCTGGTTCCATCAAGGCGCAGATTGACCCGGATCGCTCCCCATCCGATATACGGCTTCAAATCAAGCGGACGGCGCGCTCACTCCGCAAAGACTGTCAAATTGAGCAACACCGCACAAACGCTGTTGCGACTGCGCGTATGGGTGATGCCAGGAAGCTAGACGCCGTCGCTACAGGGTCGATTGACGCTCTGCTGACGAGCCCGCCCTACTGGACGACGTACGACTACCTCTCGACGCAGCGCCTCACCTATATCGCATTCCAATGGCCGGCTCCGAGCCGACACCAAATTGGCAGGCGCTATGGGATCAGTCCAGACGGCCGGGGATTCGCCGCTCCCTCGTCACTGGCTAGCTGGTACGTCGACTTTGGGGAAGAGCGGACGAGCATGGGGCGAGCGTTACGTGAATACGTCCAGCGAATCCGCGAGCACCTCCTGGAGGCGTATCGCGTGCTCAAGCCTGACGGAGTGGCTGCTTACGCCATAGCGAATTCAGTGCGCCGCGAGAAGACATTTGACTTGGTGGGCGCATTCAGCGAACTAGCCGAGGAGGCAGGATTTGTCGAGCCCGAAGTTGTCGCTCGAACGATCTCAACCAGACGAATCCTGCCCGCGGGAAGGGATGTGCTAACGGGACGATTCTCATCTGATTTCCAACCTGCGATCAGCGAGCAAGCCCTCTACCTCAGGCGCCCTAAGGAGTCTTGACGTCGCTCAATGACGCTCCCAGAAACCAAGGGACAAGAGACATCAGCTGAGAAGGCCGGCCTGAACTTCCTCCTCGACAAACTCGCGCCGTTCGGAGCCCTTGACGAACGCGAGTTCGCTTCCCCGCGGTGTCTTGGTCACACGTAGCACAGTCTCGATTTGTTCAGCTACGGCTCTGAGGTGACTTACAACTGCGACCAGTTGGCCTGATGTCGCTCGTCGTTGAAGCGCACCCATCGCTTGATCAAGTGAATTGAGATCCAGCGAGCCGAATCCTTCGTCCAGAAATAGGGCATCTAGTTTTCCACCAGCTCGGGCCGCCATCTCAACAAGGCCGAGTGCGAGCGCCAGACTCGCCAAGAAACTCTCGCCTCCGGACAATGTGCGCGTGGGTCGAGGTTGATTCGATACGCGGTCTACGACTTGAAAGTCCGCACTGAAACCGTACCGCGACCCAGTCATCGAACCCAATATCTCGGAGGCTGCAACCAGTAGGTTCCTCTGCCTCCTTGCGATGACGTGACCGATGAACTGTCCGTCGGTGAGCAAACGGGACAGCTCGTCAAGGTCGCCAATCAGGGCGTCGCCGACCTGAATGATGAGGTCTAGCGCCGCTGCAGGCTCGATTTCAGCCCGTGCCGCTTTCGCCTCATTGGTAGACGACACGACGCGCGCCGCAGCTTGAATGATGGCCTCGTCGAGTTCGGCAGTCGTTCGGTACTCGAATTTCTGAAGAAGAGTCGCGACCACCTTCTCTTCAGCGGCTCGTTTCTTTTGGAGCTCCTCTACCTCCGGATTGAGGCGATCAACAACCTCAATCGCGCGGAGCTCCAACTTCCCAGCCCAGTCAGTAAGGTCGGCAAGTTCGGCTTCACCCACATCAGCGACGGGTTCCAAGCTAAGAAGGTCGAGGCAGTCGTTGACTCGAGATCTAAGGCCATCAAGGTTGCGAACCGCCTTCTGTCTCGCTGCCTCCACTTCGTCTTGCCAACGACGTCGAAGCGTTTCCAAAGAGCTGTCCATGCCGCGGATCTCGCGGCGGCATGAATCGAGTTCGTCCACCAGACCCTGTAGGGCATCGATAGCCGCCTGCAGTTCTTGCTTCTTGGATGCAAAAGAGTTCGGCTGGTCCGGATCCGGTCGATGGGGCGGCAGGATTGTGCCCAAGTCACGCAAGGCAGTCCTTTCGGCCGTCTCGGTTTCCCGCTGGGCCCGCTCGAGTTCGCGATTGCGTCGCTCCAGCTCGTCGCTCTTGAGACGAAGCTGACTCTCAGCTCGAACCTTCGCGTCGTTGGTCTGCCGGCTCCGATCTTTCGCCGTTTCCAGCTGAAGCTTACTGGCCGCGAAAGTGTCCACCAAGGGGCGAAGCAGGATGTCATCCGGTTTGGAGAGGTCAATGCGTGGCACCACCGCAAGGAGTCGACCAAGTGCCTCTTGATACTTCCTGTCTAGCGCGCCAGCACGCGATTGCTCAGTCTGAGTCGCCGCCTCCTCGACGGTAATCTCACTCGTGATGCGGACCACCGCCTCGGAGGCAATTCGATCAGCTTTCTCGGCGCCTGATACAGCCTGGCGCGCTTTCCGATCGTCAGGAGGATGTGGAGGAGTGAATCCATGAGGCAGCCTCTGTGCACAGACTGGACAGGGCTGGCCCGGCTGAAGCCCTTCCGCCGCACGACTTACGGCGCCTGCCTTTACGACATATTCGAGATGCTCACGTGCGAGGCGAAGCTGATCGACGACCCCCTTCGCCTTCTCGACGGCGAATGGCAGTTCCTCCGATCTCCGCTTTGCAAGCCCATCTAAACACTCATTAATAGCGTTCCTAAGCGATGCCAGTTCCAAGGCTTGAGTTCGAACTTGGCCGAGCATGGAGGTCGCGGTTCTCAAGTCAGTCTCGGCTGCTTGGTAGGCCACCTCACCCAACTGCTGATCAGTGTTCGCAGCCTGAGCTTCGCCGACCAGAACAGAAAGTGCCTTTTGGAGTTCAGCTAGACCTCCCGTCTCACTGGTGATGCTGTCCGATTCGCGCTTGAGATCGACGCGCCGTTGGGCCACGGTTTGAAGACCTGCCTCGACCTTATCGATCGCGCTGAATGCCGTTCTCAACTGCTGCATCCCCTCGCCAGCCTCATTGGCAGCTGCCAAGCTGCCCTCCAATTGGGACTCGCGCGCAACTAGCTTGTCCTTCGCGCTTGCTGTCTCAGCCTGCCTTCCTCGGATGTCGCTCGCTACTGGTAGCAGCCCACGCAAGAGATCACCTGAGCCGCGAGGACTGCGCTTGACTGCAGCCAGCTTCTCACCAAGAACGAGCCCCCGAGCGCTCACGGCGTCGACTTCGCCTTCGTGAGCTTTGATATCCGAGCGCAGGTCGCGGAGTTGCGCTTCAACGGTGACCTCCTGATTTGCCGAGTGCTCCGCTCGCTCGGCGGCCTCCGTCGGCTTCTCTCTAAAACGACTGCGATCCTTGTATCTAGCGGCCAGCAATGGTCGCGCCTCAGCCGCGAGAGCGTCTGCGATTTCGCGGGCTCGGTCGATGTCATCCAGTCGAAAGATTCCCTTCAGAATCCGCGTTCGCTCGGCTGCTGCAGCCATCAATAGTGTCTGGAACCTCCCTTGTGGGAGGATGACCGCCGCGAGGAAGCCCTTGTAGTCCATGCCGATCAAGCGCTCGATCTCTCGATTGACAAGATCCTCTCTGTCGAGGGGAGCTATTTGAGAGTCGCTAAGACAAATCAGCCGGTGGACTGGTGGCGGGTATGCAGTCCGAGAGGTAGATCGCATTACTCTGTACAGGCGACCCTCTGCCTGAAATTCGAGTTCGACGCTCATGGTCTGACAGCCATCTGAGATCAACATCCGGACATCACGCTGGCTCCAGGTCGTGCCGTTGTACAAGCCGTAAGTAATCGCCTCAAGAATCGACGATTTCCCGGCGCCCGTGTCGCCGACTATAGCCATCAGTCCTATGTCGGAGAAATCGATCTGGACAGGTTCCCGATAGCTACGAAGTCCCCTCAATGAGATCCGGCGCGGTCTCATGCCACGGTCTCTTAGACTGTCAGCTTTCCGATGCTGCGACGTAGATCGGCTAGCTCGGTGAAGCCAACGTCTTCCTCATGTTGAACTGCGGCGATCATCCGATCGAAGATGCCGAGGACCCGATCGGCGTTGCCACCCTTCGTCCCATGCATAGATACGTACTCGTTGAACATTTGGGAGAACGTAGGCTCGCTGCCTGAGTCCAGGTCCTTTTCAAATAGAACGGTGACCTTGGTTGCCTCGCAGCGCTCAACGACGTTCAGCAGCACCGCTTCCGGAAGGAATTCCTGCAACCGATCCGCTAGGTTCGGCACTGGCTTCTCGGTGTCGACCGTGACAATGCATAGGGCTTTGCCAACATCGCGTGCCAGCTCTTGAAGCTGATGCAGTGTGCCCTCGAGGCGCTTGAGCGGCCGACCTCCGGATAGTGGATGCTGCTCCACACGGGCAGCTCGCCCAGGCTTCGCGTCGATCAGAAGTACCAGTTTCGATTCACCTTCCTCTCCGAAGTCGAGAGGGATCGGTGAACCCGCATACCAGCCGAGGACAGTGCCCGACAATTTCTGCGGCCGATGTATGTGGCCGTAGGCGGCGTAACTTACAGGGGGAAGCTGGTCCACCCTAGTCGCGTAAGAGTCGGTTACATGCAGGGGTCGTTCACTATTTGAGAACCGTGCGCCCGTCACATGTAAGTGCGCTGCATAGATCAAGACATGTCGCCTAAGGTCGAGACCATCGTGGAGACCTCGACCCAGGGTGTTCTGCAGCCGCTGGACTCGATCTGAATACGTTGTCATCCACGTGGCAGGGTCCTCCAGTTGATCGATCATTCGGTTCTGGTGCACAAACGGCATGGCTGCGAGCCGAACTATTTCGCCTTGCCCACCCGGGAACTCGAGGATGCCGCCATCTTCTGAGCGCCGGGCCTGAGGAATGAACCGCAGGCGTAGTTCCGGAGCGACGATTCGGTTAAGCAGATCAAAGAGCGCCGGCGAGTCATGGTTGCCGCACAAGACCACGGTCGGAGCGATCGCCCCCAGTTCCTTCAGTGCGTCGAGGCCGCGAGCCAATTCGGGATAGGACGGGCGCACGGAATCCCAAACGTCGCCGCTGTGAACGATGAGATTCGGCTTTGTCTCGCGGGCGATCGCTACGGTTTCATCGAGGACAGTGTCGTGGTCCTCGGCGCGTGAGTGGTTGTACGTTACTCTACCCAGGTGCCAGTCAGATATGTGGAGAAGCCTCACCTAATCCTTGTCCAGGCGTCCTCTTCCGCCGCAGACTCTGCCGCAGCACTCAGGCCGCGATCCTCCGCAACATTTGTCGCGAAGGCTGGAAATGGAAAGCGGAGTGGGATTGGGGCAGGGATTAGAGGTTGGTCAATTACCATTGTGCCGGGAAGGAAGCGGGAAGCTCGCTCTCGAAGCTCGGGAGAGAGGAATTTGTAGACTTCAGCCTCGCCAGCATCAAGGCGTCCCGCGATCTTAAGGGCGGCATTTGTGAACACCTCGGACGCCACGTTGGATGCCGACTGTTGAGCTCCGATCAGTAGTACCCCAAGGCTTCGGCCACGTGAAGCAACGTCGACCATCAGTTCCTTGAGAGGGCTCGTGCCTTGCCGCGGGGCGTATTTGTTGAGCTCGTCGAGAACTATGAATCGCAAAGGCTCGCGGCCCTTGCCCTGCTTTTCCTCAAAGATCTGGCTTAGAAGTGCACCCACCACAAACCTCTGGGCGTCCTCGTGGAGGTTGTGGATATCGACCACCGTTATCGCCTCTTCGAGAGCCGCTGGGCTACATCCCAGGGCAGTGAGATGGCCGATTCGCGGGACCTGGGCATACAGGCGCCGAACGAAAGCAAGCAGAGTGTTGGCTTGCACACCGGCGCTCCAGGCACGTTCGGCCTCACCATGGTCCGGTGCGAGCTGGGCGGTCAGAAAGTCCACCAGGTCCGAAAAATCTCGGACGACCCATCCCTCTACTGCTCGCCGCTCACCACGGCGTGCGTGAATAAGCCTGTCCAGGTTGTATGAAGTGCCTTCCGGGGGAGGGCACATCACCACCGCGCCCGACTCGTTCTCCAGCGGGTATGCCCAACGTGCAAGTTGCACACGCACTCGCTGTTCCACAAAAGAGAGCTGATTCCGGGCATCGTCCGCATCGAGGAAGCAGAAACGCAATAAGCCTTGACGGATGAACTCGAGCGGCGTCCACGCGAAAGCCTTGATGTCCTTCGCCTCTCGAGACTGGACATCGGTCGCAATCGCGCCGGGCTTGCTTCCAGACGACCTTGGCGCGTATAGCCTCACGCCTTGGAATCGACCTGGCTCGTTAACGCCCAATGCCTGCCACTGCTTGGCGGCCTCGGATTTCTCATGGAAGCGCGCATTAGGCCTGTCTATGTGAAGGAGATCTTCCCCCTTCACGTTGAAGACCAGGGCCTTGGTATTGGTTGCGTGAACACCAAGGAGCTGTCGCCCTTGTTCGGTTTCGAACAGCATGTAGAGCAAGAACAGGGCATAGGACGTCTTGGTGGCTACACCGGATATTCCTGAGATAGAGACGTGGCCTCCTTTATCACCATTCATGAACGTGAAGTCAGCGTAGATGGGCTCACCGCCCTGATCCACCCCGATTGGCATAGCTTTCTCCATCTGATCGAGAAACAGCGCCATCTCGCGGTGGATCCCTGTCGCCCTTTCAACCACCGCACCTGCAGCTGGTGGAAGCCACAGCTCGGGGTTAGTGCGTAAAACACGGACCTCGACCCTGCGGGCGGTAATCCCGGGCATCGTCTTCGCATGAGCAATGCGTCTAGTGTCAGATGCGAGCTCAGCTCCCTCGATCGCGCTAGTACCCTCGACGACGATCCCATAGTGCGTGAGTTCGCGGCCATCGGGTAACTGCTGGGTGGTCGCAAGGAGGTCATCAAGCTGGACGACCGCTGAGTCCTCGAGAACAATTGCGTATGTCCGGGTAGTGGCTTCAACTGAGCCATCGACGAGCCCGATCGTATTGGTTGCCTGTTTCAACTCACGATCAAATTCCATGCTTATGCTCCTGCCCTCGTTAAGCCAGCCGCCGTTGCCTCACGGACAGCTCGGTAGGCTAGGCCCGCGTTTCCCAACAGATGTCGCAAGTGCTTTTCGAGTGCCCCTATCGGTTGCAGGTTCTGAGGCGCCCGAGGGTCGCGATGCGGAACTCCCGCGTAGCGCGGAATGGTCGACGCCACCTGATCCGCGACCTCGACCGCTGCGGCCAGGCCGGGTGACTGTGGAATCTCGAGTCGTACGATGCCGGCCCAAGGGCCAGAAAGGCTGCTCGCTGGCGTCAGACGCATGTAGCACGAATATCGATCGTCCCGTAGACGGAAAAGAGATGTCCGTTCGCCTGACTTCAATGTGGGAATCAACTTGTGGTGCTCGGGATCGAGGAGAGCACGATGGTGGGTCTTCACGTACCCAACCACTGGTAGGTCGCGGCTGCGAACGTAATTCAGAGGACCGTCAACAACCACCAGGCAGCCCTGGTCACACAACCTCTCCGCCAGCATTCCCTCGTCCTGACGCATGCGTTCCTGGATTTCCTTCAAAGGTGCATCAGGCTCGGTGGAGGCGATCGAGCGACAAATCCAAGTCCACCCGCCGGCGATATCGGCAAGACTGCCGGTTAGCCCGGAGCCCCAGATCACTAGGCGCGTAATCCTCTCGTGACCAAAAGTGATGCCGGTGCCATCGGCTAATACGGCGCCACATGCGTGGCTTCCAGCCACGCCTCGTCCTACAGCGCCGGTCGCCTCGTCGAATTGGTACAGTGCCGCCTCGCCTCGACGGACTCCATCAACGAAAGCGATTGGAAAGCGAGGTTCGGTCGTCGACGGCCGCCGGCAACGGAGTTGATCCCCATCTTCGATCAGAGCGGCTCTAACATCCCCCTGATCATCTGGCTGAACTAAATACGGCGCGCCGTACGTCGCTTGCCAGTCCTCGACAAAGATGGGCATGTGTCTAATTGATCAACAAACGGCGCGACCGGGCCGGGCGGACCTGGATGAACATTGGGTTCCGGAAGATGGCGCCAGTCAGCAGACACTGACCTGGCCCAAGAGACGGCACGGTGCCCCAAAGCGCATCGTGTACGCCACCTGTTGTCTGCTTGACAGGGGCAAGGTTGGTGGAGCTCTTGAGCTGGTGAATAAATCGCGTGTTTGCCAGTTCAAACAATTCGTCGGGAACGTGAGCGGGCTGCTGAGACACCAGAGCCAGACCCATCCAGCGTTTCCGTCCCCTTCGGCTGATGATCTGAAGCTGGTCCAGAACGGCGCGCATTTTGCTAGCCGACTGCCTCGAAACAAAGGTATGAACCTCTTCGATGACCATCAACACGCGGGGCCGAATTTGACCGTTCGGCATTCTCGCTCCTACGTCGGTCTCAATCACGCGCTCGAAAAGCGCGCCCAGCAGATACGAAATCGCGATGTTGCGGCTTCTATCTGGCGTCTCGGACACGTCCAGCACTGAGAGCCGGCCACCCACCAAGAGCTGATCGACTGGTAGTTCAGGCACAGCTGACGTTGCATTCCAGTCAAGTACCCCCGACCGGCCAAGCCCGATCAGCTTGTTTCGCAGGAAGTGCGCGGCGACAGCTTCCGGAGACTGGAGCTGGCCCAGGAGCTGGCAGCGACCTGCCTGATCAGTCAGAAGACCGTCAATCAGTGTTTGAAGATTGAAGGGTCTGGCGCCCTGTTGACGACCCTGCGCCTGGCCCAGGACGCCGAGCCGTCCCGAGCCCTGCGCGCCGGCTTGCTGACGACCCGCCGCTCTGGCTGCCGCGATTGCGCGGTCGAACATCCTAGATTGCGGCTCGCTGAACTCCAAAATGCTGCTAATAACTTCAGGGTCGACTTCAGCGATGGGAACCTTGAACCGGATGGGGCTGGCAGCGTCCGAGGTCCCTGAAGCGGGAACATAAACCCGGAGGTCGGTAATCCCAGCCGGCTGGATACCGTAACGTTGCTCCAGGATCGTCCTCAGGTGTGGATCAGCGGTCGGCTCCTCCATCCGGACGTACTCGCCCTCAACATCGACGACCGCAACGGCCCACCCGGCGTCGAGAGCCTCCTCCACCACAACCTGGGTGGTATTTGACTTGCCGGCCCCGACGGTACCGAAAATTCCCAGGTTCCGGGGCAAGAAGTTCTTGCTGCCAACCTCTGCGTGCACCGCCACGCTCTCATAACCCATGAGATGGCCGATGTAGAAGGTTCCAGTGATTCCGAGCATTTCGCGAAGTCGGTCTGCTGGAAAGATGTAGATCTCCGAGTAGGGCCTAGGTCTGGTGGGAGTTGGAACGACGGCGCCGCCGTCCAGGATTTCGCCCAAGACCTCAACCGTGCCATGAACGTAGTAACTCGGTCGAAAGTGGGTGCGCTCAGGATGCAGTACGGTCACGCGAGACATCGCTGAGTCAGCAGAAATCTCATGAGGACTGTGAAATGGGCCCTCGACTATCCGCCCGAGAAACTCCTTGCGCTGTTCGGTGTCTCTAATGCCTACGTAGACATCGCGCCGGAACCGATGCCGCCTCTCTTCCGCAACTAGAGCACCAGTGGTTGCGTTCTCAACGTGACCGGCGTCGAAATTAACGAAACCAAGGGTGATAAGGGAACCGCGGACAGCATGAACTGCTTGCTCCACCTCCGGAAGAGGTGATGCGTGCTCGCCGTCAGACTCTACTTGGGACGCCTCCTCGCCCGCGGCATTCGCCGTATTTGTCTCGTCAGGAGTCTCTTCACCCGACTCCGTTACTTCATTCATTGGCGTGTCCTCCGGGCATCTATATCCATTAATCCTTCGTCGACACCGAGAGACATCAGCCGGGACTCAACGAATCTTGCGAAGTCCGATCCTTTGAAGAGCGTTCCGGCAACTTGGTCCGCGAGATCCAGGTGATACGGGAAACCGCGGACCGCACCAGCGCCGTCAGCACCAATGCCCCGCGTCCACAGGGAGTCAGCCATAAATAGAGCCACCGCCTCATCGACCCGCTTCTGATGACATTCCAAGAGAAACGGCTTGCTGCCCGCTCGCACCAGGACGACGGCCACTTGTGGGCCTGCGGTCTCAATAAACCGCCTAAAACGCTCGATGTCGGGTTTCTCAAAGTTCGCGCGGCCTTGTCCGGTCTCAGGGTCGCCGTTCATAAAGGTCGTCAGTGTGTCGGTCAGCGATCTGATAACCAGATACTCTCCAGGCTCAAGCAGAACAGCAGCATTCAAGATGTCGATGTCACCGCTGCTCTCAGAAACAGCGATGAATTGCTCCGTCTTGATGTACTCATGGATGAGGTCGAAGGTTGGTGGGAGATTGAGTTCTGGACGCCCCGCGCCAGTCCTTAGCTCGTGTGGTATCAGTTCGCCGTGAAGCATTCGCCAGTCGGTCTCTTGATCTAGCAAAAGACGACGCTCCCCAAACAACATCACCGCTCGCGACACGAGAACCGAGACGGTCCGTGCTTTGCGCAGTTGTGTAAAGAATTCAGTTGCGGAGTTGCCGCTCCGAGCCAGATCGTGTTCAAAAACGCGAGTTACAAGATCTACCACCTTGCCCCGGTTAAACACGATCACTACACCGACTTGGATTTTGGATCCAGAAAGAAGGGGAACCGCCGAGACGGTGCCGTCAGCGGCTGCGACGCTGCCGCCTTGCAACAAGGATCGTGCCTGCTCCATCGCCTGGTCTGATGGCCGCTGGATCATGCCGAGGAGTTCAGGTTGGTCTCGAACTAGCTCCTCGCGGTATCGGGCGCGAAGATGGTGCGCCTCGCGAACGGAGGTGTCCACCCGCTCCCGCAAGCCGTCGAGGTGCGCTTCCAGAGGAGACCATGGCGCCTTGCCGATGATGTCCTTGATGGAAGGCCTGATTGGCCCAGGAGGAGCCTGAGACCTAGGCATGCGTCCCTCGACCAACACGGTTTAGCGAACTTGCGACCGTACAGCTAGGCGAGGCGCCGGCGATCATTACGACGAGATCTCCTCTGGGACCCGCTGACTTTTTGCAAAGGGCGTTTCGGCGACGCCCACAACATCTGATTCGGGCTCCATCGCTGTTGGAACTTCATTCGAAACGTCTGGCAGCTCAGCGCGGAGCTCCTCGTAGACTTCGCGAACGCCAGCCAGCCATCCTCGCCAGTGGGCGGTACATCGGACTGGGCTGAACTCCCACGCGCCAGCTCCTGCGTCGCCGGCGCCCGCCACGGTAATCCATTGGAATGCGGGCGCGCCCCCGGTATCAATGCCGTTCTGTAGATAATCCTTAGGTGCCCGGAATGCGCCGGCAAAGACAAGCACAAGGGTGCCTGAGCGATAAGAGTCTTTGACAGCTACGTCTTTTTCGCCCCATCTGGTTGCATTGGCGGTAATCTCGACCCAACTTGCTTCGTCTTCGGCCCAGCGGCGCCCCTCGGCTCGACCCTGGACCCAGGCTGGACCACGCCGACTCATAAGTTCAATCCGGAGGCGCTGGGCCACGCGCCCCTTGCGATCACCATGATTGAGCTCCGCAAGAATCGCGTCATTGCAGACCTTGCTGACGTTGATGGAGCCGCCATCCCGCCTGAACTCCTCCAAGCGAACCTTCACTTCCGGCCGGAGTGCGAAGCTCATGGGTCGTGTCCGTGCTGATCGACGATCGTCCATTTGAATGCGATTACCGTAGCCCCGCGCTTACCGCTTCGCAATGCCTTCGCTACCGTTAGCGAATCAGACGGAGCTTGGAGGCACCGCCACAAACCGAAAATCGCTATAAAAACCGCCTTCTGGGGCTCCTCACACGAGAGGCCAGGCCGGCTACAAGAAGTAGCCGTCTGAACGCGGCTAAGCCCGCGAGGGCAACGTTCTTGGCCGAACGCCGTGTCAAACCAGATGAAGCTTTACCGGCTACCAAGCAGAAGTAGCTGATTTAGTTCGTCGGAGCCGATTCCGACCACAGTGATCGCCCATAGCTGCTTGTCTGAAAGTCCTGCCCGCCTAAGTCCCATGACCTCGTCGCGGGTCAACCTCGTAATAATGAATGCCGGCTTCGGACGACTAGCGTGGACTGGCGCTGGCTAACGGGGTCAAAAGGCCCGCTTTCGCAAACTGGCGGAGAGGGAGAGATTTGAACTCTCGATGGGCCAGTGACCCATAACGGTTTTCGAGACCGTCGCCTTCAACCGGACTCGGCCACCTCTCCAGCGAGCCGCCTCTGCTTGGGGTTTCATGGCGGTCCCGACCGGATTCGAACCGGCGTTCTCGGCCTTGACAGGGCCGCGTGTTTGGCCAGGCTACACCACGGGACCGACGGCGGCTAAGTCTACCAACTGCCTGATCTCGGCCAAACTCGGCCGGAAGCGTGAGGGGGTGCTAGAACACCACTTCTATAATTCCTGAGGCGTGAGCGACCACCCCATGGGAGGACAGCCGGACGAGCTCCGGAAGCGTTTCCAGATCCTCGAACGCGTAGCGATCTTCTTCACCCTGCCGGACAACATCCTCCACGCCCTCGCCCGGCGGCTGGCTCCGGCTTCGGCGGCCAAGGGGTCGGTGATCGTCCACCAGGGCGATCCGGGCGACACGATGTTCGTGGTCGAGTCCGGGCGATGCGAGGTGTACGTCGAGGAGTCCCCCGGGCACACGATCACGATCGCGCTCATGGGCCCGGACGACTTCTTCGGCGAGATGGCGCTCATATCAGAGGAGACCCGGACCGCCAGCGTGCGCGCGCTCGAGGACTGCAAGCTGCTGACTCTCGATCGCAAGACGCTGTACGAGACGCTGCCCCCAGACTCCGACGCCATCATCGAGCTGACCAAGCTCGTCGAGCAGCGGAAGGACACGCTGCCGAACCTCATCGCCCGCGCGCGGATGGTCGCGCCCGAGCAGGCGGCGTCGACGGTGGCCGTCTAC
>Ga0207646_10002770_pt1 | contig 20475 bp, 22 predicted proteins | sample KBSK5502metaG_FD_184343 | JGI IMG/M metagenome (GOLD analysis project Ga0207646, IMG submission 184343) | Corn, switchgrass and miscanthus rhizosphere microbial communities from Kellogg Biological Station, Michigan, USA - KBS K5-50-2 metaG... | ecosystem: Host-associated > Plants > Roots >...
AGGCCGATACGATTGTGGTCCTGGTGGATGGGCGCATCGCGGAGAGCGGCACGCATGAGGAACTGGCCAGCCATACGCGGGAGTTCTGGTCGCTCTTCCTGGCGCAAGGCTCGCATCCCACCCATTGAGCGCACTTCGTGAACCCGTCGAAAGGAGCATCAGATGACGATACGTATGCGTCCCTATGCGGGGGCAGCAGACCTGCAGCGCATCCTTGCGTTGAAGCGGGCCTGCACGACACCCGAGAACAGGTACGATGCCCCGACTCTCTCTGAACTGCGCGCGCTCCTCGCGCCTTTGCCACCGGACCACAGGACGGCCTCCGTGGGAGGACGAGCATGGTGCAGTGATTCGACACCTCTACCGCCGAGCGATGACCCAGCAGGCGACTACGCTCTGGGAGGAGGCGGATGGCACGCTGCTCACCCTCTTGACTCTGTAGCAAGGTACAGGGTGTATCCTTCTTTTGAAGGAGAAACAGAGATGGAGCCCCTCTCACGCGGGACAAGTGGCGCCCACGGGATGCGCAACGAGATCGGCTTTTGGGTGTTACGTACCTGGGAAAAGAGAAACGCGTCGAGCTTCGTGTTCCTCAATGGAACCAAAACGGTGAGATCGGGTGTATACTACTTTGGAAGTGTTCTCACCTGAAGTGAAGCCCTCTGGTATCAAGTGAAAGGAGCAAAGCAGCATGTGGCACAGAAAAGCGACCGCTTCCCCTTTCCGTTGTTCGTTTTGTCACAAGCCGAAAGGCCAGGTCGTTTTTATGCTTAGAACAGAGGTAAACGATGGAGACCAATCCTTGCACAGCTGACCACGGGAGGAATACGTGATGAAAACCGATGCTCGTCTCTTTTCCCATCTTCCAGGCGGTGTGAAGATCCGTAGCTTGCTCGCGCTCGCAGTCATTCTGCTGGCCGCCTGGCTGATCGTCGAATCACCCCTCTTCCATCAAAGTGCGCCGCCGAGCCTGCATTTGACGGATCTCCACTCGGTCAGTCAGTTCCAGAGCCTCTTCAATGCGGACGTGGGAACCCCACGCCTGGTCCTCATGCTCTCCCCCACCTGACCCACCTGCCATGCTGGTGCCAGTTGGGTACGAACAGAGATCTTAGAAAAATATCGCACTGCCAGGGTGCGCGTCTATGCCATCTGGACGGTCAAACTCACCTTTGATGCGCGCGACCAGTGGGATGGAGGAGGACTCACCGACCCTCGTGTCATCCACCTGTGGGACCAGCAAGATCTTGTCGGGGATTGGTTCGTGGCTCATCTGCCAGCCAATCAAGCGAACGACTGGGACGCTTACTGGTTATTTGGCTCCACAGCCACCTGGACGACGCAGCCACCACACTTGATCAGTTCGGGCAGCACGGTCATTGGGGAGAAGGATGCGCTGGCACAGGGTATCGCTCCCCTGCTCAAGGGGTAGTGTCTGCTGCTTCTCGCGCATCGAACTAGGAGGAGGGAAACGCGCATGGCTCTTTCACAGCTTGGTCTGCTCGCGGCCTTTGGAGCGGGGCTGCTGTCCTTTCTTTCACCGTGCGTCTTGCCGCTCGTTCCTGGCTACCTGTCCTATCTGGCAGGAACGAGCGTCCAGGGGGCCCAGGGCAAGCCCACGGCCAGCTTTCGGGTGAGTCTACATGCTCTCTGTTTCGTGCTGGGCTTCACCCTGCTCTTTACGCTGCTCGGAGCCGCAGCCGCTCTCGTGGGCCTGGCCTTGCACCCCTACCAACAGTGGCTGGCGCGCATCGCCGGGCTGCTGCTCATCCTTTTTGGCATCGCGCTCACTGGACTGGTGCCAATCCCGTGGCTCTCCAGGGACCATCGTGTGCAGGTGCAGCCAGGCCGATCGGCCTGGTGGCGCTCAGGACTCATCGGCATGGCCTTTGGAGCGGGCTGGTCGGCCTGTAGCGGCCCTATTCTGGGTGCGGTCCTGGTGCTGATCACCGTCAGATCACAGCTTTTGCAAGGGGTCATCTTCCTGCTGGCCTATGCGCTGGGCCTGGGTGTGCCGTTTCTGCTGGTCGGCCTCCTGCTGGATCGGGCGAGCAGGCTCTTGCGCCCGATCCGCCGCTATACCGGCCTCCTCTCGTTCCTCGGAGGCGTGATCCTGATAGTGATGGGCATGCTCCTGCTCACGGGCCGGTTGGATCAACTCGCGAATCTGCTCTTCCCATTTTCCTTTTCCCCCTGAGTGGGGCGCGTCAAGGAGGGGAACCGGAGTGGAGCGGGATGTGTCAGAACTGAGAACTGAGGAAACAAACAAAACGTGTTGGCCGCTTCTCGCCCACACCTTTTGTCTATGAGGCCGCCTGCACCAGAGCCTGCAGAGCCGCCAAGCGCTGGCGAAACAGCTCGCGTTGCTGGTGCAGGGAGACAGGTTGCGTCATGGCCGTACGACTCCGGAAAAACTGACGCCCTTCATCGAAAGCGCGACAGCAGCGCGATGCCGATGTGAAGCTTCCAAACCCACGCATGGGAGAGGAGCGCTGCTTCATGCCACGGTGGTCTTGCTCCAGTCGCTTGGTGAGCTACTGATTCCATCGATGGAGAACGTCATTGCCACGGATCTCGCGGATCGCATGTGGGTAAGCACGGTGCCCATCCGTGATCACGCGCTCTGGAGCATGACCGACCGTCTGAAGGGCTTGCTGGAAAAAGCGCTTGGCGGCGTCCCTATCTCGCTTCTGACTGAGCATCGAGTCAACCAGATTGCCATCCTGATCAATGGCACGCTACACGTAGCACCACTTTCCCTGGACCCTCACGTAGGTCTCATCAACGTGCCAGGAGATCCCTGCTTGTCCGCGACGCCTCCTGCGCAACTGATCGAGTATCAAAGGAGTACATCGAGCTTAAGAGTCGCGCACCGTCCCATGAGTTTACGCACACCCACGTTCCAGGAACATCTCGGCAAGGTCACGTAAGCTCAGCTTATAACGCAGTCGAGAGCAAACAACGAGCAAGACGATATCCGTAGGATAGTCGAGAGAGTTACAAGGAGTTCCCGTTCGCTCATGAAAAGTTCGTTGGCATTGCTGACATCGCTAGGTTCGATAGCCAGGGGAGGTGTTTTTGCTGCGTTGCTTGGTTGCCAATGAGAGGCAGTACGGACAGTTCATGGGTACTCCTCTGAGCTGTTCTCGATGGCTGTCAGTGTATCACAAGAAGCGCTCCCAAACCAGACGGTGCTCTCAGTTCTGACGCTTCCCTTCTGTGTTGGCGCTCCGCTGGCTCGTCTGGAAGCCAGGATTGCCTTGCCAATGCTGCTGGAACAGCTCAGGGGCCTGTGACGAGTGGAGGGTGTCCCGATTACGGTGCATACGGGGATCGTCTTTGTGATCAGGTCTCTGCCGGTCACCTTCCAGCCCAGTGGTCAGTCTGCTTAGGTTTTAGGATGTGGTTTACCGAGCCCGCACGCGCAAGTCGGGAATGAAGCCCTGGTGGGACCAAGCATGCCGGCGAGCCAGGCGCGGGTTTGGGCACTGTTGTGGCTGGAAAGGTTGTCGGTGATGATGATACTCATACCCCAACATCAGGCGCGTTTCAACAGTTCATCGTGTTTCGCATCGTAAAGCATTACCTTCCCCTCCGGCATTAAAAGGAGGGTATCTGGCCGCAGGTGACGGACAAACGCTATATCGTGTGTGACAGCGATGATCGTGCCGTTGTAGCTGCCCAGGGCCTCACCGATGATGCTGCGCGACATGGCATCGAGATGGGTTGTCGGCTCATCGAGGACGAGAAGGTTCGGGCCGTCCAGCACCATCTTCGCCAGCGCGAGGCGGGTCTTCTCGCCCCCACTGAGCGTGCCTACATGCTGGAAGACGCGATCACCGTTGAACAGGAAGCGTCCAAGGACTGCACGCACGCGCTTGCTATCGGTTGGCAGCACAGAGAGCGCTTCATTGTAAACAGTGTTATTGTAATCAAGGCCCTCATTTTCCTGCGCGTAATAGCCAGTGCGCACACGGTCACTCATTGTCACTTTACCGACGCTCGGCGCTGTTATGCCGAGCAGGGTACGCAGCAGGGTGGTTTTGCCGGCACCATTCAGGCCAATGACGACCAGGCGCTGCCCACGCTCGACTTGAAAGCTGATGTTGCGAAAGACCTCCTTTGCGCCATAGGTTTTCGTGAGTTTGTCAGCGCGCAGCACGATTTGCCCGCTCGTGGAGCGCACGGGAAAATCGCTCTTGATGCGGCGGCTGGCCTGCGGCAGGCTCGGCTTACTCGCCTCAAGGGCGGCGATGCGCTTATCAACGGCGATACGCTGGCTGACGCGGGTTACACCGTAGCCGCGCAGCTTCTGCGATGTTTTGCGCAGGCGGGAGATTTCGCGTTCCTGCTGCGCTTTCGTGCGCTCTAGCAACGCCAGGGCGTCGCCCGTGAGAGTGAGGTAGTTGGAATAGGTGCCGCGATACTCTTTGAGCGTGTGCGTAAACTCGTTGAGGCGCAGGACCTTGTTGATGCCGCGAGCGAGCAAATCCAGGTCGTGCGAGATGATGAGCAAGGCGCCAGGATAGCGATCCAACAAGTCCATCAGCCAGGCCGTCGCCTCCACGTCCAGGAAGTTCGTCGGCTCGTCGAGTAAGAGCAAATCGGGCGATTGGAAGAGCAGGCGTGCCAGCGTCAGCTTGGTCTTCTGACCGCCGCTCAGTGTGCTCACCAGCCGATCCAGGGTGACCCCTCCCAGGTTGATTCCGGCGATCAACTGTTCGGCGCGCGCGTCGGCATCAAAGTAACCCAGGCGATCAAGCGCGTCCTGCGCCTGTTCAAAGCGTTGTAGAAGCGATGAGAGCCTGTCACCTTCGGCACCGGCAAGTTGCAGCGATAGCGCCTCAAAAGACCGGATAGCCGCATCCAGGCCGGTACTACTGAAGATGTAGTCACGCACGGTGATGCCCTCGGCTACCGAAGTTTCGTTCGCCACATCTTGCGATAGGTAACCATAAGAACCTGGAAGGATGACATATCCACGATCAGGTTCCTGTATGCCCGCGATAATCTTTAAAAGCGAGCTTTTCCCTGCCCCGTTGACGCCGATGAGCCCGGCTTTTTCCCCAGGCGCGAGGGTACACGATACGTCATCCAGCACCACGCGCGGGCCATAAGAAAGATGGATGTGATTAACCTGTAACATGATTGATTTACCCTTTACACATTACCCGGCGGGTATGCTTTTCATTGATACCCCGGTCGAACATTGCATTTCGCGGAACAGAACAGTTGGAAACGTTGCCGGGGTGTGGCGTAGCATGACGGCAAACGAACTCACGAAAGATGGTGTGAGAAATCCAGAGTGAATGGCCGATAGCACGCGCCATTGCCATGAGGGGAGGAGTAGAGCACGTGAGGTGCAGACATGACGGAGAAGCTGCTCCCTTCTGAAAATTAGCAGCGAGCAGCTGCATCAGTAAGCGCAAGCCCGACGTTCTCCCGCGTAAGCCCGGCGTGATTGCCTACGCGGGTGGGCAGATTGTTTGCATGATGACCGTAATGAATATGTTCTGCATAAGTTTCAACAGTTTCTGATTGGCAAGTATTTTAAAGGTAACACATCCATCGTAACACACCAGGGATATGGTTTATTCCTTGTCTTCGAGGTGGCCAGGGCAATCGCATCTCATTCTCCGCTGGTTTGCGCCACATCCACCCGGCTCCTGCGACCAGCAGGCTGAGAAACACACCCATGAGCAGGCTGATGGTAGCCCCATAGAGACCAGCCAGCCAGTTTGGAGCAGCGGGAAACCTGCTTGTCCATACGAACTGCGTTTGATCCATTTGACCTTCTTTACGAAACCTTCCACCATTGATTCATCATATGGCGCGGATGATATGAGCAAGCTCATCCACATCGAAAGGAACATGACGAAAGGTGATACCCAGGCATGCTCCCTCAGCAGTTGTTGGGTGTGGGTATGCCCTCCCGTCAAGAGCGTCGCATCAAAGCCACCAAGGAACTGGCGCACAAAGGCCACGTCGTTTTCCGAGAGCTGCGCGAGCGACCAGGCTCTGACCGCATGCTGCTGCTCGCTCGTGTGCTCACCAGGAGACGTTTGCTGACCCGTAATCAGCCAGGCATCAGCATTGTCCATGACGACCGGACAGTTCAGTTCTCGCAGCCGTGCCAGTGTCTCGGCTGGCTGCGCTCCTCCTTGAAGCGCATCACCCAGGCACACCAGGTGCTCAATCCCCTGCTGGCGTATATCTTTGAGGACCTGGTCAAAGGCAAAACAGTTACCGTGGATGTCTGAAATGATCGCGAGATGCATTCCACTCTTCCTTTCTCTGGCAGTTTCCAGCTTGTGCAGAGGAGCTGTTGCAAAGAGCACAGGCGTCTGGAGCACATGATGCCCTCCGGCGATGCTCCTACGAGATACGTAATGAGAAAGAATCACCCTCCCTGCGACCAACGCTCCTCTGCCATGCGCTCGAAGATCTCCGTCGCCTCGGCCGCCGTCGGAACCTTGAGCACGTTCTCCTCGGCAAACTCCCGCGCCTGTGGATACCCGCTCGCTCGTATCGCGTGCGCCGCTGCCTCCACATCATACGCCGTCCAGCGAAATTCGTACTCCTGTGGGCCAAGCAGGAGCCAGTACGCGCCTGGCCGGTCAGCATAGGGCATCCCCACGCTCCCCGCATTGAGAATGCGCAGCTTGTCTACACGCCGCTCAAACTGCATGTGCGTATGCCCACAGACAACGGTCTGCTGCTTTACAGGGGAGAAGATGACAGTGAGTCGCTCTTGGGGCGTGATGGACGTAAAGATTTCCTCGTCACTGCGTACGGTGGCATGGCAAAACAAGACCCTTCCCAGACCCTCGACCTGGAGCACAAGCTGCTGCGGCAAGGCCGCCAGAAAGTCCCGCTGGGAGCGCGTTAACTGCCCGGCAATCCACTGCGTCACCTCACGCACCTCCTCTGGCAGAGCGGGGCTGAGCGGTTGACCATCAAAAGCCATGACGACTTCGCGATCCGCATTGCCGCGAATGGAGCGGACCTGGTCGCCAAGCTGGAAGAGACGTTGCAGGGTCTGCGCTGGCATGGGACCTGAGACGATATCTCCTCCGACGACGATCAGGTCCGGTTGGACCTCTTTGAGTTCTTCCAACAATGCATTCAATGCTGGCAGATTCCCGTGGATATCATAGAGTGCTGCAATCTTCATCGTTCAAGCTCCTTTGCTCGCCGTCTTTTCGAGCATATACCCACACCATAGCATAGAGCAACAGCGTGGGGAAGCGATCTTTTATGCTTTAAGCATAGGTGCCCAAGCAGACGGTAAATTATTGAATGAAAAGGTAGCGAACGCACTGTATGTCAGCATACATCAGGCAAAAACACACTGATTTTGGTCAGGGTCTTCGAGAGAACACCTGCCTCTCTTGTTTTTTCTCAAGGTATGCTTTATAGTTGCTCCAGAAGCAGTTCCAGTTGCTAACAATCTGCCTCTATCGAGCGCATTGCCTCAAATAAAATCTGCCTTTTCAAAGGGATCAAACTCCGTACCTGGCAAAGCGGTGTGGGTTGATTCAGAAGGATCAGGCGTGTCTTTTCCCATTCTCTTGAAACAGCAGCAAGCCCTGTCCATTGCAAAAACAGAGGCAGAAGTGAGATGAGGCAAAGCGTGCCTCAAGAGTTGTCCCCCTCCTTCTTCTCGGCAGGCACCAGAATGAAGTCGTAGCTCATGGCGTAAAAGGGCACGTCCATCTTCTTGCCGTCCGGAGCGGTGCCGGGCTCGTGACGCTGGAAGCCCGTGATCAGGGGGCTCTTCACCCCGAAAACGGCGTCCGAGTCGAGGTACTGATCACCCCCTTTGAAGACGTGGGTAATGAGCGTCCTGTAGCCGGGAGCCACAATCAAGAAGTGAACGTGCGCCGGGCGCATCGGGCTACGGGTTGCCGCGGCCAGCAGTTCCCCCACCGGCCCATCGTCAGGGATCGGGTAGGCCTCCGGCCGTACTGACCAGAAGGAGTAGCGCCCCTCCTTATCGGAGTAGAGGTGGCCGCGGCCACGCGCCTGTGAGAGCCCCTTGTACTGTACGTCGTAGAAGCCCTGGTCGTCGGCCTGCCAGATCTCGATGCGGGCGCCTGGGATCGGTTCGCCGGTAATGGAGAGCACCCGACCCTGCATGAAGCACGGCTCGCCGGGTGCTCCGTTGGCCAGGTCGTCGCCATTTGCGAACCGGGGCGAGCCCTCGACGAAGAAAGGGCCGAAAACCGTCGACGCGGTCGCCTCGGCGGGCTTCTTGTTGTTTATCTCGATCACCAGCATTGAAACTCCTAAGACATCCGAGAGGAGGATGAACTCCTGACGCTTATCGTCGGTGATGTGACCGGTACGGGTCAGGAAGTCTATCCCCCTAAACCACTCCTCCTCGGTCAGCTCGACATCTTTCACGAAAGCGTGCAGGTGCCTGACGAGGCTTTGCAGGACCTGCCGGAACCGCTCCGACCTGGAGCCACCGAAGCTGGCGAGCACCGCTCGCGTGAGGTCCTCGTCAGCCGGGTTGCGCGCTCCGTTTGCCATGGATTCCTCCTTGTGCTGGTCCATCTCTTCTCCTCTCTCTTTGTTAGTTCACCTTCTGGCCACTTTGGAGCTTAGTACTCGCCTGCTCACTTTTGGTCCCGTCCATACAGAAACTTGGGATTTACAATTCCTGTCGCACAATCCTGGCTCCTTCAACCAACGCACAGAGCTTGCCAAAGGCTACTTCCCGTGGCAGGTATTTCATGCCGCAATCCGGCGCCAGGATCAGGCGCTCCGGCTCTACATACTGCAAGGCCGAACGTATTCTCCTGCCCACTATCTCCGGCGTCTCCACCTCCATATCGCCCAGATTCAAGACGCCCACAATGATGGTTTTATGTGCGAATTGACGCAGGACCGAGAGATCGAGGCGCGGTTGAGCCGCCTCAATCGAAATCTGCCTGACCACGCAATCACGCAGTTACGTGAGGAATGAGTACTGGGGAGGTCGGTCATGAACGATAGCAGCATACCCGAAACAGAGGTGCAGTGCCGTTGGCCCTTCAATTCCTTCCAACGCGTGGTTGATGACCTCTACCCCGTATGCCCTGGCCTTCTCCGGTCTCGCTTGCAGATAGGGTTCGTCAAGCTGGACCACGTCGGCCCCCGCGGCCTGCAAGCTCTTGATCTCCTCGTTGACGGCTGCCGCGATATCCAGCGCCAGGGCTTTCTCATCGCGGTAATAGTCATCCTGCGCCTGCTGGGTGACGGTGAAAGGACCTGGCACAGTGATTTTGATACGACGGTCGGTGTTGCGCCGCAGGAACTCCACGTCGCGCACTTCAACCGGGTGCAGGCGGCGGATCGGGCCGACGACCCGCGGGACTGGGTTGGGGTGGCCTGTGCGGTCCAGGGCCACCCCCGGGTTATCGAGATCCATCCCATCTAAGGCGGTGGCGAAGCGGTTGGAGTAGCTCTCCCTGCGCATCTCCCCGTCGGAAATGATGTCGATACCTGCGCGCTCCATATCACGAATGGCGAGCAGGGTGGCATCGTCCTGGGCCTGTTGCAGCAGCGGCTCTGGGATGCGCCAGATTTCACGCGCCCGGATGCGCGGCGGTAATCGGTTCTGCAAGTTCTTGCGATCAACCAGCCACTCAGGTTGAGGATAGCTTCCCACAACCGTCGTCAAAAGCCTCTCAGTCACGATCTCTTCTCCTTGTCACAATGGCGCACTACAGCGCTCAGGTTGACTCGGCCGCTCACCGGCCCTTGTCACGTGGTGATGTCTGGGTAGGGCAGCGACCAGTGCTGGAGCTTCCGCGCGTACTCGCGCTGGAACCCGAGTGGCTCCGCATAGTCACGCTCGAACAAGGCGATAAAGAGCGTGAGCGTCAGGAAATTGTGCGCTCCCAGCTCGAACAGCTTGACGTAGTTATGCGTCGCTAGCGCCTCACGCTCTTCATCGGTAAACTGCTGCCACGTGCTGCGTTCGATCTCGGGCAGGTTCAGAATGACGTTGGCCCGCTCGGCTTCCCACCAGGTGACGGTGCCGCGAGGGTCTTCGCGGTAGCGCTCAACCAGCTCTGGGTCGCGGTCGATGGTGAAAAGGAACTTGTTGAGGAGGTACTTGCTCATGCGTCCACTCCCTTCGGATACCAGGTGAAGTACGCTTCCATCGTGTGGAACAGGTCGAGTGTATCGGCGTAATCGGCCCTGGTTTCACCGGCCACGCCCATCATCAGCATGAAGTCGAGGAAGCCATGCGTGGCATTGCCTGGCGTCCAGAGGCTTTCGAGCGTCACTTCCCGTAACGCGCCTTCGATGTCGCCATTGGCGATCCACGCGACGGCTTTGCGGTCGAACTCGGGGTCAGGCCCATGAGGGCCGAACTGGCGCGGGCCACCAAGTTCGAGTGACAGGTGACCGGTCCCGATGACGGCGACGCGTTGGTCGCTGGGCCAGGACTCGATGAGACGGCGCAGGGTGCGGCCCAGCTCGACGAACCGCCAGGGCTGCGGAAGTGGCGGGGCGAAGATGTTCGTGTAGATCGGCACGATGGGCAGATCTGCCTGCGGACGCGTTGTAATGATGGGGCAGGTAATGCTGTGGTCGACGCGCAGTTCGTTGCTGAACGCGAAGTCGAAACCGGCATCGAGCCCGGCACGAAGAAGATACGCTGAGAGTTCTTCGTGTCCCTTGAGCACCATGCGGGGCAGCCCGAATTCGCGCTCCTCGTTGTAGTAGTTCGCATCGTAGAAGGGCGCTTTGCCGATGAGGAACTGCGGCATATTATCGTAGAAGAGCTGGTGGAAGTGGTCAGAACCGACCATGACCAATACATCCGGGTTGGCCCGAGTAAGTGTCTCGCGGTAGGCCAGCACCTTGCGCACCCACTCGTCCGCGAAATCGGGCCTGCTCTCCGGCGGCGCTGTGCTGGCACGGTAGAAGAATGGGTGGTGGGTGGTGGCGAGGACGGTGACAAGATTTGCCATAACTTCCCCCTTCGAACATGGCCTGCACACTAGCAGGCGTTGGATGAATTGGGCTAGCGTTGTTCTGGAATGTCGTTGCTGGCCGCCGGTCGATACACGGCGTTCCGGTCGATCGCCGCGTAGATGTCGGGTGCGATGGGATGACGCAGCTCTTCAGCGATGTGACCAAGCAGCTCGCCCGCAAGATCGTGCCCAAGCAGGTGAATACTCGTGGCATCAGACATCCCGATGCCGGTGGGATATTCCATGTGTCCCCCTTCTAGACTACAATGCTTCTCAACCCTCTCGACGCAGGGGCCGCCAGGTCATACTGGCTCGAAGGAACCTCTCGTTGCTCAGCCTTGCTCTGAGGAGGGTCTATCCGTATTGAGTTCCTCCGCGTCGGTGCGTTCCGTTTGGCTGAGCCAGGCACGAATCTGCTCGTTGTCCTGGCCGAGCGCGGGAGGCGGCAGACTGTGGTGCGGAGACGTCAGCGAGAACGAAATCGGATGACGAATCATAGGCAGGGCATCGTCGCCAGCGCCGACCTCGACCACGGGATCGAGTCCGATTTCGCGAGCGAGGGCGATACCCCCTTCAACGCTGTTGATCGGACCGCACGGAACGCCGGCGGCGCTCAACCTGCGGAACCATGCGTTGGCTGTTCTCCTACGCAGCCGTTCAACCAGCAGTGGGCGCAGAGCATCGCGGTTGCGGTTGCGATCTTTGGTGGTGGCAAACCTGGGATCACGCGGCAAGTCAGGAAGATCGAGGATCTCGCAGAGCTTGCTGAACTGCCCGTTGTTCCCAGCAGCGATAATCAGGTCCAGATCCGCCGTCGGCAGCGCTTCGTAGGGGAACAGGCTGGGATGCGCATTGCCCATCGGGGTCGGAATGACGCCGCCAGCCACATAAGCAGAGGTCTGGTTGACCATCCCTGAGAGCGCCGAGGCGTACAGGCTTACTTCCACATGCTGGCCTTCGCCCGTATGATGGTGGTGGTTGAGGGCGGCCAGGATGCCAATGGTCGCGTGCAGCCCAGCCATCACATCGAACACCGAAATGCCGCAGCGATAGGCCGGGCCAGCGGGATCACCCGTAAGGCTCATTAACCCGGACATGGCTTGCACGATGAGGTCGTAACCGGGCAGGGACGCCCCCTGCGCCGTTCCGAAACCACTGATGGAGGCGTAGATGATCCCGCGGTTCTGCTGGTGGACCGCGTCATAATCCAGGCCGAAGCGCTTGAGACCACTAGGCTTGAAATTTTCGACGAAGACATCGGCGCGGGTAGCGAGTTCGTGGGCCAGATGCAGGTCCGCTGGATCGTTAAAATCGAGGATGACCGAGCGCTTGTTGCGGTTGATGGCCAGGTAGTAGGTGGCCACCCCATGGCGGTCTGGTGGCATCCAGCTCCGGGTGTCATCCCCGGCGGGGCTTTCGACCTTGATCACCGTCGCACCCAGATCACCCAGCAGCATGGTACAGTAAGGACCGGCGAGTACGCGCGAGAAGTCGGCGACCAGCAGGCCATCGAGCGGCCCGGATCGCTGGTCGGCTTCTTGCCTGGTTTTCTCGTTGTCCTGCTCTGGCATAAGGTGTACGCCTCCAGTGGTAGCGAACGGGCGTTACGAGCGTATGCAGGCCCTGGTCTGCGCGGCTATTGCTCTCGGACGTCGGTCTTTGTCCGTTCTACGGACAGCCGTCCGTAAAAGAAGTATCAAAACATATTATAAGAAATAAAGCCCCCTCTTGTAAAGAAGTTTTGGGTGTGATACAGGGCTTCTCAAAAGTCGTAGTGAAAAAGAAGAGTCAATCCGAGATCGCGGCGCCGACTTTTGAGAAGCCCTGCTGGAAGGAGCTTGAAGCGTGTTGACCTACGCCGAAACCCACAACAGGAGTACCACTGTCCCCCTCCTCTCAGTCAGCCGATCTCGTAGGAGCAGGAGCCAGAGGGGGAAGACGACCGCATCTTTCTATCTCAGAAAGAAATGATTCACCAGGTAGCACGATTGGCCGTAGTCCAACCGTCCGCCCAGTTCGTTCGTCAAAGGGTGTAGGTCAACGCTAGAGGTTTGGGCAAGGTTAGAGTTGTCCAGATTTGTAGCAACTATAGATGACATCGAAAGTCAAGCACCACCGCATTCGATGCGGGGGCTTGTGAAGCGATCCGACTTGCCATCGGGGAACCAACGGGGGTAACTGCGAGACTAGCTTATCCAAGCTCAGCAATGGGCAGCTGAAGGAAGCTGAATCACCTGGGTATGGCAGCCCATAGAACGAGCAAGACGCCTCCCTAATCTCGCTCCGCTTCGGTGATCAGCAGCGAAGGGAACATTTTACTCGCAAGAGGCTTATCGCACATGTTTGTCCCGGTCATCGACCGAAATCAACATCCGTTGATGCCAACAACGCCATCGCGCGCTCGTCGCTGGATCAAAAGTGGCAAGGCCACAGCATTTTGGAAAGGTGGTCTGTTCTGTGTGCGGCTGAATACTGAGCCATCAGCGCAGGAAGTCCAACCGCTCGCCGTGGGGATCGATCCCGAAAGCCTCCGTGAGGGGTATAGCGTGCTCTCGGCAGCACATACCTACCTCAATATCCAGGCGGAAGCCAGGGATGGCGTCAAGGAGGCAGAGCAAAATAGTACCCGCATGCGCCGCACTCGCCGCACGCGAAAAACGCCCTGCCGCCAGCCGCGTCAGAATCGACGGCAGAGTAAGAAAAAACTGCCGCCCTCTACCAGGGCACGAGGGCCTTGGAAACTGCGCCTAGCGCGGTTCCTCTGCCAGCTCTTCCCAGTCAGCGTCTTCGTGGTCGAGGACATCAAGGCGGGCACGCGGGGCAAAAGGCGTTGGGATCAAAGCTTTTCTCCGCTGGAAGTCGGCAAACAGTGGTTCTACGTGGAACTCTCGAAGTTAGCTCCGGTTCAAACGAAACAGGGCTATGAAACCAAAGCATTGCGGGAACAGTTGGGCTTGAAGAAAACCAGCAAGAAGCTGGCCGAGGTCTGGGAAGCGCACTGTCTTGATGCCTGGGTGCTGGCAGGGAGCGCGATTGGGGGAAAGACTTCTCCTGATAATCGCCGGTTGGTATGCATCACTCCCTTCGCCTGGCATCACCGACAGCTGCATCGTTTTCAGCCAGAGAAAGGTGGCAAGCGCAAGCCCTACGGTGGGACGCTCTCTCAGGGGGTCAAGCGCGGTACACTGGTGGAGCACCCTAGATGGGGAAAGGCAATAGTTGGGGGGACGATGGAGGGCAAGCTGAGCCTGCACGACCCGCAGACCAACAGGCGGCTGACGCAAACGGCGCACGTCAGGGATTGTCGGCCCATCAAGCTGTTGCGATGGCGGACACGGTTAGTGCCTCTAGCACCGATCCCCTCATCCTCTGCCCCGAAAAAGGGGGACTTGCTTCCTCCCCGGCATGATATGCGCAGGCTCTCCGCAAGGCGAGTTAGAAAATGATGTCAAGGGACGCCATACGAGGAGTAAGGGGAAGAAAGGGAACGCCAGTCTATGTGAGCTTTTCAAGGGGCGGCGCTCGCTGCCCTCGCCCCGAGCGTGATCTGCGGCCTGCATTGCCATAATGCCCAGTCAGCGCTGATGGCGGCAGAGGTCCGCAACAACATGGGAAGATACTTTTCAGTCAGTATCTCAATGCTGGTTTCCGCCGCGTGAACGGTGACGTTGAGCGCGGCAACAACGCGGTGGGAGCCGTCGCGCACGGGCGCGGCTATCGAGCGAATGCCCCGCGCCAGGTGTTCATCGGTGAGCGACCACCCTCTCGTGCGCACCTCGTTCAGCACGCGGTCGCGCTCCTCCGCATCCGGCTGCCAGAGCGGTGTAATGCCGGAGCGGCTCGGCTCTGCAAGCACTCGTTCCAATTCATCTTGCGGCAGCTCTGCAAGGAGCACTTTGCCAAGCGAGGTCTGAAGGGCCGGAAAGCGCGTGCCGATGGTTACTGCCAGGGCGATGATCTTGGGCACCGCGACACGCGCGACGTACACGATATCAGACCCGTCGAGCTGTGCCAGCGAGGAAGATTCGCCTGTAAAACTCACCAGCCGCTCCATGTGCGGGCGCGCGATGTCCCAGATGCTGGTCGACCCGATATAGGCCATGCCGAGCTCCAGCACGCGCGGGGTGAGCGCAAACCCTCCCTGAGCCAGGCGGACATACCCAAGTTCCTCCAGCGTGAGCAGCATCCGGCGCGCCGTCGGTCGAGCCAGTCCGGTAGCTGCAGCCACCTCGCTCAGCGTCATCGTTGGCCGGTTGGGCTCAAACGCCCGGATGACATCCAGGCCGCGTGCCAGCGCCTCGATGAAGTCGGGTCCTGTTTCGCCACGCATCGTTTCTCCCTCTGCACATCGGCGCCCTTCCTTCCGGGTACGTTGTGCTACACGGTACTTTTTTCTCTGTGCTCATCGTAGCAGAAACACTCCCTGATGTCCAGTTCATCGTTCCTGCTCGCAAATCTGTGAAGGAGGAATGACGCCGGTTTTCAGCACGTCTGCTCGTGTCGTGGCCCCTGTCTCTCAATCTCAACGATAACCTTGACACAGCCTCGTCCATTGTGTAATATTGTTGGGTGGACACTTGTCCGTTGTACGGACACTTCTCATGACCGCCGTCATCCTTTTGAAAGTAGTATCACAACCCGGCTACCAGGACGTGGGAGAAGGGACGAAACGACCAGCACTGCCGACACCACCGGCATCCGGCAGGCAATGCGCGGCCTGCTTCGCGTCCTGCGGCCCCAACACAACGAGGTGAGCAACATGAGTCAGAACACAGCAGCACACAACACTTCCTTCCCCTCGGGACGCCCGGTAGTATTTCGTAACGCCACCGTATTAACCATTGACCCTGCGCTTGGGATGATCGAGCGCGGCGACGTCCTCGTCGTCGACAGCCGAATCGCTGAAGTCGGGCGGCAGCTCACCGCGCCGGATAGCGCGGTGGAGATCGACGCGAGCGGCGGCATTCTCATGCCGGGCATGGTCGACACGCACCGCCACATGTGGCAGACGGCGCTCCGTGGGTTCGGCGCCGACTGGACCCTGACGAACTATTTCCAGTTCTACTACCTGAACTGGGGCAAGATCTTCCGTCCCGAGGATATTTATGCTGGCAACCTCCTGTCGGCGATCGAGGCCGTAGACGCCGGCGTCACCACAACAGTTGACTGGTCTCACGGCTTGCAAACCGTCGAATACGCCGACGCGGCGGTCGATGCGCTCGAAGCGGTCCCGGGCCGGTTCGTCCTCGCTTACGGCAACCTGCTCGGCGCTCCCTGGGAGTGGACAAAGGCCCCAGAGTTCGCCGACTTCATCCGGCGCCGCATCGACGGGCACGGCGATATGCTGCGTATGCAGATTGCCTTCGACGTGACCGGCGACCCGACCTTCCCCGAGAAGGCCGCCTTCGAGGTTGCGCGTGACTTTAACCTGCCGGTAACGACCCACGCCGGCGTGTGGGGCGTCACCAAAGACGACAGTATCCGCATGATGTACGAGCATGGCTTCATGACCCCTTCCACCATCTATGTACATGCGTCATCGCTTTCCGATGACTCCTATCACCGCATCGCGGCCACGGGCGGCCACGCATCGGTATCTGCCGAGAGCGAGGATAACGCCGGCCAGGGCTACCCGCCCACGTGGAAGCTCCGGCGGCATAACATCCCCATGTCCCTGTCGATGGACACCAGCGTGTGGTGGAGCGCCGACCTGTTCTCTGCGATGCGTGCCACGCTCAACGCGGACCGGGCCCGCGAGCACATGGAAGCGCATAAACGCCACGAAACCGTCATGCTCAGCCACCTGCGCGCTGAGCAGGTGGTCATCTGGGCCACCCTCGGCGGCGCTGAAGCGCTGGGGATGGACAGCTTCATCGGCAGTATCACCCGCGGCAAAAAGGCCGATCTCGTCCTGATTAAGAATGACCAGTCGCCGGCGATGTTCCCGCTGCTCCATCCCTACGGTCACGTCGTGTTTCAAGCCGGGCGCGGGGATGTGCATACGGTGGTGGTGGACGGCAAGGTCGTCAAGTACGACCATCGCCTCCTGGGCATTGACCTTGACAGAGCCAGGCAGGCCGTCGCGAAAACGGTTGAGTACGCGAGATCCAGGATGGGCGAGCAGGCCTGGAACGAGGGTATGAACCCCGAGAAGGCAGAAGTCGAGTTGATTGAGAACCCGTACACCTACACCGACCGGGAGCGCGCGAAGGCCGGGCAGCAGCAGGAGTAGTATGTACTTTGCAAACACATGCGCACAGAGATAGCAGGACTGGCAGTTGAAGAATGGACGTCATGATGAGCGCCGAGATGCAGGCGGCAGTGCTCCGCAAGCACGCCACTCCACCCGAGTATCTCCAATGGTCCATCCCCCAGCGCGGGAAAGGACAGGCGCTAGTGCGCGTCCTGGCGACCCCCATCAGCCCGCTGGATCTGCTGTGCGCCTCCGGCACGTCCTACTTCGGAGCGCCAAAGCTCCCCTATATTCCAGGTACGCAGGGCGTCGGCATCGTAATGGAGGCCGATGTCCTTGCCCCCGGACAGCGCGTGTGGTTCAGTTGCGTTGCCGGCATGAAGCCTGGGGATGGCAGCATGGCGCAGTACTGCCTGATCGAGGAGGCCTCAGCGCTCGCGCTTCCCACCGAGATCGAGAGCGATCTCGCCGCCGCTCTAGGGCTCTCCGCCATTGCCGCCTGGATGGCGCTCACCTGGCGTGGTCGCCTCCAGCCCGGGGAGCAGGTGCTCGTTCTGGGGGCCAGTGGTGCGGTCGGACAGGTGGCAGTACAGGCGGCCAGGCTGCTTGGAGCTGGCCGTGTGATTGCCGCCTCGCGCGACGAGGACGGGCGCGCCCTGGCGCTCTCACGCGGCGCTGATGCCGCCGTTGATCTCTCTGGCGACAGCGTGGACGAGATCAGCAGGCGAATCGCTGCAGCATGTGACGGTCCCCTGCACCTCGTCATCGACCCCGTCTGGGGTCTGCCGGCGGAGGCCGCCGCCCGCGTACTTGCTCCAGAGGGAAGGCTCGTCAATATCGGCTCTGCCGCCGGAGCCTCGGCGCGCTTTGAGTCAGCCATCGTGCGCAGCCGTTTGCATACTATCCTGGGCTATACCAACAATGCGCTGACCCACGAGCAGAAAGCCCAGGCCCTCACGCAAATCCTCGCACACGCCGCTGCAGGTCGCTGCACGGTCGAGAGGGAGATGGTTCCGCTTGAGCAAGTTGCCCAGGCCTGGGAGCGTCAGGCCGCCTTTGCCCGCCGCAAGTTCATCCTCGTGCCCTGAGGAACAAATCTGGCATGTATCTCTCCTTTCGTGATTGGCTTCAGAAACACTTTGAGGCGACAAGAAATGGCTCTGCAATGCATGAATCACCAAGTACGACGGAGACTCAAAATAGGTTCACTATCGCTTTTGATGAGGCAAGCCAAACAGCTTCGGGAAGCCACATCGTGTGGGTAGACATCCTGCCTCACTTGTTCAGACGCAAACGGTCTGGTATACTCGTTCTAGAGCGCTCTGAGTGTGTAGCATCCTGCCTTCGCGAGAAATTGACATCTTTTGCCGCAGGCGTGCAACATCTTTTCTCAGAGCCGCACGAAATTCGGACGTAGTTGTTCAATCGGCCTCAAATGCCGATTCATACCAGGCGAACGGCGAACCCGCGACACCCTGCCTTCCAAGCAGGGTGTCGCGGGTTCGAGTCCCGTCTCCCGCTCCGCCGTATAGACCGTCTCTGTGCAGGCCGATCAGAAGCCGCCCGGTGGCAACCGGGCAGCGATACGGCAAGCAAGGAGGCGGTTTTTCTATGGACAAAAAGCGTACAGCGACATCCTGCCTCGATTTCGCGCGACATCCTGCCTTCGCGAGTTCGCGTTCCGCAGGAACCTGCCCGGCGGTGACGTGTCAGCCATCTGCCGACCGAGCGAATAAAATGGTGCGCTGTCATTTGCTGATCCTTTCCGTCTCCTTGCTCCTCCTCACCCGACGAGCGTCAAGCGATTCTCGCCTCTCCTCCACGCCTGTCCCACAGACGCGCTCTATGCGTTCAACGAGGGATGGTTCTCCCCATCGTCTGCGCTCCGCCAGGGAATGCGGCCGCCGATCTATCTCTTGCTTTTCCATCACATCGAGCGCGTTTCGATAGAAGATGCGCATCAGCCAGGGACGGAACGGGCGGCCTTGCTGGAAGCGTGGTAGACCACGCCAGGCCAGCAGAAACGCTCCCTGGGTGATCTCTGCCACCAGCGCGCGCTGATGGCAGAGGCGCAGTGCTGCCGCCTGAGCTATGGCATGATGCGCCTCCCAGAGCTGCCGAAAGGCCTCCTGATCTCCACAAGCGGTCTGCCTCATGAGGTCAGCCTCGCAAGTCGTCATGCATTTCCACCTTCTGTAGCAATAGTACACCCGAAGGTGGGCAAAAGGTTCCCACTGCTCCGACACCGACACACATCCTCTTGCGCACAGCTTTTCGCCGAGGAACTCACCCGGTGCCGGACATCCAACTAGACAACAAAAGATGTCTATGCTATTGTTCCCCATGCGGCTCTTGCGCATCGACAAAGAGTGAGAGAGCGGGAGGGAACAGTGCCAGCTCGACCCATCATCTTCCTCGACGATGGCGGCGTCATGAATGACAACAACGTGCGTGCCTTGCAGTGGCAACGGCTGGTCGGCGAGTACTTCGTCCCGCTGCTCGGCGGCTCGCCTGAAGCGTGGTCCCGCGCGAACCGGGTGGTCGCTGACCGCCTGTTCGAGCCAGATGCCTGGCGAAGGCGGGTCCGGGCTGCTGCCGATTACCGCAGCTTTGATCGCGACTACCAGGTCGAGTGGTTGCAGGGCATGTGTGCGTTGGTGGGGATTGAGACCCCACCCGAAGAGGAGTGCCTGTACCTTGCTCGCCGCGCGGCGGCTTTCATTACCCGCCGCGTCCAGGCGGCCTTTCCCGGCGTAGGAGACACCATCCGCGCGGTGCACCGCCAGGGCTACCGGCTCCACACGGCCTCTGGCGAGGCCTCACTCGACCTGGAAGGCTACCTGCAGGCCATGAGGGTGCGCGACTGTTTCGGTCGCCTCTACGGCCCGGATTTGATCGAGACACTGAAGGAGGGGTCGGAGTACTACGAGCGCATCTTCGCTGATCTCGGCATCGCGGCCGCAGACGCGCTGGTGGTGGACGACAGCCCCCGCGCCACCCGGTGGGCCACGCAGGTGGGAGCCCGGACGGTGCTGGTCGGGGACTCGTCACTACTGCGTACTGGAGCAACCGTTCAGATTGGGAGCCTCGTCGAACTGCCTGCCCTGCTACAACAACTGGACTGATTCAATGCCTTGAGGCTATCGCGTAGAGCATCGAGGGTAGGCAGGCCCAGCGACAGTGGCGAACCTCGGGTGGGATCTGCCGGCAATGGTTCTCACAGAGCCATCCCTGCGCAAAGCCGAGCACAACGGCGCTGTGCCGGGCGGCCAGAGAGAAGACGCCCACCCGCCTCGATACGAATCCTTG
>Ga0207646_10002771_pt1 | contig 20468 bp, 21 predicted proteins | sample KBSK5502metaG_FD_184343 | JGI IMG/M metagenome (GOLD analysis project Ga0207646, IMG submission 184343) | Corn, switchgrass and miscanthus rhizosphere microbial communities from Kellogg Biological Station, Michigan, USA - KBS K5-50-2 metaG... | ecosystem: Host-associated > Plants > Roots >...
ATTCGAGGACCAGGCCACGGTAAAGAGATTCCGGCGAACCGGCGCCCATGTCTGGCTGATGCCGGAAAACCCTAGCTACGAGCCGATCCCCGCTGATAACTACCAGATCATGGGCAAGGTGGTGACTACGCTTCACAGCCGCCGGACCGGCTAGCGCGGAATGGGCCGGATCTCGGACATGCGCTCGGCAAAGTGCCATCGGTGCCCCTCCAGGTCGAGGGCCTCGTAGCGCCGGTCGCCCCAGAACATATCCTCCAGCGGCATGACGATCTGGGCGCCCTCCGATTCGGCCCGGCGGTAGTGGGCGTCGATGTCGCGCACGTACACGTTGACCAGGGCCGTGGGGGCGCCCAGCTCCAGTGGGCTGTGCAGGCCATGACGATCCTCCCCGGCCCGGCCGATCATGACCACGCCGTCTCCGATCTCCAGCCAGGCCAGCATTCCCTCGGGGTGCTCCATCCGTGATTCCCGGCGTTCGACGAGGCCGAACGCCCGGGTCAGGAAGTCCAGGGCGGCCACCTCGTCCCGGTAGGCAAGGCGCGGATAGATAGACGGGGTGCGACGATGCTCGACCGCGCCGTCTGGCCCAGTGATGGCCGACATCAGACGGGCCTTCTCCCGGGCCAGGATCTCGGGGTCGGGAGGATCGTCCGGCAGCAGCCGGTCGGGGCGGGACCGGCGCAGGGGTTCGAGGTCGTCGGTCATGTCTCACCTCCAGCGTCGCACGGAGTGAGGGGCAAATCGGTGATGGTGTCCCGGCCCTGGGTCAGTGCGGCTAGCCGGGCCCGGCCCCGGCTAAGGCGGGAGCGCACCGTCCCCACCGGTACGCCGAGGGCCAAGGCTATCTCGTCGTAGCTCAGCTCCTCCCAGGCGTAGAGCAGGAGGGCCTGCCGCTCGGCCTCGGGGAGTGTCCCGATGGCGTCCATGACCCGGGTCCAGCGGGCGCCGGCGTCAGCCGCAGCCACCGCCCGCTCCGCCGGGTCGTCGTCCAGCAGCTGCCCGGCGGAGACCCGGGCCATGGCCCGGAACCTCCGGGCCTCGCTCCTGTAGTGCTTGGCCACCACGTTGGTGGCGATGCCGTACAGCCAGGGCCGGGCCGAGTCCCGGTCCCGCTCGAAGGCCGACCGCCGTTCGAAGGCGATCCGGAACACTTCTCCCAGCAGGTCCTCGGCCTCGGCTGGGTCGACGCGCCGGGCCAGGAAACGGAGGAGTGTCGATCCGTGCCGGTCGAAGATGGCGCCGAAGGCCCCCGGCGTCTCCAGCGAGTCGGCGATCACAGCACCGTCTGACTCCTCCATGCTCAGTTGTTCCCCGTTCCCCCGGTCCTGGTTCGCGCCCCGGCCCGGGAGACGATTGTCACATCACCGCGGCCCGGCCGGGAACCAGGGCACCGCCAGGGGGAAACAACAGGCACGCACATCCGTTGCAGGCAGGAGGACCGCATGCGCGCCATACGCATTATGGCCAACCTCCGGGTAGCTGACGTTGAGGCAGCGAAGAGCTTCTACACCGGCTACCTCGGGCTGAGTACCGAGGAGTTCAACATGGGATGGGTGGCCCGCTACACCTCTCCCGACACCGGGGCGAACGTCCAGCTCGTAACGCGCGACGCAACCGCTTCCGAAGACTCGGTCATTTCCGTCCACACGCCTGACGTCGAAGGTGCCTATGAAGAAGCGCAGAAACTTGGCTACGAGATCGTGAAACCGATAACTACAGAGCCATGGGGCGTGCGCCGGTTCTTCGTCCGGGCACCAGACGGCAACGTCATCAACATCGTGTATCACCGGGACTAAAACAGCGGCGCGGACCTGGCCACTGCGGAGCTCCTCAACGAGGCAAGGGCCGTGTCCATTCACGGTGTTGAGTAGCGCGTCCTGGAGAGCCGGTCGGCTACTGCGAGGTAGGGCCGGGCCTCCTGGCGGTGGCCGGGTCTCCAGCTCCTGCTCGAAGGGAGCAAACCCGTCCACCCCCGCACGCAGCGCCAGCTTGGCGATCACCGGCCTGCCGCTGGCGGTGACAGCCTCGATGACGTACGCGGCGCTGCCGCCATCGAGCGGACGGCCATAGGCGATCGACCAGTCCGCGGCCAAGCTGGCAAGGATGCCTGGCAGATCCTCCAGCCAGCGGGACCCGGCCGGGCCGAGGGCTGTGACGGAGGTCATCAGCCGCTCCGGCACGGCGACTGAGTCCATGGGGTCATTGTGGGCCACGCGGGTGGCCCTGACATGCCACCCCGGCCGGCCCTGGCCGCCGTCATGCCTTCGCGTCATCGCAAGCCACGGCCTGGCGGCGCGGCGGACGACCCTTTTCGGTAGCCCCGGGCAATCAGGCAGGACCGCGAGCGGCCAGAACCGGTCACCGGCTATAGGCTCCTGGAGCAGTTAGTCGTTGAAGGTCATGACTACCTTCTCGGCGGCGCCGGGGGTGAGCGCGAGCTGGAATGCGCGTCCGGCGTCGGTGAAGGGGACGCGGTGGCTGATCAGCCGGGAGAAGCGCTGCTGGTGCTCCGCGATCTCCGGGGTGACCTCGAAGATCTCGGTGGGGTAGCCGTGGGACGCGATGATGGTCATCTCGCTGCGCAGCATCGCGCCCAAGTCGATGGGCTCGGGTTTTTTGTGCACCGCGACGGTGACCAGCTTCGCGCCCCACTTGGCGGCGCGCAGCGCGGTGTTGACGACGGCGGCGGCGCCGGCCGCGTCGATGTAGATGTCGGTGTCCGGGCGGGCCGCGCCGAGCGCGTTGGTGCTGTGGCCGTGCAGGCCGGTCAGCCGGGTGGTCACGTCTTCGCGGGAGGAGTCGATGACCGCGTCCGCGCCGGCGGCCAGCGCCGTCTGCAGGCGGGCTGGGATGACGTCGGCCACGGTCACCTGCCTGACCCCGCGTAGCTTGAGCCAGATCACCGCGCCGAGCCCGATGGGCCCGGCGCCGAACACCACCACCTTGTCCGCGGTCCGCGCCTGCGAGCGGTTGACGCAGTGCCGGGCGACCGCCATCGGCTCGTTGAGCGCGGCGATCTCGAAGGGCAGGGTGTCCGGGAAGACCGCCACGCTCGTGCCCGCGACGGCGTTCCCGATGAGCAGGTACTCGCTCATGCCGCCCAGCGTGCCGCCGCAGCCGATGATGCCGGACGGCGCGGCCTGCGGGTTGACCACCACCCGGTCGCCGGTCTTCAGGCCGGTGACCTCGGCGCCTATCTCGACGACCTCGCCGGCCGGCTCGTGCCCGAGCGGGATGGATGCCGTCTGCCCGTTCGGGCCCAGTGGCATGCCTCCCATCTGCACGAAGGCCGCGTCGGTGCCGCAGATGCCGCAGGCGCGTACCCGCACCAGCACGTCCCTGGGCCCGGGAGCCGGGCGCTGGATCTCTGCTACCTTGATCGTGCCCGGCGCGGCGGTCCGCACCGATTTCATCGTCGGCATGGGAACTCTTCCTTTCTGGTTCTGGTAACTGGCGTGTGCGTCAGGCCCGCTTGGCGCGGCGCAGGTACAGGGCGGCGCCGGCGCCGAGCGCGACGATGCCCATTCCGGCGGCGGTCGTGACCTGCTGCGAGCCGTGCAGGGTGTGGCCGTGGACGTGGAGGTGGCTGCCGGCGGCGCCGGCGGCGATGGCGACGGCGGCGTTGAACAGGAACAGGAACCAGAGCACCGGCTTGCGGTTGAGCAGGGCGGACATGACGTTCTTCCTTCCGGGTCGGGGAGCTGCGGGTGGGGTCGACTGGGGACGGGCTGGGGTGACCGGCTTGCGGGTGGGCAGGGCGGACATGACGTTCTTCCCTTCGGATTCAGGGTTGTGCGCGGGGTTGGTTGCGGGGCTGGGTGGGGTCAGATGCCGGCGTGTGCTGCGACGGTGCCGGTGCCTTTCCTGGTGATCAGGGCGGTGGCGGCTCCGGCGAGCGCGACGGCCGCGCCGACCAGGAAGGCGTTGTGCATCCCGGCGGTGAAGGTGGCGTGGCTGATCTGGGTGATCACGTCGGCCGCCTGCGCCGGGGTGCTGTGGGTCACTGGCGCCACCCCGACCGAGACCGCGCTTTTGACCTGGGCGTACTGAGCTGTGGTCAGCGGGGGCAGGTGCGCGGCGTGCCAGCTCGCGGGGAGCAGGCTGTCGATCCTGGCGGACATGATGGCGCCGAGGACGGCGGTGCCGAAGGCGCCGCCGAGCTGCATGGCGGTGGACTGCAGGCCGCCGGCCACGCCGGCCAGCTGGGCGGGGGCGTTGCCGACGATGACGTTGGTGGCGCCGACCATCACCGGGGCCAGGCCCAGGCCGAGCAGCACGAACCAGATGATGGTGCCGTTCGGGCTGGAGGCGGTGGCCAGCCGGGACAGGCCGAACATGGCGACGGCGGCCATGGCCATGCCGGCTGTGATTGGAAGCCGGGGGCCTAGCTTGTTGATCAGCGCACCCGCGACCGGGGAGCCGACGATCAGCATCGCGGTCATCGGCAGCAGGTGCACGCCTGCTTGGATCGGGTCGAGGCCGTGCACGTTCTCCAGGTAGAAGGTCATGAAGAACATGGCGCCGAACAGGGCGAACATGAGCAGGATGACCAGCACCACCCCGGCCGACAGCGACGCCGAGCGGAACAGCTTCAGGGGCAGCAGCGGCTGCCGGGCCCGGGACTCGCGGATGACGAACAGCAGCCCCAGCAGGGCGGCGGCGCCGAGGAAGGCCAGCGTGCGGGCGGAGGCCCAGCCGAAGTCCGGGCCCTTGATCAGGCCGAAGATCAGCGCGAATAGCGCGCCGGCCAGGGTGGCGATGCCGGGGATGTCGAACGAGCTGGCCGCGGCGGCGGGGGTCTCCCTCAGCACGAGCAGGCTCATGGCCAGGGCGGCGGCGCCGACCGGGACGTTGACGTAGAAGCAGGCTTCCCAGCCGATGTGCTGCACCAGCAGCCCGCCGACGATGGGCCCGGCGGCGGTGGACGCGCCGATGACCGCGCCCCACACGCCGATGGCCCCGTTGAGCTTTTCGGCCGGGAACGTCCGGCGGAGCAGAGCCAGGGCGGTCGGCTGCAGCATCGCCCCGAACACGCCCTGCAGCGCGCGGAACGCGATGACCAGGGTGATGCTGCCGGCGATGCTGCCGGACAGGCCGATGGCCGCCGAGCTGGCCGCGAACCCGGCCACCCCGGTGAGGAAGACCTTCTTGTGGCCGAACCGGTCCCCGGCCTTGCCGGCCGGGATCAGGCTGACTGCTAGGGCCAGCAGGTAGGCGTTGCTGATCCACTGGATGCCGGCCAGGGAGGCGTGCAGGTGGGACTGGATGGCCGGGTTGGCCACCGCGACGATGGTGCCGTCCAGGCCCACCATCATCACGCCCATCGCTACCGCCAGCAGCGTCAGCGGCGGGCTGCCCCGCCAGCGGCGGCCCCTGCCGCCGGGAGCCGCGGGCCGGTGGGTGCGGCCGGTGCGGGCCGGGGCCGTGGTGCTTGTCATGAGATCTCCCGGTGGACAAGTGGGTTACTTAACTTAGGTAAGCGACATTATCGGCCGGTCGGTTGCCTGTCAAGTTACCTAACTCAGGTAAGTAATGTAGGATGGGTCACATGCCTGAGACTCAGCTAGAACCCGCCGCCGCCCCGGCCGCGGATGCCGCCGATGCTGCGGAGATCTTGCGGGCGATCACCCGGATCGGCTACCTGATCACCCGGACCCGGCGCCATGACGTGGTCCGGACCGTGGCCGCGGTGCCGCTGGACCGGGCCGCCGTGATGGTCCTGGGGCAGCTCGCCGAGGCCGGGCCGGTGCGTCCCGGCGAGCTGGCCGCCCGGCTGTCGGTGGAGGCGCCGCACGTCACCCGGCAGGTGCAGCGGCTGCAGCAGGCCGGCTACGCGGATCGCGTGCCGGACCCGGACGACCGCCGCGCCCAGCTCATCCAGCTCACCCCCGCAGGCCGGGCAGCAGCCGACCGCATCCGCGAGGCGGGTACCGGCGGCATGCAGGCCGCCCTGGCGCACTGGCCCCCGCAGGAGCTGCACCAGCTCGCTACCCTGCTGCACCGCATGGTCGATGACTTCCTCGCCTACTCCGCCGCCGAAGAACCCGGGCAGCCAGCACGCTGACCACCAGCGCAACTAGGTACAGCAGCCTGGAGGAGTGCTGCTGCCTGCGGCATGGAGGTGCGATAAAGGACGAGTGCCTGCTCGCTCGTCGCCATCGGGCCGGTCGGGTCTGTGCCGGTGCGGGAGGCTGGTTCAGGTGGCGGGCCAGAGATCTTCCGGTTCACGCCCGCGGGTTTCGGGGAGCAGCCAGAACAGCACCATGATCAGTGCCGGGGGCAAGAAGGTGACCAGCCCGGCTGCCGCGAACCGGTGGCCGCCGCCGGCCACCGCGCCGAAGGCGACCAGGCCGGTGACCGCCCCCAGGACGCCTGCGGCCAGCGACCAGCCCGCCACTGAGGCCCGGACCGATGTGGGAAACAACTCGTTGACCATTGACCCGGCCGCCGGGGCGAAGACCGAGGCGGCGAACACGCCGCCGATGTAGCCGGCTAGCAGCGCCGGGGCGGAACCGGTGTAGGTCACGGTGGCGCACAGGGCCACGGTCACCATGGCCAGTGCACCGGTCAGGCGCCGGCCTGCCCGGTCCGCCAGCCACCGTCCAGTCAGGAGCCCGGCCAGCCCGGCAGCGCCGGCCCCTGCCACCATGGCCGCCGTCACGATGCCGGCCTGGCGGAGGACGTTCTGCGCGAAAAGGAAGACGAAGCTGTTGGCCGGCCCGGTAATGACTGACACGGCGAAGGCCAGGATCACGACCACCGCCAGGCGGCGCCGGTACGGCCTGGCCACGGCGCCGAGCACCGGGATCGGATGCCCGGATCCGGCTGCGGCCACGGTGAACCGGTCGGGCTCGGCGATCCAGCGCCCGAGCAGGGGCAGCAGGGCCAAGGGGACCAGCGCCAGGACGAACACGCCGCGGAACCCGAGCGTGCCCGCCGCCAGGCTGTGCACGATGGCGATGGCCCCGGCGCCGGCGCCGTACCCTGCGGCGATGAGCGCCACTGCCCTGGCCCGGTCCCTCGAGGCGGTCTGCTCCGCCGCGGTGACCTGCGCCAGCGCGTTCGTGGCGCTGAGAAGAGGGCGGCCGCAGGCGAAGATGGCCACGAACCCCCAGTAGCCGGGGCTGGCCGCGGCCAGCGCTGTCATGGCCAGCCCTGCGCCGACCGTGCCGAGCAGCAGCATCCGGCGGCCGAAGCGGTCGGCCAGGCCAGTGACGGGAAGCGCGCCCAGCGACGCCAGCCGTATGATAGCCAGCCCGACACCCAGGTCGGTGCCCGACAGCCCGGCCTGGTCGGCGAGGGTTGCGCCGTGGTTCACCTGGCCGAACCCGCGGGCCACGTCGCCCAGGGCGGCTACGACGCCGAACTGCCCGAACCCCGAGGCGAAGGCGGCGACAGCCACCCCGGCTACGGCCCGGTCGTGCCAGCGGCGCAAACGCAACCCGCCCGGCCCAGGTACTGGGACCTTGCCCGGATCAGCGTTCAATGCCGCCTGCCTTGTCCATGACATGTCCCATGCGGGCTCCCATGGCGGCGCGGGGGGAAGGCCGCGACGATGCGCCGGGCTGTGTGACTGGCACTAATGACACCGCCGATGCGCTGAGCAGGTACCGCGGCAGGCCGGGGAAGCACGGCAAGATCACGCAGAAGTTCGTCTCGGCACTTCCTACCTCAAATCCTCCAGGGCACCAGCGTGCCACGGCAACGGGCCGCCGGGCAGATCCCCGCCCAAGCGCATGGGCGACCTGAATGAACCCCCCGGCCGCCGGTGTTTCCTTGCCTATCCGCCTGGTGCGCGATGGAAGCGGTCAGGTTCGGGCAGGCGGCCTTTATCCGCTCGTGTTCAGTGTCAAGCGAGGTTGCTCGTGAGCGCTGTGCTGATCTGCAGAGATAGCAAGGCGTGATGGCGAGCAGTCGCCCGCCTTCCGCGGGGCTGTGCGCTCAGTTCGAAAGGGTTACTGGGAGTCCGAACCGGGGCAAGATGCTGCTGTCAAAGCGTGTCATGGCAGAGACTTGGGTGCCTGAAAGGGTAAGGACCATCAGCCCGACTGTGTAGAAGTCGCCAGTCTCCGGGTCGCGGGCGTAAAAGCCGAAGGCGGGCTGGCTGTTGGCCCGGGCTGGTATCAGCCGGGCGGTCCAGCCGGGCCGGAATGCCGTGGCTGCCAGGAATTTGGCGGCTAGCTCGCGTCCTTGGTACTCCAGCGGAAGCGGCGGCATGGTCAGCCAGGCGTCCTCGGTGAGCATGGCGACTATGCCGTCCACGTCGGCTGCCTCGAATGCCCTGGTGAGCCGGTCTACCAGCTGCCGTTCGGCGGCAGAGTCGGGCGGTGGGGCAGGTTCTCGCTGTCCTGACGATTGCTGGTGGCGCTCCAGCGCTGCGCGGGCGCGCTTGAGCGCGCTGGTAACCGATTCCTCACTGGTGTCCAGGATGCGGGCGGCCTCGCTGGCATGGAATCCCAGCACATCGCGCAAGATGATGGCGGCCCGCTGGCGCGGCGGCAGCAGCTGCAGGGCGGTGATGAAGGCGAGCGAGATCGATTCCCTGGACTCGTACCGGGCTTCCGGACCGGGTCCGCTGTCGGGAAGGCCCTCGAGCAGGACGTCTGGGTAGGGCTCAAGCCACAGCAGCTCGCCGAGCCGGGTCGGCTCGGGCGGCACGAGCCCTGCTGGTGGCGCGCTGACCGGCGGCCGCCTGCGGGCCGATCGCAGCGCGTCCAGGCATCGGCTCGTGGCGACCCGGTACAGCCAGGTCCGGACCGAGGCACGCCCCTCGAACCCAGCCAGGCCCTGCCAGGCCGACAGCAAGGTGTCTTGCAGCGCGTCCTCGGCGTCGGCCACCGAGCCGAGAAACCGGTAGCAGTGCACCTGCAGCTCGCGCCGGTACGGATCGACAAGCTGGCCAAACGCGTCCCCGTCTCCGGCTTGTGCCCGGGCGAGCAAGTCCACCGTCACCGCGCAACCCTCCCGTCGCCGCTTCCTCCGGCTCCACGCCAGGTGGGCCGATACAGACGACGGCGCGCAAGGAAACTGGGCGCCCGCCGCCCGCCCAGTCTTCCCCGCTGGCCGCCGTCTAGATCAGCAGTACCGGAGTTCCGCTAGCCCGTAAAGGAGAATCCAGATGTCTGCTCAGAACGAATCACCAGCCGTCGCCATCGCCAGCGCGCACGTCGAAGCCTGGAGCAACCACGACTTTGACACCGCACGACACGGCCTCGCACCCGACGTCAGGGTCACGGCCGTGACGACGCAGCCGATGCCGCCGGCCACCGACCTGACCGGCGCCGACGACTACATGATCGGCCTGACCCAGTTCGCGCAGGCCGTCGTGCCCGGCAGCCTGCGCATCCTCGCCAGCACCGGCGACGAGCGCAACGCGCTGCTCATGCTGACCGTCGAGGCGGACTTCGGCGCCGGGAAGGCCACGCTCCCCGGTGCCCGGCTCTACCTGCTGGACGAGGACAACAAGATCAAGACCGAGCATGTCATCTTCTACGCAGCGCAGAACTGACCAGGCGCGGGGCCGGGGTGGTGTCACCCCGGCCCCGGCCGGCCACCGAAAACACGCGCGCCCGAGCCTGGCAGCCGGCTGCGGGAGCGGCCTCCGATAGAGGGCACGGCGCCGGGATGGCCCTCGCGCTGGTGCGCCAGACTGAGGGGGGCGCGCCGTGACGCACCCCCAGCCCAGCGGCCTAGGGACGGTCAGACGTCGTAGTAGAGCTCGAACTCGTGCGGGTGCGGGCGCAGCCGGAGTTCATCGAGTTCGGCGGTCCGCTTATAGTCCAGCCAGGTCTCGATCAGGTCCTCGGTGAACACGCCGCCCTCGGTGAGGAAGGCGTGGTCGGCCTCCAGGGTGTCGAGCACCACGTCCAGCGAGCCGGGCACCTGCGGGATGGCAGCCGCCTCGTCCGGCGGCAGCTCGTAGAGGTCCTTGTCTACCGGCTCCGGCGGCTCGATCTTGTTCTTGATTCCGTCCAGGCCCGCCATCAGCATCGCGGCAAAGGCGAGGTAGGGATTGCAGGACGGGTCGGGGACGCGGAACTCGACCCGCTTGGCCTTCGGGTTGGTGCCGGTGATCGGGATCCGGGCGCAGGCCGAGCGGTTGCGCTGCGAGTAGACCAGGTTGACCGGGGCCTCGAAGCCGGGCACCAGCCGGTGGTAGGAGTTCGCCGTCGGGTTGGTGAACGCCAGCAGCGAGGGCGCGTGCTTGAGCAGGCCGCCGATGTAATACCGGCCGGTGTCGGACAGGCCCGCGTAGCCGACCTCGTCGTAGAACAGCGGCGAGCCGTCCTTCCAGATCGACTGGTGGCAGTGCATCCCGTTGCCGTTGTCGCCGAACAGCGGCTTGGGCATGAACGTCACGGTCTTGCCCGCCGCCCGGGCGGTGTTCTTGATCACGTACTTGTACAGCATCAGCTTGTCCGCCATCGACAGCAGCGGGCTGAACCTGATGTCGATCTCCGCCTGGCCGGCCGTGCCCACCTCGTGGTGCTGCATCTCGACCTCGATGCCGCACTCGATCAGCTTGCGGACCATCTCCGAGCGCAGGTCGGTGTAGTGGTCCATCGGCGGCACCGGGAAGTAACCGCCCTTGAACCTGGGCTTGTAGGCGAGGTTGTGGCCGTCCTCCTCCTTGCCGGTGTTCCACGCGCCCTCGAGAGAATCGATGTGGTAGTAGCCCTCGTTCGAGGAGGTCGAGAAGCGGGCCGAGTCGAAGATGTAGAACTCCGCCTCCGGGCCGAAGAATGCCGTGTCGCCGATTCCCGTGCCGCGCAGGTAGTCCTCGGCCTTGCGAGCGACGTTCCGCGGGTCCCTGGTGTAGGCCGCGCCGGTCAGCGGGTCGTGCACGAAGAAGGTGATGTTCAGGGTCTTGTGCGTCCGGAACGGGTCGAGCACCGCGGTGGAGGGGTCGGGCAGTAGCTGCATGTCCGACTCGTGGATCTGCTGGAAACCGCGGATCGACGAGCCGTCGAACATGAGGCCGTCGGTGAAGACCCCCTCACCGAACGACGCAGTGGGCACGGTGAAGTGCTGCATCGTTCCGGGCAGGTCGCAGAACCTGACGTCGACGAACTCCACGTTTTCCTCTGCGATGAAGCGGAGGACCTCCTCGGCACTGCTGAACATCAACCCTCCAGGGTCCAGGGCACGCTTTCGATTCTCAAGGCACGCGAGTAGGACGTTAGCCGCTGGCAATTTCCGTGCCGTGTCTGCCGTGTTTCACAGATGTTACGCGCCGGCGACCGAGGTCAAGCCACCATTATGGCCCGCCGCTGGCTACCTCGCCTAGAACGGATACCGTGGTGTCGTGGCCAAGAAACCCCGTAACCGGCGCGGTGCAGGCCCGGCGCGGTCCGGCGCGGCTGGCCGTCCTGGCCCTCCGGCGGCCGGCGCGGCCCCGGCCAGCCCGGCCCGGGCTGGCGCCCCGGCTAGCGCCGCGGCCGGCACTGCGCAGCTGACCGCCCGGCCGGCCACCGGCAAGGCGGCGACCTATCCGGGCCAGGGGCTCGGGCTGCCCGAGCACGGCCCGGGCAGCGTGGCCAGCATGCCCCGCCGGGTCCTGGCGCTGTTCATCGACTGGCTGCTCAGCATGCTCATCGCGTACTGGCTGACCCACTCGCAGTTCTGGACCATCGCCGTCTTCGCGGTCGAGGTCTACGTGCTCACCGCGACGACGGGGTTCACCGTCGGGAAGCGGCTGATGGGCATCAGGACGATACGGATCAACGGCGGCCTGGTCGGATTCTGGTGGGCACTGGTCCGGACGGCGATCCTGCTCACCGTGGTCCCGCCGCTGCTGACCGACCGCGACCTGCGCGGCCTGCACGACCGCGCGTCGGACACGGTCGTCATCCGGATGTAGGCCAAGGTTTGCGGCCTTGCTGGTCTTGCCATGCCTTCCGCGCTCAGCCGCTCAGCGACCTAGCGGGTTGGCGGCTTAGCGGGCCTTCGGCCTGGGCATCTTGGGCTGCCTGATATTCCTCGGGATCGGCCCCTTCGGCGCCTGCAGCGACGGCTGCAGCGCCTTGAGCCGGTGGTTGATGTCGCTGACCGCGGCCGGCTTGAGGTTGCGCGGCAACCGCATGACCTTGCGCTGCAGCTTGCTGACGGGAATCTGTCCCTCGCCGTCCCCGACCTGGAACTCGAAGATCGGCACCTCGTAAGCCACCCGGGCGACTCGCTTCTTCTCCGCCGCCATCAGGCTGGCCAGCCGGTTGGGCGAGCCCTCGCCGACCAGGATGACGCCCGGTCGGCCCACGGCCCGGTGCACCACGTCCATGTTCCTGTTGGCGCCGACTGCCGGGGTCACCGTCCAGTTGCCGCGCAGGTTCTGCAGCACGGCGGCCGCCGCGCCGGGCTGGCCCTCGATGGCCGCGTACTGCGCCGCCTGCGCGAACCGGCCGAACAAGATCAACGCGACCAGCAGGCCGAGAAGCACGCCCAGGGGAATGAGGAACGGGGCCAGCCCGGTGAGCAACCCGACGATCACCAGAATCGCCAGCACACCGAGGCCGCTGCCGATGATGATCGGCATCGCCTTCGGGTTGGACTTGCGTATCAGCCCGGCGACCATGCGGATCTGCTTCAGCCGCCCTGCGTTCGCCAGGTCCTCGGCGTCCCTCGTAACGGCCGGGTCAGCGGCCCCGGCCTTTCTTGACATGCGTGCCATGCTCCGCAGCATACGGTTAAGCCGCCCCGGACAGAAACCGCCGGGCTTCGGTGAATTCCCGTGCTACCCCGAACCCGCCCGCTTACGCACAAACCCGGCTCGCCGGTTGTCACGATCTCCGGCGCGCTCGTGGTGGGAGAAACAACCCGGACGGACCGGGCGCCGAGGGTACTTACCGTGCCGGCACGGAACCGGCCCGCTGCTCGATGGCCTGGGCGTACAGCCGTCCGGCCCGGTACGAGGACCGCACCAGCGGCCCGGACATCACGCCCGCGAACCCGAGTTCCTCCGCCTCCTCGCGCAGCTCCACGAACTCTTCGGGCTTGACCCACCGCTCGACCGGGTGATGCCGCGGCGTGGGCCGGAGGTACTGGGTGATGGTCAGCAGGTCGCAGCCGACCGCGCGCAGGTCCTTCATGGCCTCGGTGACCTCGTGCCGCTCCTCGCCCAGCCCGAGGATCAGGTTGGACTTGGTGACCAGCCCGGCCTCGCAGGCCGCGCGCAGCACGTCGAGCGAGCGCGAGTACCTGAAGCCGGGCCTGATCCGCCGGAAGATCCGCGGCACGGTCTCGATGTTGTGCGCGAGGACCTCGGGCCGGGCGCTGAAGACCTCCGCCAGCCGGTCCGGCTCGGCGTTGAAGTCGGGAATGAGCAGTTCCACACCGCAGCCGGGGATGGCGGCGTGGATCTCACGGCAGACCTGCGCGTACAGCCACGCGCCGCCGTCGGCCAGGTCGTCACGCGCGACGCCGGTCACGGTCGCGTACTTCAGGCCCATAGCGGCAACGGACTCCGCGACCCGGCGCGGCTCGCCCCTGTCGAGCGGCAGCGGCTTGCCGGTGTCGATCTGGCAGAAGTCGCACCGCCGGGTGCACTGGTCGCCGCCGATGAGGAAGGTCGCCTCGCGGTCTTCCCAGCACTCGAAGATGTTCGGGCAGCCGGCCTCCTCGCACACCGTGTGCAGGCCTTCGCTCCGGACCAGCGTCTTCAGTTCGGTGTAGGAAGGTCCGGTGCGGAGCCTGGTCTTGATCCACGGCGGCTTCCGCTCGATCGGGACCTGGCTGTTGCGAGCCTCGAGGCGGAGCATGCGCCGGCCTTCGGGTGCGAGTACCACCCTTCCAGGGTATGTCGCCGCGGACGCGTGGCCGTATGGCGCACAGCATGATCTTGCGCACGCCGTGGTGACCAGCCGGGATAGCAGATCGGACCGGCCGAGGCTGGCCCTAGCGGGCCGCCAGCGGGACGGCCTCCGGCTGCGCGGCCGCCTCCAGCGGCGGGCCGGCCAGCACGCCGGCGTCGTAGACGTGCCGCCAGGTGGGGTACCCGAGGACGTCGGCGAGATGGCGCTTCATCACCGGCGTCACCTCGGCCACCGTGATGTCGCGGCCGGTCTCCGCGGACAGTGTGGTCGTCCCGGCGTCGCGGATGCCGCACGGCACGATGCGGTCGTACCAGGACAGGTCGCAGTTCGCGTTAAGCGCGAACCCGTGCATGGTGACGCCCCGGGCCACCCGGGCGCCGATCGCGCCGACCTTGCGGTCCGGCAGGGTCTCGTCGCCGGGTACCCAGGTGCCGCTGCGGCCCGGCACGCGCCCAGTGATGACGTCGAACTCGGCGCACGTCCGGATCATGGCCTCTTCCAGCGCGCGCACGTAGGCGACCACGTCCAGCGGCTCGCGGAGCTTGATAATCGGGTACCCGGTCAGCTGACCGGGACCGTGCCATGTGATCTTGCCGCCGCGGTCCACGTCGATGACCGGCGCTCCCGGATCGCCGAACGGCCGGTCGGACACGGCCGTCCGCTTGCCCGCCGTGTACACCGGCTCGTGCTCGAGCAGCAGGCAGCTGTCGGGAACCTCGTCGGCCACCCGGCGGGCGTGCACGCGCCGCTGAAGGTCCCAGCCCTCGCGGTATTCCACGGGTGTCGCGCCGAACTCAAAGTAGACAAGCTCGCTCACTTTTCCCAGCTTACGCCCGGCCGGGCCGCAGACAGTCCGGGCCGCGCCCAGGGGTGCGGCGCCGTGCGCAGCCAGCGCGCAGCTAGCTCGCAGCGCACGGAGGGACAATGAGATGGTGATAGACAAGGCCGAATTGCGCCGTATGAGCGGGGCCGAACGCCGCGAGCTAGCCGCCCTGCTGGCCGAGCTCGACGCTAGCCAGACGGAACCGGTCCGTGCCGACCCGTACCAGATCGACCCGGTGCTGCGCCGGGAACGGCGGCTGGCGCTGCTGGTCTCGGCGGCCTGCTGCGTCGTCCTAGCCGGCTGGACCGTGCTGCTCGCGGCCACCCTGCCGCATCACTTCGACGCCCATCACTGGCGTGCCGTCTGGGTGAACTTCGACGTGTTCCTGTTCGCGGCGTTCGCGGTGACCGCGTGGGCGATCTGGCGCGAGCGGCAGGTTCTGATCCTGCTCCTGGTGCTCATCGGCACCATGCTCTGCTGCGACGCCTGGTTTGACGTGGGCACGTCGCTGGCGACCAGCGGCTTCGGGATAAGCCTGCTATCCGCGGTCCTGGCCGAGCTGCCGCTCGCCTTCCTGGCCTTCGCCGGTGCGCGCCGCCTGCTCAGGGCCACGGTCGCCGCCGGGATCCTAGCCGGTGCCAGGGTTCAGGCCAGCCATGCGGTCCCTGGAGCGCAGGCCGGCCCCGAGGTCCTCGACTGGGCCAAGGTCGGTAGCTGGGGCCGGACCTGCGCGGGTCAGTCCCTGCGCCGTGCGCCCCTGGTCGGCGCCGGTCTTGACGAGGCCTTGCCGCGCAGCCGCGCCGAGCGCCAGGCCGACCGGGCCAGGCGTTCCGACCGCGAGAGGAGGTCCGGTCAGCCGGCCTGACCGGTGCCCGTCGCAGAATGGTTATGTGATCACTGAGGCTGAACTACGCCGGATGACCCCGGATGAGCGGCGTCAGCTGGCCCGGACCCTGGCCGGCATCGACCTGCCGCACCCGCTGCTCGATCCCAGGCTCCGCCGCCGCAGGCGGTTCGGCCTGCTGTTCATGACCACGTGCTGTGTCGCGCTGGCCGCCTGGATCGCGGTCCTCATCCTGACCCTGCCCGGGCGATACACCTCACACGACTGGCGGGCCGTGTGGGTGGGTCTGGATATCGCCGAGCTGGCCGGCTTCGCCGCGACCGCCTGGGCGGCCTGGAATCAGCGCCAGGTCCTCATCGTCCTCATGAACGTCACCGGCACCCTGCTGGTCTGCGATGCCTGGTTCGACCTCGCGCTCGCCTACGGCTCGCGCGGCTTCGCGATGAGCCTCGTCTCCGCCCTGGTGGTCGAGCTGCCGCTGGCCGCGTTGCTGTTCATCAGCGCCCGGCGGCTGGTCCGCGTCACCATCAAGACCATGATGCAGCTGAGCGGGATCGCCGGGCCGGTGCCGGCGCTGTGGCGGATCCCGCTGTTCGCGGACGGCCTGGAGGAGGCACTGCCCGCCCGCCTCAGGCCGCGGAGCACGCAGACGCGGGTCCAGATCACCTCCGATGTCACAACGGCAGGAGGCTCCTCGTCTTTAAGAAATCAGAGGATTTCTAGGGATCGGGCGATCCCGAGGGGAGAACAGTGGACACGAGCCAGTACACCCGATACCGCCCGCTGATGTTCTCGATCGCCTACCGGATGACCGGCAGCGTTAGTGACGCCGAGGACATCGTGCAGGAGGCCTTCCTGCGGGCTGGCAAGGACGGCAAGAATGCCGAGGTCGAGTCGCCCAAGGCGTACCTAGCCACTATCACCACCCGGCTGGCCATCGACCACCCGCGCTCGGCCCGCGTCCGCCGCGAGTCTTACATCGGCACCTGGCTGCCCGAGCCGCTGCTCGCCGGCGCCCCGGTGGGTCCGAGGGCTTCCAGGAGCGAAGCCGATCCGGCCGAACTCGCCGAGACCTCCGACTCCCTGTCGATGGCGTTCTTGGTGCTGCTGGAGAGCCTGGCCCCGGCCGAACGTGCCGTGTTCCTGCTCCGCGAGGTGTTCGGCTACGACTACGGCGAGATCGCTGACATCACCGGCAAGACCGAGGCCGCGTGCCGGCAGACGTTCGCCAGGTCCCGGCGCCGCATCGACGAGGGACGGCCCCGGTTCGAGACTTCCAGGGCCGAGGGTGATGAGCTCACCGCCCTGTTCCTGGCCGCGGCGGACGGTGGCGACATGACCAGCCTGCTCGAGCGGCTGGCCCCCGACGTGGTGTTCTACGGCGACAGCGGCGGCAAGGGCGAGACGACGTTCATTGCCCCGGTGATCGGCCGCGACCGGGTGGCCCGGGTGATCCGCCTCAGTTTCGAGCGGACCCTGGAGCTGGGCGCCTCGCTCCGCGCCGCCTGGGTGAACGGGCAGCCGGGCGTGCTGGCCCGCGACGCCGACGGCGACCTGATCGCGGTCATCGTGTTCGATGTGCTCGGCGGCCAGGTACTGGCTATCCGGACGATCGCCAACCCGGAGAAGTTGCGCCACCTGGGCCCGATCTCGCGCGCCTGGCACGAGCGCTGGGGCCGGCAGGAAGAAGAAAACTGAAGTGTCACGCCCGCGGGGGTGGCCGCGTCGTAGAGGGCGTAGACACAGAGCGCAGGAAAGGAAAGGAATCATGCGAGTCTTCGTCGCGGGGGCAACCGGGGTAATCGGCCAGTACCTGGTCCCCAGCTTGGTCGCGGCGGGCCACGAGGTCACCGGCACCACCCGCTCGACCGCCAAGGCCGCCGCGCTGCAAGCCGCCGGCGCGACGCCCGTCATCGTCGACGGCCTGGACCACCGGGCCGTGCTGGACGCGGTCAAGGCCGCGCAGCCCGAAGTGATCGTGCACCAGATGACCGCGCTGGCCAGCATGCGCAGCTTCCGCAACCCCGACAAGGAGTTCGCCGTCACTAACGAACTGCGGGTCAGGGGCACCGACTACCTGCTGGAAGCCGCGCAGGAGGCGGGTACCCGCCGGTTCATCGCGCAGAGCTTCACCGGCTGGAACAACGCCAGGACCGGCAGCCCGGTCAAGACCGAGGACGATCCGCTCGACCCGGATCCGGTCCCGTCAACCCGCCATTCCATGGCGGCGATCAAGCATGTCGAGGAGACCGTGCCCGGTGCGGTCCCGGAGGGGCTGGTACTGCGGTACGGCGGGTTCTACGGCCACGGCGCCTCGGACTCGATGCTCGACATCGTGCGGAAGCGGCAGATGCCCGTCATCGGCGGGGGCACGGGCATCTGGTCGTTCTGCGAGGTCACCGATGGTGCCGCCGCGACCGCCGCGGCCGTCACCCGCGGCGCGCCCGGCATCTACAATATCGTCGACGACGACCCGGCCCCGGTCCGGGAATGGCTGCCGTACCTGGCGCAGTGCCTGGGCGTGAAGGCCCCGATGCGCGCCCCGGCCTGGCTGGGCAAGCTGCTGGCCGGCGACCTGGTGGTCTCGCTGATGACCCAGGTCCGCGGCGCCTCCAACGCCAAGGCCAAGCGGGAGCTCGGCTGGGCGCCGCGCTACGCGAGCTGGCGCGAGGGCTTCCCGGTCTGGGTGAAAGCGGCAGGGCAGGCCCGTGACACCTGACGACACTGTGCCGCCTGAGGACTACGACGAGTTCAGGCCGCTGATGTTCTCGATCGCCTACCGGATGACCGGGAGCATCAGCGACGCCGAGGACATCGTCCAGGAGGCCTTCCTGCGGCTGACCCGGGTGCTGCGCGACGGCACTAGCATCGACTCGCCCAAGGCCTACCTGGCCACCGTCACCACCCGGCTGGCCATCAGCCACCTGCGGTCCGCCCGGGTGCGGCGGGAGTCCTACGTGGGCGCCTGGCTGCCCGAGCCGCTCCTCGCCGATTCCGAACCCGATCCGGCCGAGCGTGCCGAGATGTCTGACTCGCTGTCGATGGCGTTCCTGGTGCTGCTGGAGAGCCTGACACCGACCGAACGCGCGGTGTTCCTGCTGCACGAGGTGTTCGGCTACGACTACAAGGAGATCGCCGGCATCACCGGCAAGTCCGAGGCGAACTGCCGCCAGATCCTGGCCCGGGCCCGTCATCACGTCGACGACGGCAAGCCGCGCTTCGACGCCTCGCGCGAGCAGCGCAAGGAGGTGGCCCGCCGGTTCTTCGCCGCCGCCGAAGGCGGCGACATGGCAGGCCTGTTCGAGCTGGTCGCGCCGGACGTGGTCATGGTCGGCGATGGCGGCGGCAAGGCCTGGGCGACCGCCCAGCCGCTGTCCGGGGCCGAACAGGTGGTCCGGTTCCTGCTCGGGCTGTACCGGCGGGCCCCGAAGATGGGCGTCCACGTCGAGCCGGCCTGGGTGAACGGCCAGCCCGGCGGGGTCTCCTACGATGGCGAAGGCCGCGTGGTCAACGTGTTCGTACTGGACATCGCCGACGGCCTGGTGCAGACGGTCAGGTCCGTCGTCAACCCCGACAAGCTGCATCATCTGGGGCCGGTCTCGGATCTGGCGCTCCGGCGGGGGGTGCCAGGGGGGTCGACCCCCCGTGGCTAGCACTGCGCCGCGGGACTTAACCTGTCGGCCATGGCCACCGACTTCACCGAGGAAACCGCGGCCGACGCGGTCGTCGACAGCTTCGCGAAGACCCAGGACCCGAGGCTGCGCGAGCTGCTGAGCAGCCTGGTCCGGCACCTGCACGCGTTCGTCAGGGAAACCGAGCCCACCATCTCCGAATGGGAGCGGGCGATCGATTTCCTCACCGCGACCGGCCAGAAATGCGACGACGAGCGGCAGGAATTCATCCTGCTCTCCGACGTGCTCGGCATTTCCATGCTGGTGGAGACGATCAACAACAGGAAAACGGGAGGGGCGACGGAATCCACCGTGCTCGGCCCGTTCCACATGATCGAATCCCCGCGCCGGGAACTCGGCGAGTCCGTCGACTTCGTCGGGACGGGGACGCCGTGCGTGGTCCGCGGCCGGGTCCTCTCGGCCGACGGCACCCCGCTCCCCGGCGCCGAACTCGATGTCTGGCAGGCCAACGACCAGGGCTTCTACGACGTCCAGCAGCCTGGCGTGCAGCCCAGGACCAACGGCCGCGGCCTGTTCACCGCCGACGCGGACGGGGCCTTCTGGTTCCGCACGATCGTGCCGAGCCACTACCCGATCCCGACCGACGGCCCGGTCGGCACGCTGCTGAACGCGACCGAGCGGCATCCGTACCGCCCGGCGCACATCCACTTCATCGTGACCGCACCCGGGCACCGCGCGCTCACCACGCACATTTTCGTGGCGGGCAGCCCGTACATCGAATCGGACGCGGTCTTCGCCGTGAAGAAGAGCCTGATCAAGGAGTTCACCCAGGTCGACGACCCTGCGCAGGCAGCCAGCTATGGTCTCACCGGATCGTTCTGCCTGGCGAATTTCGACATCATCCTGCAGCCAGCGTCCGTCACCCCCTAGCGAAATCCGCTAGCCCCCCGCCTGGTTCACCACCACCCCGGCCGACTTCCCCGCCCCAGACCTCTTTTCCGCCCGGGCTCTTCATGATCGCGGGCAGTTTCGGGCGTATAGCACACGAAAGTGCCCGCGATCATGAAAGCGCCATGATTGGGGATCGGCTGGGCGGGTAGCTCGGGCATCCGAGAAGATCGCGCGCAGGGCGCGGTCGGTGAAGGGTCTTATGCTCCAGGCGATACTGCTGGCCGGGATCGTGGCGGCCCCGCTCGGGTCGGCCGCGCTGTTCCTGCCCGCGCGGCGGCAAGCCCGCCGCGCCGGGGCATGGTCAGCTATCCGCCGATTCGGCTTCGCCGTGATCGGCACGGTCATGCTGGCCGCGGCGGTGGCGGTGATCCTCAAGCTGCCCGGCGCGTCCCAGCACAACCTGCTGGCGG
>Ga0207646_10002772_pt1 | contig 20467 bp, 24 predicted proteins | sample KBSK5502metaG_FD_184343 | JGI IMG/M metagenome (GOLD analysis project Ga0207646, IMG submission 184343) | Corn, switchgrass and miscanthus rhizosphere microbial communities from Kellogg Biological Station, Michigan, USA - KBS K5-50-2 metaG... | ecosystem: Host-associated > Plants > Roots >...
GACGAGGTCGTCAAGGTCTCCGATCTCGCGATCCCCGGCGACGTCACGCTCCTCACCGACGCCGACGAGGTCGTCGCCAAGGTGCTCGCGTCGCGGCTCCAGGCCGAGGCGGCCGAGCTCGCGGCGGAGACGGCGGCCGAGGCTGCCGAGGCCGCCGAGGGCGAGGCCCCGGCCGAGGGCGAGGCCCCGGCCGAGGGCGCGGCCGGCGAGGACGCTGCGGCCACAGCCGGCGACAGCTCCGAGAACTGAGGCCGGGCGGGTCGCTTGCTCGGGGTTCGCTCAGGCGATCGCCCGCCCGCCCCGTTTGAGCCGGCGGCATTCCCGGCTCACCGACGGACGCCGCGCACCGTGACCGTCGGGAGGCGCAACGCGAGCTGACCCGGCCGACGGCGCGCGAGGCGGTGCCGGAGGGCGGCGTCGAACCGGGCCCGGACGTCCGGCTCCAGTCCCTGGACGAGATCCTCCTCGTCGAACTCGGCCATGAACCCGACGAACCCGTCGATCGTGAACGGGTGGACGAGCTCGGCCGCGGTCGCCGTCACCGCGGCGAAGCCGGCCCGCCGCATCTGGGCCGCGGCCGCCGGTGGGTCGGCCAGATCACCGGGTCGATCGGACCATTCGCGGGGCTCCTCGCCGACGTCCACGAGGGCCTCGTCGAAGTCGTCGTCGGGAGCCCAGACGCCGCGGTGGGCGAGCCACGAGACCCAGCCGAACACGCCGCCCGGACGCAGAACGCGCCGAACCTCGCGGAGCGCGCGAGAGCGATTCGGGACGAGCTGAAGCACGAACGACGAGACAGCCACGTCGATGCTGCCCGACTGGAGCCCGAGATCGTCGGCGAAGGCGACGCGCAGATCGAGTCGGGCGCGCTGGTCCGCCGTCAGCAACCGGTTGGCCTCGGCTGACGCCATGTCGATCATTCCGCTCGAGGCATCGATTGCCGTCACCCGGACTCGCGGCCAGCGCCGGAGCAAGGCGAACGACAGCGTCCCAGTTCCGGTGCCGACGTCCAGGATCCGCGTGGCCCCGGCGTCGATCGCGTCGGCGACGACATCGATGGCCGCCACTGCGGCCGGGGCGATGACCGGCGCCCACCAGCGCGCATAGCCCTCGGCGATTCGGTCGTAGCGCTCGGCCTGCTCGGTCATGACGGCCATCGTGCCATGCGGCGCGGGACCGAGGGCGGCGGTCCAGCGGGCCGTTGCCGCGTCCTCACTGCGCCGGCCCCCGAGCTCTCGCCAGTGCCGGCCCCGAGCCCTCGGCGCGCAACAGGCGAGGTCGCTGGCTCGTCTCCGGTGGGCAGCCTGGCTCGAATGTTCATCTCTGACGGTCCGCCCGAAACCGTCCGGGTCCGCGGCGAACATGATGAGCAGCCCGCGCCGTCCGGCGCCACCCGAGAGCCCGCATGACTCGACCCGTCGCCATCCGGATCCTCGTCCTTGCCATCGCCATCGGGCTCGTGGCCCAGGCGCTGCTGCTCGACAACCTGCTCGGCGTCAATGCCCCGATCCTCGCCGGTTGCCTGCTCGGCGCCGCTTTCGGGCTGCGCCCGGCGGGTCGCCGGATCGATCCACTGGATCGCTGGCTGCCCGCCGCGGCGATGGCGATCAGCCTGGGCATCGCCGTCCGGGCAGATCGGGTGCTGCTCGAGCTCGACATCGCGGCCGCCTGCGCCCTCCTGGGCGCGTCGATCGCGGCGATCGCCGGCGAGGCGATCACCAGGCGGTCGGCCATCCGGATCGTGGAGCTTGGGTTCGTCGTGGCCGGCTGGGCCGGGATCGGGATCCTCCGGGTAACCCCCGCGTTGCGCCGGCCTGCGGATCGGGATGCCGATCCGATCACCACCCGACTGCCTGTTTGGGCCGGCCCGATTGCCCGCGGCCTGCTGATCGCGCTCCCCCTCCTGCTCGTCTTCGGCAGCCTGTTCTCGGCGGCCGACGCCGCCTTCGAGCGGCTGATGGGCCGCCTCCTCACGTGGAACGTCGACCTGGGCGAGGTCCCGATTCGCCTTTCGGTCGCGTTCCTGATCGCCTGGGTCGTGGCCGGGCTCCTGGCCGTCGCGTCGGGCGCCCTGGAGGTTACGGGCGCGCGCGCCCATGCTCCGACCGTGCCGGTTCCTCAATCCCTGGGTGCCGCGGCCCTCGGTCTGCCCGATCCGGATCGGTCGGCCACGTTGGCGCCCGCCCTCCGCCTCGGGGCCATCGAGGCGGCCACGATCCTGCTCGCCGTCGACGCGCTGTTCGGGATCTTCGTCATCCTCCAGGTCGCCTACCTGTTCGGCGGCCAGGACACCCTGGCCGCGACCAGCCTGCCCTATGCCCAGTACGCCCGAAGCGGGTTCTTCGAGCTCATGTGGGTGGCGGTCCTCGCCGGCGGGCTGCTCGCGACCGTCCACGCGATCGCGGCGCGCCGGACGCCGGCCCTGGTCGGCGCCGGGCTTGCGCTCGCCGGTCTGACGGCGGTCGTCCTCGCGTCGGCGCTGCTGCGGCTTCGGATCTACCAGAATGCCTATGGCTGGACCGAGCTGCGCTTCTACGTCCTCGCCACGATCGTCTGGCTCGCGATCGGGATCGGGATCACGATCGCTCTCCTCGTGCGCAACCGGATGCGCTGGCTGCTCCACGGCCTCGCGATGGCTGCCGTCGTCGTGCTGCTCGGGATCAACCTGGTCGGGCCGTCGCGTCTGATCGCCGAGCAGAACGTCGCCCGGGTCCTCGATCCCACCCTTGTCCCGCCCGACGGCAAGAGCGGGCTCGACGTCATCTACGCGAAGCGGCTCGGCGATGACGCGGTGCCCGCACTCGTCACCGCGCTTCCGGCGCTGGATCCTTCCGACCGCGAGGAAGTGCTCGGGCAACTCCAGGCGCGTCGCGCTGAGCTCGGTTCGGCGCAGGCGACGGGCTGGCCCTCCTGGAATCTCGGGCGCGAGCTTGCCCGCCAGGCGCTCGTGACCTTGCCGGCGCGCTAGCGGACCACGGACGGAGCTCGCCGCCGAGCGAACCCCCCGGGCTGCGTCAGGCCCCGGACACCGGCGGAGCGGGCGCGGGCGGAGGCGGCGGGGGCCCGGCGTCGATCGGCGGGAAGGCCCCGGGTCGTTGCCAGCCGAGTCGACGGGCCATCCTCAGCCCGACATACCCGACGACCGCCAGGCAGATGAGGATCGGAAGCCAGACGATCGTGAACAGGATCAGGAAGCTCGCGATCGCCTGGCCGACTCCGATGAGCATCGCCGACGCCCGGTCCACTTCGGCGGCCGGATCCCATCGGGCGGCAGCGTCGGCCACGGCGACGACGTCCGTGCCGAACGTCACCGTCAGGGTGGCCATGGCGGCCTTGTCGGACAAGGCGGCCTGCTCGGCCGTCATCCGTTCGATCTCGCCACGGGTGTCGGTCAGGCGCGACTCGATCTCGAGCAAGTCGGAGATCTTCGGGGCGTTCGCCGCGTACCCGACGAGGGCGGCCTCGCTGGCCTTCAGGTTCCGGATCCGGGCATCGAGATCGACGAGCTGACCCGTCACCTCGGCGGCGTCGGTCTGCTCCGCGACCTCGGTCCCGAGATGGCGGATCGCGTCGAGCGCATCCTCCCAGCGGGCGACCGGGATCCGGTACGTGACGGTGGCGAAGACCTTGTCGTTGCTGCGCTGCTGCTGCGACGAGCCGATGTAGCCGCCGAGCCCCCGGATCGCATCGCGACCGGCAACGAGCGCCTCGTCGGTGTCGGCCACGCTCAGCTGCAGCGAACCGGTCCGGACGATCTTCGTGTCATCGACGGGGGCGGCCGGGTTGCCGTTGTCACCTGTCTGCGAACCGCCGTCTCCGCCGGTCTGCGTCCCGGGTGCGTTGCTGCCGGCAGCCGCCGCCTGCGACCCGGCGCGGGCGGCGCCGCCGACGGGAGCCTGCGCGGCCGATCCGCCACACGCGACGACCATCACGGCGAGCCAGGCGAGAACCAGGTGACGGACGATCCGGCCGGTTCGGCGATCGGTGTGAGCGGGAGCGCGCATGGCGCCTTCCTCCTTCGGTCGCCGGGTGGTCCGGCGGCGCGGCCCCGTGGACGCGCGCAGGGCGGCCGCGGTTCCCTTGCCGCGACAGCCGTAGACTTCGGAGGGTGAAGCTGCCGTTCGATCCCCCGCTCGAACCAATGCTCGCCAAGGCGAGCGACGACCTGCCCGCCGCCGGCGGCTGGCTCTACGAGCCGAAGTGGGACGGGTTCCGGGCGATCGTGTTCCGCGATGGCGACGAGGTCCTGATCCAGAGCCGCGATCTGAAGCCCCTCGACCGCTACTTCCCGGAGCTGGCGGCACCGATCCGGGCCAACTTCCCGGAGCGCTGCGTCATCGACGGCGAGGTCGTTATCTCCCGCGATGGCGAGCTCGACTTCGAGGCGCTGCTCCTGCGGATCCACCCCGCGGCGTCGCGCGTCAAGATGCTGGCCGGCGAGAGCCCGGCGAGCTTCGTCGGCTGGGACCTCCTCGCCCTCGGCGACGAGGACCTCCGCGAGGTGAATCAGGCCGAGCGCCGGGCGCGTCTCGAAGCCGTCTTCGGGACCGTCGAGCCGCCGATCCACCTGACCCCGGCCACGCTCGACCGTGCGCTCGCGGCCGACTGGTTCGACCGGTTCGAGGGCGCCGGGCTCGACGGCGTGGTCGCCAAGAAGCTCGATGCGGCGTACCAGCCCGGCAAGCGGGCGATGGTCAAGATCAAGCACCAGCGAACGGCCGACTGCGTCGTGGCCGGCTTCCGGTGGCACAAGAACGGGCCCGGGACCCATGTCGGGTCGCTGCTGCTCGGTCTGTTCGACAACGAGGGGAAGCTCCACCACGTCGGCGTGACCTCGTCCTTCACCTGGGACAAGCGGGCGGCCCTGGTCGAGGTCCTCGAGCCCCTTCGCGAGAACGCCCTCGTCGAACATCCGTGGGGCGAATGGGCCGAATGGGCCGAGGCCGCCGATGCGGCGGGCCAGCGCCTGCCCGGAGCGACCAGCCGCTGGAACCGCGGCAAGGACCTGTCCTGGGAGCCGCTCCGCGCGGAGCGCGTCGTCGAGGTCGCCTACGACCACCTGCAGGGCGATCGGTTCCGGCACGGCACGACGTTCGTTCGCTGGCGTCCCGACAAGCAGCCGGCCGACTGCCGCTACGACCAGCTCGAGGAGACGCCGGCCTACGAGATCGCGAAGATCTTCGGCGGCTGAGTCGATGGCACCCGCATCGGACGACACCTCGATCGAGGCGCGCTTCGCGAACCTCGTCCGAGCGCTTGCGGACGAGCCGGGCGTGGAGCTCGGCGGCGGGCGTCGCGGGTTCGGCAGCGGCGCGCTTCAGGTCCGCGGCCGGATCTTCGCGATGATCAGCCACGACCGCCTCGTGCTCAAGCTGCCGCGCGAGCGGGTCGCCGCCCTGATCGCGGCCGGCACCGGCGGGACGTTCGATGCCGGCAAGGGCAAGCCGCTCGCCGAGTGGCTGGCGCTCGGCGACGCCGACGACGCGACCTGGCGCGATCTCGCCCGAGAGGCGGCGGACTTCGTCGGCGGCGCCTGACCGCGGCGCCGCGGTCGCCGGCTCTCGCGCCGCTAGGCGAGGCGGGCCTCCTCGCTTCGGTGCATCGTCGCAAGAGAGCCCAGATCCGCCAGATCGAGCTCGGCTCCACTGACCTGGGCAACCCGTCCCCGGGTGCTCGCTCGGAGCGTGGCCGTCCGAATTCCGCCCTCCAGCGCCGCGCGCTCTCCGACGATCGCGCCAGGCCCGATTTCCGCGACGCCGTTCCCGTCCACCTCGACGACGAACATCCCGTCGAGGATGAGGAAGACGTCGGTTCCGGGAGCCCCCTGTTCGATGAGAGTCTCGCCGGCGGAGATCGTCCGGACCTGTGGCTTCGCCCCCTTGGCCATGATCGTCGCCGACAGCCTCCGCTCAAGCGCGGTCTCGACCGCGGCGACGACCGCCGGGGAGTCGGCCTGGCCCCAGGGCGTCCGCTCTCCGAACGAGTCGTTGAACCACGAGGTGAAGTCGATCACCCCCGTCTTCTGGACGAGGTTCCCGGCATGGTCGTAGACCCAATGGCGCGGGAACGGGCTTGCACCGATGAGCTCGTGCCGGGACGAGCCATTCGCGTTGAGCGTCAACGCGAGCGTCGTCCACGCGATCGATGGCCAGAACTGGACGAACGGCTTGTGGCGGACCGGCCGCGGTGTGGGAATGCCCATCCGGCCGCCGACGGTCTGGACGAATCTCACCGACGTCTCGTCGACCACGGGATCGGGGCGGATGTCCGCGAGGTGGACGGCCGGGAAGCGGATCGCGGCCGGGCCAAGCCGGACCGTCGTCGCGCCGATGTGCCCCTGGCCGAGATGACCGTACCCGACGATGTGGCCGTCCTCGACCTCGATGAACGCGCGGAGCTCGTTGGCTTCCCGGAATCGGTCCGTTCGGCGGAGCTCCTCGAGATCGTCGAGATGGTCCGGCGGCGTCTCATCGTAGTGCGTGACACCGAGCTCGAACGGAACCTTGGAGAGACCCTCGATCGCCTCGGACGGAATCCAGGAGACGGCGGTGACGGACGACTCGTACCGAGTGCTGGCCACGGGACACCCCTCTTCTCGATGACGGTATGGCCCCGGCGGTAGGTCGCTGAGTATGGACGATCGGGCGGCCCTTACGAACCCGGCGACGCCTTCTTCCGCGGCGACCGCTCGAGCTGGCCCGAGCGGTCGGGCCACTCGAAGCCGGCCCACGGGTCGTAGTCCGGGTCGAGGGCTTCCTGTGCCGGTCGATCCCCTTCCGGGACGTGGATCAGGTTCACCCGGACGCGGTACCAGAGCGATGATCGGCCGCGCATCCCGTCGGTCAGGACGTCGGCCGGCTCGAGGTGGGCCGCCGCCTCCGGGTGGCGGACCTTCCAGCGCTCGAAGCCCTCGAGGGCCTCGGCCTTCGACGCCGCCCGGCTGATCTCGATGACCGGGATCGACGTCTTGCGGCGGCCGGTCGGCGTCGGGCGCGAGCCACCCGGCGTACCACGCGGCGGCATGCCCGGCCACTCGGTCGGGAGTCCTGCGTTCGGGTCGCCGGCGGCCACCGCAGCCGCCCGCTCCGCCGCGACCTCTGGCGGCGGCCCGCCCTCCACGCCGCGCCCCGGCTCGTACTCGCCCTTCGGCCGGCGCGCCCGGGATGGCTGGACCCGCGGCGGCTCGCCGGCCTGCTTGGCGTAGTTCGGCGGCCACGGGGCGTCGCCCTGGCCCTCCGCCTCGTGGCGGGCGCTCAGCTCCAGCAGCGCGTCCAACGTCCCGCGAGCCTCATCGATCCCGGCGCCGGCGTCGCCGCGCTCCGCCACGAGCGCCGGCACCGTCGCGATCGTGAAGTCCTCGGCCACGACGTCGCCGACCTCCGCCCAGCGGAGCGGCATGGAGACCCGGGCGTCCGCCAGCGGTCGGACCGAATACGCGGACGCCACGGTCCGGTCCTTGGCGTTCTGGTTGTAGTCGAGGAAGACGCCGTGGCGCTCCTCCTTCCACCATTTGCTGGTCGCGATCGACGGTGCTCGCTGCTCCACGTCGCGCGCGAGGGCGAGGGCCGCCCGGCGAACCTCGGCGTACGTCCAGCGCGGCTCGATCCGGACGTTGATGTGGATCCCGCGCGAGCCCGACGTCTTCGGCCAGCCGACGAGCCCGACGGCCTCGAGCGCCTGCTGGCAGACCAGGGCGACGTCTCGGATCTGCGGCCACTCGATCCCGGGCACCGGATCGAGGTCGACTCGCAGCTCGTCGGGATGGTCGAGATCCTCGGCCCGAACCGGATGGGGGTTGAGGTCGATGCAGCCGAGGTTGACGACCCACGCCAGACCGGCCGCCTCGTCGAGGACGATCTCGTCGGCCGTCCGCCCCGACGGGAAGGTCAGCTCGGCGGTCCGGATCCAGTCGGGCGTGTTCTCGGGAGCCCGCTTCTGGAAGAACGGCTCCTTGGTGATCCCGTCGACGAACCGCTTCAGGGCCATCGGCCGGCCGCCGGCACCGCGCAGCGCGCCATCGGCCACGGCGAGGTAGTAGCTGACGACGTCCATCTTCGTGTAGCCGGGCTCCGGGAAGTAGACCTTGTCCGGGTTCGAGATCGAGACCTCCCGGCCGCCGATCTCGAGGATCTCCTTGCGAGTCGCCATGGTGCGATGCTAGCCGCCGATCGCAAGGAGGAGGAGATGAGCGTGACGGACCGGACGACCTTCGGGGGCCGGGTGCGCTGGTGGGATCCCTTGAAGGGCCGCGGCCTTGCGGTGATCGATGTTCCCGTCTCTCTCGTCTCGAGGTTGGGTGGGCGGAAGCAGATGCGCTTGGCCGGATCGCTCGGCGGCGTGCCGTTCACCGGCAGCGGAATGCTCGTCGCGGGCGGCGGATATTGCGTGGGCGTGAGCAAGGCAGCCCTGACGGCGGCGGGCATCGGGATCGGAGACGACGTCGAGGTCGTGATCGAGCGGGCCTGACAGCGTTTCGGTCATCCGATCTGCGCAACGCGACGATAGGGTCCGCATGACAGGCACACCCGCACGACCGATGATGGAGCTCCGCACGGACGTCGCCTCCCCATGCTCAGCCAGCCCGAGCCTGCGTGCCTCGTCATCGCCGATATCAGCGGCTACACCGGGTTCCTCGCCGGAACCGAGCTCGACCACGCCCAGGACATCCTCGCCGACCTGATGAGCACGGTGGTCGCCGCGCTCCGGCCGACCTTCCGCCTGGCCAAGCTCGAGGGCGATGCCGCCTTCGTCTTCGCGATGACCGAGGCGGTCGACGGACCCCAGCTGCAGGACACGGTCGAGCGCTGCTACTTCTCGTTCCGTCGCCGGCTGCGAGACGTCGGCCAGGCGTCGAGCTGCGAGTGCAACGCGTGCATCCTCGTCCCGAACCTCGACCTCAAGCTCGTTGCCCACGTCGGTCGGATCGTCCGCCAGCGCGTGGCTTCCCGCGACGAGCTGTTCGGCAGCGACGTGATCGTCGTCCACAGGCTGCTCAAGAACCACGTCGCTGAGTCGACGGGGTTTGCGGCCTACGCCCTCTACAGCGAGGCGTGCATCGCGGCGATGAGCCTCGCCGATCCGGCCGCCGCCGGGCTCGTCGAGCATCGCGAGTCCTTCGAAGGCGTCGGGGAGATCGTCGGCTGGGTTCGGGACCTGCAGGCCGCCTGGGACGACGAGCTGCGCCGGGCCCGGATCGTCGTCGCACCGGCGGACGCCGTGCGGACTTACGAGGTGGTCGTGGCGGCTCCCCCGGCGATGGCCTGGGAGTGGGCGACGTCGCCCGCCCGGCGTCCGCGCTGGCAGGTCGGCGTCGAGGCGGTCCTGCCGCAGGGCGGCCCGCCGGGTCGACGCGGAACGGGGACCGTGAACCACTGCATCCACGGCAAGGACATGGTCGTCGAGGAGGTGCTCGACTGGCAGCCGTACGACTACGTCTCGTACCGGTCGCTGCTCCCGATCCCCGACGTGCCGAAGCTGGTCGACTCGTTCCTGTTCCATGACCTCGGCGACGGCCGGACGCGGATCGAGGTGCGCCTCGGGCGCCCCAGGTCGGCGAAGGATCGAGCGATCGCCGAGGCACTGCTCCCGGCCCTGGACGCCACGTTTGGGGAGGGGCTGGCGGCACTCTCGCGGGCGATCGACGAATCGAACACGGCGTTCGCCGGCGCCGACGACGGCGTCGAGCCGGAGGTGCCTGGGTCGCTTGGCCGCAACGTCCTGGAACCGATCGCGGCCGCGGGTCGATGATGTCGATCCACGCTCCTGTCGTTCGTCATCCGTCTGATGGGGCCGCCGAGCACGTCCCCGGTCCAACAGGAGGCCATCCATGCGCTATCTGCTGCTGATCTACGGTCGGGAACTCGAAGAGGCACCGCCCGACGATGTCGCGGCCGCGTCCCACGCCGCCTATGCCGCGTTCAGCGCGGACGTCAAGGCCCGTGGCCTCTTCCTGGCGGGCGAGGCGCTCACGCCGACCTCGACGGCGACGACCGTCCGAGTCGTTGACGGCGAGACGGTCGCGACCGATGGCCCGTTCGCGGAGACGAAGGAGGCCCTCGGCGGCTTCTACCTCATCGAGGCCCGCGACCTCGACGAGGCAATCGAGACGGCGGCGAAGATCCCGGCTGCGAAGGAGGGGTCGATCGAGGTCCGCCCGATCTGGGAGCTGCCGCCCGAGTACGCCATGGCCGAAGCCGCGGCGAGCGAGGCCCGCGCCGGCGGCTGACGGCCGACGATCGCCCGTCGCTCTGACCCTGTTCGCGTCACCGCCGTTGCCGCCCTCGCCCACCCTCTCGACCAGTGGCGGCGCCCCTTGAGCCGTGACCGTGCTCACGCCGTCGTCGACCGCCTGTTTCGCGAGGAGCAGGGGCGGGCCGTGGCCACCTTGATCCGCGTTCTCGGTGACTTCGATCTTGCCGAGGAGGCGGTCCAGGAGGCGTTCATCACGGCCCTCGAGATCTGGCCGGAGCGGGGAATCCCCGACAATCCGGGCGCCTGGATCACAACGACCGCCCGCAATCGGGCGATCGACCGCATCCGGCGGAGGCGGGTCCTGGCGGAGAAGGCGGAGCTCCTTGGCCGGCAGGCGCTGATCGAGGAGGAGCTCGCGGCGATCGATCCGGACGCAGCGCTCGACGGCGCCGATTCGATGAGCCCGATCGTGGACGACCGGCTCCGGCTGATCTTCACCTGCTGTCATCCGGCCCTGGCGATGGACGCCCGGGTCGCGCTGACGCTGCGCACGCTCGGCGGCCTCTCCACGCCGGAGATCGCCCGTGCGTTCCTCGTCCCCGAGGCGACCCTGGCCCAGCGACTCGTCCGGGCGAAGCGGAAGATCCGCGATGCAGGAATCCCGTACCGGGTGCCGGACGACCACGCCCTGCCGGAGCGGCTCGACGGGGTCCTGCGCGTCTTGTATCTCGTCTTCAACGAGGGCTACGGCGCGTCGTCGGGCGACCGGCTCGTCCGGCGCGAGCTGTCGGCCGAAGCGATCCGCCTCGGCCGGGTCCTGACGTCGCTGATGCCGGACGAGCCGGAGGTCCTCGGGCTGCTGGCGCTGATGATGCTTCACGATGCGCGACGCGAGACGCGGACGGGGCCGGCGGGCGAGCTGGTCCTGCTCGAGGACCAGGATCGGGGCCGCTGGGACCGGACCCGGATCGATGAGGGCCAGGCGCTCCTGGAGCGGGCGATGCGGATGCGGCGCGTCGGGTCGTACCAGCTCCAGGCGGCGATCGCATCCCTCCACGACGAGGCGGCCTCGAGCGACGCGACCGACTGGCCCCAGATCGCCGCGCTCTATCGGATCCTCGGCGACATCCAGCCGTCGCCGGTGGTCGAGCTGAACCGGGCCGTGGCGGTCGCCATGGCCGACGGCCCCGAGGCGGGCCTCGCCGTCGTCGACCGGATCGTTGCCGCCGGTCAGCTCGACGACTACCCGTACCTCCATGCGACGCGGGCCGACCTGTTCCGCCGCCTCGGACGTCGTGCGGAGGCGGCGGAAGCCTATCGCCGCGCCCTCGAGCTCACCGCCAACGAGCCGGAACGGGCCTTCCTCGAACGCCGGATCGCCGAACTCGGCCGCGCCACCGCCTGACCGCGAAGGCGAGGCCACTCAGCTGATCAGGGCGTTGACGATGGCGTCGACATGGGCCTTCTTCGGAACGACGATGAGCGTGCTGACCATCCCGAACATGCCCGCCGTGCCCTCGACGTGGGGGAGGATGTGGCAATGGAAGGCCCACACGCCGGGCCGGTCGGCCGTCACGAGGACGTCGTAGCGCTCGCCCGGGTTGACCCGAGGGTGTCGCACTCGAACGCGGCCGTGCCGAGCGGTCGGCCGTCGCGCTCGATCACCTTCATCACGTACCCGTGGAGGTGCCACGGATGCACCATGATTCCCTCGTTCATGAACCGGATCCGGACCGTTTCGCCCGTCGCCGCGAGGACGGGGACGACCGCCGGGAAACCGTGGCCGTTGATCGTGAACCCGCCGAGTGGAGTCGTTCGAGATCCAGATGTACTCCCGATCGGCCTTCACGCGGTCGATCTGCCCGGCCGGACGGCCCAGAGGACATCCGGCCCGTTTCCGGGGGCCGCTCGGCCCGGCGTGGCGGGACCATCACATTCGACGCCGAAATCCGACCGCCGTCCGGACCTCGGATCGGAGACCGGGTCAGCGGTAGCGGTTGATGTAGGTCCCGTAGTCGGGGACCTGGCGGACGTATTCGTTGGTCATCAGCGGCGACGACACCATCAGGTCGGCCGACGCCCGATTGCAGGCCACCGGGATGTTCCAGACGATCGCGATCCGCAGCAGCGCCTTGACATCGGGGTCGTGCGGCTGCTGCTCGAGCGGGTCCCAGAAGAAGACGAGGAAGTCGATGGCCCCTTCGGCGATGAGCGCCCCGAGCTGCTGGTCACCGCCGAGCGGGCCGCTGTGAAGCTTGTGGATCCCGACACCGAGGTCCTCCTCGAGCAGAGTGCCGGTGGTGCCCGTCGCGACGAGATCGTGCTTTAGCAGGATGTGGCGGTTGAACTTCGCCCACTCGATGAGGTCGGCCTTCTTGTTGTCGTGGGCGACCAGCCCGATCCGCTTCCGTGGTGGAGTCGACGCGTCCATCCCTGCCTCGCTCGTGTGCCGTGCTCGGTTTGGTCCCTACCGTAGCGCCACCGCCGATCGGCGATGCGTCGGGTCCCCGGTCGTCGGCCGGCGAGCCCGTTGTCGTCGCCCCGGACATGGCGACGCCCCGCCGACCGAGGCCGACGGGGCGCCTGATGACCGGTGGTCCCGATCTGGTCGGCGTTACGCGGTGCACAACACGTACGCCCGGATGGACCAGGTCTTGCCTGAGGAACGAGGGTGAAGATGACGAACGACCCGCTCCGGGATGGCCCGATCGTCCTCCCTCCAACGGCCCAGACGCTGCTGCCCGATTGGATGGATGGCGACCGTACCTTCGGCCCAGTGCCGCGACGTACCAAGGCCCGCGCGGTGTACGGTCACGCCGTGACGACCGACGCCTTCACGACGCGCCCCCTGCCCGGGCGGCGCCATCGACGTGACTGACCCGGCACGCTCGGTCGAGCGGACCTATCTCCTTCTGACCCTGCTGACGACGCTGGCATCGTCGTTCATCTGGGGGATCAACACGATCTTCCTGCTCGACGCCGGGCTGAACAACGCCGAAGCCTTCGCCGCGAACGCGTTCTTCACCCTCGGCCAGGTGATCTTCGAGGTCCCGACCGGGGTCGTCGCCGACACTCGAGGCCGCCAGTTCTCGTATGTCCTGGGTGCCGCGACGCTCCTCCTGTCGACGCTCCTCTACCTGGTCATGTGGAACGTCCACGCCCCGCTGCTGGGTTGGGCGATCGCCTCGATCCTGCTCGGTCTCGGGTTCACGTTCTTCTCGGGGGCGACCGAGGCGTGGCTCGTCGACGCCCTGGCCGCGACGGGATTCACCGGCCAGCTGGAGCAGGTCTTCGGCCGGGCCCAGACGGTCTGGGGCGTGGCGACGCTGATCGGGACCGTGTCCGGCGGGGTCATCGCCCAGGCGACGAACCTCGGCGTCCCGTACGTCATCCGGGCGGCCATGCTCGGCGTGACGATGGTCGTCGCGCTCCGGTTCATGCGCGACCTCGGGTTCACGCCGCAGCGGGATGTCAGCCCGGTCGCGGCAATCCGCAGTGTCGTCCGCGGCTCGATCGACGGCGGTTTCCGCAACCCTCCGGTCCGCTGGTTGATGCTCGCGGCCCCGTTCAGCGCCGGCGCCGGGATCTTCGTCTTCTACGCGGCTCAGCCGTATCTCCTCGAGCTGTACGGCGACAAGACCGCCTACGGCATCGCCGGGCTCGCCGCCGCGATCGTGGCCGGCGTCCAGATCGTCGGCGGGCTGATGGTCTCGCGAATCCGGCGCTTGTTCGGTCGCCGATCGAGCGCGCTGCTCATCGGCGGGGCCCTCGACGTCGTCCTCCTCGTCCTGCTTGGGCTGACCCACGCGTTCGTCGTTGCGCTCCTTCTGCTCGCGGCGTGGTCCTTCGTCTTCGCGGTCGTGGGGCCCCTTCGCCAGGCGTTCATCAACGGGCTGATCCCATCCGAGCAGCGGGCGACCGTCCTGTCGTTCGACTCGCTCATGGGGTCCGCGGGCGGCGTGATCGCCCAGCCGGCCCTCGGCCGGGTGGCCGACATCAACGGGTACGGGCCGGCCTACCTGGTGTCGGCCGGCGTCTCGGCTCTGGCGGTGCCGTTCGTCGTCCTCGCCCGGCGCGAGCACGCGAGCTCCGATCCGATCGAGAGCGACGGCGACGAATAAGCGCCAATGCAGCCGCGGTTGACCGCCAGAAAAGCGCCGCCTGCGACGATGCCGCCATGTCGAAGAAGAAGGCCCAGGCCATCCGGCCCCTCGGATGTTCAGCGGTCGGCAACCGGCGAGTCCAGCTGAGCAACGGCACCGCGGAGATCTTCGAGGGTGATGTGCTCGGGCCCGGGATGACCCGCGCGGACGACGCGATCATCCTCGCCGCGATGAACCGATTCGATCCGGACCGGCCATGGTCGAAGGCGCAGGCCGACGTTCGACCGATGCTGCCGCGCGTTCGACCGTACCCGTTCGCGATCGAGCCGGTCCGGATCATGCTCCCGCCGGGGATCCTCGTCGGGTTCGGGGTGGATCTCGGGCCGGCGTTGACGATGGTGGACGGGACCCAGCTCCAACGCTGGGGCGTCGGCGTCGAGACCGTCGCGAAGCGCGCGCTCGCGAACGTCCGTGCAGCGGCGGCCGGCTGCGACCCGGCCCTTGTCGTCCGGCAGACGGTGGACGGGGTGCCCGTGATGGCCCTCCAGACGGGCGAGGGGATCGGGGCTTCGATGCTGCTCGTCCCCGAGACCCTGGCGCGATTCTTCGGACCGGGCCCGCAGTTGCTCCTGGCACCGATGCGCGACCTGCTGGTCGCCTTGCCTCCGTCCGTCGACCATGGATTTGCCGCGTGGCTGGCCGAGGAATGGGAGGCCATGGACCCGAACCACCTGCACATCGGCGGCTGGTTGTTCGAGGCCGGTGCGGTGCGCCCGGTTCCGATCGACGACGCCTTCGCGACCGCCTGATCGCCGGTTCGGCCGGCTGCGGTATCGTGGCCCACCGGGGCGAGGTGGCCGCTGGTCGGCCACCCTCAGGCCGAGGAGGGCTGATGAGCTGGGACCCACCGCCGGCCGGCTCCCGCGCGACGTGGACGCGAACGATCTCGGCCTCGGACGTCGAGGCCTTCGCCCTCATCTCCGGCGATCGCAATCCGCTCCATTTCGATCCCGCCTTCGCGGCCGGGACGCGGGTCGGCCGGCTCGTCGTCCAGGGCGGCCTGACCACGGCCCTGTTCAACGCTCTCGTTGCGATGGAGCTGCCCGGACCGGGCAGCGTGTTTCTCCACCAGGAGTGGGACTACCCGGCCCCGGTCTACATCGGCGACACCGTGACGGCCGAGGCGGAGGTCATCGACGCACGCGCCGACAGGCCGATCACCCGGTTGCGCTGCGTCGCTCGGCAACAGGATGGGATCGAGGTCCTGCGCGGCGAGTGCCTCGTGTACACGATGCGTCCGGATGACCCGAACCGACCTTCCGGCTGAGGACCCCCGGCGCTGGCGACTCCTGGCGATCGTCGCGACCGGCGAGCTCCTGGCGATGGCACCGTGGTTCAGCGCGTCCGCGGTGGCGCCGCCCCTGGCGGGCGAGTGGCATCTGGATCGCCTCGGCCTGCCGGCCCTCGCCATCGCCGTGCAGCTCGGGTTCGCGGTCGGAGCGTTGGGCCTCGCCGCCTCGGCCGCGGCTGACGTCCTGCCGGCGCGGGCGCTGTTCGCCGGTGGCGCGGTCCTGGCCGCGGCGGCCAATCTCGGCTTTGCGTTCGTGGCCCACGATGCCGCATCGGCGGTCCCGTTTCGGGTGATCACCGGCCTGGCACTGGCCGGCGTCTACCCGATCGGGCTCAAGCTGCTCGCCGGCTGGTTCGTCCGCGAGCGCGGCCTCGCGATCGGGGTCCTCGTCGGCGCGCTGACGATCGGCTCGGCGCTGCCGTACCTGTTCCGCGCGGTCGGCGCGAGCCAGGGCCTCGATTGGCGGCTGACCGTGGCCGCGGCGAGCGTGGCGGCGATCATCGGCGGCGCGATCGTCCTCGCCGGCGCCTCGAACGGCCCGTGGAGCGTCCCGGCGCCGCGCTTCAGCATCGACGTCGCCCGGTCGGCGTTTCGCAGCCCCTCGGTCCGCCTCGCCAACCTCGGGTATCTCGGACATATGTGGGAGCTCTACGCGATGTGGACCTGGGTGCCGCTCTTCCTCGCGGCCAGCCTCGCGGCCGGCGGACTCGGGGATCCGAGCGCCGCGAGCCTCGCCGCGTTCGTGGTCGTCGGCGCCGGCGGGCTCGGGTGCGTTGCCGCTGGCTTCTTCGCCGACCGGCTCGGGCGGACGACCCTGACGATGATCGCCATGGGACTCTCCGGCTCCTGCGCGATCGCCGTCGGCTTCCTCTTCGGGGCCGCGCCCATCGCGACGGTCGCCGTGGCGGTCATCTGGGGGGTGACCGTCGTCGCGGACTCGGCCCAGTTCTCGACCGCGGTTTCAGAGCTTGCGCCGGCGGGGACCGCCGGCTCGGCGCTGGCGATCCAGACCGCCGTCGGCTTCCTGCTCACCGGGGTGACCATCCTCGGGGTGGGCCTGCTCGACCCGTCGGACGCGATCGGTTGGCGCGTCGCATTCGGCCTCCTCGCCCTCGGACCCGTCGTGGGCATCGTCGCGATGGCGCGGTTGCGCGGGCGGCCGGACGCCGCACAGATGGCGAACGGGCACCGCTGACCGGATCGGCGACCGCGAGCGCGCCGGTCAGCCGGGTCGAGCGGCACCTCCACGGATCGAGTCGGCGCGCGTCCAAATGCCGCGAAGGGCGGCCGCGAGCCGTGCCGGCTCGATCCGATGGGGCGGGTCGAAGTGGTGGCGGTCCGCGAACACGTCCAAGGTGAAATCCGGGAACACGCCGGCGAGGCGATCGGCGACCCGCCCGAACCGATCCTGTTTGCTCAGACCGCGAGGGCGTAGTAGACGGGCCGATCGAACCGTCGAAGTGCATCCCAGTCGGGCTCGAAGTCGTGGAACGCCCGGGTGAAGCCCCCGATGCTGACGAGCCGCGCCGCCATCCACGGCGGTGGCGGGCCGGGCCGAGGTGGTGGCGGCTCGACGCCGGCCCCGAGCCGGAGCTGGACGAAGGCGGGCATGATCTCGTCCGGCGGCAACGCCGGAATCGGCCACAACCGATCGTAGGCGGCCGCTTCGGCGGGGGGTTTGGCCTCGCCGTCCCGCCCACGCGGGCTCCATCAGGGCGAGGCTGCGCAGCCGATCGGGATCATCCGCGGCGAACGCGATCGCGGCCGCTCCGCCTCCCGAGTATCCGACGAGGTGGAAGGTCTCGAAACCGGCCTCGTCGGCGGCCCGGCGGACCCCCTCGACCTCGGTCTCGAGGCTGTAGCCCGGCGGTGGGATCGTCGCGCCGGCGTACATCTCGAGATCCTTGGCCCGCGCATCGACGTCGGCTTCGAGCTCGGCGAGCAGTGCCGGATACGCGAGCTCGGCCGGCAGGATCGCGCCTGGGAGGAGGATCACCGGCCACGGTTCGTCGCGCGCCATCAGATCATCGCCCGGAGTCGATCCACGGCGGACCATTGCGAGCCACGGCGAGTCGTCACTGGCCTATCTTCGCCGAACGAGGTCCGTCCAAGGCGCCGGTTCGTCTCGTCGCCCGGCCGCGGGTCCGCCGGGCCGCCCGTGTCCGGCCTACCTGCGCGCGATGTAGGCCTCGCGCAGGACGTTCGTCTCCGTCTCCATCTCCTCGAGGCGGTTCTTGACCACGTCGCCGATGCTGACGATCCCACAGAGCACGCCGTCGGCAACGACCGGAAGATGGCGGACCCGTCGTCGGGTCATCTCCGCCATCACCAGCTTGACGGTGTCTCGAGGCGCGCAGACGACCACGTCCCGGGTCATCAGCTCGGCGACGGTCGCCTCCAGGACTCGGGGTCCGTGGTCCGCGAGCCCGCGGACCACGTCGCGCTCCGAGATGATGCCGAGGACCGATCGGCCGTCGTCGCTCACGACATCGCCCCGATCCGGTCCTTGCGGAGGCCGCGCACGAGGTCCCCGACGGTGGCGTCGGGCTTGATCGTGACGACCGTCGCTCCCTTCGAGCGCAAGATCCCTTCGACGTTCATCGGCCCACCTCTTCGGGTCGTTCGATGGTACTCCCGGTCGTCGAAGGTTCCACTCCGGCCGCCTGCCGGCCGGATGGTCGCGAGGAGTGGTTCGTCAGACGTCGAAGCGCCAGCGGGTGGCACCGCCGGGCTCGGCCGAGCGCACTCCGAAGATGGTGGTTGGCGCGACGGCGTACAGGTCCCACGGCGGAGGGCCGGCGCTCGGCGCGCTGAGGGCCTCGAGCGCCCGCGACCATGGGATCGGATCGAGACCGTAGAGATCGGCGAGGTTCTTCTGGTCCATGTCGGTGCTCCTTCAGCTGGCCCTTCTTGCGAGCTTGCCCGGCAGGGGACGTTGCGTTCCTGCGTTCGCGGTTCGTCGTCGATCGCCGCAGGCGGGCAAATGGAGACTAGACCCCCTCGGCGGCCGGGACTCGCACCGCACGGAGATCGATCGCCTTGGCCACGCTCGCCTTGCGACGTCGTTCGCCGCGCCGTAGCGTGATCGGCGCATGCGTCGTCTCTTTGTTTCAGCGTGACGGAACGAGCCTGTGAGGGCACGGTGACGAATTCGTGGGCCCTCGAGGTCACGGTCGTGCGTGACATGACTGACGGCCAGCACGTTCGCGCGATCTTCGACCCGACCCAGTTCCCACAGCCGGGCAGCCGATGAACGAGCTCGATGCGCGCGCGATCGTCGGTAGGACGAACCTCTCCGTCCCGCGGGTCGGGATCGGCACCGCGCCGCTTGGCAACATGTTCCGGGCGCACACGGACGCCGAGGCGGACGCCGTCCTCGCCAGCGCCGTCGCGCACGGACTCCGCTATTTCGATACGGCGCCGCTGTATGGGCACGGCCTCGCGGAACAGCGCGTCGGGCGAGCGGTTGCCGGTCTGCCGCGCGACGAGGTCATCGTGTCGACGAAGGTCGGCCGACTACTCCGGGCCGATGCGCCGCGTGACGAGAGCCAGTTCTTCGAGGGCGAACCCTTCTACAAGGACACGCCGCCGGTCGGACCGGTGTGGGACTTCTCGTACGACGGGATCATGATCTCGGTCGAGGAGAGCTACCGGCGGACCGGGCTCGATCGGTTCGACGTGCTCCTCCTCCACGACCCGGACGACCACCTGGCCGAGGCGAGCACGACCGGGTATCGCGCGCTCGCCAAATTGCGCTCCAGTGGGACCGTCGGAGCGATCGGCGCCGGCATGAATCACGCACCGGCCCTCGCCCGGCTCGTCGAGGCGTGCGATCTCGACATCCTGCTCGTCGCCGGCCGCTACACGCTGTTCGACCAGGAGGCGATGGACGAGCTGCTGCCCCTGTGCGAGGAACGAACCGTCTCGATCGTCGTCGGCGGCGTCTTCAACAGCGGCATCCTGATCGATCCGTCGCCGGGTGCCCGCTACAACTACGTGCCGGCGTCGCCGGAGGAGCTCGCCAGGGCGAATCGGATCAAGACCGTCTGCGCCCGCTACGACGTGCCGCTCCCGGCCGCTGCCCTCCAGTTCCCGTTCGCCCACCCCCGTGTCTGCACCGTGCTCATCGGATTCCGCTCGATCGAGCAGCTCGAGAGGAACCTCGGCTGGCTCGAGGTGCCGATCCCGACCGAGCTCTGGGCGGAGCTCAAGGACGAAGGGCTTCTGCGCCCGGACGCACCGACGCCGTTGTGACGACCATGCCTCTGCGCGTGGATGCGCATCATCACTTCTGGGATCCGACGCGAACGACGTACCCGTGGATGCTCGGCGCCGCGCTGGACCCGATCCGGAAACGGTTCGGCCCGGAAGACCTCGTGCCCGAGCTGGCGGCTCAGGGAATCTCCGGGACCGTGCTCGTCCAGACGATCTCGAGTCTCGCCGAGACCCGCGAGTTCCTGGCCCTGGGGGCGTCCCGGCGGTTCATCTGGGGCGTCGTCGGCTGGGTCGACCTGACATCGGCCACGGTCGGTGACGATCTGGATGCGCTCCGCGACGCACCAGGCGGGGACCGGCTCGTCGGGATCCGCCATCAGGTCCACGACGAGCCCGATCCGGACTGGCTGCGCCGAGCCGACGTTCGACGCGGGCTTGCGGCCGTGCATGCTCGCGGGCTTCGGTACGACCTTCTCGTACGCGCACGCGAGCTATCGGCCGCAGCGGACACCGTCCGAGCGTTTCCGGACCTCCCGTTCGTGCTCGACCACATCGCGAAGCCACGGATCGCCGACGGCGAGGACATCGCGTGGCGGGAGTCGATGCC
>Ga0207646_10002774_pt1 | contig 20455 bp, 22 predicted proteins | sample KBSK5502metaG_FD_184343 | JGI IMG/M metagenome (GOLD analysis project Ga0207646, IMG submission 184343) | Corn, switchgrass and miscanthus rhizosphere microbial communities from Kellogg Biological Station, Michigan, USA - KBS K5-50-2 metaG... | ecosystem: Host-associated > Plants > Roots >...
CATCTTCGACATCCTCTACCGCAACGGCCGTGACCTAACGGAGCTGCCCTACGAGGAACGGCTCGCGCTGGTCGATGCGGTGATCGCCGGCTCGACCGTGCTGCTGCCAGCGCCCATCATCAAGACGGACTCGGTCGAGGTCCTCACCAAGACCCTCTTGGACAACATCAGCCAGGGCCTGGAGGGGGTCGTGGTCAAGCGACCGGACTCGAAATACCAGGCGGGCGCGCGCAACTTCAACTGGGTGAAGCTGAAGCGCCACACCAGCGGTGAGCTCAACGACACGGTCGACCTCGTCCTGCTCGGCTACTACTTTGGAAAGGGCAAGCGGGCGGAGTTCGGCGTGGGCGCGCTGCTCGCGGGCGTCTACGACGCCGAACATGACCGCTTTGCCACCATCACCAAGCTGGGGACCGGCCTGTCCGACGCGGAATGGCGGCAGATCCATGAGCGCGCCGACAGGCTCCAGGTCGATCACCGGCCGGCGCGGGTCGAGTCAATCCTGACGCCCGATGTGTGGCTCGAACCCGAGGTGGTCGTCGAGGTGATGGCGGACGAGATCACGCCCAGCCCGAGACACACCGCCGGCAAGGCCGGCGACGAGCCCGGCTTTGCGCTGCGGTTTCCTCGAGTGGTCTCCTTCAGGGGCGCCGACAAGCGGCCGGAGGACGCGACGACCGTGAAAGAGATCGCCTCGCTCTTCCGTCAGCAGCGCGAGCGCAAGACACCCGCCTGAAGCGACCGGCTACGATGTGACGCCCGCCGGCACACGCTCCTGGACTTCGTTCAACCGTCCCGTCTTGACGTCGTAGACGAATCCCCGAACCCGATCCTTCCTGGGAACGAACGGGCTGGCCTTGATTCGGGCGATCGACTGCCGCACGTCGTCGTCGAGGTTGGAAAACGCCTCGAGGGCAAAGGGAGGACGAATCCCAGTGTCCTTCTGGATCTGTGCCTTCACCGCGTCGTCGGTGAACGTCAGCATGCCGCAGTCCGTATGGTGAATCAAGATCACCTCTTCGGTACCCAGCAGGCGTTGCGAGATGGCGAGCGAGCGGATGGCGTCGTCCGTGACTGCCCCGCCGGCGTTGCGGATCACGTGCGCGTCCCCCTCGTTGAGGCCAAGGATCTTCGAGACGTGGAGGCGGGCATCCATGCAGGCGACGACCGCCAGCTTCTTGGCCGGTGGAAGAGGCAGCCGACCTTTGTCGAACCCGTTCGCGTATTGCTCGTTGTTACGCAGAGCTTCGTCGGTCGCGCTCATGAGACCCTCCTGGTACGTTCCATTGCCATCCCGGCCGCGCGCGGCCGAGTTAAGGGTAAATGTTGACCGTTTCGATCCAATTAGTCAAGAATTAGCCTTGCTTTCGCGCGGCGGGGAGGGAAACCGGGGTTCGAGGCTCGGGTCGGTGCGCCGAAGCCCGCGCCGCCCCCAAATCGTCAGCCACACCATCGCGATCACGAACGCCGCTCCGGCGCTGAGGAGCACGCCCCACGATGGCGTACCAAGGGCGAGCGCGGCCAGGGCTCCAATCGCCCCGACAACCGAGGCGACGATGACGGAGAGCATCCCCGGCAGGGTTTGAAGCGTGTGGAGCACGGATCCGACCCGTCGACCGGTGGCCAGGGGATAGCCAATCGTCTGCAGGGCCCCGGGCAGGTCGTCGTGTCCGCTGGTCATGAAGTAGGGCTCCAGCTCGGGATGTAGCTCGAGGTACGCACGTCGCACGCGGTTCATTCCGACGACCCAGCGGAAGTCATCGCCGTTGAGCTGCATCAGCCGGCCGATGGTCGAGATGCCGGTGACGACGACAACGGAAAGGAGGGGAATCGCAATCGCGATGAACGCCGGGCCGAAGCGGGAAACCTGGGCGACCAGCGCCAGCGCGATGACGCCGCCGGACAGGATGGACAGGAAGATGGTCACCCGGCTCAGGGATTCGTTGTAGGTCAGCGTGCGGGTCGCCAGCAGGCTCCAGTGCTCGGTGGCCAGGATTTGCAGCTTGGCAGCGGCCGCAGGGTCGCGTCCGGCTGGCGGCATTTCAGTCGACATTTTTCTGCACCAGCCCTAGCCTAAGCGATGCCTGTCACGGTCCTGTTACAAGGTCAAGACGCTCTGCGCTCTTGGGTTGATCCAGTGATGGGCTTTCACACGTGACCGAGCCCAATCGCAACTACAAGCTCGCCGAGTTGGTCGCTGCCATCATCGAGTCGTCCGACGATGCCATCTTTGTCGCCGGCGTCGACGGCCTGATCCAGAGCTGGAATCCGGGCGCCGTCGCCCTGCTAGGCCACACCGCGGAGCATGCGGTCGGACGTGATGTCTCCATCCTTCTGCGACCGGGACGCCAGGAGGCCCTGCAGGCCTTCCTGAAGCACGTTCGCACCGGCCAAAAAGTTCGCGACGTCGAGTCCAGCTTCGTTCGAAACGACGGGTCGCTCGTCGACGTCCGGATTTCGGTGGCGCCCCTCACCGATGCCAAGGGTGAGGTGGTCGCGTTTGTGGCGATCTTTCGCGACCTGAGCGAGCGCAAGCGTCAGGAGGCGGCCCTACGCGCCACGGAAACGAGCTACCAGAAGCTGGTGGAAACCGCCCACGAAGGCATCTGGATGGTGGACGTCGAGGACCGGGCCACCTTCGTGAATCAACGGATGGCGGACCTCCTCGGCTACAGCGTCGAGGAGATGCTCGGACGCTCGCCGAGCGAGTTCTACTTCAGCGAAGCGGGCCGCCAGGAGCGCGATGAACACCGAAAACGCTCGCGCGAGGGCGTCCGAGAAAGCCGCGAAGTTGTGTACCGCCGCCGCGATGGCGAACCCCTCTGGGCGGTGGTGGCGACCACGCCGATTCTCCGCGACGGCAACAGACTGGAAGGCATCCTCGGCATGGTTACCGATATCACGGCCCGCGTGAAGGCGGAGGAGAACCTGCGCGCGAGTGAGCGACTCTTTCGTAGCCTGTTCAGCGAGTCGCCCGCCGGCCAGATCCTGTCGTCCTCGGACCGGAAGATCCTGGCGGTCAACCGTGCGTTCTGCGAGATGACCGGCTACACGGAGTCCGAAATCCTCCAGCAGGGTTGGGACGCGATCACCCCACCCGATGACCAGGCGGGCATCTTCGCATCGTTCGAGCGACTCTGGTCGGGCGAGCTCAACGCCATGCAGATGGAGCGGCGCTACCTCCGCAAAGATCGTTCCGTGCTCTGGGGGCAGGTCAGCGTCGCCCGGGTGCCCGACGACTCGGGCCGGGCTCGGTACGTCATCGACCAGGTGCAAAACATCTCCGACCGAAAGCAAGTGCAGCAAGCGCTCGAACACCAGGCACTGCACGATGCGCTCACCGGTCTCCCCAACCGGGTGCTGGCCCGCGACCGGCTCGACCAGGCGATCCTGCTCGCGCGCCGGCAGCACACGCGGGTCGCCCTGCTGATCATCGATCTCGACCACTTCAAGGAGGTCAACGACACCTTCGGCCACCAGGCAGGCGACCAGCTGCTCCGCCAGGTGGGCGAGCGCTTCATGGCTGAGCTGCGCGAGACGGACACGGTGGCCCGGCTCGGCGGTGACGAGTTCGCCATCGTGCTGCTTGCCGCCGACGCCGCGGCCGCGGGCTTGGTCGCGGTCAAACTGCTCGCCGCCCTCGAGCGCCCCTTCATCGTCGAAGGTCAGGCCCTAGATGTGGGAGCCAGTATCGGCATCGCCGTCTATCCCGACCATGCTGATACGGCGGACAGCATGCTTCGCCGAGCCGACATCGCCATGTACGTCGCCAAGCGATCTCGCCGCACTCACTCGGTTTACACCCGTGACCACGACGAGCCCGGCGACAGCCGGCTCGCCCTCATGGCACAGTTGCGGCAGGCCATCAACGATGGAGCGCTCACGCTCCACTACCAACCCATCGCCCGGCTACGCGATGGACGGGTGGAGCGTCTCGAGGCGCTGGTCCGCTGGCAGCGGCCGGGTCACGGCCTCGTCCCGCCCGGCGACTTCATCGCCTTCGCCGAACAGACCGGGTTGATCCAGCCGCTCACCCAATGGGTGCTGCAAACCGCACTCGCCCAGTGCGGCGAATGGAATCGTGGGGGACAGCCGGTCGGCGTCGCCGTCAACATCTCGATGCGTAACCTCCTCGATCCCCAGCTTCCGGACAACGTGGCGCAGATCCTGCGGGAGACCGGGGCGAGGCCGGAATGGCTGACCCTGGAGATCACCGAGAGCAGCATCATGGCGGAGTCGCAGCGGACGCTGGAAACCTTGCAGAAGCTGCGAGCGCTCAACGTCCGCCTCTCGATCGACGACTTTGGCACCGGCTATTCGTCGCTGGCGTACCTTCATCGGTTACCGGTCCACGAGATGAAGATCGATCAGTCGTTCATCCGCGGTCTCATCAGCGATGAGATCAGCGGAGCCATCGTGCGTGCCGCCGTCGACCTGGGCCATAAGCTGAAGCTGGCCGTCGTCGCCGAGGGCATCGAGGACGCCGCTACCTGGCAGCGCGCGAGCGCCGACGAGATCGATTACGGGCAGGGCTACTACCTCTCGCGACCGGTGCCGGCGGCTGAGGTGACGGCCTGGCTCACTGCCCCACCGAGGCCGGCACGCGCCGCGGCTTGACCGGCTGCGTCGCCGGCGAAGAACGAGTGTCAGCGCGCCACGAGGTGCAGGTCGACAACCGGCGCGCCGGGCTGCTTGCCCAGCACGATCAGGGCGGTCCCCTCAGCCGGTCCGATGGTCAGGGTCGTCGTGTGGTTGATGAAATTCTGGTTACCTCCGAGCCTGCCCTCCGCATAACCGGGGAGGCTCTCGACCGCCTTCTGCTTCTGACCGACCGATCCTGCCACGGTGAGGTTGCTGTCGGTGAATGGAACGCGGACCGATACGCCGATACCGATCGCAGCATTGAACAGACTCAGCAGGAGGCCGATCGTGAGTACCACCAGAACGGAAGCGCAGCCGGCCCCGCACCCGCCGCCGGGTCGGAACCCTCGTCGACGAACTCGGTCGACACCCATGGTCGGTAGCCTACTCCGGCCTTAGCGCCAGCGCGGGACGCGGCGTCGATCGTGCGGCCGGGAAGAAGTGAGAATCCTAGACACAAAGATTCTTGCTCGCGAGGATATTGCGACTACAATAAGGTGGCATGGAGAAGAAGCAAGATTCCGTCGACGTCATCAAACGCGAGTTTGCTCAAACCCTGCCCGGGGTGGACGTTGGGGCGGCCACGATCACGGGGCGTATCCGCCGGACGAACTTCCACCTCAACCGCAACGCCGAAGAAGTCTTCAACGGCTTCAATACAACCGGGGCGAGTTTCGATGTCCTCGCCGCCCTCTACGCGGCCGGCCCGCCCTACCAGATGACCCCGACGGACTTCTATCGGGGTCACATGATGTCGTCAGCCGGGGTGACGGCAAGGCTGGACGTGGTCGAGCGGGCCGGCCTGGCCGCCCGCTCGCGTGACCCACGAGACCGACGCGGCGTGATCGTCACCTTGACCAAGACTGGTCAGAAGCTGGTCAGGGACGTCGCCCAGGCCCTCTACCGCCGTCAGGCATTTGTCCAGAAGGTTTATCCCGAACGGGAGCGCAGGCAGGTCCTGAACCTGTTGAAGCGGCTGCTCAATTCGCTGGAGCGGCTCGGCTCCGGCACAACGCTCCCGGACTATCAAGCCGCCATCGGGCCGTGGGTGCGGGAGTTTCCCGCGCTGGATCCCTGGCTGGTCGAGTTCCTCCTCGTGATCGCGATGCTGACCGGCCGTATCAACCGTGAGACTGACCGGCTGCTCCACGATCTCAACGTCTCCCGCACCGCCATGATCATCCTCGCCGCGCTCCGCCGCTCCGGCGACCCTGAACGCCTCTCGCCCTCAGAGCTCTCACAGGCCGCGATGCTGTCGTCGGCGGGGATGACCGCGCAACTCGATCAGCTGGAGGAACGCGGCCTCGTCCGGCGATCGCCGCATCCAGAGGACCGGCGGGCACTCTACGTCACGCTCACCCGACCCGGCCAGAAATTAGTCGACAAGGCGATCGAAACCTACAACGCCGGACACAAGCGCATGCTCTCGGGGCTGGCATCCAGCGAGCGGCAAGCGCTCGACGTCCTGCTGCGCAAGCTGCTGATCGCCCTCGAGGCGAGTAACGGCGCCAAGCCGAGCAAGGACTAGCCGCGCATACGACAACGAACGCGTAACGAACTGGCCGATGGGGCTCGATGCGAGAAGTGGTGCGAGTCCAAGCATCACGACCGCGCATAGGTTGAGGCTACGCACCAGGGCAAACAGCAAAGCCAGCACGGCGGTCGCTGCCCACCTGCCGATCGCCCAGGCGAGGGGAGGGCCGTTTTGGCCCTCCCTTTGAGCGATCAGTGGTGCGGGGCGCCGCCTAGCCCTTGGGGACGAGATTCCCGAAGAGGCCATCTTGCTCGTCGTTGATGCCGGCGCTGAAGTAGAGCGCGCCAGCTACCGCATTCAGCGAGCCGGCGGGAAAGCGTAGCCCCCATAACCCGGAGATGGTCAGGGGCTGACCCGAGGTGTCCAGCAGACGACCCTCGACATGGCCGGTGGAACGATCGTAGGCATTGATGTGCCCATCGCCGAAGTTGCCGACCAGGATGTCGCCACCGAATGCGCCGAAGGTCACCGGTGCCAGGGTCACCGCCCATGGAGAGTTGAGCCGGCCTTCGCTGACGAACCGCTGGAGCAGGTCCCCGTTGGGACTGAAGACATCGACGAATCCATTGCCCGGGCCAGCCACGTCGTCGTGCTTTTCCCCGTTTTGCTTGGCGAAGGTGACGAAGAGCTTGCCACCAATGTTATGGATCCCGAACGGGGCAAAACCAGTAGGGACCGTGGGATCGGTGAAGCTCTTGACCAGGTTGAAGCTGCTGTCGAACACGTCGATCGTGCCGAAGCGGAAGTTGCTCGCGTAGAGGAAGGTGCCGGCCGAGGTGGTCACCAGCGCGAGGCCCTTGTACACCGCGCCGACGTCGCCGGCCGGGTCCGTGGCCGTCGAACGGTCGACGGCGATGATCCCGTTGGCGCGATCGACGCTCGGGCTCCAGCCAACGATCGCGCCGTCCTCGGTGGCAAAGAGGAAGCGACTGGAACCTGAGGCGCCCTTTTTGGAGACGACGAAACCTTGCCCCGTCGGGTTGAAGACGGTCCCCGTCGGCGCACCCACGGCGCCCGTCCCGGCGGACGGTGGCGCGGGAATCGCCACCGCATTCACGGGCGGCTTCGCCTGAAGGGGGATCGGCTGGCCGGTTCCGTCGTAGAGGGTCGTGACGCCCGCGTTGTTATCGGACACCCAGATGGGGAGGCCGGGGGCGGTCGACGTTCCCCATGGATTCTTCAGGTTGGGATCGGTGACCTTCGCCAGGCCTGGAATGTCGGAAACCAGGTTGGTCTGCACGAAGGAGCGTCCCGCCTGCCCGTTGTTTGCCGCCTGCGCCGGCTGCAGGCCGATCAATGCGGCGCCCATGGTCGTAAGGGCGGCCAGAGTGCCTATCGCCTTCGACATCCGTGTCATGACTTAAGCCTCCTGATGTGCGCGGTGAAGGACGAATTGCGCCACGTCGCGGCCGAGCTCGAGGCCGGCGACATGGTCGAAGCGGAAGTGTTGCCCCGCGAAGATGCGGCTGAGGCCGGCCTCGGTCGCGACATCGCTGTAGCTGTCAAAGGTCCGCACCGTGCCCGGCAGAGCGGTAGACGCAACCTGGATGTGGTCGCGATTGCCAAAGAACGCGGCGAGCACGGTCGCGCCCGCGGCGCTCATCGTGCTGTGGGCTCCCGGATATGACGGGTCGGCGGCAGTCACGGCGAGCGGCGTCCAGCTGGGGTCGGCGATGGTTGCCGGATTCCCATCCGTGTCCGCGAGGCGGATGGCCGTGATCGGCCGCCAGAGCTGATAGTGATATTTGCCGTCGTACATGGCGATGGCGCTGTCGGCGAACGAGAGATTGAGAACGCCGAACAGACGGGCCGTGCGCTCGAGGTTGGTGTGGTGCGCGACCGCGGCGTTCTCGGCGATGACGTTCCAGGTATTCCAGATGGGCGGGCCCCAGAATTTGCCGATGACGGTCTGCTCGGCGGTCCGCGTCGTGCTGGTGTTCTGACCCAGGCTCTTGACCTCGACGAGCGCCTGCGCGTACGCCACGCTCGTTAGCGCCGGCGGCGCCTCGGGGCGGAACTGCGATCCGCTCTTCAAGACGAACGGTCTCACCTGGCCCCAGGTCGTGAAGACCGGCGTGGGGAAGTTGGGCGGCGTCGGCCGGTAGTTGCCGGGCTGGGTGCCAGGCGTGAAGGGCGGCGGCACGGCGGCGGAACCGTCATTGGCGCGCAGCTGAAGGATCGTCGCCGCGACCGCGTCACCGACCTCGATGCCGTGCTGCTTGTCGGTGCCATTTTGGATCATCGCGAGCTGACCATCGGCCAGCTGTGCCAGCTCCCCTTTGAAGCCGGGATAGAGTGCCGCCAGCGTGGCATGACCAGCTTCGATCGCGGCCGCATCTGGTCGCGCCCCGTGGGGCGCCTTGACGGAAACCAGCAGCGGCGAGGCGTCGTGCGTGATGGAGACGACGGCGTCGTCGATCGCCGCGTGCAGCATGGCGTAGCTGCGAGTCGGGTGAATCGTAGCCGGCTGCGCGCCCGGCGTTTGAAGGATCTTGAGCAGCTCCTGGTTCCAGGCGATGACGCTGGCGCCAGAGATTTTGGCATTGCGGTCGACTGTCGCCATTGACGCCGAGCTGGCAAGCACCGTACTGGTCGCCGCGACGCCGACGGCGATGGCGGCCAGGGACGCGACGATCGGGATCGATTTCTTCATGGGTGTTCTCCTTTAGGGCTGCAGGCCGGGGGTGGCCGCCAGCCATTTGCCGCCGAAACCGACGACGCCCTGACCGCTGGTCTCGCCCGCCGCCTTGTCACCGGCGAAGGTGTACAGCGGCCAGGTGTTGTACGTGATCTGCTCGCCGCCGGCGCGCATCACGAGGCCGAGCTGGCCGGTCACACCGACGCCTCCGGTCGGATTTCCACCTGCCGTGAGCGACGGCGGCCAGTAGGCGGTGCAGGCGCTGCTGCTGCACACAATCTTGCCGCCGCGCTCGGGCAGGAAGTAATAGAGGGTGCGGCCTTGCGCGTTGGTGAGGATGGTGCCCAGCTGGGCGTTGGACGTCGCGAGCACGCTCGCGGCCGCGGCGGGCGTCGCAGCCGGTGCTGGAGTGGAAGCCACCACGGAGGGCGCTGGCGCCGCCGCCGTCGACGAAGGTGCGGGCGCCGCGCCGTAGAGTCCGCCTGGCACGCCGCAGGCGGCCAGGAAAATGGGAAGTCCGACGATCCACAACAGTCGTTTCATGATTTGTTTGCCTCCTTGACCCTCGTCGTGTCAGTAGCCGTATCCGGATGCGCCGGATCCAGATGACCCGGATCCAGCACCCGAGGTCGCCGCGCCTGGACCGCCCATGGGCTGCAGGCTGCCGAGCAGTCCGTGCTTCTCGCCACCGATGCCGGCCGTGAAGAAGAGGGTGTTGGGGTCGCCCGTGATCTGGCCATTGCCGAAGGCCAGGCCCCAGAGACCTTCGACCGTCAGTGTCTTGCCGTGCTGGTCGTTGAGCGAACCGAGGAGCTTTCCCGACACGGGATCGAACGCATTGATCTTGCCGTCGCCGAAATTGCCGACCAGCAGGTCGTTGCCGAACCTGCCGAAGCCCGCCGGAGCCAGAGCAATCCCCCAGGGCGAGTTGAGGACGCCGCCAGAGATCAGTCGGTTGAGGAGCTTGCCGTTCAGGTCGTAGACGTCGACGTAGCCATTGCCGGCGCCGGCGACATCATCGTGCCTTTCGCCGTTTTGCCTGGCATAGGTCACGAAGAGCTTGCCGTCGAGCGCCGCGACGTCGAAGGGCGCGAAGTCCGCGGGGATCTTGGGATCCGCAAACGAGCCGGGCTTGTTGACCCGCTGAAAGTTGGTGTCGAAGACGTCGATCGAGTTCTCTCGGAAGTTGGCGGCGAACAGCTGAGCCTGCGACCCGTCGGTCGCAATCGCCAGCCCTTTGTAGACCGCACCCTCAGCGGAGTTGTCGGCCGCGATGATCGCGCCGGCGGCGTTGGCCGCCGGGCTCCAGCCCGCGATCGTGCCGTCCTCGGTCGCGAAGAGGAAGAGGCTTGGCCCGGACGCGGCGCCCTGGCGAACGACGAAGCCCGATGACCCATTGAAGACGACGCCCGTTGGTGCCCCGGCGGCGTCGGGGGCGCGCCCGGACGGAGTCGGGATGGTAACCGCGCCCGGGGCCCCAGGGAAGGGCGCGCCGGTTCCGGTGTAGAGGGTCGACACTCCGGTGCCGTTGTCGGCGATCCAGAATGGCGTTCCCGGACCCGCGACGATGCCCCAGGGATTGATCAGTTTCGGGTCGGTGACAGGCGCCGTGCCCTTGACATCGGACACGATGTTGGTCTGGAGGTAGGAACCTCCAGGCGCGGCCGCCGGCGACCTTTGGCTCAGCAGGACACCGAGCCCAACGATCACGACGAGGATCAGCGCGCTAAGGCCGACGATTCGACGAGACCGTAAGACGTGCGCGGACATTTGGCTCGTCTACCTCGCCAGCTCGGACTTGGCGAGCATGGCGATGGCGTCATGGGTCGCCTGCTCGAGGACCGCCTCGATCTCCAGGTTGATATCGACCTCGTCGCCGACGAGGAGGCCCCCGCTCTCCAGCGCACGGTTCCACTGGAGGCCGAAGTCCTTCCGGTTCAGCGTGGTCCGCGCGCTCACGCCCGCCCGTCGGTTGCCGAATGGATCGATGCCATCGCCGGCGGCGTGGGCATGGAGCGTCACTGGCCTGTCGACGCCGCGCATGGAGAGCACGCCGACGACGGCGTAGTCGTCCTTAGCCGTCTGGCTGATCGCCGTACTGTGAAAGACGATCTCCGGATACCGCTCGATATCGAAGAAATCGACGCTGCGAAGGTGATCGTCGCGGAGCTGGACCCCGGTGTTGACCGTGGACGGGTCGAGGCGGGCAACAATCGCCGTCTTCAATGGATCCCGGTCATCGGTCTCGACGGTGCCGCTGGCCACGACCATATGGCCCCGGACCTTGGTGAACATGTGGCGGACCGAGAACTCCGCCTGGCTGTGCGTCGGGTCGATGGTCCATTTCATGCGATGGTGCTCCTTGAAAAAAGAGTGGATGAAGTTCGTGGGCAAGAATCTCGCTCGCTAGTTAGTTATTCCAAGCGTGCGATGTACCCGGTCGGACGAAGGCGAATACGGTCGGGGTTACATTCGCCGGGTGGCTGGGGCGAGCGAGAGTTCGATGACCACCATGCCCAGCGACATCGCCAGCAGGATCGGAAGCTGCTGAAAGATGCCCAGCAGGATGCCGGCGGCCAGGAAGTAGGCGTGAATCATCAGGCGGGGCAGGAGAGGCATGCGCCATGGACGCGGCAGCCGGCCCTCCGCCGCACGGATCCCGTACCCGGCGAGCACGACGAACAGCGCCAAGGTGAGCAGGAAGGTGGGAAAGCCCCCGGTGGGTCCTCCGAAAAATCGCTGCTGCAGGACGATGAAGGGCACGAGCGCGAGCAGCAACGTCAGGTAGGCAGGGATCGGAACAAGCCATTGCAGCCACGGCCAGGCAGACCCTGCCGGGGCGTGAGCTCGAACCCATCGGGTCCAGGCGCTGAAGCCGAGCGCGACAAACAGCCACCCGTAGAAGTTGCCCGCCGGGACGCCAAAGAAGCCCGCGTGGAGCGGGATGTTCCAGTGCCAGAGCCCCTGCCGGATGGCGATCGCGTCGAGCGAGAGGTCCAGCAGGATGGCGAACACGGCATCGGCGAAGGGCGCCAGCCGCGCTGGGATGCCGAGTCGGTCCGACATGAACATCGAGGAGGTGATGATCATCGCCCAGGCGAGCGCGATCGCCACCGGGACCGAGCCCAACTTGATGAAAAATCCCTGGTTATAGGCGTAGGAACCAAAAATCGTGATATCGCCCTGCTCGAGAAGCAGGCCGAAGGGGACGGCGCTGAGCAGCTCCACGACACGCTGGCGGCCGCCCGTGCGATAGGCAAAGCGCGCGGAGAGCACAAACAGGATCAGCATCACGACCTCGACCAGTCCAAAAAGAATGCGTGGCATGGTGCGGAGCCCTAGGCGCGTCCGAGGGCTTCGGATGATTCAATCTGCTGGAGAACGGTTCGGAGCAACGCGCTCAGGGCCGACTGCTGCTCCGGTTCCAGGGCCTGACCCAGCATCCGGACGTGGCTGCCAACGAACACCGGGAAGGCCGCCCGCACCAGGCTACGCCCGGCGTCGGTGAGCTCGACGACCACGGCGCGGCGGTCGTCCCGATCGCGACGTCGTCGAAGGAGTCCGGTGCGCTCGAGTTGATCCATCCGGCCGGTCAGCCCGGCGCCGGAGAGCATGAGGCCACGCGCCACCCGGGAGGGCGATCGGCGGTAGGGTGGCCCGGCGCGATAGAGCGACGCCAGCACCTGGAAGCCGGCGTGCGTGACGCCGAATCGCGAGAAGACGGTCTCGGCCTCGGTATTGATGGACACGGCGATCCTCGCTATTTTGCGACTGGTTCCATCAAGCGACCCCCCAGGGTCGCCGGCGGTGACCAGTCGCCCGAGCAAGCGATCGAGGGAACGCACGGAGTCCGCCCCAAGCGTACGCACCAGACGCTGCTGGTTTCGCCGCCAGCCTGCGCCGGCCACGGCGACCATTTCGGAGCCCTGGTGGGTCAGCGATACCTGCACCCGCCGCCGGTCGTGACGCTCGCGGGAGCGGGCGGCGAGCCCAAGCGCGACCAACTGGTCGACCAGACCGGTGATGCCGGCGGAGGACATCTGTCGTCCTTTCGCCAGGAGTGTTGGTGATAGCTGGTGGGCGGCACTGCCGTGCAGCGCCAGCAGCACCTCGAACCCCGACGGCGTGAGTCGGTACCGCTCGAGGTGGTCGTCGGCGCTCCGCTCCGCATAAAGCGCAATTCGTGTAACCCGTCCCGTAATCCCGATCGGGCTGGCATCGACGCTCGGATAGACGCGTCGCCACTCGCCCAGGATTTCGTCGACGTGGTCGCCCTCGCGCGTCGTCATGGTTTTCCATCCTACGATATCTCGTTCTCGAACGAGACTTTTGACATCGAGACACTATGGGTGCTACGGTGCGAGCGCAATGCTCATTTCGGACGACAAGCTATCGACACTGCCGATCGGTGATCGCAACCCGGAAGGCGCGCAACTCCTCTTGATTCACGTAATCGGTCAGGCGGTCGAGGATCATGGCATGCAGGCCTGGCGCGATGAGGTCGAGGCCTTCTTCTCGGGACCAGCCTTTGGGCGCTATTGCGTCCTGCTTGGATGGAATGAGGACTGGGCCCGCCGCCGCATTCAGGGATTCGTCGCGCGGCGGCGGCCGGCTCGCCACTAGCCACCGGCCCTCCGGAATACGAAGTTTGACACTTGGTAGCTAGTACGCTAGCGTCTTAGTATCGAGTATTTCGCTAACGAGATATTCCAAACGCTTAGCGAGGAGGCTACATGAAGATCTGGAAGATATTGATCGTCGTTGCCGGAAGCGCCCTGACGCTCGCCGCCTGCGGCGGCGGAGGCAACAGCGCCGGCACTGCAACTAGCGACGCCGGCTGCACCGTCAAAGGGAATACCACGGCGGCCGTCACCCCGGCGATTGTCTCGAACATCGTTCCCGATCCCAACACGGTTGGCCGGTTCACCCCCAACAACATGACGGTCAAGGTAGGCCAGGCGATCGAGTGGGATTGGCAGGACCCCAACGTGGCGCACACGGTGACCTCCGATGACGGCACCAGCTTTGATTCCTGCCTGCAAAACAAGGGCTACAAATTTGTGGTTACCTTCAACCAGGCCGGCAAGTTCCCCTACCACTGCACCATCCATCCGCTGATGATCGGCACCATCACGGTGACCCCATAGGCGGGCCGAGCAGGCAGCCGTGGAAGACCGTCAGCGACGAGCCGACCGATGGATCGAGGGGTCGAGCGTGCGCATCGGCACCGTGGAGCCGGAATGGTGGCTGCGGATGATGTGTGGCCAACTCGCCCAGGAGGACTCCGTCCACCCGCGGCCAGGACCCGTGCGCATCGGATGGCTCGGCCTTCTATCACGGCGTATCGGACGCCGTCTCTCGTGAATTGGTGGGCGTCCATCCGGATCGTGTTCGGGGTCATCTGGCTAATCGACGGAGTGTTGGAATGGCAGCCGGCCGACTTCCACAACTTGTTGCAACTGATCACGGCCATGAGTCAGGGTCAACCAGCCCCGCTGGCCGCCGTGATCAGCGTGGGTCAGGCGGTGGTCGCGATCAATCCCATCCTGGCCAATGCGATGCTCGCTGCGCTCGAGACGGCGATCGGCCTCAGCCTGATCACCAACCGCCTGACCCGATGGGCACTCGGCGTGAGCGCCCTGCTCGCGGCCATGATCTGGGTGTTCGGCCAGGGGCTGGGGATGGTCTTTATGGCCGGCGCCACAGACATCCAGTCGGGCCCGCTGTACATCCTCGTCAGCCTGATGCTGCTCAAGGCGTTGCCCGCCAGGGCGTATCGCCGCGCGTATCTCCCTTTGCGCTGATTGTCACGGGACGCCCTTCCGCCTCCCCGGTTGCGGCCTCCCACCCCTCCACCGGGACCCCTATCCCCAGGGGGTCCCGGGTTTTCCTTTTTCGATCGCCTGTATCCCGGCGCGTATCGATAGCCGGTGGAACACGGCCAGCTTGGCGTTCTCGTCATCCGATCACCTGAGGTCCACGTGGTCGAGGGCGCCCTGTATACCGACTGGGAAACGATCTACCAGGACAACGTGGTCAAGGTCTACCGCCTCATGTTCGCGCGGGTCGGGAACCGGCCAGATGCCGAGGACCTGACCTCGGAGGTCTTCGTCAAGAGCCTGCCGAATCTGACCCTGCCGTTGCCAGTCATCCAGGTCCATGCCTACATCAACGTCGCGGTTCGTAGCGTGCTGGCGGATCACTGGCGCCGCCACTACGGTGCTCTCCTAGCGGATGTCGAGGTGGAGAACATCGTCCAGCCCAACGACATGACGCCCTCTACCGAGGGGTCCGGTCGCGCCGGACGCATCCTGGCGCTGCTGCCCGACCGCTCGCGTGCGATCCTCGAACTGCGCTTCCTGCGCGGCTGCTCGATCAAGGAGGCCGCTCGCGAGATGGGCGTCAGCCCGGGCAACGCGAAGATCCTCCAGTATCGGGCGCTGCGTCGCGCCGCTGAAGTCGGACAGAGGATGTTGTCATGAGATGTCGTATCGAACGGATTGCCGCCTTCGTGGACGACCTGGTCCACAACCGCCGACCGTGCCGATTCAAGGCCTCGCCCGAGGAGATGGTTGCGCTTCGCGCGGCCGCGGAACTGGCCTCGGTGCGGCCCGGCGCCGATCGTCCCGACCGCCAGTTCGTCGAGGACGTCTATGCCTACATCAGCGTCACCGTCCGGAGGACGTTCCCTTGAGGGGTCCGGTCGACCGCATCGCCGCCTACGTGGATGACCTGATCCACAACCGGCGGCCGCGCCGATTCAAGGCCTCAGCGGAGGAGATGCAGGCCCTGCAGGGAGCCGCGGCGCTGCGCTCCGCTCAGGCCGGCGCCGATCTTCCCAACAGCGATTTCATCGAGCGCCTCGGCCGGCAACTCCGCTCGCAGATGGAACCGAGACGTGTTCACGAGTCCGTCTCGCGCCGTGCCTTACTGCGGACCGCCGGATTTGCGGCCGCCGCCGGCGTGGCCGGCGCCGTCATCGAGCGAACGATTGCGGCACAACCACTCGGACAGCAGTCGACGCTGACGCCCGATCACGGAACCTGGCGGGCGGTTGCCGCTGTCGCCGACGTGCCAGATGGGCAAGCGCTGCGTTTCTCCAGCGGTCCCGTCGAAGGCGTTGTCGTCAACGACAGCGGGACGATAAAGGCGGTGTCCGCGGTCTGCACTCACCAAGGATGCCTCCTCCTTCTGGATGCGGCTGCGCACCGCCTTCGTTGTCCCTGCCATCCGACGGTCTTCTCGATGACCGGCAAGCTGCTCTCCTACCAGCTGGCGACGCCGCCGGCCAACCTGCCGGCGTTGCAGGCCCGCGTACGCGACGGCCAGATCGAGGTCCTGGTCGTCTAACGGTGCCCTTGTATCCCGGGTCGTATTGGTGAGTGTTATGAAAGCAGAGCTTCGACCCACCAAGATCCGACCCGACCAACGCGCACGGCGACTTCCGGCCAGCGGGAATACCGCGCTCGCCGCCTCCGCGCTCCTCCAAACGGCGTTAGGCATCGAGTTCATACTGTCCGGCCTCAATAAGTTCGCCGATCCGCGCTACGTGCAGAATTTCAATCAGTTCGTCAGCTCGAATCCAGGCACGCAAACCGGGATCCTTTCTGGACTGGTCAAAGGACTGGTTCTGCCGAACGTCGCGTTCTTTGCCACCGTCTTGCAGTTCACCGAGCTCGCGCTGGGTATCGTCCTGCTGCTGGGCGCGCTCGAGGTTGGCCGCCGCCGGTTCTCCGGCCGCTTCGGCCGCGAGCATGGATACGAGGCGCCGGTGGCGTTGGTTAGCGGCCTCGCCGGATTGGCGGTTGCCGGCCTGTCGCTGTCGATTGCGGTTCTCATGGGCGAGCAGCTGCCGACGATCATGCCGGGGCGTGCGTTCACCACCGCGATTCCGGTCGAGCTCTTGCTCGTCCCGCTGGGCATTGCCGTCGCCTGGATGGAGGCCGGCCGGTTTCTGGTTCTGTACCGGCATCGGCCGGCTTCGATGCTCCCGTCGGCCCGCCCGCAGGTCATTCCCGTAAACGAAGGTCACCGCGCGAGTTAGGGACTCAGTAGCGGTGGAGAAGCGGGATGCGGGGGGCGATCACATAATTGAGCTGAACCAGGAAGATCAGAGCAATGCTCACCCAGGTTGGAAACACGATGCAGGTGGCCGTTGCGATCGCATACAGTGACTGCGCGATCACGATCCGGCCTCGCATCAGTGGGGCGACTTCAGGCAAGTCCGACTCCCGGAACAAGCCCGCTCGAAGCCCGTATTGCAGTCCCGCGAGTAGCGTCATGCCCAGGAGCACGATATTGAGCCAGTACTCGACGAGCGCCACGCGGAAGGATGGAAAACGCGCCAGCAACGCCGTCGAAAAAGGCACCAGGGTGACGGCCAGAAGAAACGCCAGCTGCAACCACGAGTAGTTGCGATTACTTCGGGCCAGCAGATTGAGCTGGGTGCCCTGGCCAACCCAGAAGATGCCAAGCGTCATGAAACTCATCGCATACACGAGCCCATTCGGCGCGAGCCGCACCAGCGCTTGCCAGAGATCCCCCTCGGTGCGAGCGCTCAACGTTGGGACCGCCAGGCCCAGGACGAGTAGGGTCATGCCGACCGCGAAAATACCGTCCGAGATTCCGGCCAGGCGCTCGAGGTTGGTGCCCGCAAACTCGTTGAAGCGGCGCCCGCTGCCTGGCTTCGAGCTCACCCGGTAAGAATGACAGAGGCAGCTACAGATCGAAGACAGAGCTCTCGCCAGTCACGTCGTAAACCTGGCGGCCGAGCAAGCTGTTGGCGATGATGGCGCTGCGCCACGCCATCAGGCTTAGGTTGGGATCCGCCACACCGCGCATATGCCGGGCCGCGTCCTGAGCGTAGATCCGCAGCTCGGGCGGTCCGTCCCACTCGACCGAGAAATCGGTACGGACCGGGAACCCGTCGCGATCCCAGCTCAGCCGTTTGGCGAGTGGCTGCATCGCCTCGGGCAAGGCGTAGCTGGAGCCGGTACCGAGCACGATCATGTCGGCGCGGACCGTCCGGCTGGTGCCCCATCGATCGCGGAGAGCGAGATCGCAACCTGCGGACGTGTGCTGCATGCCGACGACCTCATGGCCCGGTAGGAGGCGGACGCGACGGCCGCCCGATTCCAGGAACTCGAGGTCGTGTAGGCGGTCGTAAATGCGCTGCAACAGGCCCTGTGAGATGCCGTCGCTCGCCAGCCTCTGCTCGGCAAGGAGGATGTCGCGCTGTTCCGGCGTCAGGCCGAAGAAATAATCGCTGTAGTTAGGGTTGAAGAGCTCGTTGGTGAAGGGCGACTCGTCCAGCGGGAGGAAGTTCGGGCGGTGCGAGATCCACACCAGCTGCGCCGGCAAATGCTGGAGATCCAGCAACAGATGCGACACGACCTCGGCGCCACTCTGACCACCTCCCACCACGGCGACAATCCGACCGGTGACATCGGTTGGGTGAAGCAGGTAGTCATTCGAATGGAAGACGTGGTCGCCTACGAACGGGTCAGCCCATGGCGGAATGTTCGGCACCAGGCCCGTTCCGAGCACGAGGTTCTTGGTGTGGACCATTCGGCGATCGACTTGCACGGAAAACTGCTGGTCGTCGATCGCGACCTCTTGGACTTCGGCGCCAAATTCAACGTTTGGCAAGCGGGCCGCCACCCATTGCAGGTACTGATTGAATTCCATGCGACTGGCAGGTTGTGAGCGGTTGATAAAGCGATAGAGCCGCTTGTGGGCGCGAAGGAATGCCAAAAAGGAGTACTCACTCCCAGGGTCGACCAGCGTCACCAGGTCTTTCAGGTACGAGACCTGGATGACGGCCTCGGGAAAAAGCAGGCCCGGGTGCCACTCAAAATCCGCGTTCTTATCGAAGAACCGCGCCGTGAAGCTGGTCGGCGCGAGCAGCGCCGCGAGGCTCAGGTTGAAGGGACCGGCCCCCACGCCGACCGCGCCCAGCGTCAGATCAGGGTCCGTTGCGGCCATCCTGGGCTCGCTCGAGGCCGTCGAGGATGAGATCGAGCCCGTACTCGAATTCGTCACCATAGTTGTAGCCGGGCTTGGTCGCGCGGTCGACCGCCATCTCGGCCAGGTGAGGATACTCGCCGGCGCGGAATCCTTTGGCGATGTTTTCCGCGATCTCTGCAACTCCCGCAGCGCCCTCTGCGTTGCTGAACGGCAAGGTCAGTTCGGTCAGCGTGAATCCATAGATGTACCCGTCGAGGATCGAGTACGCGTGAGCCGCCATGTCGATCGAGAAGCCGGCGGTCCTCAAACTTCCGAGCACGGCGTCGTGGTGACGCAGGGTCGCGGTGCCCGGTGTGGCTCGCGACTCCATCAGGCCGATGGCCCACGGGTGGCGTAAGAGAGCCTGGCGGGCCGAGATCGCCCGCGTGCGCATGGCGGTCCGCCAGTCCACGCCGCTGGCCGGCAGGTCGATTTCGCCGAACACGATATCGACCATGCCGTCGAGCATGTCCACCTTGTTCCGAACATGGTTGTAGAGAGACATCGCCTCCACCCCGAGCTTCTCACCCAGCTTGCGCATGCTGAGTGACTCGATGCCGTTCCGGTCGGCGAGGCTGATGGCGGCCCGCAGGATTCGCTCCCGGGTCAGGGCTGCGCGGCGCTTCGCCGCTCGTTTAGCTTGCGTGGTCACCGTTTTCATACGACTCGCCCATAGCATACACCGTAAGTCCTTGCAGGCTTACGCTGTATGTGATAGGCTTGCGTTATCAAGCTTACGGTGTAAGTGTGGACGGAGGGTCCAGAAGGAAGGTACGAACCATGATCACGACCCAGACCGGCGTAAACGAGAGCCCAGCTGCCGTTGGGGCCAATCTCACCACGATGAAGGCGATCATCCAGAACAGCTACGGCTCGGCCGAGCTCCTCGAGCTGCGCGACATCGAGAAGCCCACGATCGCAGCCAACCAGGTGCTCGTCAAAGTTCGCGCGGCCGGCGTCAACCCCGCGGACTGGGCCATCGTGGGCGGCCTGCCCTACATCGCCCGCCCGATCTACGGGATGGGCAAGCCGAAGAATCCGGTTCGAGGCACCGACGTGGCGGGGGAGGTGGAGGCCGTCGGCGCCAGCGTCACGCGGTTCCGGCCGGGTGATGCGGTCTTCGGCTGGAGTGGGAATCTCGGCGGCGCCTTTGCGGAGTACGCGTCCGTCACCGAAGACGCGCTGGTGCCCAAGCCTGCCAATCTGACCTTCGAGCAGGCCGCCGCCGTTCCCATGGCCGGCACGGTCGCCCTCCTGGCGGTTCGCGATCACGGCAAGGTCCGGGCCGGGCAGAAGGTCCTTGTCAACGGTGCCTCGGGCGGAATCGGGACCTTCGCGGTGCAGATTGCGAAGTCGCTCGGTGCCGAGGTGACAGGTGTCTGCAGCACGAGAAACGTCGAGCTGGTCCGATCGATCGGCGCCGAGCATGTCATCGACTACACGAAAGTGGACTTCACGCGGACCGGCCAGCGGTACGACTTCATTCTCGACAACGTGGCGAACCGTTCCCTGTCCGACGTGCGACGCGCGCTCACCCCGAGGGGGACGCTCGTGCCGAACGGCGGCGGGTTCGACCATCGGTGGGTGGCAAGCGGAGGTCGCCTTATCAGGGCGAAGCTGTTGTTCGCGTTCGCCAG
>Ga0207646_10002776_pt1 | contig 20450 bp, 12 predicted proteins | sample KBSK5502metaG_FD_184343 | JGI IMG/M metagenome (GOLD analysis project Ga0207646, IMG submission 184343) | Corn, switchgrass and miscanthus rhizosphere microbial communities from Kellogg Biological Station, Michigan, USA - KBS K5-50-2 metaG... | ecosystem: Host-associated > Plants > Roots >...
CAGTGGACCAATTGGTACGAGTGTGATTTCTTGTGGAGCAGCCATAATCTTCTCGATGATCAGGTCTAGCGCGTGCTGGCTCACAGGCTGTAGTTTTGGCTCGGGTAGCTCTATGCCGCCTAGCCCGTTATGCCCATGTACATAATCAGCCGTGACGGGTTGGCGTACGAGGGGACGGTCACTTCCCCGGGCTACTGGGATTTCTGGGTGTCCTGCCAATTCCAGCAAAGCCAGCGCGTTGCGTGTGGTCAAATCGACATGAACATTGCCGCTGACGGTAGTGATGGCCTCAAGCTGTATCTCGGGTGAAGCGAACGCGAGAAATAACGCGAGCGCGTCATCTATCCCCGGGTCAGTGTCGAGAATAATTTTGGAAGTTTTAAGTTCTTCTTGAGTCATTTGGGTCATTTTTCGTGACGAAAACATACGATATAAACAAGTTATTTGTTCACATAGTATACCTCTTCTGCCATCTTCCTTCAAAGATGAAGCAAAGCAGAGGTATAGCTGGGATTATCGGGTTTCATCCTGACTTGCGAGAGTATTATCAGTGCTCAACTTGTGAGAAGATGAATTCTGGGTAATCGACCAGTGTAAATTAACTACCACGATCTTTCTCAACCACTTCATGCACTGTATCCATTCGGAGGCGACCTTGATTCGTGTCCTGGTTCCAGAGCGGCCTGACCAAGTATGCCAAGAACCTTGCCAACATCAATAAAGTGCAGACCCTAAAACACATTTGATCCTGCGTCTATTATTTGGGACAGTTCGAGCCAAAAGGGCGTGTTGTATGATGATGTATAATAGTCACTGAGGATATCCTCTAGCGCCTGTTCTGGGACCTAATAGGTCTCGTTGCTTGCTGTACTGAGTAAGACGACTACGTAGAGATGCTTCATTATGAGCGATTGGGCGCGGGAGTATCCCGATGACAGCCAGGGATGAGAAACCACAGCGAGCTCGTTCTGAGCCATCAATAGCGCCTCTTTCACCCCCTGTTGCTATCATTGGCAGACAGCGGGAGTTAACACTGGTCATGAGCCACTATGAAGCGGCCAAAGGAGGGCATGCCCACGTGCTGCTCCTGGCAGGGGAGCCAGGGATTGGCAAGACGCGTCTCTTGGACGAAATTGCCAGGCGGACCGCTCAGGATGGGGCGACCATCCTACGAGGTGGCGCATCTGAAGCGGAGGGCATGCCACCATATCTGCCGTTCGTGGAGGCTCTTGGTCGCTACATTCAGGTGACCCCTCTGGACCAACTGCGTACACACGTTGCTGCAGCACCGCAGGTGCTTGCCACGCTCTTGCCAGAACTGATCACCCGTCTCGGTGAGCTTCCCGCGTCTGCTCCCTTGCCCCCTGAACAGGCCCGCTTCCGGCTGTATGAAGCGATTGGGGTGTTCCTCCAAGCTATTGGTGCCCCACACGCACTGGTCCTTACCCTTGACGATCTGCAGTGGGCAGACAGCGCAAGCCTCGACCTGCTCTGTCACGTTGCACGCCATCAGTCTAACGCCCATCTCCTCGTGGTGGGTGCTTATAGAGAGAGCGAGGTTGCCCACCATTCCGCGCTTACCCGTACCCTTACCGAACTCTCTCGTCAGCGCGTGCTCACGACTGTGACCATCGGTCCACTCTCGGCCGTAGAGACCGGCATGCTGGCTGAGAGCAAACTGTGTGGGGCTCTCCAACCAGCGGTGAACGCCCTGATGCATACACACAGCGAGGGCAATCCGTTCTTTGCCGAGGAACTCCTAGACGGGTGGATTGAGCAGGGTGCCCTGGTTCACGAGCAAAACCAGTGGATGGCCGTCATCCCACTCGATCACGCCCTGCCTCCAAGCATTGTGGGTGCCTTGCGGCAACGCTTTGAACGCCTCTCTGCAGAGAGCATTGATCACCTGCGGGTGGCGGCCATCATTGGACGCACCTTTGATCTCTCGTTGCTTGCCGCGGTGCAAGAGCAAGAGATAGAAGCCGTTGAGGTGGGTCTGCTTGAGGCTGTACGTGCTCGGCTCGTCCGAACCGATCAGGCAGGAACCTTCACGTTCACCCACGACAAAATTCGTGAGTGCCTCTATGCGGAAGTCAGCACCTCTCGGCATCGACGCCTGCATGGGCTCATTGGTGGCCTCCTTGAGGCCCGCTATGGGCAAGAGCAGACCATGAATGTGCACCAACTCGCTGCGCTGGCCTACCACTTTGCACGCAGTAGCGACCAACCGCGAGGCGTCCATTACTCGCTCCGTGCTGCAGCACAGGCACTGCAAACGGTAGCGGCTGAAGAGGCCATCTCCCATTATCGGACGACCCTGGTCCTGCTGAGTGAAGAGGACAGACGACGTGGTGATGTGCTGCTCAGGCTGGGAGAAGCTGCCCTGTTGGCCGGCCAAGAAGAGGAGGCCGAGAGCGCCTATACCACCGCACAGGACTGGCTGCGACCTGAGGGTGACCGGGAAGCCCTTGCGAAGGCTGTTCACGGATTGGGACGAGCCTACTGGCGACAGGATAAACGAGCGGCTGCGCGGGCAGCGTTCGAACAGGGACTGGTGCTGCTGGGTGATCGACCGTGTGCGCAGGCCGTGGATATCCTGACCGACCTCTCCCTTCTGCTCACGATCTACATGGGGCGGCAAGAGGAAGGGATGGCCTGTGCCCAGCAGGCAGTAGAGATAGCGAAGCTTCTGGGAGACACGCGATTGGAGGAGCGAGCGCGTCGCATTATGGCAGAGAATCTCTCCCTGCATGGAGAGGCTCTCAGTGCAGCCGTGCAGTTTCTCGAGCAGGTCCTTGTGCACACGGAAGCGCATGGCGATCTGTCGGAGGCCGCGGAGTGCTGTCTGAACCTGGCGGTGGCCTCCTACTGGATGGCAGACCTGAGGCGTTCGCATGAGGTAAGTGCTCAGCGGCTCGCGCTCATTGAGCGCCGTGGGCAACCGCACCACTTGCGTACCACCTACACCTGGCTGGCCCTGCTCCACGCTTCACAGGGCAGATGGAGCGATGCAGAGCAGATGATCGAGCGAGCGCATCCTATCGTCGACCACTTGACCAGCCCCATGTTTGCTGCCTTTCTCCACCAGATCCACGGTTTCCTTGCCTACCAGCAGGAAGTGTACCCGCTCGCAGAGCGCGAGTTGCAGACCGCACTGGCAATGGCCGAGCAGGATCGGCATATGGGCCTGGGGGTGCTCATGTTCTATCCCGGTCTGCTCGGCCTCGTGCAGGCGACGATGGGACAGCGGGAGGAGGCACGGGCCTCTATGGCAAGCGTGGAGACCCACCTGGATCGGCTGCCAGAGGGAATCCTGCCGACGGCACCGCTGCTGATCTGTCTCGCTCTGACAGCGCTCGCCCTGGGAGATCAAGAACGAGCTGCCCTCCTCTACCCCCGTCTGCTGGCATTTCGCGGCCAGCACTACTGGTTTCTCGTTGATCGCATCCTGGGACTGCTCGCCAGAGCGCGCGAAGATTGGGAGACGGCAAGGATGCACCTGAGCGCTGCCCAGGCGATCGCTGGGCGCGAAGGCCTGCATCCTGAATTCGCGCGCACCCTGCTCGCAAGAGCCACGGTTGAGCTCGCACAAGACGGTCAAGGAAGCATCATGCACGCTGAGGAGCTGTTGCGGGAAGCGCTGGCCTTGTTTGTGGAATTGGGGATGTCCCATTCAGCCCAATATACCCTCAGTCGGTTAAATGCGCTTTCCTCTTGTCCAGAACGTCGGGCACACGCAGCGCTTCCAGCTCGTCTGACCGAGCGTGAGGTGGCGGTGCTCAAGCTGGTGGCCCAGGGCAAGAGCAATCGCCAGATCGCGCATGCTCTGGGGCTCAGTGAGAAAACCGTGACCAATTACCTCACCCACATCTTCAATAAGACCACCTGTGAGAATCGAGCAGCGGCAACCGCGTTTGCGATCCGCCACGGACTGGCCTGATCGGCACCTTGTCGGTTACAGTCCTTCTACTAGGGAGGTTTCTCCCTTATCTGAGTCCGCTTCCCTTCCGTATGCGGCCACAGCATGACTGACCAGGGAGGTCTCTCCCTATCGCGAGCAAGACCTCCTCAATTAGGCACGTCTTCCAAAGAGGGAGGTTTCTCCGATGTTATTGCCCCCTCTGGAGGGTATACTTGCGCTAACACAGAACAAGCGACGCGTTTGTGGCCTCAGGATCATGGGTAAAGCAGCCTGAGTTCGAAGCCGAGCAAAGGAAAGGAAAGATGTATATTACCGTTTCCATGTATCGAGCGAAGGCTGGGCAGGAGGATGCCATTATTGCCCTCCATGAGGACTGGCAGCGTCATCAGCGACCCAAGGCCAAGGGGTACCTTTCGGGCGAACTGCTCAGGAGGGTCGAGGACCCCCACGAGTTCATTGCCATCATGCGTTTCGAGAACCAGGAGTCTGCGCACGCACTCACGACTGACCCTGAGCAGAATGCCTGGTATCGGCGCGTAGCAAGCCTGACTGAGCATATGTCGGTGCGCACTGGATATATCAGCGAATGGCAGGCGTCTCGATAGATGGTGTAGCGGAAAACGAGAGGATACTAGTTCTGGACAAGGAAGCACATGAGCAATACATCCGGCACATCAAAGCAGGTCATCTCACTTCCTAAAGGGGGAGGTGCTCTGCACGGCATTGGAGAGAAGTTTTCGCCCGACCTGTTTACGGGGACGGGAAACTTTACAGTGCCCATTGCTCTCCCTCTTGGTCGCAACGGCTTTCAACTACGATTGAATCTCGTCTATAGCACCGGCAATGGCAACGGACCCTTCGGTCTCGGATGGGGTTTAAGCATCCCGGGAGTCAGTCGTAAGACATCTAAGGGCATTCCAGTGTATGACGATGCAAAAGATACCTTTCTCCTCTCGGGTGCCGAAGACCTTGTCCCGGTCGAAGTAGAAAAGACAGAGTCGAGCACGGGCAAGGAGGTGCAGACCCGCTCTCGCTACCGTCCTCGAACGGAAGGTCTCTTCGCCAGGATTGATCATTATCAGGTCGTTGAAAAGGTCAGTGGCACGATCCTCAGTAACTACTGGAAAGTAAGAAGTAAAGATGGCCTGCTCAGTGTGTACGGCACCCCTGGAGCCGCAGGCAACGACCCGGCCGTGGTTGCCAAACCTGCTGACCGCTCGCGAATCTTCGCATGGAAGCTGACCCACACCGCCGACCCTTTCGGGAATCGCATCGTTTATGAGTATCTGCGTGACTCCGAGCACATAGGACCTCATGACTGGGATCAACTCTATCTGAAACGTATCCGGTATGCTGATTTTTCGGACGAGAGCGGGGCAGAGCATTTTCTTGTCTCGGTGACATTCGACTATGGCACTTCCCCTGGGGGTCTCCCGGATGCGTTCGAGCGCCCAGACGCTTTCTCTGACTACCGCGCCGGGTTTGAAATTCGCACCAGGAGGCGGTGCGAGCAGATCGTGATCGAAACGCACGCGGAGGTAGATCAGCTCGTCCGCACCTACGGTCTGTCCTATCAGAACGACGCACTGAACGGTGTTTCGCTCCTCAACCAGATCAGGGTCGTCGGCCATAACGGTGACCGTACAGAAGAACTCCCGCCACTGGCGTTTGGCTACACACAGTTCGAGCCTGAGAAGCGACACTTCTCCCCTATCACCGGTCCCGATATGCCTGCTGGCTCACTTGCCCGGGGAGACCAGGAGCTTGCCAGCCTTTTTGGCAACGGGCTGCCAGATATCCTCCAGATGAACGGGACAGTGCGCTACTGGCGCAATATGGGTGGCGGGAAGTTTAACCTTCCGCGTGAGATGCGAACCGCACCCGCAGGATTGAGCCTGACGGACAAAGGGGTGCAACTGATTGACGCCAATGGCGATGGCCAGATTGATCTGCTGGTCACAACGGAGGAAATTGCAGGCTACTATCCACAGCGTTTTGGCGGCCTGTGGGATCGCCGCTTGTTTCAACGCTACCGCGAAGCTTCTCTTTTTTAAGCGGAGAAATAGTCTCCATAAGAATGCGGTCGATTTTGTCTGGATTTGAGTGATGCTCGTTCTGTTTTTAGCATATAGTACAGGAGTTTTTGTTCGGTACAACGAGATATACCGAGATGTTGGAGAAAATGATGCAATGCCCTTCGTGCGGTCACCAGAATCGCTCAGATTCACGCTTTTGCGTTAGATGCGGCACGCCTCTCGCACAAAGAGGCCAGGCTGTAAACTTACCGCCGCAGACCCCATTGGGTACCCAAATGACAGGTCCTGGGGGTCCCGGTTGGCAGTCTCCGCCGCAGGGGACGCCGTCACCAGCGCCGCTATCTGCTCCTCCCATACAGTCTAGAGGGCACGGTGGCATCGTGGGTATAGCACGCAATGTCCAGCAAAGCTCGGAGCAGGCTGGATATATGGGCGGAAGACAAAGCGGCTATCAACAAACAACTCAGATCTTGAGGTTCCGCCTGGAGCAGTATGACCAGAGCAATAATCGTACGGTGAGGAACGTGGAGCTGCGTAGTCTCTCCATCGAGGGCTTTATTACCGAAGGTGACCGGGTGGAAGTCTTCGGTAAATCGGAGGGCGGGCTGATTCGCGCCAAGCAGATAGTGAGCTTAGACACCGGCGCAGTTGTGGAGGCGAAGGGCTTCTCTGGAGCCATGAAGGCTTCCTTTGTGATCTCCGGCATTGTGGGGGTAATGATATTGGCTCTTGTTGGATCCATTTTTTTCTCGGTATTGGTACTCCACCAAGTCCCGTTGGGGTTGGGTGGGGCGGGTATTACAAGCACTCCCACTGCTTCTCCTGATAGTGTACTGAATACCTATTGTTCTGATCTCGGTAGTGGCGCCTATCAGTGGGCCTATGACCAGTACTCGACGAGACTGAAGAGCGAGGTTTCATCAGCGCAGTTGTCACAAATGTGGTCGGGTAAGTTTATCGACTCCTGTACCCATGCTTCTGCTCAGGTGTCTGGAAAGCAGGCAATGACGACGCTTTCTATTACAGCGAAGATACTTGCTAATCAGTCCCCCCCACCAGAGCAGACGTATACCTACCATGTCGTACTTGTTCAAGATGGCTCCAACGGCTGGAAAATCGATAGTCTCCAGTCACAGTGACAACTCTGTGAGGTATATCATGCAAGCTGAACCTTTCTCTCTTGGCAATCTTACCGGTAGAATGGATTACTTGCAGCGCATTGGGTTTATCCCGGTACCCTTGCCAGTAAATCCGCCCCCGACGCAGGCGCAACCTGCGCCCCGCCGCCTTCTCCATGTGAGCGGCATCGGACGCTTAGAGAAGCTCCTGCCGCCGAATCAGCGGCAAGCGGGAGGGCAACCACTGGAAGCTGAACAACCGGCGCGGATGATCAGTGAAGATGTGTTGACTGGGCTCTACGGCTACAGGATCCCCCTGGCATTCCTTGTGCTGAGCGAGCCTGGTAGAGTGGCGATCCACATGGGCGTATGGTCCGCTCTCAATCGGGAGAATGCTTCAGCAGCCACCCTGGATCATCGAGGACGGATATTGAACGCAATGCTGAGTAGCCTCTATCCTGCGATCAAGCTTGCTCCCGTCAATGAGGTGCGATTCCCTTCTTTGCAGTTGGCTGGTCTGGCACTTGGTATTCCTACCGTGAAACTACCAGAGGCGCTTGATAACGCGCTGCCCCTTGACCGACTCATCCGCGCGCTCTCTGATGCCTACTGGGCGTTCCTGGTCCTGGCAGAACCAGTGGTCGAGCAAGAGATCAGTAAGCTGCGCAACAATGTGATCAGCGAGACACGCGACATCCTGGCGGCCTATCCCACGACAGCAGAGGGTATAGCCAATCCATTGGCGCAGCACTATGTCGAACTCCTGAAACGGGCACTTGATACACTGACGCAAGGGCAGACGCTGGGAGCCTGGCGTACCGGCGTCTATCTCCTGGGTGATGGTACCAGCTACTACCGACTGGCGAGTCTCTGGCGGGGTATCTTCTCCGGCGACCAATCGCTCCTCGATCCTGTCCGTGTGTGGGACAGTGCGAACGTCATGGCTCTGGCTACCGACTGGGCCTTAGCCGATATGCAGGGGCCACAGGGGCCGGGGCACTATCAACACCCCTTCCAGTATCAAACACTGCTCACCTCCTCGCAGCTGGCCGCCTATGTCCACCTCCCCCAATTAGAAACCGGGGGATTTACCGTTGATCTCGTGCCCGACTTTGATGCCGTTCCTCCGTCGATACAGACCGGTGACGCACTCACTCTTGGGAAAGTGGTACCACAACATCAGGCGCTTACCCCGCCTGATGTTTTCTCTGGGCGGGTCGATTACAAGATCCAGGCCGCCGATTTAACGCGCCACGTCTTCGTGGCTGGCGTGACCGGTGCGGGCAAATCCAACACCATTTTTTATCTGCTCAAGAAAGCGGATGCATTGGGCATCCCGTTTCTCGTGATTGAACCGGCCAAGGCCGAGTACCGTGCGCTGCTCAATGACCCGAATCTGGCCAACCGCGTGCAAATCTTTACGCTCGGGAACGAGAACATTTCACGGTTCCGGGTGAATCCCTTTGAAGTACTCCCTGGCACGCCAGTGAGCGTGCATCTTGACCTGCTGCGTTCGGTATTCAGCGCCAGCTTCGGCATGTGGACGCCCTTACCACAGGTATTGGAGCAGTGTCTGCACCGTGTCTACGAAGACCGCGGTTGGGATCTTGCTGCCAACACCAATGCTCGTCTGGATAATAGATCGGACATCGCAGCCGCTTTTCCCACGTTGTCCGATCTTGTGACCAAGGTAGACACCGTTACACGGCAGCTGGGCTATGAGGAGCGGATAACGGCTGATATACGCGCAGCACTGACGACACGCCTGAATGGACTACGTGCCGGGGGCAAAGGACGCATGCTGGATGTGAAACGCTCATTGCCTATGCTACGACTGTTGAATCAGCCTACTATTCTTGAACTGGAGGGGATGGGCGACGATGACGACAAAGCCTTTCTCATGGGCCTCCTGCTCGTTCGGCTCGTAGAATACCGGCAAGAGGAGCATCGGCAAGAGGAGCATCGGCAAACCGCTGGCAAGGTGAATGACCTGCGCCACTTACTGGTCATTGAGGAGGCCCACCGGCTCTTAACGAACGTGGCGCGGCAGGGGCAGGAAGAGAACGCGAATCCACGTGGGAAGGCGGTCGAAACCTTTGCCAACCTGCTCTCAGAGATCCGGGCGTATAGGCAGGGCATCATCATTGCTGATCAGATTCCCGTCAAGCTGGCTCCCGAAGTGATCAAGAACACCAACCTCAAGATTGTTCACCGCACGCTAGCGGCAGATGACCGGGACGTACTGGCTGGGGCTATGGCGATGGATGAGCATCAGGCAAAGGCACTGGCAACATTCGGGAAAGGTCGGGCTGCGGTATTCAGTGAGGGCGACGACGCACCAGTTCTCGTGCAGGTGGAGAAAGCCAAGGATCAGCCGGGGCAAGCCATCCCTAATAACAAGCAGGTGGCTTCCTATATGACTTCTATGATAGCTCAACAAGGACTTCAGGCATTCTTTCTCTCCTCTCCTGGCTGTACTCAGGTTTGCCTATCAGCGAGCGCAGCCTGCCAGGAAGCTCGTCAACTCGTCGAAGATGCGGTCTTTCAGGCAACGTTTGCCCGTCTTGTCCTCTCAACCATTGAAGACACCGACGCGCTAGATCGGCTCTGGCCAGAATTGCTGTCAGTTGTGCGAACAAAACGCCTTCCAAAGAGTAATGAGCCGGAACTGCTGCGTTGTCTGCTGGGTCATGCCACCTACTGGTTTGCGGACCATCGTGGCGCACAAGCTGGCTGGTCCTATGCTGAGACGCAGGAACTCGTCGATAAGCTACGCAAGGTTTTACTATCCAAACTCGGTAATGAAAACGCCGAACCAGTACGCAGTCAATTCCAACAATATGCTCGTCAACTGCACGCTCGCACTTATCCCCCCTTCCCTGCCTGCGAACGTGTTTGCCAGCAGCAGCCTCCTGTATGTCTGTATCGCTATGCGGTTGCTGATCTGGTAGCAACAGGAAGACGTAGTGGAGCATGGCTAACGGCGGTTGCAAATGACGCTAAATCTCAAGATGGACGATATCGAGAGACATGGGCCGTTTCCCGTATGGTGGGAAGTGAACTGATTGAGTTTCCCGAAGATACATGGCCCGAATCCTCGAAGCAGAAAGTGTGGGAGGGCGCGCGTCGTACATGCCTTTGTTATGTGCAACAGGCACTCTCCAAAGATTCTAGTAAGACGCCGAGGGCTGCCAGAAGCGTGCTGGAGAAGTTGCTTGCCGAGGCAAAATGACGAGCATGAACGATTGGGCATTAGAAGCCATGTTCAAAGCCTCTTGAGGCTGCTTTACAAGGATATTTAATATGTCGCCAGAAGTACCTTTCACAGGCTGTCAAAAAGTCAAGGGCAGAAGGATATCTGAAAATCTTGATCACGAAGTTATCCGAAGGAGGCTAAGATGGCAAAACTAACGCACGAACAGGCTATGCAAAGACTCACTGATGCTAGTATCTCTGTTTATTCAAGTGGGAATAGTAGTGATAGAAACAATCCGAACGCTACCTCCTTGCAAGGAGTTCAAGAAAATACGATTAATGGCATTGTCAATTTCAGGGAAGCTAGTGGTAAAAATATCGTTATAACTGGTGGCACTGAAACGGGTCATGCTCAAGGCTCACAGTCCCATTCTGAGGGCTATAAGCTTGATATTAGAGTCACGCCCGGGTTGTCGGAATGGATCCAAAACAACTTTGAGTACGTCAGAGATCGCAACAATGGGGATCCCGTGTATAGAGATTCACTCGGGAATGAATTCACTTTTGAAAGGTCAAGAAATCATTGGGACATCACTTTTCGTGGTCAAAATCCAGAGCCTACAGAGCATGAGTCAAACTCGAACCAGCGAGATGCTGGCGTTCCTGACGAGCTGGAGCCACACTATGACGCCAATCCTCCAATGGGTACGCCACCTGAAAGCGAACCCAATCCCCCTGATATGGGTGTGTCCACTGAACCTAATCCTCCCGACATGAGTGCGCCCGCTGAATCCAATCCCTCTGACATGGGTACGCCAACTGAATCTATGCCATCTGATATGAGCATACCAGGTGAGGGTGGTCAGGCCCATGATGCAGAACCCAATTTTAGTCTTCCCGATGGAAGCCAAATCTCCATTCTTACTGACATACAGAACTACACCCCGGCTGATGCGGGTCAAAATCTCACTCCTGTCGATGTAGGAGAGAACCACACCCCGGCTGATGCAAACCAGAGTGTTGCCCCTCCAGAGGTGAACCAGAGCATCCAACCTCCCGAAGTAAATCAGAGTATGGCTCTCCCTGATAGTGGCTATGATGCAGGTAGTTCGAGTGCTAGTGGTTACGATGCTGGTAGCTCGGATGCCGGTGGATATGATGGCGGATACTCGGATGCTGGTGGTTACGATGCTGGTAGCTCGGATGCCAGCGGAGCTTCGGAAGGAGGTGCGGAGGCAGCGTCTAGGCCGGGATAATAGTGCTACACAAGCTTTGAGGTCACTTTGACTGAATGCAGTAAATTTCGCGTGACCGTCATCTAAATTTGTTGAGTGGCCGCTAGAGATACTTGAAGTCTAGCTATCGTGAGAGCGGAAGACTTATGAAACAAGCTCAAGTCTGGTACTACAGTGAATATGTAATGATTAAGCAGTTCACAGCATCAAGATTTTCTCTATCAACTATAACTAGAATGCTCTCCTACGGGACCATTACATAGGATGGCATATCTGGCAATATTGCTATCTTGTCCCTGGTGTCACGAATGTATGTATTAGCTCTACCAGTAAGCAAGAAGCAACCGATATTACTACAACGTTTTTTCGTAAGGAAAGAACCATCGAAGCAGATCTGAAGCCAGTCCAACGATTTTGTCTCCAACTAATGCACCAGTGGTACTATAAATTGACCCATGCATTTGGAGGAGACATTGGTATCTACTATAATTCCGAGAAGATTCTCAAACCGATCACCGTGGTCACTTATCATTCAGCTTCTGACCTGCTCTCGGAACACTCAACTAAATATCGATTGATTATCTTCGATGAATTCTCTGTAATCGATGAGTGTTAACTAACCTTAGTACAGACTATCATAACTGCTGGGAATTCCGCCGTAACTCCTAAATGAGCTTGAGGGGACCAAGAAGACCTTTGAAAACTCCGAAACATTCCGCGCTAACCCCGAAAAAGATCAGTAAACGCCATTGTATTCATATTCCGTTCAATGCTCATGAGGAGTTGCCTCAGCTATGCACAATCAGTGTGTATCAGTACAGAAACGTAGGATAGAAGTGTCGTTTGACTTGATTAACGGCGCGTTTCTGCCAGGATTAATGCCGAGACTTGGCTTGAGAGGCGTGTCGAGATGATTTTTGAGGCTTGGCCTCTGCCACATAAGATGCCGAGTCATAATAGCTCATCTTTTTCGGCTCCACTCGCTAAGAATGGAACTGGCACTTCTGCCACATATGTTGGCTCTTGGACTGGTTTGGTGCGTGCTATGAATAGCACCTTGTGTGCAACAACAGTGACACAGTCCGCTAGGCATCTTGTAACGCATCGGTGACTGCCTGCTCCTCTGTCATCGCCTGCCCCGCAGTCCATCCGGCCGTGAACGCTCTCGCATCCAGGTGCGCGCGGGCATCGGCCACATGTCTGTTCAGGTCATCCCGGTAGTTGCTGGCAGAAAGGAGCAGGCGGTCAGCGACCCCGAACAGCCGCCCTGCTCGCTCTGCTTGCCCCTGTGCTGCAGCTACCTCGGCCATTCCAGCCAGCCCCCTGACGATGCCAAGCCCATTATCCACCCGTTGCATATCCTGCCAGAGATGCAGGCCTTGCTTGTAGAGCATCTTCCCCTGTTGCTCGTCCCCGTTTTGATGCAGCCAGATATCCCCGACGTTGATCAGGATCATTCCGAGCCTCCCTCGATCCTTCGATGCACGTAGGAGCGGCAGGCTCTGCTCATACAGGGAGCGCGCGGTCTCCTCGTCGGCCTGGGGCAAGACCACCACCTCCAACGCACTCACCAGCAACGTCACCCCAAACACGTCCCCTTGCTCTTGGAAGAGCTGCAAGCTTTCCTCATAGTGTGCGTGCGCCCCCGCAAGGTCGCCTAAGAAATAGGCGGCCATGCCCAGGAGGTAGAGCGTGCTCGCTTCGCCCCACACATCCCCGAGATCCTTAAAAAGGGTGCGGCTCTCTTCGAGCAGGGGACGCGCCGCCGCGCTGTTGCGCTGACCCATCCGGACCAGCCCCAACAACAATTCCGCGTAGCCGCTCTCTCGCTTGTCTCCGATCTCGCGCACAATGGACAAGCCCTCCTCCGTGCGAGGGGAGGCCGCTGCATAGTCGCCTTCGGCCCAGGCCAGCCATCCTGCACCATGGAGGGCCCGGCCTCGCGCAGCGCCCCGATCTGTGCCATCGGTCCGCTCCAGCATGCCTTCCAGCCACGTTCGTCCCTCACGTTCAGAGCCGCGCAGGAACCAGTAAAAGGAGAGGGCGCGCCCCAGGCGCAGCCCGGTCTGGACCGCGTTGCTGTCGGCCTTGCTCCAGGCGAGGGCAGCGCGCAGGTTGGCGTCCTCACGGTCCAGTCGCTCCATCCACACGTCCCGCTCCGGGCTGAACATATGGGGCTCGGCCTCCTCAGAAAGCCGCAGGAAGTAGTCGGCATGCCGCTGCTGCACGGCGGCTGCCTCTCCACTTGCCACCAGTTGGTCCTGGGCATACTCGTGGATCGTCTCCAACATGGTGAAGCGCGGCTCCCCGCCTGTGCCCTGCTGCGCTTGCACCAGGCTCTTGTCCAGCAACTGGGCCAGTTGTTCCAGAACTGCTCCCTCGTCGGCCTCCGACGAGGACGAGGTCCTGGCAGCATCAAAGACGCAAACGGCCTCCACCGCCTCCAGCGTGAAGCCACCGACGAAGACCGCCAGCCGCCGAAACAACTGCTGTTCGTCTGCTTCCAAGAGGTCGTAGCTCCAGGCGATGGTGTTGCGCAATGTCTGCTGGCGCTCTGGCAGGTCGCGCGCTCCCCGCGTGAGTATGGGCAGGCGGTGCTCCAGTCGTGCCAGCAGGGCGGCAGGAGTGAGGAGCGACAGACGCGCCGCCGCCAGTTCGAGCGCCAACGGCAGGCCATCCAGGCGCTGGCAGATCTCGACAATGGCGGCTGCATTCTCGCTCGTCAGGGTGAAATCGGGTTTGCCCTCCTGTGCACGCTCGACGAACAGCGCGACCGCTGGAACCTGCGCCAGGGTTTCGAGGTCGGGGAGGTGCTCAGTATCTGGCAGTGCAAGCGGCAAGACAGGAACCACCCGCTCGTCGCGTACACGCAGTGGCTCTCGACTGGTCACGAGCAATTTGAGCCTTTGGGCGGCGTCGAGCAGCCGGGTCGCCAGGGGAGCCGCGGCGGCAACTAGTTGCTCGGCGTTGTCCAGCAGCAGGAGGAGTTGTCTGGGCCGCAGATACTCCAGCAGACGCTCGCCGATCGCTTGGCCGTCCGCCTCCGACACCTGGAGCGCCCGGGCCACGGTCGGCTCCACAAGCTCCGGATCTTGGAGCGAGGCCAGCGAGATGAAGGCAACGCCATCTGCGAACTGGGAGGCGAGATCGGCGGCTACCTGGATCGCCAGCCGCGTCTTGCCCACGCCTCCCGGCCCGGTGAGGGTCACCAGACCCACATCCGCACGCTGCAAGAGGTCCCGCATCAACGCGACCTCCTGTTCTCGGTCAATCAGTGGACTACGCGGCACGGGGAGAGGGGCAGGCCGAGCATGAACTGCGGTCTGCGGGGGGCTCGTGAAGCGCTCGGTCAAGAGTTGCGCCAGGTCGTTGGCCAGACGTTCGCGCAATTCGTCCGGGGTGGCGAACTTCTGGTAGGAAGCGGCATCCTCAGCACGGATGCGATCGAGCAGCGCCTGCAGGCGGGGCTCGCGCGCAGGGGCGGGCGTCTTGAGGTAGATCAGCCTGGGTTTCTCGCCCGCGAGCTGGTATTCGTCCTCCAGGCCAGACACCTGCATCGTGGGCGCGACCCAGCCATAGCGCTGCCAGTAGAGGCCCACGAAGATATCGCTCTGCGCCAAATAGGCCCGGTAGAGTTCACGCGGCGGGTAGGGACGCGCACCTGACTCGAAGAGGATGGGCGTGAGACGGAGTTGTGTGATAGCCTCACGCGCAGCTGCGCGCTCGGGAGCCAGCTCGTCTAACGTCGAGCTGACAAAGACGCGCACACGCTGGTCTGGCGTGCGGATCACCTGGGAGGTGGCGGTCGCCGCTGCCAGTCGGTTGCTTGTATTCAACGAACGCGGTGTGTCCATGAGGTATCACCTTACGTTACCAAAGCTGCTGAACAATCTTTATTCTATCACATCAGTAGTCTCCACTAAACCGGTCCGAGAGCCAAGAATGGTTCTCGGACCGGTTTAGTGGAGACTACTAATGTGATAAAATAAAAAGGTACATGCAACGATACCCCTTTTCTCCCAAGGAGTGTTCCCATGAGATTATCTGCGTCTCAGATCTTCCAGGTGACGAGGGAACAACTGCACCAGCTTCAGCAGACTCAGGGAATAGCTTTCCCCGAACTGGAAGCCGTCCGTGACCAACGAGCACTGTTGGCACATGCACCGCAAACGCAGCGTGTGCTCCAGCAGACGCTGGATCTCATGGAAGGGATCGAGCTGATCCCACAGACCAGCTATACATCCTCTCGCCTTTTTCGCAGCCGGGGAGAATCCTTCCAGTACGATACGGCCTATGTGCTCAAACGCGCGAGGCTTTCTGCCGCTGCGATCCGCTTCTTCCTCGGTCAGACCGCCTTGCAAGAGGTGGTACAGGATTATCTCTGGAGCATCTGCGAGGAGAGCAGCTGGGTCTTGCCAGCTCATGAGGAGTATCAGTATCATATCGACTTATTTGCTGCAGAAACGGGGTTTCTGCTGGCTGAAGTCCTCCATCTCCTGGATGACAGCCTGCATGAAGAGGTACGTCACCGGGTACGGGACGAGGTTGAGCGCCGGATCTGTGATCCATATCTGCGTTTCTATCACTTGCACGACTGGTATCTGAGAGCGAGTAATTGGAGTGGCGTCTGTAATAGCGCGGTGGCGGCCACCTTTGTCCTGCTGGAGCCAGAGCCAGGACGCCTGGTACACGCGCTCGAGGTGGCGCTGACTGGCCTGCAGGCTTTCTTGGAAACCGCCTTTGAAGCGGATGGAAGCTCGACCGAAGGTGTCCTTTACTGGCACTACGGACTCATCAACGTGGTGGCCCTCTCAGAACTCCTCTATGCGCGCAGTGGTGGAGCCATCAATCTGCTGGCAGGGGAAAAGATGAGACGGATTGCGGCCTTTCCCGCCAAAGTGCAGCTCTCCGGCTCCTACTTTGCTAGTTTCGCCGATTGTGATGAACGTCTCAGCTTTCATCCTGGCATCATCACCCGTCTGGCAGAACGGACAGGAGAGCCAGCCGTGCTGAATCTGCTCGCTCGTCCGGCAGAGCCAGAAAGCGATTGGCGACTGCCCATGCTGCTACGCGATATCCTGTGGTGGGATGGCAGCCAGCCCGAGGGGGTCCAGCCAACGGATGCCTGGCTGCCTGTGGGGGGAATCGCGCGGGTGGTCACGCAGACCGCTCGAGGGGTGCCAGTCGTCTTAAGCATCAAAGCAGGCCATAATGGCGAAGTCCATAATCACAACGATGTGGGCAGTTTTCTCCTGCATGTGGCTGGCGAAAATCTGCTGACCGATCCAGGGGCAGGATTGTATACGCGGGATTACTGGGGAGAGAAACGCTATGACAATCTTTTTGCCAATTCCTACGGCCATAGCGTCCCGCGGATTGACGGGATGTTGCAAGGCGCTGGGCGAGCTTTTGCTGGGACGCTGTTGGAGTGCGAACCCGGTGCCGGATCGGGTGGAAACAAGCAGGTAGCCATCGAATTTGCCAGAGCGTATCCCTGCACGGATCTTTTGAGTGCCAGGCGAGAGCTGAGGCTTTCGACAGAGGGAGACGAGGTGGGGACCGTTTGGCTGCGCGACCAGTTCCAGTTTGCCGAGAAGACGCACGAGGTCGAAGAAGCGTTGGTGACCTGGCTGGAGTGTGAGATCGATGGGGCGACAGCACGCATCCACGGAAAGCTCCACGACCTCTTGCTCACGATTGAGCAACCGCCAGGAGAGCACTTTCACCTGGAGCGCCTGGAAGAGCAGAGCAAGGCCAATCAGCAGGCAGGAATTCTCAAACGTCTGAGTTGCGTGCTCCCAGCGGGGACAACAGTCGATGTGTTTGTGCGGATGACGATAGAGGTCCCATGAGCCTCTTCGCTGGGGCCATCTCGGCCATGCCGAGATACATGGGAGCAGACCGTCGCCCTCATTCTAGTGCTGCGCGATCCTGTCATGCAGTATGCGCGCATAGCTGGATCGGCTACTTCTCTTCCATGTGGCGAAGGATGCTTGCTCCAATCCAGACCTTTAGAGATCAAGTCGGTCAGGCAGCCGACAAGAAGCGGTGTTGCAGGTAAGAAAGCCCCGCTCGGCCATATGCTTGCCGTTTAATGAGTTTCAGGCGGTTGATGTGTCCTTCCACCGGTCCTGTACTGTAGGGAAGCCTCAGACCCGCTAGTATAGCCGATTTGTCCCGCTCGATACTGCGAGCAAAGGTGAGGAATTCCCGGACGTGAGAGGCGCGTACGTCTTTGAGCCAGTCCTCAAGTCCCTCACTGCTGTGGGAGCGAATGAGATGCAAGAAGCCGTGGGTCAATGCTCGTGCTTGCGCGAGGACCTCATCCATCTGCGTGATCTCATCCAGTTGCTCTTGAGCCTTCGGAGGAAGCCGCTCGGGACGAGCTAGCATCCAGCCGAAGACCTGCCCAGGGCTCACATCTTCCAGAGGTGAGCGAGGAACCAATCCAGGTGATACTGGCATGCCCAGCTTACGCGGGTGACCGCGCCATTTGGCCAGACGCCGATAGACACTGCGACTCGATCCCGTGTAGCCCTTTTCCTTCAACTCCTTCCAGAGAACGGTGCCATTCCGCTCGCCGGCCTCCCAGCGCTCCCGCAGATAGCGCGTCGACCAGTCGAGCGAACTGCGCCGCGGTTTGCGGGGTCCTGCATAGGGACCATGCTGCAATGCCAGCCAGCGCTGAATGGTCCGTTGTCCCACGCCCAGCCGCTTGGCAATGCTTGCGGTCGAAAGACCCGCCTCTTGGAGCGCGAGCATCTGTTGATACCGTGCTTCACCGACCGACTGGCGAGGTCGACGTGCCAGAGGGGAAACGGGAAGAGGCTCGGTGGGCATCTCGGCCTCGCCCGCGCCTTTGGTCAGGTGTTTCCAGCGCCGGGAAACCACTTTATCCAAGTGTTCGGTCAGGTTTTTCGCTATATGCCAACGATCAGCCACCTGTTGGGCATGGGGAAGAGCCGCTGTAATAGCAGCAGCAAACTCCTTGGACCGATCCCGCGCCACGGTGGTGATGGTGGGGTAGCCTTTCAGCCATTGGATGGCTGTCGACTTCGAGCGATCGGGAAGTAAAGCAATCGGCTTCTTCCGCTCCAGATCCACGATCAGAGCTCCGTAGCGTTGACCGCGCTTCCAGGCCCACTCGTCGAGGCCAATGACCCGTGGAGCAACGACGGGAGGCAGGGGAAGGGCATGCATGAGGCGCAAGATCGCCCGCGGAGTCGCCTGCAGACCCTGCAGATGGGCGCTGCGTGCGCCGGCTGCTCCGCCATGTTCCCGGCCAAGTTGCGCGAGGAACTCGCGCAGACCGAAGGTAAAGCGACCGTGGGGCGACGTCACCTGGGGTAGCCGTTCGGCGAAGATCCGCCGGGGACAGTTGGGCTGATCACAGTAGAACTTCCGGACGTGCAACTGCAAGACGACTTGGGCGTTCTGAACTGACAGATCCCTGACTGTGCGCTCGTAGCGGCTATGGATCCGATGAGCCGTAGCGCCACACACGGGACAGCGGGCAGTAGGCGTGACTCGTTCACAGATAAGCACCAACTGCTTGGCCTGCCTATGGGAAGAAAGCAGGCGCAAGCCGCGAAGATGCGGAAAAAGGATATGCAGAGACAAGGGAAAACTCCTGGAGAGAAGATGGATGTACTCCTTAATTCTATCACATTCGTAGCCTCCACCAAACCGGTCCGAGAGCCCATATGTTGGCATGGGTAGAAAAAACAGCGGTAAAAAAGACGATGAAAATCATAGCGAACCAAGAAAATGATGTCACGCCATTTTATGGGGCAGAGCCAGTCCACTGAAAGCGCTTGGCAGCGTGGCATATTATTTGGCAAGCTGCACAAATATTCTGACAAATGACAAGAAGCGCTGTGCTTGACAAGAGTCAGTAAAGATCGGTTTATTTGAGAACAGACGACCTAAGTAGCCAGCATGCCTGTTCCTCTTCCCACTTCTGTTCCGTTACTCCGCATAGCCCTAAAAACACCGTCATTGGGTTACTGATCCGCTCCACATTGTTGCATATCCGGCATCATTCGCCAGATCCAGGTCATAGAGGTCATACGGTGGTGGGCACTTCTCCGCGTACTGCCAGATCGCTGCGCAATCCGAGGCGCAATCCGGCGAAGCGGCATCGTACGATGACCTGTCAAAGGCGCAGCCGGGTCGTGGGTAACTGGTAAACAAGGGGGGATTGAAGCGCAGGGTACCGTCAGGGTTCTGATTAGAAGGGCTGGTGATGGCCGCACAATAGGGATTATTGAAGTACAAGGCGTTCTCTGGCGAGGTGTTGCAGTAGAAGCCTCCAGGGTTTGTGTAGGGTGAGGCTGTCATCGTCTCCCACCAGCCCAGCAGCCAGTCGGGATGGGCGAAGATACGAGTCTCAATGTCCCCATAGAGGGATATGGCAAGGATTCCTTCCCGAGACAGCCATAAGAACCTCTAAAGTAGCAAATACTTCTTTTATATGATGCTGAACGCTAGAGCAGTTTCATCTGGCGAACAGCGTTCTTCTTTTTACGCTTCGGCTTCGCTTTTTTCGGCGAGATGGCGGCAACCATGGTGGCTGCTGTTCTTTTTTCGAGCGCTTTGTGATGACCTGGATGTCATAATTGAGGGGTGGCGGTGATTGATCTTCACCCGAATTTATGGAGACCTCAAATCTGAGGATTAACACATCAATTGTTCATAAGCCAGCGGACTCAAGTACCGGAGAGTGGAATGTCTCCGGGTTCGATTATAAAAGGTTTCGATGTACTCAAAGGTGACGCTCCTGGCCTGTGCTCGCGTCTGAAACGACTGGTCATCAAGGCATTCGCCTTTGAAACTATGAAAAAAGTAGGGTAGGCACCCGGCGAGGTACTGTGTGGCAGCCCTTTTCCGAACGCCTCCCTCCAAACCCGGCGTGCAGATTTCTCTGCACCGGGCTTTCCAGCAT
>Ga0207646_10002777_pt1 | contig 20446 bp, 16 predicted proteins | sample KBSK5502metaG_FD_184343 | JGI IMG/M metagenome (GOLD analysis project Ga0207646, IMG submission 184343) | Corn, switchgrass and miscanthus rhizosphere microbial communities from Kellogg Biological Station, Michigan, USA - KBS K5-50-2 metaG... | ecosystem: Host-associated > Plants > Roots >...
GGCGCCTATGGCGTCAACTTCCACGATAACGACCTTGTACCCATTGACGCTTCAACGCCAGAGCGTGATCGAATTGTGAGTGAGTTTCGCCGCGCCTGCGAAGAACACAACATTGCCGTACCGATGGCGACCGTCAATCTTTTTTACGACGCCGTGTTCCGTGATGGTGCGTTCACCGCCAATGACAAATCGGTGCGATCCTACGCTTTGCAGAAGACCATGCGTGCAATGGATCTTGGCGCCGAGTTCGGCGCGAAGATTTTCGTCTTATGGGGCGGGCGTGAAGGCGTCGAAACGGATGCCTGTCGCCGTCCTGACGAGGCGGTGAAACGACTGCGAGAAGCGATTAATTACCTCTGCGAATATTCGCTGGATCAAAATTACGAATACAAGTTTGCGCTGGAGGCTAAGCCCAATGAACCGCGGGCTGATATATACATGCCAACTACCGGAGCCTACCTCGGTTTTATCTCCACGCTCGACCGGCCCGAGATGGTGGGTGTCAATCCCGAAGTAGCTCACGAGCATATGCCCGGACTTAACATGACACATTCCGTAGCGCAGGCGTGGGAGGCCGGCAAGCTTTTCCACGTCGACCTGAACGATCAAGTGCCAGGTCGCTATGATCAGGATTTACGCTTCGGCTCTGCCAACCCGAAGGCAGCTTTCTGGCTGGTGAAGTTTTTAGAGGATGTGGGTTACGCGGGGCCACGCCACTTCGACGCGCACGCGTATCGCACAGAGGACTATGAAGGCGTCAAGGATTTCGCGCGCGGCTGCATACGCACTTACCTGATCTTGAAAGAGAAGGGTGCACAGTGGAATGCCGACCCGGAGATCCGGGCGTTGCTGGCTGAAATTGCGGTGACGAATGGCGACGGATTGCCCGCGAAGTTTTCACCCCAGCAGGCAAGCGAATTACTCTCCGCGAGTTTTGATCGCGCCGGCATAGCTGCGCGCGGCTTAAAATATGAGCGACTCGATCAACTGACAATAGACATTCTGCTCGGCGTCAGATAGGTGCTCACGGGTTGTTTACCAGCTCCCGCAGTCTTTGCGCCGCCGATTCTGCGGTGATGTCGCGTTGTGGATTGGCCAACAGTTCATATCCGACCATGAATTTGCGAATCGTAGCCGAGCGCAGCAGGGGCGGATAAAAATGCCCATGGAAATGCCACTCCGGATGCGCCTGGCCGTCGGTTGGCCGTTGATGAAAACCCATCGAGTAAGGGAAAGAAATCTGGAATAGCTTGTCGTAGCTCATCGTAACGCGCTGAAGAATATCAGCCAGACCGTTGCGTTCGGCCTCATTAAAGTCATCCATTCCGGTCGTGTGTCGTTTGCTTATCAGCATGGTCTCAAAAGGCCAGATGGCCCAAAACGGAACCAGGGCATAAAACGAATCGTTGGCGTAGATCACTCGTTCTTCCGACTTCATTTCCAGAGCAAGGTAATCGCATAGCAAGCAACCATCGTGTTCGCGATGGTACTCACGCTGGGCCTTGTCTTCTTTGCTCGATTCGTTAGGCGCATTGGCATTGGCCCAGATCTGACCATGGGGATGCGGGTTGCTGGCTCCCATTTGCGCACCACGATTTTCAAAAATCTGCACCCAATTAATAAAAGAGCGTGAGCCCAGCTCAACGTATTGATCTCTCCAGGTGTCAACCACCTGGCGAAGACCGGCGACCTCCATGCCCGCAATTGTGAGATCGTGTCGTGGTGAGAAGCACACGACGCGGCAGACACCCTGCTCGGCCTGGGCCACTACCAGTCCACCCTGGTCTAACTGGCCTGGAGGCGTGTCGGGCCGCAATGCAGCAAAGTCATTCTCGAAAACAAAGGTGCTGGTGTATGGCGGATTGCGCACGCCGCCCGCGCGCGCGTTCCCGGGACACAAGTAACACTCCGGATCGTACTCGGGTTGATGCTCCTGGGTGACGTCTTCCATCTGGCCCTGCCAGGGACGATCCGTGCGCTGCGGCGAAACCAGCACCCACTCTCGCGTGAGCGGGTTGTAGCGGCGATGCGGCTCCGCCTCGAGATCCGCGAGGGATCTCGGGTCGAATCCGTCAAGGTCGTCAGTGGGCACGGGCCGACGCGGGGCTCGCCGCCACTGGCGTCTCGCCGGCCGGGAGCAGGGACTGGTCAAGGTTCTCGGCGGGGGCTGAATCACCGCCCACCAGGACGAGCTCGCCGACGGTCTCCTCCAGCAGCGACCGCGCGTCGGGCTCGAGCCAGGGATCGGAGATCAGGACGTCGGCCTGGTCCAGGCTGGCGATGGAGGCGATCCCGATCACGCCCCATTTTGTATGGTCGGCGAGAACGACGAGACGCCTTCCCGCGTCGATCAGGGCGCGATCGGTCTCGGCCTCGAGCAGGTTCGGGCAGGTGAACCCGGCCTTGGCGTCCATCCCGTGAACGCCCATGAACACCTGGTCGAGATGGACGGACCGTAGCTGGCTGACGGCGAAGGGCCCGACGAGGGCCTCCGACGGCGTCCGCGTGCCGCCAGTCAGGATCACGGTCTGATCGCGTCGGCCGGACCGATGGAGGACCTCCGCGACCCGGATCGAGTTCGTGACGATCGTGACCCCAGGCACGTCCGCGACGTGGGCGGCCAGGGCATATGTCGTCGTGCCGGCCGAGATCCCGATCGCCATGCCGGGCTTGACACGCTCGGCGGCGGCCGCGGCGATCGCCTCCTTCTCCGAGCGCTGGAGCGCGGACTTGGCTGTGAACCCGGGCTCGAACGAGGCCAGCCCTGACAGTGCTGTGGCGCCGCCGTGGACCTTCTCGAGGAGGCCGTGCTCGTGGAGGACCTCGAGATCGCGCCGAACCGTCATGTCGGAGACGGCGAGGTCGCGGGCAAGCTCGGCGACGCGGGCCGCGCCTGTCTCCCGGACGCGCTCGAGGATGAGTGCCTGACGCTGGCGAGCGAGCATCGCCTCCGCTCCCGGCTGCTGAACGTCCGGGCGGCCCGGGCTCGTGACCGCGGACTCGCCTGGCTCTGACCGTTTGCCCGTTATCTTCATCCTCGGTGGGGCCGAAGTCAACGAAGTCGCACAACTTTCGTTGTGCGAATGTGCGCGAATGCCTTGACATCATGGGGCTAGCTGGCGACAATCGGGCCGCGGCCCTGCACGCGCATCGACCGCCGGGCAGGCCCCCAGGAGGAGCGAGCTATGGCTGAATCTGACAGCCTCCGATCCGTCACGCGCCGCCAGGTGCTGAAGGGTGGCGCCGCGCTCGCCGCCCTCGGCGGCGTCTCCGCCTTCATCGCCGCGTGCGGAGGCGGTTCCACGCCGGCGCCGTCCACAGGCAGCGCTGGCGGCAGCTCGGCCCCGGCCGCGTCCACGGGTGGCGGCGGCGCGTCCAACCCGCCGGCCGGCGGCACGGTCACCTTCGGGTCGAACTACTCCGATGAAGTCCCGAAGAAGGCGATGCAGGCCGTCGTCGACGGCTTCAAGGCGAAGACCGGAATCGCCGTCACAGTCAACACCGTCGAGCACGGCAAGTTCCAGGACACGATCAACGCCTATCTCCAGGCGACCCCGGACGACACATTCACCTGGTTCGCGGGCTACCGGATGCGGTTCTTCGCGTCACAGGGTCTCGCGACCGACATCAGCGACGTCTGGAGCAAGGCCGCGTCCAAGTATTCCGACGCGTTCAAGACCGCGTCCACCGGTGACGACGGCAAGCAGTACTTCATCCCGTTCTACAACTACCCGTGGGTCGTGATTTACCGGAAGTCATTCTGGCAGCAGAAGGGCTACACGATCCCCAAGACCATCGACGAGTTCAAGACCCTCGGCGACAAGATGAAGACCGACGGCCTCACCCCGCTCGCGTTCGGCGACAAGGACGGCTGGCCCGCGATGGGCACGTTTGACATCCTGAACATGCGAATGAACGGCTACGACTTCCACGTCAAACTGATGGCCGGCAAGGAGAAGTGGACCGACCCGAAGACGAAGGCCGTCTTCCAGAAGTGGGCGGAGCTGCTCCCATACTTCGACAAGCAGCCGCTCGGCAAGACCTGGCAGGAAGCTGCCCAGGACATGATCAACAAGAAGGCCGGGATGTACTTCCTTGGCACGTTCGCCGGCGAGCAGGCGTCGGACCCGGCCGTCCACGACGACCTGGACTTCTTCCCCTTCCCGACCCTCGGCACCCAGTACGACGCCGAGGCAGCGATCGATGCTCCGATCGACGGGTTCATGGTCAGCGCCAAGGCGAAGAACGTCGACGGCGCAAAGGCCTTCATGGAGTACCTCGCGACCGGCGAGGCGCAGGGCATCTTCCTCGCCTCGAGCCCGAACAACGTGGCGGCCGCCAAGGACGCGGACACGAGCAAATACACGCCGTTCCAGAAGAAGATGGCCGAGATCATCGGGGGGGCTCAGAAGATCGCCCAGTTCCTCGACCGCGATACGCGCCCGGACTTCGCCGGCGCGAACGGGATGCAGGGCTTCCTGCAGAACTTCCTCGGCACCCCGACGCAGGATCTCGACAAGTTCCTGAGCGGGATCCAGAGCTTCTACGACACGCTGCCGCCGGCCAGCTGATCCTCGCCCCACCCCACGGGGAGCGTTGTGTCTGACTCCAGCACTCCGCCCTACGCCCCGCCGGCCGACTCCGGCGGGGCGTCCGTGGCTTCGCGGGGCAAGCCCCGCCGGAGGCGCTACAGCCTGCTCACGCGCCGCGACAAGCTGACGATCGGACTCATGGTCGGGATCCCGGCCTTCATCCACATCTTCCTGATCTGGATCCCCGCCCTCGGCTCGGTGATCCTGAGCTTCACGAGCTGGAACGGGATCGGCGGGCTCGACAAGATCCGCTGGATCGGGCTGAAGAACTACGAGAACCTCGTCAACGTGTACCAGCCGTTCTGGCCGGCCGTCCAGCACAACCTGATCTGGCTGGCGGTGTTCCTATTCATCGCGACCCCGCTCGGGATGCTGATGGCGGTGATCCTCGACCAGAACATCCGCGGGACCCGGATCTACCAGAGCGTCCTGTATATGCCGGTCGTCCTGTCACTGGCGGTCGTCGGCCTGATCTGGCAGCTCATCTACTCGCCCGGCCAGGGCTTCATCAACAACGCGCTCGGGATCGCCGGAACGCCCGACCAGATCGACTGGCTGGGAACGAAGGGCCTCAACCTCGCCGCCGTCCTCGTCGCGGCGAGCTGGAGACACGTCGGCTACATCATGGTCCTCTACCTGGCCGGGCTGAAGAGCGTGGACAACACGCTCCGCGAGGCGGCCGCGATCGACGGCGCGAACGGCCGCCAGACGTTCCTCAGGGTCGTCTTCCCGGTCCTCGCACCGATCAACGTCGTTGTCCTCGTGGTGACGATCATCGAGTCGCTCCGTGCCTTCGACATCGTCTACGTCATCAACAAGGGCCTCAACGGGCTCGAGCTCCTGTCGGTGCTCATCGTCACAAACCTGCTCGGTGAGGCGAGCCTCGTCGGGTTCGGGTCCGCGATCGCGGTGATTCTCCTCCTGATCTCGATCGGGCCGATCATCTTCTACCTGTACCGAACCACGCGGAGCCAGCCGCAATGACCGAGGGAGCCGGCACGGCCGAGCTCGCGACCGAGGTCCTGAGTGGCTCGCGGTCGATCGACGTCGTCACCGGCAAGCGCAAGCGCCCGCGGTTCGGCACGCACGGCTTCCTGATCGCAATCGCCGTCCTGTGGTTCTTCCCGCTCGGCTGGGCGTTGTACACGGCGCTCCGTCCGTATGGCGACACGGCCAGCCTCGGCTACGTGTCCGTCGGCGGGACATACAGCCTCGACAACTTCTTCCGCGCCGCGCGGGGCATGGACCTCTGGCTTCACTTGTTCGACACCCTGATCGTCGTCGTGCCCGCGATGGTCCTCGTCCTGTTCCTGGCATCGATGCTCGCGTTCGCGGTCGCCCGGTACAGCTTCCGGTTCAACGTCGCGCTTCTGATGCTGTTCACCGCGGGCAACCTCCTCCCCCAGCAGATCGTCATCACGCCCCTGTTCCGGATGTACCTCGCCCTGCCGCTCTTCAAACCGCTGTCGGACAACGGGATCTGGTACGACCAGTTCTTCGGGATCATCGCCATCCACATCGCCTTCCAGCTCGGCTTCTGCAGCTTCGTCCTGTCGAACTACTTCCGGCAGCTCCCGAAGGATCTGACGGAGGCGGCTGTGATGGACGGAGCCTCCGTTTGGCGGACGTACCGGAGCGTCCTCCTGCCACTCGCCCGCCCGGCGCTCGCCGCCCTCGCCACGCTCGAGTTCACCTGGATCTACAACGACTTCTTCTGGGGAATCCTCCTGCTTCGGACCGGCGACAAGTTCCCGATCACCTCGGCCCTCAATAACCTGTCCGGCCAGTTCTTCACCGACTACAACCTCCTCGCCGCCGGTGCCCTGCTCGCGGCGCTCCCGACGCTGATCGTGTACTTCGCGCTCCAGAAGCAGTTCGTCGCGGGATTGACCCTCGGCTCGACGAAGGGCTGAGCCACCGACCGATGCGGATCGTCGTCTCCGGAGGCTCCGGCAAGGCGGGTCGCTGGGTGGTCCGCGACCTCCGTGATCACGGCCACGAGGTCACGAACGTGGACCAGGTCCACGACGGCGGGCCCCATGGCTCGTGCGTGCTCACGGACCTGACCGACCTGGGTCAGGTCCACGACGTCGTCCGGGGCGCCGACGCGGTCGTCCATCTGGCGGCGATCCCGGCACCCGAGATCCGACCGGCGGGCGAGACGTTCCGGATCAACACCCTCTCGACATGGAACGTGTTCCACGCCGCATCGGCCGCCGGTGTGGGTCGGGTGGTCTGGGCGTCGAGCGAGACGGTCCTCGGGTTGCCCTTCGACCGGCCGCCCGACTTCGCCCCCATCGACGAGACGATCACGCCGCGGCCGGAGAGCTCGTACGCGCTCTCCAAGCTCGTCGGCGAGACGCTCGCAACGCAAGTGAACCGTCAGACCGGCATCCCGTTCGTCGGCCTCCGGATCTCGAACATCATGGAGCCGTCGGACTACGCCCGGTTCCCGTCGTGGCAAGACGACGCGCAGATCCGGCGATGGAACCTCTGGGGCTACGTCGACGCCCGGGACGTTGCGACCGCCTGTCGGCTCGGCGTGGAGCGCGCCACGACCGGCGCGGAGGTCGCGATCGTCGCTGCGGCCGACACGGTCATGCGCCGCGACAGCGCGGACCTCCTCGCCGAGGTCTTCCCCGACGTGCCGCTCCGCGGTCCCGTCGTCGGCAGGGCCACGCTGCTCTCGATCAGCCACGCCCGCGCCCTCCTCGGCTACGCGCCGGCTCACAGCTGGCTGGACAACGCATGACATCCAGCGCCGGCCTGCGACCGTGGGTCGCCCCCGAGCTGACCGCGATCGGGCGATTGCCGATGCACACCCTCCGCCACGACGACCCGGCCTGGCGGATCGAGCTCGACGGGCGGTGGCGGTTCCAGCTCCTGCGCCACCCGGCCGCCGAACCGGGACCCGACTGGGGCGAGGCTGACGTCCCCGGCTGCTGGACGATGCAAGGCTTCGACGACCGGCCGCAGTACACGAACGTCCAGATGCCGTTCGCTGGCACACCGCCGGAGGTCCCTGAGGACAACCCCACCGGCGTCTACGAGCGCGACATGGAGGTCCCGGCCGCTTGGGCGGGGCGGCGTATCGTTCTCCACGCCGGCACCGCCGAGAGCGTCCTGATCGTCTCGCTCGACGGGCGCGAGATCGGGATCAGCAAGGACTCCCATCTCGCGGCGGAGTTCGACGTGACCGACGTCGCGGCGCCCGGCCGTCATCGCCTCAGGCTCCGCGTCGTGAAATGGTCGGACGCCACGTACGTCGAGGACCAGGACCAGTGGTGGCACGGCGGGATCACCCGTTCGGTGTTTCTGTACGCGACCGGGCCGACGTACCTGGCTGATGTCCGGGCGGTCGGTGGTCTCGCCGATGACCTCTCGACGGGAACGCTCGACGTCAGGATCGACGTCGCGGCCTCCGGCGGCCGCCAGGAGGTGGGCTGGACGGTCGACGTCGAGGTCGCCGGCAAGCGCCAGTCGCGCGCCGTCCCGACCGCGACGCCGCCCGAGGAGGGCCGCCGGTTCGCCAACGCCGAAGCCGACCTCCTCGCCCGGACGGCCGCCCACGCGGCGCGAACGGTCGATGAGGCGGACGTCGGCTGGCCGGCACTCCATCGCTGGTTCGACCCGCCCGCTGTCGGCCGGATCGAGGAGCGGCTGTCGTTCGACGGCGTGACGCCGTGGTCGAGCGAGCGCCCCCATCTCGAGGACGTCACGGTCACGCTCCGCGACGCGGCGAACGCGGTCGTCGAGACGGCCCGGCTGCGGATCGGCTTCCGGCGGGTCGAGGTCGTCGGGCGCGACCTCCTGATCAACGGCCGGCGGATCCTGATCCGCGGGGTGAACCGCCACGACTTCGACCAGCGCACCGGGCGGGTGATCAGCCGCGAGACGATGCGGGCCGATCTCCTCCTGATGAAGCAGTTCGGGTTCAACGCCGTGCGAACATCGCACTACCCGAACGACCCAGCATTCCTCGACCTGACCGACGAACTCGGCCTCTACGTGATCGACGAGGCCGACATCGAATCACATGCGTTCTGGGGGACGCTGTGCGACGACTCGCGCTACCTGAACCAGTGGGTCACGCGCGTGACGCGGATGATCGAGCGCGACCGGAACCACCCGTCGATCGTGGCCTGGTCGATGGGCAACGAGTCGGGCTACGGCATCAACCACGACGCGGCGGCGGCGGCGGCGCGCCGGCTCGACCCGTCGCGCCCGCTCCATTACGAGGGCTCGATCAAGTTCGACTGGGCAGCCGACCAGCACGCCAGCGACCTCGCCTGCCCGATGTACCCGACCCTCGAGGCGATCGTCGCCCACGCGCGGTCGGGGACGCAGCGATACCCGCTGATCATGTGCGAGTACTCGCACGCGATGGGCAACAGCAACGGAATCCTCGCCGACTACTGGGACGCGATCGAGACGACGCCCGGGCTCCAGGGCGGGTTCATCTGGGAGTTCTGGGATCACGGGCTCGTGCAGAGCCTGCCGGATGGACGGACACATTGGGCGTACGGCGGCGACTTCGGCGACGAGCCGAACGACGGCAACTTCGTCTGCGATGGGCTGGTCTGGCCGGACCGGCGTCCGAAGCCGGCCCTGTTCGAACATCGCCAGATCGCGGCCCCTGTCCGCATTACGGCGTCCGCCGAGGACGTTGCTGCGGGCCGGATCACGATCCAGAACCGCCAGGACTGGCGCGATCTCGGCTGGCTGGCGGCGCGCTTCGAGGTGACGGCCGGCGGCGAGGTCGTCAGCGAGGGCGACGTCCCGCTGCCGCCGATCGCGCCGGGAACGCGCGGCGACGTCACGCTGGCGGCCGACGGGTTCGCCTTCCCCGCCGACGGGCGCCATGTGCTCCTCACCGTCACGGTCCGGACCGCCGCCGAGGAGCCGTGGGCGCCGGCGGGTCTCGACGTGGCGTGGGGCCAGGTCGAGCTGGCGGCATGGCGCGAACCGTTCGGGGCCAACGCCCCGCCCGCGCCGGGAGCGACGGCACCGGTCGACGACGAGGGCCGGATCGTCCATCCCCTCCTCGCCGCATCGCCGGAGCTGGCGCTCTGGCGGGCCCCGACGGACAACGACCGGATCGGCGGGATCGCCGCCAGGTGGGCGGCCTGGGGTATCGACCGCCTGGAGCGGACCCTCTCCTCGATCGAGCGGGACGGCGCCGCGGCGACAGTCGTCACGACACTCTGGACCGGCGCCGGCCAGGTCATCCGACACGAGCGAACGATCCGGGCCGCTGCCGACGGGTTCGTCGTCGACGAGCGGGTAGAGATCCCGGACGATCTGTCGGATCTCGCACGCGTCGGCATCGTCCTGGAGACCGTTCCCGGGTTCGAGGGCGCGACGTGGTACGGCCGTGGTCCGCAGGAGTCGTACCCGGACCGCAAGCGCGGGGCGCGCGTCGGGCGCTGGCAGTCGAGCGTGACCGACCTCGCGACGCCCTACATCCGGCCGCAGGAGAACGGCGGCCGCGCCGACGTCCGCTGGCTCGAGCTGACCGACGGCCGCGGCCGGCGGCTCCGGCTCGCCTTCGATCGGCCGCTCCAGGTGTCCGCGACCCACCTCCGCGCGCCTGACCTCGCGAGCGCGACGCACGACTACCAACTGGCGCCGCGCGCCACCACCGTGGTCCACCTCGACGTCGCGCACCGCGGCCTCGGAACCGCGAGCTGCGGGCCCGACACCCTGCCGGCCTATCTCGTCGGCCCGGGAACGTACACCTGGAGCTGGTCCCTCGCGGACGGCGGGAGCTCGTGACGTTGATCGAATGGCGCGAGGCGGACCGCCAGCTCCATCTCGCCAACGGCCACCTGAGCTACATCCTCGCCATCCACGAAAACGGCGCCCTCGGGCTCCTCCACGTGGGCGCTCCGTTGGCCACGGGTCGGTCGTATCGCCATTTGGTGGTACGACCGTTCCGCGGCTTCTCGAACCGGCTCGGCGACCCGGTCGCTCTCGAATGCCCGACGCCCGGCGCGGGCGATTACCGCATGCCGGGCCTCGCCGTCGAGCAGCCGGACGGCTCGACGGTCCTCGAGCTCGCCTACCGGGAGCACCGGATCCTCGCCGGCAAGCCTGCGATCCCGGGATTGCCGTCAACCTACGCCGAAGCGGACGGCGAGGCGGAGACGGTCGAGGTCGACCTGGCCGACGTCCGGAGCGGGCTCGTCGTCACGCTGTCCTACACGATCTTCCGGGACGTTGCGGCGGTTGCCCGGAGCGTCCGGCTCCGGAACCAGGGCCCGGCGGACCTGCGCATCTCGACCGCGATGAGCCTCGTCCTCGACCTGCCTGATGCCGGCTGGAACCTCGTCCACCTCGTCGGCGCGTGGGCGCGCGAGCGGCAGGTCGTCGAGCGGCGGCTCGTCCCGGGCCGCCAGTCGATCTCGAGCGGCCGCGGGTCGTCGTCGGCGGCCCATAACCCGTTCGTCGCCTTGCGCCGGCCCACGACCACGGAGACGCACGGCGAGGCGATCGGCGTCGCCCTGGTCTACTCGGGGAACTTCCTCGCCGAGGTCGAGGTCGAGCCGTACGGGACGGCCCGGGTTCGGACAGGGATCAACCCTGAAACGTTCACGTGGGCCCTGGCCCCTGGCGAGGAATTTGCGACCCCGGAGGCGATCCTCGTCTGGACCGCCGACGGGCTCGGCGCGATGAGCGACGCCTTCCATCGGCTGTTCCGCGAGCGGTTGGCGCGGGGCACGTGGCGCGATCGGCCGCGGCCGATCCTCGTGAACAACTGGGAGGGGACCTACTTCGACTTCAATGAGGAGCGGCTCGTCGCGATCGCGACGGTCGCCCGCGACCTCGGCATCGAGCTGTTCGTCCTCGACGACGGCTGGTTCGGCAAGCGTGACGACGACACGAGCTCGCTCGGCGACTGGTTCGTCGACCGGCGCAAGCTGCCCGGCGGGATCGACGGGCTGGCTCGCCGGATCACCGATCTCGGCTTGGCGTTCGGATTGTGGATCGAGCCCGAGATGGTCAGCGAGCGAAGCGAGCTCTTCGCTGCGCACCCGGATTGGGCGATCGGGATCCCCGGCCGGCCGCGGACGGAGGGTCGCCAGCAGCTCGTCCTCGACCTTGGCCGCACGGAGGTCGTCGACCACCTCGCGCGCGTCCTCGGCGAGATCCTCGGCTCCGGCCCGATCTCGTACGTCAAGTGGGACATGAACCGGTGGATCACCGAGCCGTGGAGCGCCACCCTTCGTGCCGACCGCCAGGGCGAGTTCTTCCACCGCTACATCCTCGGCGTATACGAGCTCTACCGGCGGCTGACGCGGGCGTTCCCCGACATCCTGTTCGAGTCGTGCGCGAGCGGCGGCGACCGGTTCGACGCGGGGATGCTCGCGTACGCGCCGCAGGCGTGGACGAGCGACGACACGGACGCGATCGAGCGGCTGGCGATTCAGTGGGGCTCGTCCCTGGCGTATCCGGTGAGCTCGATGGGCGCCCACGTCTCGGCGGTCCCGAACCACCAGACCGGCCGGGTGACGCCGCTCGCGACGCGGGCCGCGGTCGCGTTCTTCGGGGTGTTCGGGTACGAACTGGACACGACGGCGCTCACCGACGACGAGCAGGCCGAAGTCCGCGACCAGGTCGCGTTCTACAAGAAGCATCGTGACGTCCTTCAGCGCGGGCGATTCCACCGGCTCCGCGGCCCGTTCGAGGGCGACGGCAACACGACGGCGTGGATGTCGGTGGCCGACGACCGTGGGCGGGCCGTCGTCGGCGTCTACCGCGTGCTCAACCGGCCGGCGCCTGGGCCGGACCGGATCCAGCTGCGCGGGCTGGATCCCGACCGTGAGTACCGGATCACCGTCTGGCCGCAGATCGCGGACGGGGTCGCCCGGGCCAATACGCTTACCCGTCGCGGCGACGATCTGGAGGCGGTCGGCCTGCTGATCGATCTCGACCGCCACGAGGCGGCCGGGTATGGCGACTTCTGGTCACGGCTCTTCGTCCTCGAGGCCGCTTGAGCGCGGAACGATCGATGGGGACCTTGGGCGTCAGCGATCGGTGAAGCTCGCGCCGCTGACTGCGTCGACCTCGAGGACCATCGGCGTCAGGCCGGTCCTGGCCGGGTAATCGCGCTCGACGGCGGCCCGGAACGCCCTCACCGCGTCGCGGCGGACGAGGTTTACCGTCGAGCCGCCGAAGCCCGCACCGGTCAGACGTGAGGCGACGACGCCGGGCGTGGCCACACCGATCTCGACGAGCGCATCGAGCTCGGGCGAGCTGACCTCGAACAGGTCGCGCAGGGACGCGTGGCTCGCGGCGAAGAGCCGGCCGACCTCGGCGAGATCGCCCCCGGCGAGTGCGCGCTCGGTCGCCAGGACGCGGGCGTTCTCCTCGACGACATGCCGCGCGCGACGGGCGGCCACTGGATCGATCCGGTCCGCGGCCCGGTCGAGCAGGCGCGCGTCGACGTCGCGCAGCGCCTTGACTGACGGCTCGATCGTGGCGATCGCCGCGACGGCGCGCTCGCAATCGGCGCGACGCTCGTTGTAGGCCGACGTTTCGAGCTTTCGCGATGACCCGCTGTGACAGATGACGAGGGCGCACTCGTCGAGCGGCAGCGCGACCGGCCGCCATGCGAGCGACCGGCAGTCGAGCAGGATCGCGTGGTCGGCGACGCCCGCGGCCGACGCAAATTGGTCCATCACCCCGGACTGGACCCCGACGTAGCGGTTCTCCGCGCGCTGCCCGGCGACCGCCCGCGGCTCGGGCGGGCCCGCGGCATCGGCCCCCAGGAGCGCCAGCGCCGCCGCCATCTCGAGCGCCGCCGAAGACGACAGCCCGGCGCCGCGCGGCAGTGTGCTCGCGAGGACCCCACGGAAGCCGCGCATCGGCCGGCCGTCCTCCGCCAGGGCCCGCGCCGTCCCGGCGACGTAGTCGATCCAGGTCTGCGTCGGTGCGCGGATCGCGTCGAGGTCGAGCGTTTCCGACTCCCCGGTGTCGTCGAGCGTGATCGTGACGCGCCGATCGCCGGTCGCCACGATCGCCATCCGGATCTCGAGCCCGATCGCGGCCGGCATGACGAACCCGTCGTTGTAGTCGGTGTGCTCGCCGATCAGGTTCACCCGGCCGGGAGCACGCACGACCTCGACGTGGTCGGCGGGCACGCCGCCGGCAACCGGGTCGAGCGCGCGAAGGCGATCGCGCAGGCGATCCGGATCGATGACGTCGGCGTGGATCTGCATCGACGTCAATCGATCGCGAGCAGGAGGGCGCCGCCGACGACGAGGCCCGCAGAGCCCAGCCGTCGGAACGCGTCGCGTCGATCGGCGGCCTCGCGCAAGCGGAACGTGCCCCATCCCGACGCGAGGACGATCGCCGACTCGCGCAGCGGCGCCACCGCGGTCAGGGGCGCGACCGTGAACGCGCCGAGGATCAGCAGGTACGCGCTCAGCGTGATCAGGCCACCGAACCCGGCCCGTCGCGCCGAGAACGCGTCGGGCCCGATCGACGATGGCCCGACCGATCGCGCCCATCCGACCCGGCGATAGATCCAGACGTAGCTCCACAGGAACAGCGTGCAGCTCGCCCAGATCAGCCCTGCATAGATCCACGGCGTGGTCCCCCGGACGCCGACGCGATCGACCGCCGAATACGACGCGATCGTGACCCCGGTCAGCAGGGCGAACCCGGCCGCTCCCCCATTCTCGCGGCCCGACGCCCGGAGGTAGAGCCATGGCCGCTGGAGGGTGAGGAGGCCGACGAGCAGCGCCGCGATCCCGACATACCCGACGGTCCCGAGCCGCTCATGCAGGACCAGAACACCGAGCGCGACCGCCAGCAGCGGCGCCGACCCGCGAGCCAGCGGATACACGAGCGACAGGTCGCCCCGGCGATAGGCCGAGGCCAGGAACGCGAAATACAGCGCCTCGAGCGCGCCCGACGCGACCGACAGGCCGAGCGTCTCCGTCGGGAGCGGCGACCGGCCGGTCGCCAGCCAGATGACGAGGGCGGCGGGGCAGATGACCGCCGCCGCGGTCGCCATCCCGATCGCTGCGGCCCGGAGCGGATCGCCGGCGGTTTTGAGCAGGACGTTCCAGGCAACGTGGAGAACGGCCGCGCCCGCGACCAGGACGAAGACGAGGGGATCCACCGCCCGATCCTAACGGGCGCCGAGCGTGACTCGCTCGACCACTGAACCGACGCGTCGGCCGCGGTCGGCGCCGTCAGCTCGGGAGGTCCCGCCGGTTGAACCCCCACGCCCCGATCGCGATGCCCCCGACCGCGAGGACGAGGGACGCACCGATCCCGGCCACGTCCCAATGGCCGAGCATCGGAAGCCCGAAGTGGGCGGTCAGCGCCAGCTGGTGGACCGCGTCCGGAAGCTTGAAGGCGGGGGCAAGGATGTCGATCAGCCACGTGAGGATCGTGATCACCGCCACGGCCGGCCCGGCGGCGCTCGAACCCACGATGCCCGCGACTGCGATCCCGACCCCCGCCACCGCGAGGGCATACAGGCCAAGGGCGAAGGTGCCGACCATGGGGGTCGTGATGTCGCCGCCCGTGATCGATGCCCCGATCGTGATGCCGACGAGGGCGAGGAGCGTGAACACGATGATCCCCGCGAACACGCCCACGCCACCCTGGATCACCCAGCGGGCACGGGCCAATGGGGTGGCGAGCAGGAGCTCGAGCCGGCCGGACGTCTCGTCCGATGCCCACCCGGCGACCAGCGTCGCCGCCGCGAGGCCGGCGAGGATGTAGCCGAACTCGACGAACACGAGCTGGAGGAAGCCGCCGACGCTGCTGATGTCGCTGCCCGGGAACACGGTCTGCAGGAGCCGGACGAAGTCGGGCGATTTGTTCAATTGCTCGGTGAACGAGCGTCCCGATCCGGCGATGACGAGGCCGAAGATCGCGAGACCGATGCCCCAGGCGAGCGCGGACGGGAGGTTGTGCCCGGCGGTCCGGCCGGCGGGCCCGCGGAGGCCGACGAGCGCACGCGGCAGGCTGGGGGTCGGGATCGTGCTCGTGACGCCGAGATCGCGCCGGGCGAACGCTTCGACCCCGAAGGCGAGCAGCGCGATCGCCACCACCGCCACGAGGATGAGCGACGGCCAGTCATACGTCCCGGCGAGCGGGATGTGGTTGCTCGTCCAGCCGAACCAGGTCAGGTTGTCGAACGGAGCGAGCTCCGGAATCGCCGCCTGGTAGCCATTGAGGATGAAACCGGCAAACGTGACCGCGCCGGCGATTCCGACGGCCGAGCCGCGCCCAACGAACGGAGCGAGGGCGAAGGCGACCGAGCCGGCGGCGAGCGCCAGCAGCTCGAGCCAGATGGCGAAGCCGAGCGCTGCCGACACCGGCAGCGCGTCGCCCGGCAGGGTGGCGAACGACGAGACGGCGAGGATCGACAGGAAGAGCAGGAAGCAGGCGATCGTGAGCGCGACGATGTGGCCGAACAGCTTCTGGAGCGCGATCCGCCGACGTGAGATCGGCGCGGCGGCGACGAATTCGAGGCTGCCCCGTCGAGCCTCCGCGGCGAGGGTGCCGGAGAGGGCGAGGATCGACCACAGGCTCACGATGATCGGGAAGAAGGACCCGTACTTGTACTGGAGATAGCCGCCGAGCGTCTCGATGTTGACGACCCTGCCGGCCAGCCCCTGCAGGATCGGGGGGACGGCCCGGATGACGTCGCCAAGCTCGTGCCGCGACTCAACGGTGGCGAACTGGCTCACGATGGCCTTCGCCACCGCGACGAGGAGGATGCCCAGAAGGACCCCGACCACGATCGTCGCGCGGCGCGAGTCGCGGGTCGTCTTGCCGAAGATGCTGCCGAGGCCGATGACCCGCTGGACCACGGAGACAGAGGTGGGCAGGGCAGCGCTCGGCTGCCGTTGAACCTCGGAGGTCATGTCAGGCTGCCTGACCGGCGGCGTCGCCGTACATCGCGAGGAATGTCTCCTCGAGCGAGGGTTCGCGACTCACGAAGTCAAGCAGCTCGTAGGCGGCGGCCTCGCGCACGACCGGAGTCATCGGGCCCGAAACGCGTATCCGCAGGATGTGGTCCTCGGTCGTCACATCGCTGACGCCTGGCAGGGCGGCGAACGCACCCATCGGAACGTCGCCGGCGAACCGGATCTCGACCTGGTGGTGGGCCAGGTCTCGGAGCGCCTCGACTCGGTCGACCTTGATCAGCCGCCCGTCGCGGATGATCGCGACCCGATCGCACGTCTTCTCGACCTCGCTCAGGATGTGGCTCGACAGGAAGATCGTCCGGCCCTCGGCCTTCGCCTCGCGGATGACCTCGTAGAACGTCTGCTGGACCAGCGGGTCGAGGCCCGACGTCGGCTCGTCGAGGATCAGCAGGTCGGGCCGATGCTGGAGCGCGACGATCAGCCCGATCTTCTGCTTGTTGCCCTTCGAGTACTCGCGGAACTTCCGCGTCGGGTCGACGTCAAGGCGCTCGACGAGGGAGGCCTGGTAGGCCGTATCGACGCCACCCCGGAGGTTCGCGAAGTACTCGATCGTCTGGCCGCCGGTGAGCTTGTCGTAGAGCGTGAACTCGCCCGGCAGGTAGCCGACCCGGCGGTGGATCGCAACCGGATCGACCGTCGTCTCGATGCCGAAGACGAGCGCCCGGCCGCTCGTCGGCCGGATGTGATCGAGCAGGGTTCGGATCGTCGTCGTCTTGCCGGCGCCGTTCGGCCCGAGGAACCCGAACGCCTCGCCCTCGTCGACCTCGAGGTCGATGTCGACGACGCCGCGATGGCTGCCATAGGACTTGGTGAGGTTCTCGATCTGGATGATCGCGGTCATCGCGATTCCTTTCTTGCTCCCTACTCGAACCACAGGCGGAGGGTCTCTTCCGTGACAAGGTGAACCGACTTCGGCGGCAGCCCGACGATTCGCTCGAAGGCTTCCGAATACGCGTCGAACGACCGCACGACCTCCTCGTAGCTGATCCGGCCGTCCTGACGCGCGACGAAGAGCTCGCCGGCCCATTCCTGGGTCCCCTGGACGAGTCCCACGATCACCTGGGCGGTCGCCTCGGGATCGGTCGTCGTGAAATCGCCATCGGCCGCTCCCTGCCGAAGGATCGCCACGAGGAGGCGGGTCATCCGCCGGGCGACGAGCTGCCGGAACTTCTCTCGGACGATCGCGTTGTGGTCGGACATCCACGCGTCGAGGATCGCGAGGACCAACTCCCGACGGGCGTTCTTCCATTGCGCGGTGAGGGCGAATACGGTCTCGAGCCGCTGCTGGGCCGAGAGGCCGGGTCTGGTCATCGGATCGGCCCAGGTGGCCTCGACGGCGTCCGCCATCCGGTCGACGACCGCCTCCAGGAGGTCCAGCTTCGATCCGAAGTAATGGTAGAAGGCGCCCTTCGAGGCGCCGAGCTCGTCGAGGACGTCCTGGACGGTGAAGTTCTCGTAGCCCTTCGTCTGGATCAGGCCCTGCCCGACATCGATGAAGGCATCGCGCTTGACGGCGTGCTTCTTGGGATCCAGGGTCCGCGGCATGGCCCGAGAAGCATAACAGACCGACGGTCGGTCTGACAATACGGGACGTCGACGGATGGCCGCGGTTCAGGCCGGCAGGAGGACCGCCCCGACCGCAACGACGAGGCCGATCGCCGCGCTCGCGAGCGCGAGGCGCGTCGCCATCGCCCGGTCTTTTGCGCGGGCAGCGGGATCGAGCACAGCGTCGGTCCGGCCGAGCGCGTCGAAGTTGAACACGCCTCGGCCGCCGAAGCCGGCGCAGAACCGGAACCGTGCCTGCAGATAGCCGATCGCGGCCCCGGCTGCGGGCACGAACAGGAGGAGCCGGGTCGCCGACGGGGCATGAATCGCAACCAGGACCGCGAGAAGGGCGAGCGTCGCGATCAGGCCCGTGTGGCCGGCCCGCCGCCGACGGGCGATCTCGGCCGGACCGATGTTGCAGATGCCGGGGACATACGAACGCTCCGATCCACCCGGCGTGAGCGTTCCGTCGGCGGCGCGCGCGATCCCGATCCGCGCTGTCACGTCAGACCCCGATCGGGTGCCAGACCGTCTTCATCTCGAGGTAGGCCGCGATCCACTCCGGGCGCTCGGCCGCACGGTCATCGAGCCAATCGAACTTCGCGTCGGCGATGCCGGCGGGCCGACGGGCGATCCGCTTGATGTTGTCGGCGGCGACCAGCTCCGTCTCGGTTCGCAGGTCGGGCGGCACGCCCCAGACATCGATCGTATCGACGTCGACGTGACCGGCGAGCACCGGAACCAGCTCGTTCTTGAGGCCGGTCAGGACGTTGACGACGCCGCCTGGCACATCCGAGGTGGCGAGAACCTCGGTCAGCGTGATCGCGGGCAGCGGCCGGGTCTCCGACGTCAGGACGACGACGGCGTTGCCCGCGACGAGAACGGGCGCGACACGAGAGACGAGACCGAGGAGCGATGACGTCTCGGGCGCAACGACCCCGACCACCCCCGTCGGCTCGGGGATCGTGAAGTTGAAGTAGGGCGCGGCGACCGGGTTCGACGAGCCGAGGACCTGGGCGATCTTGTCCGCCCAGCCGGCGTACCAGACCCAGCGGTCGATCGCGCGGTCGACGACCTCGCCGGCCTTGGGCGCCCGCAGCCCCTCGGCGGCGGCCACCTCGGCGACGAACTGGTCGCGCCGGCCCTCCATCAGCTCGGCGACGCGGTAGAGGACCTGGCCGCGGTTCATCGCCGTCTTGTCGGCCCACGGTTGGAACGCCTTGCGGGCGGCACGAACCGCCTCGCGGAGGTCTTTGCGGGATGCCCGCACGGCGTTCGCGATCGGATCGCCGTTGGCGGCGTTGACGACGTACGAGCGCCCGCTCTCGGAGCGCGGGAAGGCGCCGCCGATGTAGAGCTTGTAGGTCTTGCGAACGTCGATCCGATCCGCGGTCACGGGGTCGTCGCCCCTTCCCTCGCCCGTTGCTGCCAGATACCACCCCGTGTGGTGAAGGTCGGCACTGACCGAGTCGACCGGGCGGATCTACTCCGCTGGGACGCGCGAATTTGCCTTTGACGGATGACAACGGACCATGTCAGCCCCCGAAACATCGTCCTCGGGGGCCACTCACGACGGCCGATGGTCAATGGCCATAACGGGCCGGGAGTGCGGAACCAAGAGCTGGTCACCTAGCGGTCCTCGAGCCGGACGTAGGCGTGTAGGCCGTGCATCCCGCCCTCTCGGCCGAAGCCCGACTCCTTGTAGCCCCCGAACGGCGACGTCGGGTCGAACCGGTTGAACGTATTCGCCCACACGACGCCGGCCTTCATCCGCTTGACCATGTGGAGGATCCGCGACCCCTTGTCGGTCCAGATCCCGGCCGACAGGCCGTACGGCGTGTTGTTCGCCTTCTCGACCGCCTCCTCGGGCGTCCGGAACGTCAGCACCGACAGGACGGGTCCGAAGATCTCCTCGCGCGCGATCCGATGGCTCTGGGCGACGTTCGTGAACAGCGTCGGACGGAAGAAGTAGCCGCGCTCGGGGAGGTCGCAGGCGGGCTGGTACATCTCGGCGCCCTCGGCCCGGCCGGCGGCGACGAGCTCGGTGATCTTCTCGAGCTGGGCCCGCGAATTGATCGCCCCGACGTCGGTGTTCTTGTCGAGCGGATCGCCGACCCGCAGCGTCGCGAGGCGATCCTTGAGCTTCTCGATCAACGGCTCGACGATCGACTCCTGGGCCAGCAGCCGCGAGCCGGCACAGCAGACCTCGCCCTGATTGAAGTAGATCCCGTTGACGATTCCCTCGACGGCCTGGTCGAGCGGCGCGTCGTCGAAGACGATGTTCGCCGCCTTCCCGCCGAGCTCGAGGGTCAGGCCCTTGTCGGTCCCGGCGACGCCCTTGAAGATCTGCCGGCC
>Ga0207646_10002778_pt1 | contig 20446 bp, 23 predicted proteins | sample KBSK5502metaG_FD_184343 | JGI IMG/M metagenome (GOLD analysis project Ga0207646, IMG submission 184343) | Corn, switchgrass and miscanthus rhizosphere microbial communities from Kellogg Biological Station, Michigan, USA - KBS K5-50-2 metaG... | ecosystem: Host-associated > Plants > Roots >...
CAGGAGCACGGTGGCCTGCACCACCGGGAAGTCGCGGAAGGCGATGCCCTCGTACATGAGCCGGCCGATGCCGGGCCACGCGAAGACCGTCTCCACCACCACCGCCACGTTCACCATGATCACCAGGTTGATGCCGGCCAGGGTGAGCACCGGGATCAACGCGTTCTTGAAGGCGTGCTTGCTGATCACGAGCGCCTCCGGCAGGCCCTTGAGCCGGGCCAGCTTCACGTATTCGGAGCCCAGCACCTCGAGCATCGAGGAGCGGGTCAGACGCATGTGGGCGGCGGCGAAGTACCAGCCGAGCGCGAAGGCGGGCATCAACAGGTGCGCCGCGGTGCCCGAGCCCGACGAGGGCAGCCACCCGAGGTAGACCGAGAAGAACAGGATCAGGAGCAGGCCCACCCAGAACGAGGGCAGGGAGAGCCCGAGCAGGGCGAACACCTTGCCCGCGCTGTCCCACCAGCGGTTGACCCGCACCGCGGCGATGATCCCGGTGGGGATGCCGATCAGCAGCGAAAAGGACATGGCCGCCGTCGCGAGGAGCAGCGAGTAGGGCAGCCGGGAGAGGTAGAGCTCCAAGACGGGCGTCCGATAGTAGAAGGACTGGCCGAAGTCGCCGCGCAGCAAGCTCGACATGAAGTCGCCGTACTGTACCCAGAGCGGACGGTCCAGCCCGAACTGCTTTCGGACCGCGTCGATATCCGCCTGGCTCGCGCCGGGCTCGACGAGAAGGACCGCCGGGTCCCCCGTGATCCGGACGAACATGAAGATCGTGAGCGAGAGCAAGAGGAGCGAGATCAGCGCGTATCCCACCCGCCGCAGGATGAAGCGCTTCACTGGCGCTTGAGCCTCAGGTCTTCATAGGGCGCCGAATAGGCGAAGCCGGGGATGAGGCCCAGGCCTGGCTCCTCGACACGCGGGCCCACGCCGCTCACGAAGCCGAGCTGGTAGAGCGGCGCGTGCATGACATTGTCGTGAATGATCTTCTGGATCTGGTGCAGCAGCGCCTCGCGCTTCTTCCGGTCGAGCTCGCGGGCCTGCCGCTCGAAGAGATCCTCGACCTCCGGCAGGACCCCATAGGCGTAGATCCCGGTCTTCGTGACATAGCCTTCCAGGCGCGTCGCCGCGCTCCCCGACGCGCCGGTGATGCCGACGACGAGTCCGTGGAGCTTTTTCTCCCGCCACGCCGACAGGAAGGTCGCGCGCTCCATGGTCTTGATGTGGGTCCGGATGCCGACGGCCTGGAGGTAGCCGGCCAGCGCCTCGCCCATCGACACGTACGGCGGGAACGGGTAGAAATCTCCGCCGTCGAAGCCGCCGGGGTAGCCGGCCTCGGCCAGCAGTTGCTTCGCCCGCTTGGGGTCGTACGGCGCTGGCTCGATGGGCAGCGCGAACTCGAAGTTGCGCGGGATGATGCTTCCCGTGAGGCGGGAGAAGCCCAGAGTCTCGGCCTGGTTCAGCGCCTGGCGGTCGATGGCCAGGCTGGCCGCGAGGCGGACCCGCTTGTCGTGCCAGGGCGACCTGGGGTCCCACTGGTCGGGGAAGTCGAGCCAGAAAACGCCGTCGAGCAGCGGAGCCATCAGCTTCAGATTGGCTGTCCGCTTGATCTCTTCGGCAATGGGACCGCTCAGGAGGAAGGTGATGTCGACTTCGCCCTTCTTTAGCGCCGCCGCGCGCGTGGCCTCCTCGGACATGCTCCGGAAGACGAGCCGCTTGATGCTCGGCGCCTTTCGCCAATAGCCCTCGAAGGCTTCGAGCACTAGCTCCACCCCCGGCTGGAACGACACGAACTTGTACGGCCCCGCGCCCACCGGCGCCCTCTTGAAGCCGTCCTCGCCGACCTGTTCGACGTACTTCTTCGGCACGATCCAGCCGGCCCCGGAGGCCGAGGTTCCATAAAAGGTCATGAAGTCGGGCCACGCATCCTTGAGGACGAAGCGGACCCGGGTCGGATCGAGAACCTGCACCTCCTTGACCTTGTCCTTGAGCAGCTTACCCGCCGCGCCCTTGTAGCGCTCGAAGGAGAATTTGACGTCTTCCGCCGTCACGGGCTCTCCGTTGTGGAACTTGACGCCCTTGCGGAGAACGAACTCGTAGGTCTTTCCGTCCTTGGCTGCCGTCCAGGACTCGGCCAGGCTCGGCGTATTGATGCCGCCCGGCATGGGCTTCACGAGGGCGTCGTGAAGCGCGTAGAAGATCATGAAGGGCGTGATCAGGCCTTCGGTCTCGGCGGGATCCAGCCAGCGCGTCACGAGCGTCACGTGAACGCCCCAAGTCATGGTGCCTTCCGGTGCCGCGGGGCTGGCGGGAGTCACCACCGCGGACATCAGCAGCGTCAAGCCGATCAACGGGAGCCAACGCCTTCTCAGCATGGGCGCTCCTATTTTCCCTTGAGCGTCAGATCTTCGTAAGGCGCCGAGTAGGCGTGGTTCGCGATCAGGCCGAGGCCGTGAACGGCCGGCCGCGGCCCCACGCCGTTGAGGAAGGCGGGCTCGATGACCCCCACGAACATCATCCGCTCGTGGATCATCTGCTGGATCTTGTGGAGGATCTGCTGGCGGACGCGCGGATTCATCTCGTTGGCCTGCTCGGAGAAGAGCCCGTCGATATCGGGGTAGCTGCCATAGGCGTACCGACCGCCGGACACGGCATTGACTTCGATGCGCGTGGGCGCATTGCCCGGCGCGCCGCTGCCATTCTGGACAACGGGGCGCAGCTTTTTCTCACCGAGCTCATTGTAGAACGCCGCGCGCTCGAGCGGACGCAGCCGAACCCTGATGCCGATGGCCTGAAGATAATTGGCGACGGGCTCTCCGATGGCAGTGCCGTAGACCATCTCGCCGAAGAGGTCGCCGGCATCGAAGCCATTGGGGTAGCCGGCCTCGGCCAGGAGCTGCTTGGCGCGCTTGGGATCGTAGGGGGACGGCGGCGGAGCCCAGAAGTACTCCATGCCCTGGGGGACGAAGCTGTACGCGAGCTTGGAATGTCCGAGGTAGACGGCTTGGTTGATGGCCTGGCGGTCGATGGCGAGATCGACGGCCTGCCGCACACGCTTGTCATGCCACGGCGACTTGGGATCCCACTGCTCGGTGAAGACCAGCCAGATGGTGAAGGGGAAGTGGGTGGGGGCGAGCGTCAATCCGGGCGTCCGCTTGAGCTCTTCGGCGAGGGGGCCGGTGATGCTGTAGGCGACGTCCACCTCGCCGCGCTTCAGCGCCGCGAGCCGCGTCGACTCATCGGGGATCACGCGGAAGACCAAAGTCTTCACGCTGGGCGTCTTCCGCCAGTAGCCCTCGAAGGCTTCCAGTACGAGCTCGACACCGGGCTTGAAGGCCACGAAGCGATACGGACCTGCACCGACCGGGGCCTTCTTGAAGCCTTCCTCACCGACCTTCTCGACGTACTTCTTCGGCACGATCCAGGCCGCGCCGGTGGCCGGCGTGGCATAGAACGTCATGAAGTCCGGCCACGCATGCTTGAGGACGAAGCGGATGCGGTAGGGATCCACGATCTCGATTCGCGCGACCTTGGCTTTGAGCGCGGCGGCGCTTGCGCCGCGGTAGCGCTCGAAGGAGAACTTCACGTCCTCCGCCGTCATGACGTCGCCATTGTGGAACTTCACATTCTTCCGGAGGACGAACTCGTAGGTCAGCCCATCTTTCGAAGCCGTCCACGACTCCGCCAGGCTCGAGGCCATGGCATGGCCGGGCATGGGCTTCACGAGCGCGTCGTGTAGCGCGTACAGGATCATGAACGGCGTGATGATACCGCTCGTCTCGGCGGGATCGAACCAAGTGGGCGCAAGCGTGGTGTGGACGCCCCAGGTCAGCTGGCCTTCGGAGGCGGCTTGGGCTGCATACGGGGTCGGGAGCACAACGATCAGCAGGGCCACCGGGATGGCCGCGAGGGTTCCGGTCAGATTAAATCGTTTGCGTCCGATCGCGGCCATCGCCTCCTCCACCTCGAGGATCGGTCGGGGGTCCCGGAAGATAGGCAGCGCCTGAAGCGGATCGGCAGATTGGCGTGATTATCGTCGAATCGAGCCCCTTGTCAATGGTCTGCCCCCGGGGGTAAGAGTCATCGCGGAGGGACACCATGACGATCACCGCGACATCGTCGCTGCACACCCCGCTCTGCGAATTGCTGGGCATTCGCTATCCCATCTGCCAGGCCGGCATGGGCTATGTCGCCCGGTCCGCGCTGGCCGCCGCGGTGTCCGAGGCTGGAGGGCTCGGCGTCTTGGCGGCGGCGCATCACACCCCGGCCGGGCTGCGGGCGGAGATCCGGCGCGTGCGGGAGCTGACAGACAAGCCCTTCGGCGTGGACATTCTCTTCGCGAGTGTCCGGGTCGCCGGCCAGGAGGCCGAGCGGTTCAGCGATGCCGTCAGGGGCTGGGCGGATGTCACGCTCGAAGAGCGCGCACCCGTTCTCGTAGCCGGCCTCGGCAATCCCGGCTCCGTGACCGCCGACGCTCATCGGCTGGGGATGAAGGTCATGGCCCTCTGCGGCAATGTGAAGCAGGCGCTGGATCACAAAGCCAATGGAGTGGACGTGGTCATCGCCCAGGGGCATGAAGCCGGCGGCCACACGGGCCGCGTCGCGGGGCTGGTGCTGATCCCGGCAGTCGTGGACGCGGTCGCACCGCTCCCGGTACAGGCGGCCGGCGGCATCGCCAATGGCCGGGGGCTGGTGGCGGCTCTGGCGCTGGGCGCAGTGGGCATCTGGATCGGAACGCGCTTCATCGCCACGCCCGAGGCCTACTGCCACGACAACTACAAACACAAGGTGGTTGCCATCGACGAGGAGGCCACGGTGGTCACGCGCGCCGCCTCCGGCAAGCCGTGCAGGCTCATCCGCAACAACTTCACCCGCGAGTGGGAGGGACGGGAGCGCGAGATCCAGCCTTTCCCCATTCAGGGCGCGCTCGTGGGCCGGGAGGCCGGGCTCCGAGCCCGCGAGGCGGGGGACATCGAGAACGGCAATGCCCCGTGCGGCCAGAGCGCGGGGCTGATCCGCGGGATCATGCCCGCCCGGCAGGTGGTGGAAGCGCTCGTGAAGGAGGCCGAGGAATCGCTCGCGCGGCTCGGCGCGCGCTAGAGCAGCTTTTCCATGATGATGGTGTCGGTCCACTTGCCGTCGAGCAATCCCTGCTCCTTGTAAATGCCGACCGTGCGGAAGCCCAATCGCTCGTAGAGCGCCACGCCCGCCTGATTGAAGGGAAAGGCCGAGAGCACCATCTTGTGGTAGCCGATCTCGCGCGCCAGCTCGATCACGGCCTCGAGCAGCCGCCGGCCCGCGCCTTTGCCCCGCCAGTCCCGATCCACGTAGACGGAAAAGTCGGCCACGTGCTGGTACGCCGGACGCGAATTGAACTGGTTCAGGCTGGCCCAGCCGACGACCGTGCCGGCCGCCTCCGCCACGATCACCGGATGGCGCGGCCCGCGCGCCGCCATCCACCGGCGGCGCTCCTCGGGCGTGCGCAGCTCGGTCTCGAGCGTCGCGACGCGGTCTTCGATCCCCTGGTTGTAGATCGTGGCGATCGCCTCGGCATCGCTCTCGCGCGCCGGCCGGACGGTGAGCTCGGCCATCAACGCGCCGGCTCGAGCTCGCGCGCGTCGAGCCGTCCCGCTTTCCGCAATGCGGCGAACTCGTCGAGCGTCTTTTGGATCCCGTCCTTGAGCGAGGTCCGCGGCTGAGGCCCGAGGTCGCGCTGATAGCCGTGATCGGCCAGCTCGGACGGGAAGGGGATGGGTTGGTCGACGTGGGAGAGCGTTCCCTTGGCGGCCGGCCAAGCCGCCTCGATCATCTTCACCAGATCGGCGATCTTCGCCGACTCGCCGTGGAGGTTGTACACCCGGGCGCCGTCGAGCACGGACTCGACGGCGGCGATGCAGGCGCGCGCCACATCGTCGGCGTAGATGAGGTCCGTGGCGCCGCCCCAGCGGATTTGGAACGGCCGGCCGAGGACGGCGGCCTTCATCGCGAGGGTCGGATCGGCGGTGACGCCGAAGTCGCGTCCCGGCCCATAGACGCTGAGCGGCCGAAAGCCCATGGAGGGGATCTTGTGCTCCTCCCAGTAGACGCGGGCCGTCTCCTCATTAGCCACCTTGTACACGCCGTAATGCGTGGCGGGCTTGGGTGGCGAGTCATCCGTGACGGGCCCCGGACCGTAGAGGCTGGGAGGGCCGAAGACGGCGGCCGAAGAGAAATAGGCCACGCGCCCGACGCGGTCGCGGTGCGCCTTGGCGGCCTCGAAGACATTGGCCGTCCCCACCACGTTGATCAGGGCGCCCCTGGAGGGATCCTGTCGACAGAGCGGGACCTGCCACGCGGCCAAGTGAATGATGCGCGTGATCTTGTGCTCGCCCACCACGCGCACGACCGCGTCCTTGTCCGCGATGTCGCCGCGCACCGTCACCACGTCCCTGAGCCGGTCCGGGCCCACGATCATGCGCAAGCGCCATGGATCGTCGCCCAGATCGTAGACCACGGGGTGCTCGCCGGCCGCCAGCAGCCGCTTCACCACCCACGCGCCGATGCAGCCGAACGCCCCGGTCACCAGCGTCGCCACCAATCAGCCTCCTTGGCCTGAGTTTCGCGCGCCGCGGACTTTTATACACCACTCCGGCGCCCATGACACGCGGTTTTGGGTATAATGCGAGCCGTGTTCGACAGCAAGCGCTTCTTCGAGGAGTCGTGGCCCAAGATCTCTCAGGGCTTCGAGTCCGAAGCCGCGGCCGAAACCGAGATCGAGTGGATCCTCGGCCACGCGCGCCCGCCAGCGGGCGCGCGCGTGCTCGACGCGCCGTGCGGCTTCGGCCGCCATTCCCTGGCGCTGGCCCGGCGCGGCTTCAGCGTCACGGGCGTGGACCTGTCGGAGACGGAGCTGGACCGCGCCCGCCAGCGCGCGGCCGGCGCCGGCCTGCACCTCGACCTGGTCCTGCAGGACATGCGCGACATGGAGTTTGCCGGCGAGTTCGATCTCGCGCTGAACCTCTTCTCCAGCATCGGCTACTTCTCCGACGACGAAGACCGCCTGCTGCTCGACCGGTTCTGCACGGCGCTCAAGTCCAGCGGCGCCTTCGTCCTCGACACGCGCAACCGCGATTTCTTCATCCACGATGTGGCGCCCCAGGAGACCGTGCGGCTCGCCGAGGGCACGGTCCGCGTCAAGAACCGGTTCGACGTCCGCACGAGCCGGATCCAGCAGGACTGGTGGCTCGAGGAGCAGCAGCGCCTGCTGGGCCAGACCGAGCTCCGCCTCTACTCGACCCACGAGCTCCTGCGCATGCTGCGTCCCGAGCGCTGGTCCGCCGTCGAGCTGTTCGGCGGCCTCGACGGCCGGCCGTTCCTTCTCGATTCGCCCCGCATTGTCCTCGTGGCGACCAAATAACCCCCGAACCCAGGAGACATCAGTGAAACCTCTCATCGTCGTAGGCGGCGCCATTCATCCCGACGGACTCGAGCAGCTCGAGAGCGAAGCGCGTGTCATCGTGACCGAGGAGACGACCGAGGAGGGCATGGCCCGCGTCGCCAAGGAAGCCGACGGCATCCTCTTCCGGATCCGTCCGGGCTGCACGCGCTCGCTCATGGCGGCCTGCCCTCGGCTCAAGGTCATCGGGCGGCATGGCGTCGGGCTCGACACGGTGGACCTCAAGGCCGCGACCGACCTGGGCGTCGCCGTCGTCCACGCGCCTGGCTCGAACTCCGATTCCGTGGCGGAGCACGCCTGGATGCTCATCCTGGCCTGCGCGAAGCGGACGCTGGACGTCGACCGGATGACGCGCAAGGGCGATTGGGGGCCGCAGCGCTGGAAGGGAAACATGGAGCTGGCCGGCAAGACGCTCGGCATCATCGGTGTCGGGAACATCGGGCGCCGTGTCGCCCGCATCGGCAATGCCTTCGGGATGCGCGTGATCGGCTACGACAAGTATGTGGCCGACGAGGAAGTGCGCAAGCGCGGGGCGGAGCCCATGAAGGACATGGCCTCGGTGCTGAGCCAGGCCGATGTCATCACGTGTCACACGCCGCATACGCCCGAGACGCACCACATGATCGACGCCAAGGCCGTGGCTCTCATGAGAGACGGCGTGATCTTCGTCAATACCTCCCGCGGCAAAACACAGGACGAGCACGGGCTGTTCGAAGGGCTCACGCGCGGCAAGATCCGCGCCGCCGGACTTGACGTGTTCGAGGAGGAGCCGGCGCATGCCGACAACCGGCTCGTCAACCTGCCGAACGTCGTGGTGACCTCGCACGTGGCCGGTGTCACCGAGGAAACCGTGCGGGGGATGGCCATGCAGGTAGGAGCGGAGATGTTGCGCGTGCTGCGCGGCGAGAAGCCCAACGTCCTCGGCAATCCCGACCTCTGGCCCAAGCTGAGCCATCTCAAGTAGACTCGAGAAAGAGAAGGCCAGAGGATGAATCATGAAGGTGGATGGCGAGACGGGTGGGTGGCGCCGCGGGCAGCCCCGCGCGACCGAGCGAAGTGGGCCCCCCGAGTCCCGCCCGCAGCTCGAAGAGCTGCGTTCGGGCGAGTGGGTGACGGAGCCGGCCGCGCGGGGCTGCCCGCGGCGACAGGACCTACCCGTCTCACAATGACGAGGGGCTAATGCCGATCGACGCTCGCCATCCGAAGGAGATCCGCGCCGACATCCGCCGCGGCAAGTTCGCCGGCATCACGGCGGGCCTGGCGCCCGGTTTCGTCCAGGCGAACCTGGCCATCCTTCCCAAGGACGCCGCCTACGATTTCCTGCTCTTCTGCCAGCGCAACCCGCGGCCGTGCCCGCTCATCGAGGTCACCGACATCGGCTCGCCCGAGCCCGTCGGGGTCGCCCCCGGGTCGGACCTCAGGACCGACCTGCCCCGGTACCGCATATATAAGGATGGGGTTCTGGCCGACGAGGTGACCGACATCACGCCCTTCTGGCGCGACGACCTGGTGGCCTTCCTGCTCGGCTGCTCCTTCACCTTCGAGTGGGCGCTCCTGGACGCGGGAATTCCCATGCGCCACATCGACGAAGGAAAGAACGTCGCAATGTGGAAAACTTCCATCGCGTGCCGCCCCGCGGGCCGCTTCCATGGTCCGATGGTCGTCTCCATGCGGCCCATTCCGACGTCGATGCTTTCGAAGGCGGTGACGGCCTCGGCCCGATTCCCCAATGCCCATGGCGCGCCGGTCCACATCGGCGACCCGCCGGCCATCGGCATCGCGGACGTGACCAAGCCGGACTGGGGGGACTTCGTCGGTATCCGGCCGGGCGAGGTGCCCGTGTTCTGGGCCTGCGGAGTCACGCCGCAGGCGGTGGCCTTGGCCTCCAAGCCCGCGTTCATGATCACCCACAGCCCGGGCCACATGTTCATCACCGACGTTCCGAACCACGCCCTCGCTGTCCTCTAGTGGCGATCCACGTCGAGCCGCGACTGCTTCCCAGCGGAGACAGGGCGCTCTCGGTCGAGCTTGGCGATGAGATCAGCCGCGAGGTAAACGCCCGCGTCCTGGCGCTCGAGTACCTGATCCAGCAAAAGAGCCTGCCGGGGGTTACCGAGACCGTACCTACCTTCCGCTCGCTGCTGGTCTACTACGATCCATTCGCCGTCGGCTACGATGACCTGACCTCGGCGCTGCGAGGTCTGGCTTCCCAGGCCCGGCCCGACGTGCTGCCGCCCGCGCGCACCGTGGAAATCCCGTGCTGCTACGGGGGCGAGCTGGGCTTCGAGCTGAATGCCGCCGCGGCGAAGATCGGGCTCGGCCCCGACGAGATGGCACGGCTCCACGCGAGCGCCGACTACTATGTCTACTTCGTCGGCTTCACGCCCGGGCTGCCGTACATGACGGGCATGCCCGAGCGGCTCACCATCCCGCGGCTGGAGACGCCGAGAACGAAAACACCACCGGGCAGCGTCGGAATCGGCGGCACCCAGTGCTCGATATACTCTGTCGAGAGCCCCGGTGGCTTCTGGGTGCTCGGGCGCACGCCGCTCCGGCTCTACGACCCCGCCGCGCCCGATCCCATCTTGCTCCGCGCCGGAGACCACGTGCGCTTTCGCATGATCGACCGCGCCGAGTTCGACGGTATCGCCGCCGCTGTGCCCGCCGGCACATTCACGCCGCGCATCGAGGTGGCTTCTTCCCCTCTCCCCTCCGGGGAGAGGGCAGGGTGAGGGGAAGCTCGTGAGCCCAAGGCTGGTCGTCCTGCTGATGGCCACAAGCCTACTCGTAGCCCCCGGTGCCGCCACCGCTCAGCAGCCGAGCAAGCTGCCGCGCATCGGCGTGCTCTCCCCGACGTCCCCGCCGCCGCCATCGTCACCGCAGGTGGAGCACTTGGTCCGAGGCCTTCGCGAGCTTGGCTATGAGAACGGGAAGACCGCGATCATCGAAATCCGGTATGCGGCCAATAACCCGGACCGGGTTGCCGAGCTCGCGGCCGAGATCGTCCGGCTGCAGGCTGATGTGATCTGGACGATTGGGGATGTCTCGACCCGCGCCTTGCGGCGCGAGACGACAACGATCCCAATCGTCGCAGCGGTGGGCTTTCCCGTCGAGTCGGGTTTTGTGGTGAGCCTCGCGCGGCCGGGTGGGAACATTACGGGCACCTCGGTGCAGGCCGATGAGCTCGCTGTGAAGCGATTAGAGCTGCTCAAGCAGGCTCTGCCCAGGATGACCCGGGTCGCCTTTCTCTGGGACCCGGTGACGAGCGAGCGCCAGGTGCGGGCGGCGGAGGCGGCGACGAAGTCGCTTGGGTTGCAGCTTCAGGTTCTACAGGTTCGAGCGCCCGCCGAACTCCCAGGAGCTTTCGAATCAGCGGTTCGGGGTGGTGCGGACGGGCTGGCTGTAGCCGTTTCGCCGATGTTGGTGACATCCAGGGAAGCTATGGTCGGCCCCCTGTCGACCAAGCACCGGATTCCAGCCGTCTACCCCGAGCGGGAATACGTGGAGTTCGGCGGGCTCATGAGTTACGGACCTAATCTGGCTGACACGCGGCGAATTGCCGCCGCGCAAATCGACAGGATCCTGAAGGGCGCCAAGCCTGCCGATCTGCCCTTTCAGCAAGCGACGAAGTTCGATCTGTTGCTCAACCTCAAGACGGCCAAGGCGCTTGGGCTCACGCTGCCCCAATCCCTGCTGCTGCGCGCGGATCAGGTGATCCAGTGAAGCTCCTCGTCCAGAACGCGGGGCCGATGACGACGGTCCAGGACCTGGGGCGCCCGGGTTATCTGCGCGTGGGGATCCCGGACTCTGGGCCCATGGATCGTGAGGCCTTCCTCCTGGCGAATCGGATTGTCGGCAATCCGGACAATGCCGCCGGCCTCGAGTGCACCCTGATCGGCCCGCGGCTCGAATTTACCGACGAGCGGGTCGTCGCCGTCACCGGCGCCGATATGGCGTCGACGCTCAACGGCGCAGCCGCGCCGCGCTGGCAGGCCTTCCTCGTCAAGTCCGGCGATGTGCTCAGGCTCGGCCCGGCGCGATCCGGCGTGCGCGCCTATGTGGCGGTGAGCGGCGGCGTCGACACGCCGCCGGCGCTGGGCTCGCGTTCGACCTATGTTCGCGGCGCCCTGGGCGGCCTGGGCGGCCGCGCGCTCAGGAAGGGCGATCAGCTCCCGCTCGGAGCCGTGAGGGGCGCTCGCGGCGGCCGCATGAGGGCAGGGGGCGTCCCGGACTATTCGATCGAGCCCGAGATCCGCGTCGTGCTGGGGCCGCAGGAGGACCGTTTCACGCGGCAAGGCATCGCCGCGTTCCTCGAGGGCCCGTACGAGATGCTCCCCCAGAGCGACCGCATGGGCGCGCGGCTCAAGGGGCCCTTCATCGAGCACACGGGTGGGCACGACATCATCTCCGACGGCGTCGCGCTCGGCGGCATCCAAGTCATTGGCGACGGGCAGCCCATCGTGCTCCTGGTGGACCGGCAGTCCACGGGAGGGTATACCAAGATCGCGACGGTATGCTCCTTTGACATCGGCCGCATTGGCCAAGTCAAGCCGGGCCGGCGGCTGCGGTTTCGGAAGGTCACGGTCGTCGAAGCCCATGCCGAGCTGCGCGCCCGACGGGAGCAGCTGGAGTCGGCCGTGGAGTAGCCCCTCACCCTGGCCCTCTCCCCAGTGGGGAGAGGGAAGGAGCCATGCTATGACGCTCGAAAACGCGATCAACGACTACAAGGCCAAGACCGCCCGCTCGCGTCAGCTCTACGAGGAAGCGCTCCGTGTGATGCCGGGCGGCAACAGCCGCTCGACGATCTTCTTCGACCCCTACCCCTTCTACATCGCGCGCGGAGAAGGCGCGCGCATCTGGGACGCCGACGGCGTCGAGCGATTGGACTTCAACGGCAATTACACCAGCCTGATCCTGGGCCACGCCAACCCGAGCGTTGTCAAGGCCATCCAGGAAGCCGCCGGGCGCGGCATATCCTATCCGGGGCCGAGCGAGCACGAGGTGCGCCTGGCCGAGATCCTGACGAAGCGCATCCCCAGCATGGAGACCATCCGCTTCACCAATTCCGGCACCGAGGCGACGATGAACGCGGTGCGGGTGGCGCGGGCCTTCACGGGGCGGAGCAAGATCGCCAAGTTCGAGGGCGCGTATCACGGCACCCACGACTGGGTGCTGGTCAGCGTCACGCCCGATCTCGAGCAAGCCGGCTCTCGCAAGCGGCCGAAGGCCGTGCCCGCGTCGGCGGGGATACCGCCGGCCGTGCTCAAGCACGTCGTGGTACTGCCGTGGAACGACACCGAGGCCTGCGCGAAGATTCTCGAGAGGCACGGCCCGGACATCGCCGCGCTCCTCGTCGACCCCTCGCTGGGCGTCGGCGGTGTCCTGCCTCCGCGCGAGGGCTTTCTCGAACGGCTGCGGGAGGTGACGGCGCGCCTGGGCATTTTGATGATCTTCGACGAGGTGATCTCCTTTCGCGTGGCGCCGGGCGGAGCGCAGGAGCGCTTCGGCATTCGCCCCGACCTCACCACGCTCGGCAAGATCATCGGCGGCGGCTTGGCCGTGGGCGCCTTCGGCGGCCGGGCCGATGTGATGAACTACTACGATCCGCGCGGCGGCAAGGGCCGCATCAGTCATGGCGGCACCTTCAATGCCAACCCGCTGACAATGGCGGGAGGCGTGGCCACCATGCAGCAGCTCACCCCCGAGGCCTACGCCAGGCTCGATGCCTTGGGCGAGCGGGTGCGAGCGGGCGTGACGCGACTGCTCAAGCGGATGAAGGGCCCGGGCCAGGTCACGGGCGTTGGGTCGCTTTTTTGTCTACACTGGACCAAGGCGCGGCTCAGCGATTATCGCTCCAGTCGCCCCACGGATCCCCAGGCGTCCGCGCGCGTGTTCATGGGGCTGCTGAACGAGGGCGTGTTGCTCACCCAGCGGGGCCTGGGCGCCTGTTCCCTGGCCATGACCGACGCCGATGTGGACCGACTCGTCGAGGCGCTGGGCCGGGTGCTCGACACGGACCGCTAGGGAGAGGAGGCCAATGAAGCGTGGGAGAAAAATTCTGATTCGAGCCGGACTGGCGATTGGGGGAGTGTGCCTGTTCAGTACTCTCGTCTTCGGTCAGGCGCTGGCCTCGAGCCTCGAAGTGTTTCATGCCGACTCGCTTGCCGGTCCAATGCACGAGTTCAAGAAGGCATTCGAGGCAAAGTACCAGGGGGTCACGATCAACCTGACCTCGGGAGTCTCCAGGCAGCTTGCCGAGCGTATCTTGAAAGGGGACACGTGTGATGTGTTTGCGCCGTCATCCCCGGCGGTGATCGATGAGGATTTGATGCACAAGAAAATCGCCGGCTCTCCGCAGGATGCCGCCTCCTGGTATGTGGTGTTTTCCGCGAATGAAATGGTCGTCATCACCGAGAAAGGAAATCCGTTGGGGATCCGCCAGGTCGCCGATCTGGCCAAGCCCGAGGTCAAGTTCGTCCGGGTGACGGGCGCAAAGGACTTGGCGACCAATCGCACGATCGATTTCCTGAAGAGAGCCACCGCGCTTGAGGGAAAGCCGGAGCTGGCCCAGAAGATCGGCGAAGGCGCCGTCGTGGATCCGGCAAGACCCACCACGGTGCCGGACACGATCCGGGCGGTGAAAGAAGGCAAGGCCAATGCCGGTGTGGTGTACTACTCGGCGGCTTTCGCGGCGCGGAAGGATCTGGACATCATCCGCTTCCCTGCCAGCGTCAATCTGAGCGACTCGATTCGTAATGCGGCTTCTGTTCCCGGAACCGCCAGGAATGTGAAAGAGGCGATGGATTTCGTCAAGTTACTGCTCTCCGCGGAAGGCCAGCGCATCCTGATGGAAACCGGCCAGCCGCCGGTGGTTCCGGCGCTCCGGAGAGGCGAGGTTCCCGCAGAAATCAAATAAGGAGTCGGGATCATGGCGAAGATGATCGATCTCAACTGCGATATGGGCGAGTCCTACGGCCGGTGGACGCTGGGGGCCGACGAGGCCATCATGCCCTTCATCACCTCCGCCAATGTCGCCTGCGGCTTCCACGGCGGCGATCCCCACGTCATGCGCAAGACGGTGGAGCTCGCCGTCAAGCACAAGGTGGCGATCGGCTCCCATCCGAGCCTGCCGGACCTCATGGGCTTCGGCCGGCGGAAGATGGACGTGAGCCGCGCCGAGCTCAGGGACATCATGTGCTACCAGACGGGGGCGATCCGGGAGTTCGCCCGGGCGGCCGGCGTGGAGCTCCAGCACGTCAAGCCACACGGCATCCTCTACTCCATGATGGAGGCGGACGAAGAGCTGGCGGCGTCGGTGGCCGATGTCGGTATCGCCGCCGGGCTCATCGTCATGACCCTGGCCTCGGGAAAGTACGACGCCACGTGCCGGAAGATGGGCGCGCGCGTCGCCTCGGAAGGCTTCGCCGACCGCGCCTATAACGTGGACGGCACGCTCGTCTCCCGCAAGCTCCCTGGCTCGCTCATCACGGATCCCGCCAAGGCCGCCGCCCAGGCGGTCAAGATGGCCATGCAGGGCAAGGTCACGACGCTCGATGGCGTGGAGATCGACATTTCCATTCAGACAATCTGCTGCCACGGCGACACGCCGGGCGCGGAGAAGATCGTGCGCGCGGTGCGCGAAGCCCTCGAGAAGGCCGGCTGCCAGGTCAAGCCGCTGCGGGACTGGCTGCCCAAAGCTTGAGGGCAGTGCGGAAATGACAAAGTCGCCGGCGACGATTGTCCTGGCCGCGCTGCTGGCCGGCTGCTCGGTGGCGCCGCTGCCCAGAACCCAGGCGCTCCGTGACCAGAGCCCGCGCGACCAAAAGTGGGACGCCCAGGAGTGCCGCGAGGACGCCGAGGATGCCTCGGGCTACGACTCCGCCAACTCTCCCGGCGCCAACCTGCTGGCGAAGCTGTTTTTCTGGGGTACGGCCGGGGCGGCGCTCGGCGGCACGATCACGGGTCTTCCCACTTCCGTGGACAGCCAGGCTACTGAAGGCCTGATCGCCGGGGCCGGCGCGGGGGCCATCGCGGGCGGCGGCCACGGCTGGATGAGCCGCCGGAGCAGATTCGAGCTGGCCTATGCTCAGTGCATGGAAGCCCGCGGTTACCAGCTGGTTCCCAAGGTGCCGCCGGCTCCTCCGTCTGACCCCGTCCCTTCTCCGTAAACCCGCGGCCACTCTTCAGTCGAAAGAACGGGCGGCCATCTGGCATAATGTCAGCCAGCGGCGTGGGCCGCTCCGACACCAGGAGACTAGGAGGAGTCCAGATGACGCGCACTCTGCACCGCTTGTCGGCATGGATCACGGTGATCGGCTTCGGGGCGACGCTTTCGGCCTGCGCCTCTTCAGGGCCACCTCAGGCGCATGTCTATGCCTATCCCTCCAGAGGCCAGACGGCCGAGCAGCAGTCCCGCGATACCTATGAATGCCAGGTCTGGGCGAAGCAGCAGTCGGGCTTCGATCCCGGCATGGATACGGCCAAGGGCGCGGGCGTGGGTGCGGTGATCGGCGCGCTCGGCGGCGCGGCGGCCGGCGCGGCCATCGGCGCGGCCACGGGCCACGCGGGCACGGGTGCGGCCATCGGCGCGGCGGCCGGCGGCCTCGGCGGGGCGGGAGTCGGCGCCGGCTACAATTATTCCAAGTCGCGCGAGGGCTATGACCAGGCCTTTTCCGCGTGCATGAGCGGTCGAGGCTACTCGATCCGGTAAATGGCCCTCTGCGACGAGATTCTGCGCGGTGCGATTGATCTCCATCAGCACGCCGCGCCGAGCCTCTTCGACCGCATCACCGACGACATCGGGCTCGCCAGCGAGGCGCGCCAGCGCGGTATGCGCGGCGTGCTCATCAAGGCCCACGAGCAGGACACGACGGGACGCGCCGCGCTGGCGCGGCGCCAGGTCCCCGGCGTCGAGATCTACGGAGGCCTCGTCCTCAACTGGATTGCCGGCGGCCTCAATCCCCACGCGGTGGACGCCTCGATCAAGATGGGCGGCCGCATGGTCTGGATGCCTACCCTCTCCGCCCAGCACCATATCGGTTTCTTCGGCGGCAGCCACTTCGGCCGCAGCATGAAGATGAAGGAAGCGCCCAAGCTTTCGGCCAAGGGCATCTCGGTTCTCGACGATACGGGCGCGCTGCGGGGTGAGGCGACCGAGATCCTGGGTCTCATCGCGGAGGCGGACATTTGCCTTTCCACGGGCCATCTCTCGCCCAAGGAGATCCGCGTCCTGGTGCCCGCGGCGCGGCGGGCCGGCGTCAAGAAGATCCTGATCACCCATCCCGATCTCGGGCTTTCCAGCATCACCCAAGAAGACCAGAAGGCGCTGGCGGCCGAGGGCGCAGTCCTCGAGAAGGATCTCATCGCCATGATGCCCGCCTGGCAGAGCTTGAACCTCGAGGGCATGGCCAAGTCTATCCGCGAGATCGGGGTCGAGCACTGCGTGCTCGGCACGGATTTTGGCCAGCTCCACCATCCGACGCCCGCCGAGGGCCTGCGGATGTTCGTCCAGATGCTTCTCGAGCGCGGCTTCTCCCCCGAGGAGCTGCGCACCATGGTCGTCGGCAACCCCGCGCGGCTTCTCGGCCTCGACTGAGCGATCCCGCGCGAGCGTCGCCCGTTGCGGCCTCCCGCCGCATCCTTTAAGATGAGGTGGCTCGAGCCGATCCCATGACCGACACCACCACGACTGGCCCGCTCAAGCGCACTCCGCTGCGCGACGTGCACGTGAAAGCGGGGGCCAAGATGGTCCCGTTCGGAGGCTGGGACATGCCCGTGCAGTACACGGGCATCATCGAGGAGCACCGTGCCGTGCGCCGCGCGGTCGGACTCTTCGACATCAGCCACATGGGCGAGTTCGAGATCCAGGGCAAGGACGCGCTCGCCATCGTCCAGCGGCTCACCACCAATGACGCGGCGGCGCTACAGGTGGGCCAGGTCCAGTACTCGCTGCTCTGCTATCCCGAAGGCGGCATCGTCGACGACCTCACGCTCTACCGCTTGGGCGACGAGCACTTCATGCTCACGGTCAATGCCGCCAATATCGACAAGGACTGGCGCTGGGTGACCGAGCACGGCCAGGGCGCGGCCCGCTGGCGGAACGTGAGCGAGGAGACCGCGCTGCTGGCCTTGCAGGGACCCAAGGCCGAAGGCCTGGTCCAGCGGCTCGCCGACACGGATGTGACCCGGGTGCTCTACTACCACTTTCTTCGCGGCAAGGTCGCCGGAATGCCTGCCATCATCTCGCGCACGGGTTATACGGGCGAAGACGGCTTCGAGCTCTACATCCCGGCCGGGCAGGCCGAGCGGCTCTGGTATGCGCTGATGGAGGCCGGCAAGGCGGACGGCATCCGGCCCGTCGGGCTCGGGGCCCGCGACACGCTCAGACTGGAGATGAAGTTCGCGCTCTACGGCAATGACATCGACCAGACCACGAACCCGCTCGAGGCCGGACTCGGCTGGGTGGTCAAGCCGGCCAAAGGAGAGTTCATCGGCCGCGAGGCCATCGAAGCGATACGCGCCGCGGGAGTCAAGCGCAAGCTCGTCGGGTTCGAGATGACCGAGCGCGCCGTGCCGCGCCACGACTACCGGCTGCTGAAGGACGGCGCCGAAGCCGGCGTGGTCACCTCCGGGTCTTTCGGCCCCGCGGTGGAGAAGTACATCGGCATCGGCTACGTGAAGGCGGACCTCGCCGCCGTTGGGACCGAGCTGGACGTCGAGATCCGAACCCAGGCGTATCCGGCGCGAGTGGTCAAGACGCCGTTTTATCCATCAAAGGCAAAGAAATCCTAGGAGAAACGCGACGATGTCCAAGATTCCGGCCGAGCTCAGGTACACCAAGGAGCACGAGTGGGCGAAGGTGGAAGGGGACCGCGTCAGGATCGGCATCACCGCCTTCGCCCAGGAGCAGCTCGGCGACGTGGTCTTCGTCGAGCTGCCCAAGGTCGGCGCCAAGGTCGCCGCCATGAAGACCTTCGGCGTGGTGGAGTCGGTCAAGGCGGTGTCCGATCTCTTCGCGCCGGTCTCGGGTGAGATTTTGGAGGCGAACGCCGCGCTGACGAGGAAGCCCGAGACGGTCAATACCGATCCCTATGGCCAGGGCTGGATGATCGTGGTCAAAATGGCCAATCCCAAGGAGCTGGACGCGCTGATGAGCGCCGCGGACTACGAAAAGCTCATCGCCGGCGCCGGGCACTGAGGGCGGAACATGCGCTATATCTCCAACACACCCGCCCAACAGAAGGAGATGCTCGGGCTCATCGGAGTCTCCTCGATCGAGGACCTGCAGGTCCGCATCCCGGCCAAGGTGCGTCTGTCACGGCCCCTGAATCTGCCGCGGGAGGCTGAGTCGACCCCGCAGGTGATCCACGACGCGCCGGTGACGACACCGATGCGGCGATTGGATCAGACGCTGGCGGCACGGCAGCCTCGCCTCCGCTGGACCCCGTAGGATGAGCCCCCTCAGGCTTTGGCCCCTCACCCTTACCCTCTCCACTGAGGGGAGAGGGAGGTTGAAACCCTCGCCCCCGAAGGGGGAGAGGGCAAGGTGAGGGGCAGCCCGTGACGGCCTTCCGTCTCCTCGTCACCGAGCCGCTCGACGGCGCCGCCAATATGGCGATGGACGAGGCCCTGCTCACGAGCCGCCTCCGCGGTGGCGGCTCGCCCACCCTCCGCTTCTTCGCCTGGCAGCCGCCGACGATTTCCCTCGGCTATGGCCAGCCGCTCGACGGCCGAATCGATCCCAACGCCGCCGCGGCGCTGGGAATCGGGCTCGTGCGCCGACCCACCGGCGGCAGCGCCATTCTCCACGAGGGACCCGATCTCGAGGTGACCTATAGCGTGACGGCCGCATCGGACGACTTTGCCGGCGCCGACGATCTGCTGGCCACCTACCGCTGGATCGGCACCGCGCTGGAGGCTGGCCTGCGCCAGCTCGGCGCGCCCGTGGAGATGGTACCCGTCAGGCCGTCCGATCCTGCCGCGATGCCGGCCTTCTGTTTTGCCCGCACCGGCTCCTACGAGCTCGAGGTGGACGGGCGAAAGCTCGTGGGCAGCGCCCAGCGACGCCAGGGGACTGGCTTCCTCCAACACGGCTCGGTCATGCTCGGCGCCGCGCCGGAGCGGCTGCGTCAGGTATTCCCGCGCGAGCGGGACCCGCTGGCGGGCATGACCACGCTCGAGGCCGTGCTGGGCCGCCGGCCGTCCTTCGGCGAGACGGCGGAAGCGCTGGCCGAGGGCTTCCGCATCGCACACGGCATCGAGCTTCGTCGTGGAAGTCTCTCGACGGAGGAGAGCAGGCTGGTCGAGTCTCTGACGGAGGACAAGTACGCCACCGACCGCTGGACCCGCGGCAGCCACCCGCCCCTCACCCCGGCCCTCTCCCCGGAGGGGAGAGGGAGCCTGAAACCCTCACCCCTTAATCCCTCTCCCCCCATGGGGGAGAGGGCAGGGTGAGGGGGCGATTCATGCCGGCAGCGCGCGAGTTCCCCGACGCTCCCCGGGTCGGCGTAGGCGCGGTGGTGCTGGACGGCGAGCGCGTCGTGCTGGTCAAGCGCGGCCGGGCGCCGTCAGAGGGGAAGTGGAGCATCCCGGGCGGGCTCGTCGGGCTCGGCGAAGGACTCGAGGACGCGGCCATCCGCGAGGTCGAGGAGGAGTGCGGCCTCAGCGTCAAGATCCTCGGGCTGTGCGGCGTGATCGACCGCATCGTCCGCGCCGACGGCACCGAGCCCGTTCAATACCATTGGGTGATCGTCGATTACGTGGCCGCGGTCATCGGCGGCACGCTCAGCGCGGGGAGTGACGCCGCCGAGGCCCGCTGGGTGCCGCTGGCCGAGCTCGACCAATACGACACCACGCAGGGACTTGCGGAGATGATTCACCGCGGCGTCACTCTCTATAAGGAAGGAGGAGCGGTCCGATGAAGGTGGCGCTCGAGGTCCGGAGCCCGCAGGACGTTCACGCCGACGTGCTCGTCGTCGGGCGATATGACGACGGCGCCCGGCTGACTCCTGAAGT